>ERZ827156.4160-NODE-4160-length-12078-cov-6.318390_pt1 | contig 12078 bp, 9 predicted proteins | sample MGYA00519919_ERZ827156 | MGnify/ENA primary metagenome ERZ827156 (study PRJEB31778, sample SAMEA3449269) | human gut metagenome | biome: human gut; feature: human-associated habitat; material: faeces | place: United Kingdom | collected 2010/2012 ... | reverse complement strand
TCTTTTTACATATGGATCACAGACTGATCGATTCCTGTGGGCTTGTAGTTATGATTGAAGACCTGTTCCAATTATATACGCATTACAGATATGGAACAGCCTGCCCACAGGAACTGGTTGATTTTGAGACGGTCCTGAAAAAAGATCTTGCAAAAGCGGGCAATGAAAAGCGTTTTGCAAAAGACAAAAAATTCTGGGATGACCAGCTGGATGCACTGGGTGAGCCGTTATATTCTGATATACAGGGACCGTCTGTACTGGAGGGAGCAAGAAAACGTCATGGAGATCCAAAGCTTCGTGCTTCTGATATTGAAATGAACGAGCTGTTTGTTGCAGTAAAGGATTATCATCTGGAACCGTATGCGACACAGAACCTGATGGATTTCTGTATGAATCATCAACTTTCCATGACGAATCTGCTTCTGCTTGGTATTCGTACTTATCTGTCAAAAGTAAATAACGGACAGGAAGATATTACGATCCAGAATTTTATATCCAGACGTTCTACCCATGACGAATGGACTTCAGGGGGAAGCAGAACCATTATGTTTCCGTGCAGAACAGTGATCTCACCGGAGACAGATTTTCTTTCGGCAGCTTATGAAATCCAGAATATGCAGAATCGAATTTATATGCACAGCAATTACGATCCGGCACTTATCGTGGATGAGATGAGAAAGAGATACCATACACCGGAGCATACCAGCTATGAAAGCTGCTATCTGACCTATCAGCCAATGCCGGTGAAGGTGGAGAATGAAATGCTTGGGACTGTTCGTCAGCATGCCAAATGGTTTGCAAATGGTGCCGCAACCAAAAAAATGTATCTGACCGTATCTCATACTGAGGATGGCGGCATGAACTTCTCCTATCATTATCAGACTGCTCATCTGGAAGAGCATGACATGGAACTGCTTTATTATTATATGATGCGTATTCTTTTTAAGGGGATCGCAGAGCCGGATATGAGCATCGGAGAGATTATGGAACAGGTATAGAAATCAAAAATACGAGGAGGAAATGGAATGAATCAGGAAATGGAATTTAAAAATATTGTAGCGCAGTACAGCAAAGTGAAACCGGAAGAAATGACAGGTGAGATGAGATTCCGTGAGGATCTGGGATTTACTTCTCTGGATTTCATGTCTTTTCTGGGTGAGCTTGAGGATACCTTTGACATTGAACTTGAGGAAACTGAAGTGACAAAAATTACAACTCTTGAGGAGGCACTTAAGCTTCTTGAGGAACTTCAGTAAGAACTAAGTTGTGTGTGAACGGAGCGAACAGAATTAACAGAATATCAGTCCACAGAACAGTGAGGGAGGAGAAAGATATGCTGATCAGGGATATATTAGAAGAAAGTGTACAGAAATTTGGCGAAGTCAAGGCAGTAAAATGGCTTAACCGAAAAGAGATTCTGGAGAGAAGTTACAGTGAAATGATGAAAAATGTGATTTCCACCAGAAAAGGACTTCTTGCAGAAGGTTTTGAGGGAAAGCATATTGCATTGATCGGAACCAGCTCTATAGAATGGATCGAAAGCTATCTGGGAATTATTACAGGATGTACTACAGCGGTGCCGCTGGATGCAGCACTCCCGTGTGAAGAACTGATCGATCTGATAAACCGTTCCGATTCCGAAGCACTGTTCTTAAGTCCGAAACACAGACCGTATCTGGAAGCATTTCTTGCAAACTGTCCGAAACTTCAGAAAGTATGGATGCTCCAGGAAGAGGTGGAGGATGTACCGGCGGATACATATAGTATCAGCGAACTCAGAAATTTAGGAAAGAATGCCGAAGGAGATGCTTCCTGCCCGGATGCAGAAGATATTGCGACAATTATCTTTACTTCCGGAACGACAGGAAAGAGCAAGGGAGTTATGCTGACACAGAATAATCTGGCTTCCAATGTTGAGGCAGTCAAAATCTCGGCAGAACCCGGAACAGCCATGCTCAGTATACTTCCGATCCATCATGCATTCTGTCTGGTCATGGACTGGCTGAAGGGCTTTTCTCAGGGAGCGACCCTCTGTATCAATGACTCCCTGCTTCATATGATCAGAAATATGAGCATTTTTAAACCGGATATCATGCTCATGGTTCCAATGATGATTGAGACGATTTATAAGAGACTGGCGGCTGCTGATCCGTCGATTCCGAAAGCTGTTCTTGCAGAAAAAGTATTTGGTGGAAAACTGCACACGATTTTTACCGGTGGGGCACATCTGGATCCTTACTATATTGACTGTTTTGCAGAGTACGGTATACAGATACTGGAAGGCTACGGTATGTCGGAATGCTCTCCGGTCATCAGCAATAATACACCGGAAAACAATAAGCCGGGTTCCATCGGAAGACCACTTGAGAATGTGGAAATCAGATTTGAGGATGGAGAGATCCTGGTAAAAGGTACAAGTGTCATGAAGGGATATTATCAGATGCCTCGTGAGACAGAGGAAACGCTGAAAGATGGCTGGCTGCATACCGGGGATAAGGGATATATTGATAAAGATGGTTATCTTTTCATTAATGGCCGTGTGAAAAATCTGATCATTCTTTCCAATGGCGAAAATGTATCCCCGGAGGAAATCGAGAACAAACTTGCATTGAATCCGCTGGTGGGCGAAGTCATTGTAACAGGCGAGGACAATGGTCTTACAGCCCGAATTTATCCGGAACAGGCAGTTGTGGAGGCAAAGGCACTGGATACTGAGATGATCAGGTCACAGCTTCAGGCATTTCTGGATGAATACAACAAAAACCAGCCGACGTACCGTCGCATTACAGGCCTGGTGATCCGGAAAAATCCGTTTATCCGCAATACGACAAAGAAGATCAGGAGACAGGATGTCCTGATCGACGAGCCGCAGGCATAATAAAAACCCGTCTGAGTGAAAGTGCTCAGACGGGTTTTTTGTGCCTGTATGCAAGGCAGTCAGGACAAAAGAGGCAGCATGCCGGCAAGAAAAATCTGAGTCAGAATTTCTGCAATGACTTCCGGGGCAAGATCAAAATCATCCCGGGTCCATTTGTGAAGCACACCGATCGTGCTGCCGATCGCGCAGGTGATCACATAAGATATTTCCTCTTTTGTGTGTCTGTCGGGTCTGGCACTGGAGGTAGTAGCAGTGACATAGTGATGAAGCATAGTCAGCATTTTTTCAAACAGATCATTCCCGTGAGGTGTACTCAGAAGACTGGAAAGAAAAGGATTTTCCATTGTATAGCGGCAGATCGTCAAAAAATAGGACTGACAGATATCGCGGTCATTTTCAGGATGAAATTTTTCCATTATGGAGAAAACATCATGGATCGTCTTTTCTTCAACAGCAGATACAAGAGAGGGGATGTCCTGATAATGATTATAAAAAGTGCTTCTCGCGATACCAGCTGTTTTTGTGATATCGGATACAGTGATCTGGTCAGGAGTTTTTTTCTTTATTAGTTTAAAAAAAGCGCCCAGGATGGCTTCATCTGCCACAGAATATCTTTCGTCAGGAACTGGATTTTGCATAGTCGCTTCCCTCCCATAGCTTATCAGCATTCTTGAATAAAGTATAACACAAATCCATTTCTTTATATAGTAAAGAAAAAGCGGAATGTGAAAAGCGATTGGAGCAAATAAAAACTCAGAACCTTCAGGGGTATGAAGAATATCGAAATGGGGAAATTACTCGAGATCAGTTCGCTTCAACCAAAACTCAACTGGAAAAAGAGAAACTAAATTTACAGAAACGTATTCAAGAAGTTGAAAATCTAATCGGTGATGAGAAAGAAATATTGTTGAAGAAAAACATACCGGTTGATCAGATGATTGAATTTATGGGATTTGAAAAGTTGACACCGGAAGTGCTTCAAAAATATGTAAAAGCCATTTATATGCATGATGATGGAAGGATAGAGATGTGTTGGAAAGAATTGAAATAATAGATTTTGTAGTCTTTATACAACATCCACTATATGAAAGTCTATAGCATTTATATAACGTCCACCCCCTGTATTTTTGTAACCTTAATGAAACGTCCTCTGTATGAAAACAACGGTTTTATGGGAAAAAAACGCAAAAAAAATAGTAAAAACTTTGTGGTTTTTACTTGACATCCTCGGGACGGTTGTGTCTGGCAGAGAGTATCCCATACGGTATATCCTGAACATATAGAAATGGACAGGATTTTTAGATACGATCCTGAGATCCTGCCATTGATGTGGAGATGAATTCAGTTACTGTCAGAGGTGCTAGTGCAAATATTGAAGCATTCACGCATAATGTAGATAAACAAAAACACAACTATAAAAAGAAGGAGGATAGGGTATGGGTTTATTTGATAAGAAGATCTGTGATATCTGCGGAGAGAAAATAGGTTTATTGGGAAACAGAAAACTGGATGACGGAAATCTGTGTAAGGATTGTGCAAAAAAATTGTCACCATGGTTTGAAGACCGGCGGCACAGTACGGTAGAGGATATAAAACGTCAACTGGAATATCGTGAAAAGAACAAAAAAGCCGTAATGGATTTTTGTATAACCCGTCAGATCAATACCAGAAATTATAATGTTTTTATTGATGATAATAAGGGGAATTTTACTGTTGCACGGAAGCTGGATGTCAATGAAAATCCGGACATAGTTCCTTTATCCGCTGTTGTGCAGTGTAGAGTTGATGTGGAACGACAGCAGAACGAGGAAACATATACAACAAAGGATGGAGAAACCGTAAGCTATCAGCCACCGGTATATAAGTATGAATTTGATTATACTATGCGTATTAAAGTAAAAACTCCATGGTTTGATGATATGGATTTTCGTCTGAATACTTTTTCCATAAGCAGCGATAACAGAGGCGAATTGATGGAAGTGGAGCAGACAGGTCATCAGATCATAGCCGCCTTGACACCAAATGCGGCTGGAATGCAGGAGCCCGGGATGCAGATGAATAACGGAATGCAGCAGCCTGGGATGCAGATGAACAGCAGAATGCAGCAATCTGGAATGCAGATGAATAACGGAATGCAGCAGTCCGGGATGTACATGAACAATGGAATGCAGCAGCCTGGAATGAATATAAACAATGGAATGCAGCAGCCCGGGATGAATATGAACAACGGAATGCAGCAGTCCGGGATGAATATGAACAACGGAATGCAGCAGCCTGGGATGAATATGAACAATGGAATGCAGGAGCCCGGGATGAATATGAACAACGGAATACAGCAACCCGGGATGCAGATGAACAATGGAATGCAGCAGCCCGGCGGTTTGTGGAAATGTCAGTGCGGTGCAGAGAATACCGGAAGGTTCTGCGAATACTGTGGCCAGCCAAGACCATTTTGAGTGATGATAGACAGAGTGGACAGAATTGTTCACTCTGTTTGTGATAACAGGGGTTGAGAATGGATGATTTCTCTGAAAACTATATAATAAAATAGAGTTTTATAGTATACTTATCACAGAGGTGTATTAATGAGAGAGGAATTTTCATGACATACAATAAAAAAAGGGCACTGTCGTATGGAGGAATCCTGATAAGTGTATTTCTGGCGTATTTCTGCAGGCTGGGAAGACCGGAAAATGTTTTTATGAGAAATCTCGCAGATCAGTGTCGTAACTGTATTTATCTGGGAATGTATTGTGCCTGGGTGATCTATCTGGAAAAGCATGTAGTGCATAGAAAAACGCGCAGATGTCTGACTGCAATTGGCTGTCTGATGGTATTCTGGTTCTTTGTGCGGACAGTAAAATTCCATATTTTTTATGATCCGCTTGGAGAACATATCTGCTGGTATCTGTATTATATTCCGATGATCCTGATACCGGTCCTTGGACTGGCAGCAGCAATGTTTCTGGGTGAAAAGGACGGCGAGAAAACAGGCAGAAAAATCATTGCGTTGCTGGCTTTTGCGGTGGTTATGATCGTCTGTGTTTTTACAAATGACCTGCATCAGCTGGTGTTTCGGTTTTCCGGGCGGCCTCCGTTTTCGGACAGAGATTACAGCTATGGTATTCTTTTTATAGTGATCCAGGGATGGATCATATTTTGTCTGATATGGATGGAAATTATGCTGATCAGAAAAAGCAGGATCCCGGGAAGGAAACAATTCTGGCTGCCGGTTATTCCGGGAATATTGCTTCTGGGATGGAATATCGGGAATTTACTCCGCCTGCCTCTGATCAAAACAATTGCCGGGGATATGACAGCAGTATGCTGCCTTTTAATGGCGGCAATTTATCAGGGGTGTATATTATGCGGCCTGATACAGACAAATAATCGATATTTTGAATTATTCCAGACCTCCGGAGGACTGGATGCAGAGATTACGGATGATTCTTTTCAGTGTTATTATCATTCCGGTGATTTTCCGGAGCTGTCACCGGAACTGCGTAAAATTGTAATAAACAGATCAGCTGTACAGGAACAGGGAATCCGGATCAACCATATTCCTATAAGAGGAGGGCATTTGTTCTGGTCGGAAGATATTTCAGTACTTTTGGATCAGTATCAGGATATCCGGGAACAGCAGGAGGAGTTGACTGCCAGAAATCGTCTGCTGCAGAAAACCTATCAGAAAGAGGCTGAGCGAAGAAAAACGGAAGAACAGAACCGGCTTCTGAACATGATACAGAATCAGACAGCCGGGCAGCTGGAATTGCTGTCACAGCTGATGGATGAGTTGGAAAGAACGGAGTCAAGGGAACACTATGACCGGATCCTGGGAAAGATCGTGGCTGTTGGTACATATTTAAAGAGAAGAAAAAATCTGGTATTGACACAATATGCATCAGACGGAAATCTGCTTACAATGGAGGATCTCAGACAGAGTCTTGCGGAATCCTGTGACAGCTTAAAATTATGCAAGATCCGGGCGGCTTATTATGTCGAAAATGGGGAAGTACAGCTGAATGCAGATGATATACTGAAATGCTATGATACCTTTGAATGGCTTGTGGAACGATTATTTGATACAATGCAGTCTGTTTTTTATCGTGTGTCGCAGATCGATGATGCTCTGCGTATTTCAGTTCATATTGTAGCAGAAGAAGATCTGCGGGGATTAATGTCAGAAAGACCGGAATTAGATGTGCAGCAGGAAGATGAAAACGAATGGTTTATCGGATGTATCGTATTCAGAAAGAGAGGCGGAAGATGACTGATTTTGCGGAATGCAGTATGGCAATGCAGGATTTTCTGATGATCCTTCTTGAAATCTGCCTGATTCTGGAATTGATCCTTCTGTTGATAAGGATAACCTGTTTTTACGGGAAAAAGAAAATTATAACAGCAGTGACTGTTTTTGCAGTTTCTTTTATGCTTATGGGCTTTCTGATGAATGATCACAGATATTGCCAGGATGAAAGTGCATATCAGCTAATGCTCCGGGGGTGTCCGGTCAGTGTTTTGATGGCAGCGATGGTGGTATTGTTGCTTTATCTTTGCCGGGCAATCTGTAGAGAGAGACGCAGATATCAACATTCTTTGTCTTACTGGTCCGTGAATGAAGCTGTTGATGATGTTCCCTGCGGGGTGTGTTTTTCGGATCCTCTTGGAAGAATCGTTTTGTGCAATACCAAGATGCAGGAACTGAGCAGGATAATGACAGGCTCCTATCTGCAGGATTATGAGGTATTGCGGAAAGTAATAGATGGAGTATCCGAAGCAAAGGGACTTCGCAGATTAAGCAGCGACAGTAATGTATTTTATTTTCCGGATGCTTCCGTCTGGATGTTTCAGGAATATCGTCTGCAGGAGCCGGATTGTGCAGGATATCTGCAGACAGTGGCAGTTAATGTATCAGAAATTTATTACAATGGTGAAAAGATCAGAGCAAATAATGAAAAGCTGGAAATCCTGAATCATAAGCTGGAGGAAATGTATGAAAAAATCGGAGATAAAATAAGAGAGCAGGAGACACTTGCCATGAAAATGCAGGTTCATGACAATTTTGGCCGAAGCCTTCTGTCAATACGCAGGATATTGGAAAGAAAAGAAACTCAGGATAAAATGGATAAACAGTTATCTGCATTAAAGCATCTGGTCTATATTCTTACAGATTCTTCTGTTGAGAATATGGAAGAATTATGCGCGGATACGATCAGGCATGCAGAAGAGCTTGGAATTTATGTTCAGATCAGCGGAAATTTGCCTCAGCATCCCTCCTACAGGCTGCTGACAGACAGAGCGATCCGTGAATGTGTGACAAATTGTGCCAGACACGCCCATGGCAGTACGGTTCTGGTGAAGATAGACAAAGGTGTAAATGAATATAGCATCCGGATAACGAATGATGGAGATGCACCTGAAAAAAATGCAGAAGAAGGTGGTGGTCTGTCTGCGTTGAGAAAAGCAGCGGAGTCAGAGAAATGTATTATGCAGGTTTCTTTTTCACCGGAGTTTTGTCTGGTGTTAAAAATGCCGCTGTCAGAAAGGATGGGAGTCTATGGTACGGATACTGATAGTAGAAGATCAGAGGATCATGCAGAAGTATTTTGAAAGTATTATTATGCGGGAACCGGAATTCCGACATGTTCAGACAGTTTCGGATGCCTGTGAAGCTGTAAAGATCTGCTCTTACTCGGCAATTGATCTTGTGCTTATGGATGTGCAGACATTTCATAATCATGATGGGCTGAGTGCCGGAAAGATCATCAGGGAAAAATATCCATATACAAAGGTATTGGTCGTTACTTCGCTGATCGATCCCAGGGTGCTGGAAAGGGCAAAGAGCGGATGCGCAGACAGTCTCTGGTATAAGGATCACGGGGAAGAGGAAATACGGAGTGTGATCTACAGAACGTTAAATGGGGAGCATGTATTTCCGGATGTGGCACCGGAGGTGGAACTTAACTGGATCACAAGCGGTGATATCAGTCCCAGACAGCTGGAGATGCTGCGCCTGTACATTCACGGGATGTCATATTCCGAGATCGCAAGGAAAATGGACTGCTCTGCTTCAGGGGTAAGATGGAATTTTCAGGAAATGATCGCCAAGGCGGGATACAGCTGTAAAGAGGATCTGATAGCAGCTGCACTGGAAAGTAAACTGATCGTAACCACACTGAAATAGAAGATCCACAGAATGCAGAAACATATTCAGATAGAGGAAATTTGGCGTGAGCTGACGGAGCATTCATAAATACATCATAAAATTTTGAATAATAGAAGAAAGAGGAAACAGACATGAGTGATTTTTTGACAGAAAAAAATAAAAAAACAGGAATACTGGGGAAACTGAAATGGGTTCTTTGTGGCTTTTTTATACTTTTTTCCCTGGGAGCTATTGGCGCATCGGAGAAGTATATCCGTGAAGGGCGCTGGGGAATGGCAGCAACAGAGATCATACTTGGATTGCTGTTTCTGTATCCGACCTTCCGGGAGATACAAAAAACATTAAAGAAGAAAAAAGCCGGAGAAATCGCCTGCTGGTTTGAATCCTATGCTCAGAATACCGTCTCATTTGAAAAGCTTGAGCAGGAACTGGGAAAAGGTGCAGTGAAAAAGCTGGAAAAATTTATTGCCGGGGGATATATCCGGAATATCCAGATAGACAGAGAAGGAAATTATATTATGATCACTGCACCGAACAGACGCGTAAATGAGAAGATCTATATTACAGTTACCTGCCCCAGCTGCGGTGCAAAGAATCAGGTAATAAAAGGTCGTCTGAGCACCTGTGAATATTGCGGACAGCGTCTTACTCCATGATAAAAGACACCTTTCGGATCTGTCCTGTTAAAGGTAAGATCCTTGTGCAATATGCTCAATGCATAAAAAGGATATTTTATAAACAAAATTATATAAGTTGCATATAACTAACGCATGTAACATAACAGAAATTGTACAAATATCCGTACACCCATAAATTTTTGGAATGAAATCATAGAATAATTTTATAAAAATAGCCAATAAAACTGGATAATATGTTCAAATTATGGTACATTTATTGTAGCGGTCAGAGGAAATACTGCGGCCTTTTTGTGGTTGGGATTTCCGGAGGGCTGAACAAATAACGTAGAACTTATTTATTTGGTTTTATTGTTTCTTTCCTGGGAGTGCAGAGAAGGAGGGAACGGATAAGAGCAGATAATCATAAGGATATAATCTTTATAAGGAAGGTGAGCAATTGGAAAACTATACTAAGTACAAGCTGAAAAGCAGTGATGAGCTTGCATCAGTGCTGAACGGCAGGGACAATCTGTTCGTAATCGCCTGTAACAAGTGTTTCAAGGAATTTGAGACCGTTGACGAACCGGATTGCGAAGAATTCCTGAAATTTGCTGCGGAGCAGGGAAAAACCGTCACAGGCAGTGCGAAATTCGATTTTCTGTGCAACAAGATGCACACAGAAAGAAAATTACAGGATCTGCTGCCGGAAGGTACAGAGAATGTAGTTGTGATCTCCTGTGGTCTTGGTATCCAGACTGTTGCAGATCTGGCCGGTAAGCCGGTGATCGCAGCAAGTAATACCCTTAACTACAGAGGTCATCACGGCATGGCACTTACCAAAAAGAGCTGTGATGCATGTGCACAGTGCTATCTGAACATTACCGGAGGTGTCTGTCCTATCGTCGACTGTTCCAAGAGTCTTGTGAACGGACAGTGCGGCGGAGCGAAGAACGGTAAATGTGAAGTAGATCCAAACAAGGACTGCGCATGGGAAAAGATCTACCAGAGACTGGCAAAACAGGGCCGTCTGGAAGAGTTCCTGAACCAGCCGGTACAGGTACGTGATTACTCCAAGGTTAACTTCAAGGTGATCAACGATTACGTGAAGTCTATCAGAGAGGACAGACTGAACGGATACTATGGCGGCGTTCATCCGTCAGAGCATAAGGAATTCAGCGAGCATATCGCACTGAAGAAATTCCCGGATCCGAAGACTGTAGTGATCTCCATGTCCCAGCATCTTGGTGCACCTGCCAATCCGATCGTAGAGGTAGGCGACACTGTAAAAGTCGGACAGAAGATCGGCGAAGCTGCCGGATTTATCAGTGCACCGGTACACTCCAGCGTAAGCGGAACCGTAGTTGCCGTTGAGCCACGTATGCATGGCACAAGAGGCAGTGAAGTCATGGCTGTTGTCATTGAATCGGATGGAAAAAATACTCTGCACGAATCCGTACAGCCACATGGTGACCTGGATAATCTGACTCCGGATGAGATCATTGAGATTGTAAAAGAAGCAGGAATCGTTGGTATGGGTGGTGCAGGCTTCCCAACCTGTGTCAAACTGAAACCAGCCAAACCAGTTGATACTATTCTCCTCAATGGATGCGAATGCGAGCCATATTTAACAGCAGACCACAAGGTTCTCCTTGAGTTTGCAGATGACATTATTTTTGGTCTGAAAGCGATCCTGAAGACAACAGGTGCCGAGAAGGGTATCATTGTCATTGAGGATAACAAGCAGGATGCCATCGAATTAATGCAGGAAAAAGTTGCCGATATCGGAAACATGGAAGTATTTGTCGCAAGAACCAAATACCCGCAGGGTGCTGAGAAAACTCTCATCAAGCGCGTTATGGGCAGAAAGGTTCCAAGCGGCGGTCTTCCGGCAGATGTTGGCGTTATCGTAGATAATATCAGTACCGTAAAAGCAATCTCCGATGCGATCCAGAAGGGTATGCCGCTGATCGAGCGTGTTGCAACCGTAACAGGCGAGAAGATCAAGAATCCTGGCAACTTTATCATCAAGATCGGTACCAGCGTAAAAGAGCTGATCGATTACTGCGGTGGATTTACAGATGACGATGTTCTGGTCAAGATGGGCGGACCTATGATGGGATTCCCTCTGAATACTCTGGAAGTACCTATGATGAAGGGCTCCAACGGTATCATCGCCATTGATACAGACGAGACCAAAGAGCAGCCATGTATCAAGTGCGGACGCTGCGTGGACGTATGTCCGATGGAACTTTCTCCTCTGTATTTCGTAAAATATGCGAAAGAAGAGAACTGGCAGGGCATGAAAGACATGAGCATTATGGACTGTGTTGAGTGCAGATGCTGTCAGTATATCTGTTCTTCCAAGATTCCGATCATTAACAGTATCAAAGCCGGAAAAAATGCAGTAAGGGGGATGA
>ERZ827156.4158-NODE-4158-length-12081-cov-4.492017_pt1 | contig 12081 bp, 37 predicted proteins | sample MGYA00519919_ERZ827156 | MGnify/ENA primary metagenome ERZ827156 (study PRJEB31778, sample SAMEA3449269) | human gut metagenome | biome: human gut; feature: human-associated habitat; material: faeces | place: United Kingdom | collected 2010/2012 ... | reverse complement strand
CAACGTGGCGAAGGGCAAGGAGATCCTCAAGAGCTCCGGTTTGAACATCATCCCTGCCAATGATCTGGGTGATGCCGCTAAGAAGGCTGTTGCTTCTCTGAAGCACTAATTGTAGTACCGTATCATGAAACGTTGTTTTTGGTGTTTGTTCTACAATTGGAGAGTGGCGGTCTTTCCTGTTCTACTCCTACCTCTCTTCACCGCGGGACGGTCATCATACCTCTATTATATATGGGCCCTAATTTGTCTATATAAAAGACTGCAATACCGGCATGGCCGACAGTTTCTCCTACCTCTCGTAACTCGTTTCAGTTTTGAAATGGCTACTTGCTTATCCTTCGAGCAGATGCTGTTGCAGGCATCCGTTCTGCTGTCAACAGGTCCGATTAGGACGGGAACGCTAATTTGCAGAGGGGGGAGCCCAAAACGCGAATCAGATGGTTGCCGAATTGGAGCACAAGGAGAGCACGGACAACGACTCCTACGACTCCTACGACATGTTTTCGGAGAAAGAGAAGAAGACCTCTAAGCCGCATGTCACTACGATCCAGGAATACAGCCAGCTCGTGATCTCCTGCATGCAGAGCGGCCGACGGATGAACACCACGGAGGTTGCGAAGTGTATTCTCCCGTTTGTGTCCCCCAAAACGACGAAACTCGTATATTTCACCTCATTCGCATTACACGCAGACTGTTAACGTGCGCCGCCGAGTCGGGGACGCTCTGAGTGTCCTGAAGGCAATACACCTCGTTGAGAAGGAAGGCCCCTCCTATGTGTGGATCGGCACAAAGAGAAACCATTCCAGCAGTAGGCGGAAGACATGGATGTCTCACACCTAGCCTTGCAACAGGAAGTGAATCAGCTGGAACTGGCCGTGCGAACGAAGAAGAGGGCCCTTGAAGCGCTCATCCAAAAGGTTGTTGTTGAGAGCGCTTGCTCATCTCCAGGCATTCACGATTCAGAAGCAGAAGGACCTCCAGCGACACCGATCGCAGTCCAAGTGCATGAAGCGAACGACTAGTGTCACGAGCCTTCCGTTCCCCGCTCCTCTTCCCTTCGAGTCTCAGATTCACGCTTCTGGTTCTTGATACTCCTTCTGTGTGATCCCTAGGTGTTGTGGCCTGTGATGCGATCCAGGCAGAGTCGCCCAAGACTGCCTGCTATGACGGCTCGTATGCGGACAGTTTGACGCAGTACTCTTCGACGACCGTGGAAGTCACGGATTCATCCCAGTTGTCTCATCATGCGATGGGTCTTCCCGAGTTTGATAACGACGACGAATTTTACTTCATGCGTAAAAACGACAGCTTCCTCTCTTTCCAGAATCGCAGTAATAGGTATGGTTGGCTTGGGGTGGTGATGCGTAGTTTAATGCTAAACGATTCTTTCCTTTTTTGACATAATGCAATTAGTTTTAATGTAGCTAGCCATGGCCGTGTTTGTTTCATTCCGCTTGTTCAGATTGTTTCAATGGAAGTCGTGAAGGAGCCGGAAAACCCTCTCGAATCGTGCCTGCGTCTTTTGAAGGGGAAGAAAGACGAACAGAAGATTGCCGGCCTTCTTCTCGCCTCGAAACATTTAAAACCCTCTGTATGCATGACCAATGATTGTGTTATGGTATAGACAGACAAAGCATCCCCTTCAAAGCAAGATGAGGAAACGGGTTTGCCTTGCATTCTCTCCATGTAACGTAGCGATTGCATTGTTCCACGCAGTTGGGTTACCATTTCTCGAAAAGCTGATTCGTTCTCCCGTGGATGGGGATTACGCCTCTTCGTATTGCGCCGTCGGACTTGCGTTTGTAAAGAAGTGCTCTTCCTATCCGTGTATAACGCCTAGTTTCTGTGATTACCCATCCCTCCAAAAGGACATCGTTCAACTAATCGTTCCCATGCTACAACAGTTGAAAGGCGCACAGAATGACGTACTGCGAAGAGACATCCTGACCATTCTGTTTTCGCTCTCCACCAACACACAATTGCTTCCTGTTTTCGCAATTGACTCCTCTAACGGGTAGTTCTTGTGCAATATCGCAGTACTGAACACTCTTCTGTCCCATTGCAAGACGCTTTCCGGTGAGATTGCGTCGTCCTCGTCTACCGAAGAGAAGTCTGCAAAGGGCACTCTTCTCTCTGAGTGGTCCTTGCTGTGAGTCATCACGCCTAGTTCCATCACTCTGCTCAACCATTTGGTTCAGCATGCCAATCGCAAGACTGTTTCTCTTCCCCTCCTCCTGTCCCTTCTCCAGTGCGTTCTTCTCCCCTCCTCCATGGTAGATTCGCGTGCAGCTGTCCAATGGTGTTCTGCTTTTCCCTCCTTCCCTCCTGCTCTTCCCTCCTTTCTTCCCTCCAACTCCCTTCTCCCTCCAACTCCCTCCCTTCTCCCTCCATCTTCCAACTCCTCCACTGGCTCATGGTGCGTTGTTTCACCTACAAAACTCCCTCTTCCGCACGCGCCAACGTCTTCGAGTTCGTCTGGGTCGTCATCGAAGCCACGCGCTTTCAATGGCTTGGGGCCCCACTCCCCTCCACCGTTCCCGAGTACGAGCGTTCTCTCTCGTCGGCGAAGCTGTGCATGGCAATGATCAACTCGGCGAGCATCGAAGTGCGCGTGGAGTTGGACTATCTCTACAAGGAGGGAATGCAGAGCTACAACGAGAACGAGGTGGCGAAGGACAAGAAAGGTGGTTGCTATGATGTTGCTTTGCGGAACTTGTTTGTTGGGGTGTGGTGGGCGTGTTAGGAATAGAGCTGTCTGCACATTGTGATGGGGATGATAACGGATGTGGCGGCCAGCGCGGATGAAGAGAATGGTGACGCTGTGAGGAGGGTGTGAGAGGTAGTGTTCTCCTCCTTCGACTACGACACGGTGATCAACATCTCCACAGCGTGGGCGGACACCTTCAAGTACGTGAAGGAGTTCGTGTCGCTGGGGTTGGCGCTGGCGAAGACGGACATGTGAGTGATGGGAACGGAGGTGATTCGTAGCTATCTGAGCCACTACAAGACTAACAAGGACTTCATCATGATGAACACCGCCATGGAGTACTGCTCCATGTTCATAGACGAGTGCGTGAAGGAGTTCCCGGAGGAAATGGATGACGAGCAGTTGCTGGAGGACTTGGTGGCTTGGCACGAGAAGATCTCCTTCCACTTGTATCCTGTTTGCAGCAAACACAACACAAAATGTGAGTCACTTTCACGGAACCGTGATAGGAATGCTTGGTCTTGTAGGCAATCACGGCCGCCTTGCAAAACACTTCGGAAATGTTCTCCCCACTCTTCGCGGAGCACTCGATCGTCTCAAATTGGTTCGCCGCTGCGTAGTGAAGAATGTCCTCCTGCGACACTTTGCGGTTGGGAGAATCGTTCTTGTTCCCCACCACCAGGACCTGCGCCTCCGGACTGTCCTCCAGGAGGCAGCTAATCCAACTGTCCATGTTCGTCGCCGACGTGGCGTCCGTTATATCATACACAACAAGTCCCACGACCGCTTCCCGCAGGAAGAAGCGGGTCATCGACCGGTACTGCTCTTCTCCCGCCGTATCCCAAATGTGAAGTCTATCCGTGAAGAGCACGAAGAATCCGCACTTCACCTTCACTTCCTCCCCATCCTCGCGCTGCAAAACGACGTCCTTCGCGGCGAACGCAGATCCGATAGTCAGGCCGTATGCCGCGGAGAAACTGTTCTCGGTGAATCGCTTCACGATGCTAGTGCTGATTTCCACGAAAATAATACGAACCTCGACTTGCCCACAGCACGGTCACCGATCAGCACAATCTTATAGGCTTCGGGAACCGACTCGGGTACTGGCTCTTCCGCAACTGGAATATCGATGGCGGCGTTCTTCACCTTCACCCCAGCCGTCACTGCCTACTTTTTCCTTTCCACTGCAATTGCCCATGCTCGAGGGATTCGTTGAATGCAATGTGGCACAACCGCATCGAATGGGAGTTTCATCCAGCAAACAGAAACACAACTAAAGCAATAAAAGACTAAGCACAGCGCACGCGGCAACCGTACTCAAGGACACGACTACTGAGTTGGTTATGACCTCATTCTTTGGCTCCTCCATGGCTGGAGTTACCACAATCATTTCCGGCTCAATCCGTCGCTTTTCTCCCTGCATTGCATGTGCCATCAAATCTGCCAGAGCCAGCGTCACCTCTCCCTCCATCGTCTTTTCCGGAGTTCGTTCCTCCGTTGGTTGCGTCTCTGTGATGGGGGTCGTAGTTGTATCAGTCACAATTGTAGCATTCATAACAGCAGCGTCATTCACAGCATTCATAACAGCAGCGTCATTCACAGCATTCATAATAGCTGCGTCATTCACAGCAGCATCACTCACAACACTCTTCTTTTCATCCATCTTGGATTTGATCTCCTTCAACAGGGCATTATTCTCCTCAAACAGCTACTCATCACATTCTCCTCGATTCCCGTACGGCCTGCTGCAATGCACGCACCTCCTCAATCTCCTTCGACAAGGAATGCTAATCATCACGTCAACAGAAAAGAACAACGTTCGTATCGATGGTGGATTGCATGTTGTCACGGATGCGCTTCCGATCGTACCGCGTGTAACCGAACATGATCAGATTGAGTCCGAGCATTGCAATGTAGGAGTACTGGCCCAGACGACGAATCTTCTGCTCCCAAGCCCGCTCCTCATAGTAGCGCTTGTAGATGTCCTCCTTGTACTCCTCCAACTGCTTCTTCTGCAGCTCGAACAGGCTACGGGTGAATGGGGTCATGGGGCGGTACTCCAGGTAGTCCTTGCGCACCTTTTCCAGTGGCATTTCCCACTCGTTCTCGTTCGCCACCAACTCCGCCAGCCGCTTATTCTCCTCTGCCGTTCTCTTCGGTTTCATCAACAACTCGGAACGTTCCAGCTGCAAATCCATCACCGTCTGCTCATGGTTCTACCCGTGATACGGATACAGCAGGGAGACGAGATACTCCGTGTTCACTTCGCGCAGCTTCTTGGTTGTGGCTTCAAAACGGCGTTCGGACTCGTTGACATGCTTCTCCATGGCTGTGATCTCGTCATACCCCGTCGCTTTGTTGATCACGACGCTCAACCAGTCCACCGTTTTCATTATTCCCTTCTCGCTCTTCTCCTTGGCTATGTTCAAATTCTTGGACGCCCTGCGCGTCAACCTGCATCAGCACTCCCACTTCTCCACCAGCGGTCCCGAGTTCTCCTTAATTTCATCGATCTTCTTGCGGATCATTTCCCAGCTCGAATTGGCGGTTCCACTCGCTTCCCGTAACCACCGCCCCTTTCCCTCACCAAAACAGCGCTTCACAACGACCGACTTGGAGAGCATGCGTAGTTCTGTTTTCCCCGCCGAGCGAGCCAATGAGTGCAACAAACAGCACACACTAAGCGAACGGGTTTGTGCGAGCTTTCCCATTGATCACGATCGTCTTCGGTCTCTCCCCCTGGAACGGATTGAAGCCTGGCTGCGGCGTCGGTAGATTCCTCCAATCCGTCATCACCGCCAGCGAGCCCTTCTGCTTCGCCGCAAACGGGTTGAAGCCGGGCCGCGGCGTGGGCCGCACCTTCTCCTCCACCTTCTTCGGCAGGTACGCGTCGTAGGCGGCTCCCGGCGCGGGTGGTGCGGAGGGCTTCGGCGGCGTGGTGGTGACGGTGGCGAAGGGGTTGCCGCAGCTGCGAGCGAACGGGTTGGTGGACTTCACCAGCGGCGGGATGTACGGGATGCGCTTTCCTCTGTGGAACGGCTGCGGCTTGCCCTCCGGCTCCTCGGGCTCGGGCTCGGGCTCGCTGGGGATTTCTTCGCCGGAGGACAACGACTCCAACTGCTTCGCCTTCTTCGCCTGCTTCGCCTTCTTCGTCTGCTTCGCCTTGCGCGGCCGGCGCAGCACCTCCTCCTCGCTGAACTCTTCCTCTTCCTCGAAGCGTCTGCGAGGCATGTCGTACTCCTCATCGTCGTACCTGTTTCTGCCACGCGTGTCGTACTCTTCCTCTTCATAGCGCCGTCTGCGAGGCATGTCGTACTCCTCCTCCTCATACCTGTTCCTGCCACGTGCGTCGTACCGGTTCTCCTCTGCAGCAGGCGGTACGGGCTCCGCCGGCTTCTTCTCGGCTGCCTTGCCGAAACCCATCTTCGCGAACAGCCCGCCAAACATGCCCTTCGCCTTCGCGTCGGCTGGCGCGGGCTCTGGCGGCACGGGCGGACGCTCCGGCAGGCGTGGTGGCATCTCTTCTCTTCCTCTTCTTGGCGGCATCTCTTCTCTTCCTCTTGGAGGCATCTCTTCCTCCTCCTCGAAGCGTCTGCGAGGCATGTCTCTTCTGCCTCTCGGCATCTCTTCTTCTCTGCCTCTTCTCGGTGGCATATCCTCTCCACCTCTTCCCCTTCTTGGAGGCATCTCCTCTCTTCCCCTTCTTGGAGGCATCTCCTCTTCTCTTTCTCTTCTCGGTGGCACCTCCTCTTCTCTTCTCGGTGGCACCTCCTTCTTCCCCTTGAACGAAGGCAGCTTGCCCAGGTTGAACCCGCCGGGCAGGTTCATGCGCGACGCCTGGCTCGCGATCGCGTCCTTGAACTGCTGGATCGAGCTCGGCGACGACTCCTTCACCGGCTGACGACTCACCGCAATGTCCTCCAACGGCATCTCTTCGCCTCACACACTCCCCACACACTCACCGTCCAAACTCGCCGTGGTCTCCTGAATCGACAGCCCCTTCATCGTCAGGAACAGCGTGCTCTCCACGCCTTGCGCGTTCTTCAGCTTCTGCACGTGCCGCAAGTACCCGTCCTTGTCCAGCTTCTTGAACACCAGCTCCAACGGCAACACGCCCTCGCCGATCACGTGGCCCAGCCCCTGAATCACCTGCAAGCGGATCGCCACCAGCACCTCCAGACCCATCGCGCCCGACCCGAACCGCTTGCTCTCGCCCCAGTAGTACGGCGCCACGCGCACGTCCCGCGTCTGCTGCTCCTCGTCCGCCACGAACTGGCCCAGGTTATCGATAGGACTCAGCAACACGTGACACACGCTACCGTCAACGCCCACACGCACGCCCACCCCATCGGCTTGCCGCCCTCCAGATCGTTCACGCACACCTGCAGCCCGCTGTACCCACGGTAGTCGATCGGCTTGTTCGAGATGCCCACTAGGCGTGACCCCCCGTTTTCGAGCCCACGGTTGGCGGCGCCGATGCCGAAGAACTTCCAGCGCAGCAGCATGCAGAGCTTCTTCAGCTGCTTCTTGTCCAGGTCCAGCACCATGCAGTCCTGCACGGCTCGCAGCGGCTCCTTGAACTGGTTCAGGATCGCGCCGTTGTTCACCACCTTGCTTCCCGCGCTGGCCGCCAGTGCTAAGCATCACTCTTCTCTCCCTCGCTCACAGCCCGCGTCAATGTCGAACGCGTTGTCGCTATCCGCCTTCGGCTTGGCCGCCTCCACCTCATTCCCAGTAACCGCCTTGCCCATCAGCAGCACACGTTGCATCTTGGGACTGTTCACCGCCGGGTCCCACACGCACTTGCCCATGGGCACCATCACGCCGCCGAACAGGTCGCTGATCAGCTTGATCAGCTGCGGCTTCAGCCCGGCGAAGGGCAGCTGGTGCTCGTTCACCCAATGGAACATGCGCTGGTCGAACATCTTCGCCGCCTCCACCTGTTCTGGGTCGATCTACGCCTCACGCCGCACCGCTGAGCGCACCGTCAGGTACGTCTTGTACGCCTCGCGCGTCAGCGCCCAGATCAGGCAGTTGGCGTTCGTCTTCACGCGGTAGAGACTCGTGTTCCCGTCCTGCAGCAGCTCGGGCCCGATCACCGCGCCGGGGCCCAGCGACGCCACCAGCTTGTCCTCGCCCTCTACGCTTCAGCAGCGCTGCCCTGCCCCACTGTGGTCCTTCATCACACAGGAGAGCTGCCCGCCCACGACGTAGAACGCCGTGGCGAGATCATCGCCCTCCTCGCAGAGCACCGTGTCCTTGGGAATGTAGCTGGTGGTCAGCTGATAGCGCAGCAGGTTCATCTAGCCATTACACACCCGCTCCACGCCCACCGCGTCGGAGTCGTAGTCGCTGATCAGGTCGTCCAGGAGACTCACCAGGCCCGGCACGCTCTGGCCCATCACCAGCCGCTTGATCGACAGCGCGAACTCGCGGAAGCCCTTCTTGATCATCTTCTCGAGCGCTACGCCTCACGCGCCGCCGCCACGCCCACAGCTCATGTTCAGGCTCAGGCACACCGTGTCCTCCTCCGCGATCGCCGTGTACCCCGCCGTCTCCTCGATCAGCGCCTCGCCGCCGAACCACTCGCCCGGACCCACCGTCACCAGCTCGTACTTCGGCGTCACCAGCTTCACCTGCCCCTTCGCCACGAACAGCAGCGACGCGCTGACACTATCGCCCGCTTTGATGATGATCGTGTCGCGGTGGATGTACGCCGGCGAGAAGAACTCCATCACGCTCTGCAGAAGCTGCTTGCCCAGCGGTTCCACGGCGCCGCGGCTGTTGATCAGGATGCGGAACGCGTTGTTCTGACTCACCGCTTCCAGCAGGTCGTGGCGCGGCATCGTGGGAATGATCTAGACTCGACGCGGACAGCAATCGGTACCTTCTTGAAAATATGGCCCTTATTGGAATTGGGACCGATTCGAAGCGTGACGGCGCCGTACACGGGCGAGTGGTCGGAGTCGCGAATGTAGTCGATCTCGTTGTACTTGTGGATGTACAGCATGCAGGGAATGTCCGTCGGGTACGCCTGGAACAGAATGCGGTCGGTGAACCTAACTCTCACTCGCCGCGCAAACGGCTACGAGGGCGTGCGGCGCGTGGCGCCCGCGTCCTTCATCTCGTGGTCGTAGCAGCCCATCACCACCTGCAAGTCCTTGTAATCCTTGGGATCCCCCTCCTCGTTCTTCTACGCCTCACGCCCGTTCGCCACACGCACCTTTCGCTTGTACGTCGGCGCGAAGGCGGGAAGCGTCAGCTCCTGGAAGCCGGGGAAGGTGGCCGCCGTGGCCAGGCAGGGCGTCAGCTGGTCGTTGTCCACCAGCGCGCACATCGCCTCCGCGTTCTCGTTGCCCACCGCCTCCACGATCAGGCCCAAACACTACGCCTCAGCGCCGCACATCACACCCACCTCCTCCGGAGTCATGTCGATACGGTAGTTCATGTCGCCCATCGCGAACACGAAGCCCTTGTCCGTCTCCTCACCGTCCAGCACCAGCGCCTGCACCAGCTCGCTACGGTTCAACGCTCACGCCTCCACGCACACCGCGTTCTTGTTGCGCTTCTCCAGCTTCGATTGCCCGTGCTGGTCCGACGCCAGGTGGCAGCAGATGAAGTCGATGTTCGACGCCCGCACACCCTCCATCCCGATGGCGGCAAAGTTGAGCGGGCAGCGCACGCGCACGCCGCCCTTGTTACTGGCGCGCGTCACCACCAGATTCTTGCCCAGCGCCACGTTCTTGGTGACGATCTTGTTGATGGGGACCAGGCCCGACTGGATCAGGTCGATGCGGACGAACATCTACGAGTGAAGGAAGAAGCGATGATGCACGATCACGGCGATGTACCCGTGGAAGCCCACTTCCTTGCGCGTACTGCCCACCTTCTCCTCGAACCACGCGTAGTCGCTTCCGATGACTCCGTTCGCACGCATCTCCAATTCCGGCAATTCTACTCTTCATGCCCCAAAGCACGCGTACTCATGCACTCCTCCACACCCACTGCGATGATGTCGAAGCTGTTCGGAATCCACTCCTCGAGATTGAAGGGCGGCTCGCACTCGCCCATGTTCCAGGTGCCCGTCCAGATATTCAGCGACTACTCCTCACACCAAACCAATATAAAGTCACGAGCGTCTTGTTGTTGTCTCCCTTCACGTTGTTCAACATTCGAGGCTTCAGCTTCTCGGCGAGACCATTCACGGCGGCCGTGTGGTGCATCTTCAAGTCCTTGGGCTATGTTGAGATCGGGAACACAATGGCCTACACGCTTCATGTCCAGTGTGATCTGTGCTCCAACGCTAATGTAATCATCTTCATCCCAGCTGCGGAAATCCTCGCCCTCGTCCTCCAAACACTACGCCTCAGGGACAATCAACGCGTTTCACCTCGATGTTCTTCTGAATCGAATAGAACCAGTCCGCAAAGTCCACATCCAAAACCGCTTCAAACCCGAACTTGCGCCCTTCATTATGGCAAACGACGTTGAAACGCTTCTTGATCGTACGATCCGGGACGATCGTAGCACCGTTCAAGTTCACACAGGCCTACGGATCACGCAGGGAAGCAGGACTGGACGAGAGCAACAGGATCGCCGACGTTCTCGTAAATAACGATGCGATCCTTCAGAAGAACTGCGCACCGCTTTGTATAGTTGCTCGAATGTGCGCCCTTCTTCATGAGATACCCGCTTTTCACCACCACATCCTTGATCTGTGGAATTTCGCGATGTCTAGCGGATCACATGGGGCGTGTAACGGATACAATCGTCTGTGTTTCGTGCACACATACTCGGGGAGTTCTCCTTTGGCGGGCTTCATGAACATTCGCTTGCTCTTGCATCCTTCGTGGATGCAATTCACGAACACCAGCTCCTCCTTATTCGACATCTTTTGCTGAAATGATTCTGCTCTTGATACTCCAGCATCACTGCAGACCACTGGACGTGCAGCTCCGATTCGCAACAAACACGCGAAAGGAAAAATCATAGTACAATCAGGACGATCACATACACCAATACGAAGACAAGCACATACTGTCCACATGGGATGGTCACGCGCCGTTTCAACTCTACCCATCACTCGCCGGCATTACCCCTTACGCGTTTCACGTTCAATTTCCTTCACTCGATCGGCTCCTCCAATCTCCTACCCCTCACTCCCAATCCCCTCCTCCTACCACGTCCACTCCCCGGTAGGGACACTTCTTGCACACAGGGCAGCACACGCTCTTATTCCCCAACCACGGGGTGATGCACTTGTAATGGAAGCAGTGGTTGCAGGGAAGGATGGACACTGGGTCGTTCTCCTTGAACTCTTCAAAACAAATGGAGCAGGGGGGGTAAGGCTGTGATCTAGACATCGTCCTCCGCTTCCGACTCCTACGTGTGGTAGCGACTGCACGGAATCAGGGCCACACGTCTGTTCAACTTCTCTTGGGTTCGCTTGTGGATCATGCGATTGCTGAAGTACACGCGGAGGAAGCAGTAGCTCACAAGCAGAATCTACCCGTGAAACGCGTAGCGCAGACATACCAAAATAAACAGGGTCATTACTGTCTTTGCCAAGACAATGGTTAACGACTCCACTAGGAATCAACACGCAATGCCTCCTGCACATTCTCCCCGTGACGACACTTCGATGAACACTGCGGATTCCCTGAGGAGGGAAGACACATGCTCCCCGGCCTCGCGAGAGATCAGAATACCACATATGTGGATCTGATTGGCAGCTGTGACATTTCGGTAGGTCGAATCGAAACCCTTCAGCGCCATATCCGTTGTTGCATTGACGACAATCACAGCAATCGCACTACCAAGCGATTGGGCCTAGTCGTGACTGAACGTTTCAACGCATACCGATAGAACAGCCTCCTCCACCGATGACTCGCCCTTCGTCAGATCAACGAAGGATGCCTTGGAGACAGCTGCCGAGCTATCACTCGTGTTCATCCGGACCAGCTCCCCCGAATACTCTACGCCATCAGCGGAATAACGAAACACCCTTACTGCACATGATCGAAATACCGCTGTTCGCCATCACATGGGATACGACATAATGCTCTGGTGCCTTCACGACGAGGCACACAGATAGAGAAAAGAGCAGCAGAAACAGGTAGCACCTTTTCATTTGTCTATACTCGTCTCGTTACAGAGAATGGTCGTCAGGCGAGGGCAAATACGAAGGGGAAAAGGGAATAAATGACAAAAATGAGATCATCCGAAATACCCCGAAAAATGGATAGAATCTCGAACAAACACGTCAACCAAGTTGTGCCTTTCCACGGAATCCAGTGCTTATAGACGGCCTCCGTTTCCGGCGAGAGGGGCGACGGGCTCCTCGACCTTGGCGCCCTCCTCCTCCTTCTTCACCA
>ERZ827156.4157-NODE-4157-length-12087-cov-3.983876_pt1 | contig 12087 bp, 14 predicted proteins | sample MGYA00519919_ERZ827156 | MGnify/ENA primary metagenome ERZ827156 (study PRJEB31778, sample SAMEA3449269) | human gut metagenome | biome: human gut; feature: human-associated habitat; material: faeces | place: United Kingdom | collected 2010/2012 ... | reverse complement strand
CCGCCTGTCACGCGGACGACCGGGGTTCGATTCCCCGCTTCGGAGTTTCTTTTTTTCTTCAACAAACCCCACAGGAGAGAAGAGCGTCCCAGTCCCGTTTCCTCTCGCTCCATAGATACTTCGTGTACGGCTTTGCCCTCTCCCGCCGGTCCAGAGATCGAATGGACTGCGGACGCAGGCAGGCGTCCTTCAGCATCTTCTTCAGCTGGGCCCTGGTGTTGTACAGCTGACTCCGCGGAAACAGCTCCTTGTAGCTACTTGTCACTCCATCGCCGCCACGAGCACGACAGTCGGTTTGGGCAGATGCAGTGGTTGCCCAGCGCAGCCGCCTCGATGACAGACACGCCGAAGAACTCGTGCAGCGCGGTGGACACGCATACGTCGGTGCTGGCGAGAACGGAGTAGTACTCCTCCTTGGACGCGCAAAAGCCGAAGTGCTGGATGTGGTCCTTCAGCACGTCCTTCGCCTCAGCAAAGATCTAGGGGGGAGAGAGGGGAACAAGAAGGACGGTCGGCGATTCATCGAAGGACTCGCCCAGCACCGAGAGGAAGAACGGAACGGAGGCGTTGTGAAGCTCGATGAGCACGGAAAAGAAGGTGTTCGGGTCCTTGTCGTGCTCCCACCGATGATTCCACAGGATGTGAAGAGGGAGGTCCGACGGGGCCAACGACACAGGCGGTAGTGCATACTCAAGCTGGACAGGGTAATAGAGCACACGGCACTTGGGCTGGATGGAGTCTCTCACGTTCTTGGGCTGTTTGTCCGGAGTGCGGTTGACGAACTGTGGAATGGCGTCAAGAAAGGACTGCATGTTCCACTCGGAGTTGAAGCACACCTCGTCCGCCACCAGACAGGAGAGGATTTGAATCCATCCGAACTGGAAATCGCGCTCTTCTTCCCGCTCCACCGGGTAGTTCAGCTGGTTCTCGTGAAAGTAGAGCACCTACGGCTGACTTCCTCCAGATTCCATCACCTTGTGCGTCTTCTGTAGCTCCGGATGCAGCGACAGCAGTTCGCACAGGGAAAAGGTGCTGGTGGCGAACAGGATATCCCCGCTCTCGACGGGAATGATCCCTTCGATCTGCGTTGAGAGCAGCAAGCCACCCGTTCTACTCTGTTATCCCAGTGCGAAACTGCGTACCTCATTTTCCAGTGCCACTTCTTCGGGGGGAGGGAATACACGGTACAGGAGTAGTTACGCTGCAGCAAATCGACCAGCTGCTTGTGCGATCCCCCTATATGTCATCAAACGTCTCGACCATTGAACCATTGAAGGCTTCAAACAGGTAGATCATCTTCGCACGCTACACAAAACGGGAGTGGAGAGAGCGACTGAGTGACAACAAAGAAAACGAAACTCGGTAAACCAAAGAATGAAGAGGAGTTGCAATGCAGGAAACTGTTGCGGTAGTTCGGCCGGCAGCCTCAGACCTTTACGGCTGCAAGCGTCATATAAACCGCATTGCCGGACGGAGCCTGTTGGATCGCCCCATCCGCCAACCAATCCCTTTCATTCCCTCGCCCTTCGCTCCCTCGCCTTACCAGCTCTCCACCTCGATCAGCGTCGGCTCCTCCACCACGCGACCCTGACGCGAGCCCTTCACCACCTTACCCACGACCCACGCGTCGTGTCCGCTGACCGCCTTGTACTCCTGGATGTACTTCGCCGCGTTCTCCGGCGTCATCATGATCAGCAGCCCGCCCGAGGTCTCCGCCGAGCGCCCCTTGAACAGGTTCCAGTTGTTGTTGAGGTGCCTCTCCACCTTGATCATTCCCTTGATGATCGGCAGCGTGTCCACCACCAGGTCCACCTCCGCCTCCTGTTCCTGCGCCAGGTTGTTCGAGTGGCCCAGCATGCCGAAGCCCGTCACGTCCGTGCACCCGTGCGCCTCGTACTTCCACATCAGCCGCGCCGCGTCCAGGTTCAGGTACGACATCGACGTCATCGCCATCTTGTACGCCGCCACGATCTCGTCCACCGTGATCACGCCCTTCACGCGGTTGAACTTCGCCGCGGTGCGCATCCACTCGAACATGTTCACCGCCAGCTGCGTGCCCAGCGGCTTCGTCAGCACCAGCACGTCGCCCTCCTTGCCGTAGACGGGCCGCAAAAAGTCCTCGCCCTCGCGGCACGTCGACGTCGCACAGCCGCCGATCATCGGCCACGGGTTGCGGACGGTCTGGCCTCCGGTGACGTTCGTCACGGCCACACGCGCCTGATCTGGGGGTGATGGAAGGGGAACGCAACTACCGTTGAAGCCGCGAATCAGCTCCTTCGTGACGTAGTCCATGGCAACGGGGTCCATGTCCACGGACACGCCGAGGATCATCAGCAGCGTATCGACGTCCGTAACACCCATGGCGTACATGTCGGAAAGCACGTTGCAAGCGGCAATCTTGCCCTGCACATACGGGTCATCGATCGACGGGTAGAAAAAGTCGGTGGTGGAGATGCTGTACTACGGATCAGGCAAACGCGGCAATGCAACGATCCCGGGGAACTTGGTCTTCACCACGGCACAGTCCAGTCCAGGCGTCTCGTTCTCCTTGATGCTCGTGCCCACGCCCTTCAAGTATTCCAACAGTTTGGCCTGGGGCACCTTGCAACCTCATCCCTTGAACTACGCATCTGACACGACTCCTGCACGCTCATACCTTCGTGTAATTCGTGAGATAGAAGTCCTCGGGAAGTCCGTGGTCTCTGGGGTCCCAGAGCCCGTAACTTCGTCTCTACGGCGTTAGGAGCGGATCGGAATGCCTCACATCAATGAACATTCTCCTCTTCTGCCGATTTGGGTGGGAGTACCACAACCGCGGTTATCCGGAGCAACGGTTTTCAATTTGTCATTTGTTACTAGGGTGGTGCTGGCTCATGAAAGACGCCTTCATACGGAAAACTGGAGGAGAGAAATCAAAACACCACCAAAATCAGGGCGAATTATGGCGAAAACGAATAACCATAGTGTGTTCCGTAAAGAAGTGAATCCATTTCTATCACCAAGCGCATGAATACTCTTTCTTATAATTTCGGAACAAATCCCGACTTTGGCAGCGGTTCCCAGCCGATGGTTCCTCCATCCACGGTGAATCCCTATTCCTATGCAACTCCTATACCGGTGGATTCTACGGCTTCCATGATGTCGTCATCTACAAGTCCTGTGCCAGCTGTTTACGCTATGCCCTCAACATTGAGTAATACCGCTTCTGTTACCAGTTCTTATCCAGTGTACAGTCCTACATCCATGTCAGGGAGTCAACCTGGAGTATCGTCATATGCGCCCATTCCCGTGTCCATTTCGGATAGTACGACAGCTTCCATATCCGGTTCCCAACCCTATTCGGATGTGAAGCCTACTGTAGTGGATATGTCTATGAACCACACGACGGGAGTTCCATCTGCTTCACACCCGTCTTCGTTCGCTGCGACTCCGAATACCGTCACTGTTCCCGTTGAATCCTATCATCCCGCTGCCTCAGTGACAGTTTCATTGTCTAACACGAATTCCAGTGCAGAACAGACTGATGACGCTTCTACAGAAATGAGCAATCCCAGTTCAAATGAGTATGTTGAAGATCCTCAGGAGTAGTGTATCAAGCGCACCCTTAGCCATAGAGACATCGTGTATTGCCCAAAATGCTATGGCCAGGCTGAGCCCATGGATGCAAATAATAAGGACAAGTAGTGTCTCTTCCTCTCTGTGAAGCGTAGATGGCTTTTAATACTGGGTATCTTCTGTTCTTTTTTCATCTTCCCTCTTGGACTGATTCCTGGTATCATATTGCTTGTCACGTGGTTTGCCGTGAAAGACAAAGAGAAACCGAGTGACTCACAGTGCTTCTTTTCTCTCCCATCTGATGCTTAGAATGTACGTGTGCCACATGTGTAATTACGTATTCAATCCTGAAACGGGATCAGGACACTATGACGACAGTCTCGCTTTTTCATCCCGTGACGATCGCTTCACTTCTCTGTTATGATCAAGTCTGTTTCGTATTAACCCCCACAAGCACATGTTTTTTGGTTACTCTGATAAGACCACTCGGTCTTTCTCTGTTGTTTTCTTCATAATCAAGTAGCGATACTCATCACTGTTATTACGAAGGGATGGAGGACTGTCCACTCTGCATGTTGCAGTACTGAGACCAAAACAGTACTACGTGCATAAAAGAGGGAACCGAATGAAACACTCGATTGTGACGGTCCATCCCAAACTGTCGCCGTACAGGAACTATCACGCTTGTTGAACCAAACAACGCTATTCTACCAAGACTACAGCAATATCCATCACGTTCGTGCCGGTGGGACCCGTCACGATGTGCTCGCCATCCAGATGCTTCAAGTAGTTGTAAGCATCGTGCGCCTTCAGGAAGTCCTCCGCCTTCAGTCCCTTCTTCACTCCCTTGTTATAGGACTCGCCGTCCACCACGCCGCCCGCAGCGTCGCAAGGACCGTCCGTGCCGTCCGTGCCGCCCGACAGGAAGGTGATGCCCTTCTCGCCGTTCAGCTGGATCGCCGCGGACAGCGCCATCTCCTGGTTGCGGCCGCCCAGACCAAACTTGCTGCCCAGGTTCACCGTGGTCTCTCCGCCTACGCCTCACACCCTCATCGCACGCTCACCCGCAATGATCGCCGCAGGAGCCGCCACCTTGCCCTTGCCGCTCTTGATGGCGTGCGCCATGTCGATCAGCTTCTTCGCCATCAGCGTCGCCTCGCCCTCCAGGCCGCTGTACATCACCACCGGGTTGTAGCCCAGCTCCTTGGCCTTCGCGGCGGCCACGTCCAGCGACTGGTCGTTGTTGCCCACCAGCGTGTACACGCACTTCTTGAACACCTCGCTGTTCTCCTTCGGCGTCTCCTTCACCGTGCCGTCCACGCCGCCCTGGATCTGCTTGCGCACTCTACGGCTCACCGCGAAGGAGAAGATCGCACCCCTCAGACAGCTTGTCCCAGATGCCGTACTTGTCGATGATGTTCTTGCAGTCCTGGAAGGAGGTGTGGTCGAAGTGCGTGGGACCAGAGGCGATGGTGGACAGGTCGTCGCCCATCACATCCGACAGAATCAGGGAGTAGCAAGGATTCGGGAATGCCGCCTCCGCGAGGTGGCCGCCCTTGATGATGGAGAGGTGCTTGCGGATGCTGTTGATCTCGTGGATCGTGGCGCCGCAGGCCAGCAGCACGTTCGTGGTCTGGCGAATGTCGTCCAGCGTGACGTTGGGCGCGGGGGCGCTGAGCAGGGCGCTGCCTCCACCGCTGATCAGGGTGATGACCACGCTGTCCTTGGGCTTGTTCTTCAGGGTGTCGAACAGCGTCATGGAGCCCGCCACACTGTTCTTGTCGGGGACGGGGTGCGCAGCCTCGGTGATACCGATTCTGTGCAGGTGGTTGCCAGCAGCGTGCTTGTACTTGGTCACCACATGGCCGGAGTGGATGCGGTCCTTGAAGAAATCCTCCGTGGCCTCAGCCATTCTCACAGCGGCCTTGCCTCCACCGACAACAACGACGGACTTCGACTCACTAGCAGCGTGAACACAAACGCACAATCCTACCCGACAGGCACGCCGTCGATGGAATCCTTGCTCGTCTTCAGGTAGTTGAACACCGCGGTGTAAGGATCGGCTCTCTTCAGGCCAGCGTCGAAGATGGCGAGAGCGGCGGCTTTGCCACACATGCTCTTGGAAAAGAGTCTAGAGAACTGTGCAGAAGTGGCGGCAACGAATTTGGCGGAGGTCACGAACATGGTGATAATGGAATACTGATCGTGGAATGCGCAGTGATACTGGACCTCCGTTTCCCCAATTCTCACGGACTCACTGTTGATAGATTGAAGCGATATCCAGCCCCTTTCCGTGCCAATCGACTTAGGTGAATGATCTACGATGGGTATTTGCACTGTTGGTGATCTTGGGACGGATGACTGCTATCTCGTTCTTTGCCTGTTTGGTGGTGATGATACATCGTTTTTGAGAAGAAAACCGGGGTTCAAATCGTCCATTTCCGTGATGAGTTCATTGAGCGCGTTTATGTCGTGGATTCAAATCGCCAACAACAACAAATCGAATACACACACATTCAGGAAGAACAGACATCACAGAGTTGTCTATCCCCACAGATAGATAACAGTTTTCCGTTCATTTCGTAAGTGACAATCCTGCTGATGTGGCTTTTGCTGTTGAAATGCGTCCCGGATCGTCGGTTTTCGTTCCATGGGACGTTCCGCCCTTCCGAATGGTTCACGGGTGCACTACGCCATGTACATAGCATTAGCAAAATACAGGACTGACTTGTTGTAGTTTTGGGTGATTCTCTTCCCAGCGCAATCGAGGAAGCTCCATGAATCCCTATTCAGACCGTATGCGATTGCTTATGCCGTTCACCTGTATAGAGTCTGATACAAACAACCCTCACGAGAATGACGGCGGGGATGGGAACCAGAAGACGCGGCGTTTCATATCCGAGTTTTTCAAGCGGCCGAATCCAATGCCGTCCCATCCGAGCATGCCACATACTCCTCCGTCCTATCCTCCCAGACAGCCCCTTCCAAGCCATCCCCAAATCCCTGCCAGACCCTATCCGCCTCGTCTCGCACCCATGAATCCGGAACCACGTTACCATCCGCCAACTCCCTATCCGCAGCAGAGTGTGAAGCGTGTGGGCCCTCCGCCGCAGCTGCAGCAGCTTCGCGACTCCATCACCAAGCGAATTGAGGTTCCCGCCCCTCCACCCCGCCCCCATCCCGTGAATGCGTCTCCTCCCTATCCCATGCCGCCCCGCTCCTACGGACGTCCCATTCCTCGACCGCCCATGCAGATGCGACCTGCGCCAAGGCCGGTGGCACCCCCACAACAATTCCCGCCATCTCAACCGTATCGACCCTCCGCCGCTCCACCTCCTGCCCCTGATTCTGGTGCTACCTCCGAATTCACCTTCACCTCCTGCTTCACACTGCGCATGAACGAGGCGCGCGAGCAGAAGACGCTGATGAACCTGATGACGCCTCTGGAGCGATTCTGGGTGAAGAAGCAACCAAGTCAGTCAGTGCAGTCAGTGCAATCAGCGCAATCAGTTCAGTCAGTTCAGCAGAGCGAGGAGTTGAACCGGCGCGAGGAGCGTCTGACGCAGTGGGAGAACAGCGTGAAGGAGAGGGAGGAGAAGTGCGAGAAGAGGTGGAGTGAGGTGAAGGAGAAGGAGGAGGAGATGAGACTGTGGCAGGCGAGCATCGACCAGATGGAGGTGGAGGTGAAGAGGAGAGAAGAGGAGGTGAAGAAGAAGGAGGTGGAGGTGGTCAAGAGAGAAGAAGAAGTCAAGAGAAAGGAAGAAAAGAAGAAGGAAGAGGAGAAGGGGAAGGAGGAGACGTTGAGAGCAAAGGAGGTGGAGAGGAAGAAAGAGGAAGAAAAGAAGAAGCAGGAAGAGGAGGCGAAGAGGCGAGAAGAATTGAGAAAGCAAGAAGAGATAAAAAAGGAACAACTGAAGAAGAGAGAGGAAGAGCTCAAGAGGGAGCATCGGAGAAAGCTGGAAGAAGAATTGAAGAGAGAACAGTTGAAGAAAGAGGAAGAACTGAAACAACTTGCAGAACTGGTGGAGCAGGTAAAGAAGAAGGATAAAGAACTGAAAGAGATGGATAAAGAACTGATGATGAAGGATGAGGAACTGAAGAAGATGAAAGAACTGAAGATACAGTTACAGAAGGAGAAGGAACAACTGGAGAAGGAACAACTGGAGAATGAAGAACTGAAGAAGGAAGAACTCCGGAAGCAGGCAGAGGCGGAGAAGAGCAAGAAGGAGATGATCGAGGCCGTGGAGGCCATGGACACGGAGGACGAGCCCGTCGACTCCACGGACAGCTCCGACTCCGCCCAGACGATGGAGGAGGAGCCGGCCGCGCCCATCACCGTCGACGACTCTGACTCCTCCACCGAGGACTCCTCCCTCTTCGACCGCGAGACGCCTCCGCCACCCGCGCCTGCCGCTTCACACACACCAACACCTGCCGCTTCACACACTTCACCGCAGGCACCCGCAGAGAGCGAGGCGATGGAAGAGGAGTTGGGTGACGTGACGGGGCCGTCAGGACTGCACCTGTACAACTCGAGGCGGCTGAAGAAGCCCGTGGAGGAGGAGGAGATCTCTTCCTACGACGACGACTCCTTCGCGGAGGAGGACACCGACGAGGACTACGCCATCGAGGAGGAGGCCACGGAGGAGGAGGCTGCAGAGGCCACAGCAGTGGACGCAGTGGCAGACACGCCGCGCGTCGACGCGTCGGTGCTGGTGACGCAGCTGAGCCAGATGGGCGAGGAGTCTTCGTCCTCCGACGAGGAGGACCTCCAGCTGTCGCAGGCGCGGCGCGAGGGCGAGAAGGAGGTGAAGAACGCGGCGGTGAGCTCCATCCTCTCTCTCGTGCAAATGAACAAAGCAGTCGCCTCCGACGTCCGAGCCAGCGAGAAGCAGATGGAGGGCTCTGCCACCACCACCACGCTGCACGGCAAGACGGGCGCCACGGCGCTGCAGCGCGCGGACTCCGCGTCGCAGCCGCAGCTGAGCAACCCGCGGTCGTTCCTGGTGGACTACGTGTGCCGGCTGCGGGTGAGCGGCAGCTACCGCTTCCAGAACAGCCGGCGCATCCGGTTGTCGCGCGTGTACGGCAGGTGAGTGTGGGCACGGGCGGTGAAGCGTAGCGTCACGCAGTACGTGGAGGCGGAGATGTTCTGCGTGCTGGAGGAGCTGCGCTTCGTCGTCGCCGAGGCCACGCGCATGCTCGGCTCCTTCTACCACCTGGCCCTCGCCGACGACCCGCCCGCCACAGGCAATGCAACAGGCAATGCAACGGGCAATGCAACAGGCAGTGGTGAGTCGAACACAGCATCGAACACAGAGCCAAGTGTAGAGCCCAGCATGGAATCGCCGTCGCTGGCCGGCCACTCCAAGCACGACTTCGAGATGATGCGCGGGACCGTGACGCTGCTGGGCGACGACAACGGCGACTTCGTGCGGCTGCGCGTGGACCGCGGCGGCGCCACACCGTACAAGTGGAACGAGGCGGTGGTGCTGCTGGCGGCAAGCGAGCTGGGCAAGGGCGCGCGGCCCGCCATGGTGTACGGCGTGAGCAACAGCGGCGCGGCGGCGGGCGAGGGCGCGGCGGAGAACCGCAAGGAGTGCGTGGTGTACGTGCGCCTGACGGAGGAGGCGAAGAAGGTGGTGCGCACGGGCAAGGTGGTGTACGCGTACTCGCTCACGCCCTTCACCAGCTTTATCCGGTGGGTGTGGGCAGTCCGTGTGACACGTAGCGAATTCAGCGCCGTGGCCAGTCTCAAGCGCAAACGCAGCGCGTGGGGCAGCACGCTGGTCGCACGCAGCAACGACACACTGCCCGCGCACATCACCAACACCCACATCCCCGCGGTGGGCGTTTCATTCCCTCCTCACATGCAGGCTCTCTACACCGCGCTGGCGCACCAGCTCAACCCCTATCAGATGAACGTCGTCGCGGCGCTCTCACGGCCCGGACTCACCGGCGCCTATCTCGTGGAGGGCCCGCCGGGCACCGGCAAGACCACAACAGTCATCTCACTGGTGCAGGCGCTGCTGGCGATCAACACGGTAGGGCCGCGGCAGCTTGCTGATGCATAGCACACGCGCCTGATGATCGCGGCGCCGTCCAACGCGGCGGTGGACACGCTGCTGGAGAAGCTGGTGCTGACGCTGTCGGCGCACACCTCCACGGTGGTGCGACTGGGGCGCGTGGGCGGCGACACGCACGGGAAGGACCGCACGGACCGGTTCTACCTGCAGCGCTACGAGCTGGACGGGATGGTGGACCGGCGCATCGAAGCGTACCGGCAGAACAAGGAGACGCGGATGAAGAGCGAGAGTGACGGGTTCCTGCGGAAGCAATACGAGCAGGAGATCCTCATGAATGCCCGTGTGGTGGGGGCACCCCAACTTTTTCATGGGTAGGTGGTGACGACGCTGGTCACGTCGGCCAACGTGCAGGTGAACTCCTTCCTGACGCAGGGCACGCAGTTGCCCGTGGTGATCGTGGACGAGGCGACGCAGTGCACCGAGCCGCAGTGTCTCATTCCACTCTGCGTGAAGCCCTCGCTGTTGGTGCTGGTGGGCGACTCGCACCAGCTGGCCGCCACTATCCAGAACCCGCACCTGGAGCGACAGGGCTACGGCGTCTCGCTGTTCGAGCGGTTGGAACAGAACGGCTTCCCCAAGCTCTCTCTGCGCATTCAGTACCGTATGACGCCGGCGGTGTGCCAATGGCCCAACGACTACGTGTACGGCGGCGAGCTGATCAACAGCAAGATCGTGCGGCAGCCCGCCTTCACCTCGCTCTTCGCCAGCACCGCCATTCCTGCCTACGCCTTCGTGCGCGTGGAGGACGGCGTGTGCGAGAAGGAGCACCACAGCTATCGCAACAGTGAAGAAGCTCGCGTCGTCGCCACGCTGATCCACAAACTCTTCACCACACTGCCTCCGTCGCAGGCGGACTATTCTATCGGCGTGATCGCGCCGTACGTGGCGCAGGTACATCAAATCCGCAAGGCGGTGGACGCGATGCTGGTGTCGTTCGAGCCAGAGAAACGCTTCGTGAAGATCAGTTCGGTGGATTCGTTCCAGGGCGGAGAGAGCGACATCATCATCCTCTCCTGCGTGCGCTCCAAGCTCAAGCACGCGACGCAGCTGAAATCGGTGGGATTTCTGTCCAACCTCCGCCGGCTGAACGTGGCGCTGACGCGCGCGAAGCAGGCGCTGTGGATCGTGGGCAACCCCGAGTATCTGTGCATCAACGAGCACTGGAAGTGGGCGTGCGTGGCGGTGTGAAGGGTAGTGCGCTGATTGCCGATGTGAAGGCGCGAAACGCGTTCCGATCCGCGGCGGAGTTCGCGGCGCTGCTGCAGAGTCCCATTCCGCTGAAGACGGTGAAGGCGGCGCAGAGGACCATCGCGCAGTTCGTGGACGACGGAGATTACTCGGCCGAGATGCAGAACAAGCCGAAGAAGAGTCCATCACACATGCCCGCTCCACCCCAGTCCCGCAGCTCTCCCCACCCTCCCTCACGTGGCTCTTCTCACCCTTCCACGCGCAGTCCTTCCCATTCTTCAACGCGCAGTCCGTCCCATTCTTCCACACGCAGTCCTTCGCATCATCAGTCTCACGGAAGAAGGAATAGCCACCACTAACAGGATCCCTCATTTAGTTTGAGCGTGTTTGTTGAACAGGAGAGGCAACTGGATTTGAATTCAAAAAAACGAAAATGGAAGGCCCCGTCAACTGGGCATCAGTGGACCTGCTTCTGTCCCAGCTGGGGGACATGTTGGACCCCCGCGAAGATGTGGATTATCTCCAGGAAGGGATCGCCTCCTTGAAGAGTGCGCGCGATGAATTTGCGCACACAGAGGAAACACTGCGCGGTTTGGCGAGAGGTTGGTTAGTTTTGAGGGTGATAAGACGCAGAGTTGCAGAATGAGGCCGACGAGCAAGAGGGATCTGTGGAGTTATCCCACGTCATCGAAGAACAAAAGCAGCAGCTCGATGAGCTGATGAAAGAAAAGGAAGCGGCGCGAGTTCATCTGGAGCAAGTGAAGCAAGACATCACGTGGATATTTGTGAAGTACGTCATCGTGTAGTTTGAAAGAGGAGAGTATCAAGAAGGCCGAAGAGGAGTACGCCGAATTGGTGGCGAAGTGCAACCAGGCCAAGCTGGAGGCAAATCTGACCAAAATGAAGGTGAAGTAGGGTTGATGAGGGTGGATTCCCCGTAGAAACGTGTTTTTGCTCTATCACGAGCTGACGAAGATCAAGTGGGACTACGACTCGCCGCTCATCAAGGGCGTCATGACGCGGTTGAAGTTCAACGACGTGATCGACTTCGAGATTGATCCCGCGAACAACAGCGAGTATGACATTGCGAATACCCTGTGGGACCTCATGGAGGGCGAGGAGAGTAAGGTGATCGTGTAAAATAGCGAAACCTGTTTGATCACAAACACCGCGAAAACTCCACACTGACTTGATTCCCAGCGACTTAAGGCTCCACACGACCGCGGATACGACCCGTGCGGCGAGCAGCGATGAGACC
>ERZ827156.4154-NODE-4154-length-12091-cov-3.150715_pt1 | contig 12091 bp, 11 predicted proteins | sample MGYA00519919_ERZ827156 | MGnify/ENA primary metagenome ERZ827156 (study PRJEB31778, sample SAMEA3449269) | human gut metagenome | biome: human gut; feature: human-associated habitat; material: faeces | place: United Kingdom | collected 2010/2012 ... | reverse complement strand
AATGCGGCGGCTGCCGACTTCCTTTCGACCGACGAGAACTGCGTCGGCGACGATTTTCTCGCGGTCGACCGCACGCACGAGATCGACAGCGCGATCCGCGATGCCTTTGCAAACGGGCACAGCGAGCTGTGCATTGAGCGGGACGGCAAGGTCTATGAGCTGAACATCAGCCGCATCACAGCAGAGGGCAGCACGGTCGGCGCGGCGCTGCTCATCGTCGACGTCACCGACAAGGTCTTTGCCGAGAGCCGCAGACGCGAGTTCACCGCCAATGTTTCGCACGAGCTGAAAACGCCGCTCCAGTCGATCCTCGGCAGCGCGGAGCTGCTCGAAAACGGGCTTGTTAAGCCGGAGGACGTACCGCAGTTTGTCGGGCGCATCCGCGCCGAGGCGCAGCGCCTTGTTGCGCTGATCGAGGACATCATTCGCCTGTCGCGGCTGGATGAGCACGGCGAGATGCCGAGCGAGGATGTTGATCTGTACACGCTTGCCAAGGCGGAGATCGCCGCGCTCTCGCCGCTTGCCGAGCAGAAGCGCGTCACGGTCACGCTCGGCGGCGCGCCGGTCGTGGTTCGTGGCGTCCCGCAGCTGCTGCGGGAGATCCTGTCCAATCTGTGTACCAACGCCGTCAAATACAACGTGGAGGGCGGCAGCGTCACCGTGACCGTGCGCGACACCGGCAAGGTCGCCGTGCTCACGGTCGCGGACACGGGCATCGGCATCCCGAAGGAAGCGCAGAGCCGCGTGTTTGAGCGGTTCTACCGCGTGGACAAGAGCCATTCCAGAGAGACCGGCGGCACCGGGCTCGGGCTCTCCATCGTCAAGCATGCCGTCGAATACATGGGCGGCAGCGTGACGCTTGCCAGCGCCCCCGGCAAGGGCTCGACCTTCACGGTCATTCTGCCGAAAGAAAAATAAAACCAGCCTCGCAGGGATGCCCCTGCGAGGCTGGTTTGCGGTTTTCTTGCACGAATTGCAGTCTGTTTTCCTTTGCAGTGTTATTTCACATCGAAGATATTTCACTCGTTCCAAGGAACGAATTTCGTTGAAAAAAGCACTTGCAAAGCAAGTGCTTTTTTCTGGTGGGAGCGGGTGGATTCGAACCACCGAAGTCAGAGACAACAGATTTACAGTCTGCCCCCTTTGGCCGCTCGGGAAATCTCCCACAAAATGGAGCTGATGGACGGACTTGAACCCCCGACCTGTTGATTACAAATCAACTGCTCTACCAACTGAGCTACATCAGCATTTCTCTACTGCTTCTTTATAATAACACATCTATTTTAGTTTGTCAACAACTTTTTTTATTTTTTTTAGGAGTGATTTTAATGGAGACAAAAGGTATTGATGTTTCTGTGTTCCAAGGCGATATAGACTGGCAAAAAGTTGCAAACAGTGATATAAATTTTGCAATGATTCGCTCGTCTTACGGCATAAACGGAATAGACGAAATGTTTGTTAAAAATATGGATGGTGTAAAATCTACAAACATAAATCCCGGCGCTTATCATTACTGCTATGCAAGAAATCCACAAGAAGCCATTGACGAGGCAAATCATTTTATTGATACTATCAAATCATATAAATTTTCGTATCCTGTGGCACTAGACTTAGAAGAAGTGTCAATCGGGGAACTTGGCGCAAATATCGTTGCGGACATAATAAATTCTTTCTTCGACGTTTTGAAAAATCAGAAATACTATCCTATACTATACACAAATCTAAACTGGTTAAAAACATTCGTAAATACCTCATTAATTCCAGACGTTGAAATATGGCTTGCAGAATGGGGTCCGAGCTTGACCTTCACAAACAACGTTACAATGTGGCAATACAGCCAAGACGGAGAGGTTGACGGTATAAACAGAGCTGTGGACTTAAACACATCGTTTAAAGATTATCCCACAATTATAAAAAATTCAGGCTTAAACAATAACACTTCTGAGCCTCCCGCTCCACAGCCGACTCCGACTCCTCAGCCCACCCCCAGCGTTACTCAATATATCGTAAAAAGGGGCGACACATTATGGGGCATTGCTGAAAGCTTACTCGGAAACGGAAACAGATATAGAGAAATAATGGTTTTGAATGGTTTGACATCTGATAGAATATATCCAGGACAGGTTTTAAAAATACCACAAAATAATTCCGAAACAGAGATTTTATATACCGTAAAAAAGGGTGACACATTGTGGTCAATTGCTGAAAGGTTCCTAAACGATGGAAACAGCTATAAATTAATTATGGAGCTAAACGGGTTAACAACCGAAACCATATACCCGGGGCAAATTTTAAGAATCCCATTAAATTCTGAAGATTTGTATATTGAATACACAGTTAAGCCCGGTGACACTTTAATTGGTATAGCAACCAGACTTTTAGGTGATGGTCAGAGATACAATGAAATCATGCAATTAAATAATTTATCGAATGATTTAATATATCCCGGACAAATTTTGAAAATTCCCTCTAAATAAAAACATGCATTCTGTTAACCAGAATGCATTATTTTTTTACTTTACTAATTCTTTAAAATTACCAATAGATTTTTTTGCTGTTCCTGAAGCAGTAGCATCACGCGCTGGAATCATATCACTAATTACTTTGGGTATACCATAAAATAGCACTACCAAACCAGCTAAGTTAACAGTTAAATCCCATATCTTTTTTAACATATTACAAATTCATCCTTTTAAAACTTTATTATTTAATTACTTAGATTCAGATTTTACAACTTCTTTAACACTTTTTTTAATTTTTGAAAAGGCTTGAATCACTTTATCTATAAAAACTATAGACATGCAAGCACAAACTGTCACACCATAAAATGTCATCGAAACACCCATCCTTTCTTCAAAGCGACATACTAAATCATTAACTTTACTACATTTTTATTATAGCATAAACTAATTTAAATTTCAATATGTTTTAAACAATTTGTTAATTAAAAATAAATATTTTCAAGCAATTCTTTTATTCTTGTTAAATTATCACTTAAATATAAGTAACCTATAAGAGCTTCCAACCCTGTGGCTTTGTGATAATCGGCTCCGCTCGCATTTTTCGGAATTTGCGAAACATGCGCATTTCTTCCTCTTTTATAAATACTTTTTTCTTCGTCAGACAGGTTGTCCCATATATTATCTATCAGCTCAGCTTGTGCCTTACAGCAAACCACGCTTACTTTTTTATTGTTAAGCACCCCAACTGCACTGTCATTTTTACACGACAGTCTCTCTCTTATTATTAAATCAAAAACAGCGTCGCCCACAAACGCTAATGTTTGAGCGCTCATCATTCTTGGATTACATGGTAAATCGCACAATCTATTCAATACCACTACACCCCTAATCTATAAAATCAAATTCCGTGTCGCTTATCCTTACCGTACTTCCTTCGTCTGCTCCGGCTTCTCTAAGTTTGTCTATTATCCCGGAGTCAACCAAGCTTTTCTGGAAATACTGCATAGAATCATAATCTTCAAAGTTTACGGAATTAAGCAATCTTTCAGCCCACAAAGAATTAACAACATAAACGCCGTTATCAATACTTATACTGATTTTATCTTTATCAAACTCATCAGACAAATCTTCTTTTACGTAATCTGGCTGATAAACCATTATTGGCGGTAATTTTGACAATTCTTCAACCACTTTATTTATAAGCGGTTTAACTCCGTAATTTATAGCAGCCATAATCGGGAAAAATTCATAGCCACGACTTTCAACATAATTTTTAAATTCCTGTATCTGAGAGTCTGTCGCCATATCACATTTATTTCCAACAACTAACATTTTTCTTTCAGACAATTCCTTATTAAACTTTTTCAGTTCCTCGTTTATGGTGTTGAAATCTTGAATTGGGTCTCTCCCCTCGCTGCCCGACACATCAACCACATGTACTAATAATCTGCACCTTTCAACATGACGCAGAAACTGATGTCCTAAACCAATTCCCTTCCAAGCTCCTTCGATAAGACCGGGAATATCTGCCATAACAAACGAAACTCCTTCTTCGTATCTTACGACGCCCAGTATAGGAGACAAAGTTGTAAAATGATAATTAGCAATCTGTGGTTTTGCCTCGCTCACAACCGATAATAACGTCGACTTTCCAACGTTAGGATAGCCAATAAGACCAACATCTGCTAAAAGTTTTAGTTCCAATTGTAAATTCATTTCCTCGCCTAGAGTACCGGCTTTTGCAAAACGGGGAGATTGTCTTGTTGGTGTTGAAAAATTCATGTTTCCAAGACCGCCTTTGCCACCCTTGGCTATAATTTGAGGACAATCATCTGACAAATCGGCTATTAACCTTCCTGTTTCGCTTTCCTTCACAAGTGTGCCCCTCGGAACCTTTATTATCATGTCTTCTCCGCTTTTCCCGGCGCAGCGACCCGAGGCTCCATTTTTACCGCTTTTAGCAACATACTTTTTTTTGTACCTAAAGTCTGCCAGCGTTGACAAACCATCGTCTACCTTAAAAACAATGTTTCCGCCTCTTCCGCCGTTGCCTCCGTCCGGACCTCCCGATGCTGTGATTTTATCTCTGTGAAACGAAACTGCTCCGCTACCGCCATCTCCGGCTTTAACTTTTATATTAGCTATATCAACAAACAATAAAATTCCCCTATTCTTGTTCTTTATAATAAAAAGCAACCATCGCTTTAAATATTTTCTAATATTTAAAAACGACAGCCACCATAAATTATATTTCCACACTACTGCGCAGCATAAACGCTAACACGTTTACGGTTACGACCAAGTCTTTCAAACTTAACTCTGCCACTAATTTTAGCAAACAAACTATCGTCTGAACCTCTTCCAACGTTAACACCTGCATGTATTTTAGTTCCACGTTGTTTAACTAATATATTACCCGCTAAAACTATTTGACCGTCTGCACGCTTAACACCTAAACGTTTAGACTCTGAATCTCTACCGTTTTTTGTAGAGCCAACACCTTTTTTATGTGCAAATAACTGAATATTTAATAAAATCATCACTTACACCTCCATATAACTCACTTTTAAATTTTCAGGATACATCTCCTCCAATAATATGACATGGAGTTTAAAGCCATTAAAAATAGCCCTGCACTCAGAAAGATTTTTCTCGCTAACTCGGACGTCCATTCGTCCTCCGTCATCAACACATACATTTGCATCAACATTTAAAACATCTGTCAACGTATTAGCCACCATATATGCCGCCGACGACACCGCCGCACAAACAATATCCTTCCCGATTTCGTCATATCCGGAATGCCCCGATATAGTAAAACCATGGATTTCTCCATCACATGAATTCAAAATTTTAATTTGAATCATTTTTCTTTGTTTACATCTTCAAATATAGATTCGATTTGAACCTTAGTATAAGGTTGTCTGTGACCCATCTTACGCTTGCTGCTCTTCTTAGGCTTGTAAGTAAACACAGTAATTTTCTTGCTTTTACCTGTTTTTACTACCTTTCCGAATACCTTAGCAACGTCAACATATGGATTTCCTACAACTAACCCATTACTACCTTGAACTGCAACTACCTTAAACTCTACTTCTTTTCCATCTTCTGTAGCAAGTTTTTCTACAAAAATTTCGTCACCTTTTTGCACTTTATATTGCTTGCCACCAGTTTCTATAACTGCATACACGACAGTTACACACCTACCTTTTTATCATCTCGCTATTGATTAGGCGGAATTAACAATTCACTTTTAAGCCCACAATACGCGGCTTTTATATTTTAACACCGTTATTTAAAAATGTCAAGCAAAATAAAAATTCCCCAGACCAAAAAGTCTGAGAAATTTTATAAACTATTCTGCTTTTTCTGATACTTTAGCTTCGTACTTTTTGCTTAGTCCGAATACAGAACTAATCCAGCCTGTAACTGTAATTGAGAATATCACTACTAAAGTTACTAGATGGCTTGTTAAGTCTGAACCTGCAGCTATAACATTTATTAATAAAATTTGAATAAGTGAAGAGCCCGCTTTACCAGCACGTCCTCCAATAACTTCAACCGCTGCTTGACCTTTAATTTTTGTATCATCATCAAGTGGAAGGTAAGCCATATTCTTTGTTGAGTCGAATAGGCAATACTTTACGCATTTTGACAAAGCTCCTGCAAATAAACCAAACCATACAGCTATTTGTAAAGCGCTTACTCCTAAAAATTCTGGAGATACAAATTTCCCATATAAAACTAATATGAAGAATGCTCCACCGAGTATTGTTAATATTAATGGAGTAATTACTGCTGCCGTTCTCCATTTTGTACGTCTAAGAATATTTTGACTTACAAAAGCAGCAAAAATTGTTGAAACACCAGTTATCATTGAATAGTTAGCCATCATACTTGCATATTCGTTACCATCTGCAAAATAAATAGACATATATTTTTTCCATACAACTTCGAATAAGTTAATACCAACACCATACGCTATAACTATTGCACAAATAAGACCTAAATATGGAGATTTTACAAGAATTTTTATTCCATCCATAATTCCAACTTTTTCTTTTTTCTTCTTTTCTTTTACTAAAGAAGAATCATAGAGTTTTGGATCTTTTAAAACTACAGCATTTATATAGTAATAAAGTGCCATAGATGCAATTCCACAAGCTATACATGTGCCTATACAAATATTAATATATGCATCATCGTGGTCTTTACCCCATTTAGCTAAAGCTTTTAAGCTTCCTCCTGATAAAACAACACCTATATTTCCGATAATTGCATATAAACCGAAAAATCTTTTTACTTCGCTTTTCATTGTTATCTTATTTGCAAACTGCCAAAAAAGTGAAGATATAGCCATTGTTCCCCATAACTCTGAAAGAACATAGAATAGGCTAAAAGACCAGTTTGTTAAACATGGAATTATCCAGTTGAAAAATGGTGGCCAACTTGCACGCATTGCTTCTATTGTTTCTATTCCAGGATGAATTGAATTTCTATTTGGGAATAATATAAACAAGAAGATTGCATAAAAAATCATAAAGCTTGATACCATTATGTAAAATGTCTTTCTAAGACCAAACTTGTTTATTAAGAATGAATATACCATAACCAAAAGTATTGCAGCTGGCATTACGAACCAAAACTTTAACTGTGATATCATTTCTGCATTACCACATACTGCATACTTTACTATAAATACGTCCTTTAAGTCTCTTACCATTGTGTAAACGAATAGAATGAAGAACATTAGAAAACTCATTGGTAAGAATTTTTTCATTTCGTAGCCGTGAATTGGCCAAAACATTGATTGGAATTTATTAAATTCCGGTTTTGTTGTAGCGTTAGTTCCCACTGTGTCGCTCATAATGAATTTAACTCCTTTTCAAATTTTATTTTTTAATTTGGTTAACACACCAAAAATTTTAAATTCTTTAACAACCCCCTTTTTAAATTATTAATGTGTATGTCTACCCGGCATACAATTAAAACTGTGTAATAAATGCACATTAAGCGCTCACTTCTCAACACACACCATTACATCTGCGCAACGTACACCCATGCCTTTAAATAAAGATTTTCCATGGTTGCTTAATATAAAAATAATTTATATCCATAAAAATTCCATATCTAAAGGTTCATACTACGTTTATATTATAACAGCTTATCCTATTTATTACAACTCTTTTTTATGTCTAATAGCCTGTTTTTTAACTTTTAATTTTTTAATTTAAATACATTTTACTTAGTACAAAAAATTACTTTATTTATCATATAATTATTAAACAAATCGCAAAATATGCCTTTTCAAACGTAATTTTTAAAAAATTGTATTTATAATTTTTGTCGAATTTTATCAAGAGAATTTAATCTTAGAACAGTATTATCCTTACATTTTATTAATAATTCTCCATTATTTGCTATATCTACCATAATACCCTCTATGTGATTTCCGCCATAATTTACCTCTGCAGTTTTTCCTATCGACACACAATTTTTTCTATATTCACCTATAATTTCATCTGTTTCGGCGTTTAAATACAACTCCAAATTATTTAAAATTTCTGATATTAGCGTTTCTCTCTTTACTTTATTTTTTGTCGCTAAATAAAGTGATGTTGCAGTGTTTTTAATACTGTCGTAAAAATTTTCGCTATTACAATTAATCCCTATTCCAATAATTAACACATTATTATTCTCACCTTTAATTGATTCGCATAAAATTCCACATACTTTTCTATTTTCAATTAATATGTCGTTAGGCCACTTAAGAGTTGCCTTACATTTGAAATGTAAATTTATGGCTTTCGACACAGCAAGACCAACAACCAACGGCATAAAACTTTTAATAGTTTTATTTCCAAAATCTACTGCAACAGATATCAATATATCTTTTCCTTCTTGACATTCCCAATTATTCCCCAGTCTACCTCTTCCGTTACTCTGGGTTTCTGACAAAAAAACACTTCCGTTAATAAAATTATTTCTAACCTCTCTTTTTGTCCAGTCATTCGTTGAATCAACTTCGTAAGCTATATTGATTTTTTTACCTATGTATGACGTTTTCAAATTTTTTTCAATCTCAAATTTTGAAATATTTCCTTGATTTTTTAATGTGTTATTAATCATTTTTATACCTTCAATCCCCTCTTAACACATTTATTATATACTATTTTTTTAACTTTGTAATTATTCTCTTGCAATTAATACATTTATTTGATAAAATTAATTTGTCATGCAATAAACGTGATAGGAGGTAATTAGTATGGCAAAATGTGATATATGCGGAAAAGGCTTAGTATTTGGTATAAAAGTTTCTCACTCTCACAGGCGTTCAAATAGAACATGGAAACCTAACGTTAAACGTGTTAAAGCTGTTGTAAACGGAGCTTCTAAACGTGTATATGCTTGCACCCGTTGCTTACGTTCTGGTAAAGTAACTCGCAGCATATAGTAATAATAATACAAAGCTATATAAAGGCTAAACCTAATTAAAACGGTTTAGCTTTTTTATATTTATTAATTAAAAAGTTTTTATAAAAATAAATTTCAGTCTTTTTAAAGAATATTCAATACTCTTTTTTGCATATAGATACCTTGTATATTATAACTGGAGGTATCAAAATGATAGAATTTTATCCTGAAGGATGGCTAATAAATAGTGATGAAAATAAAAATTTTTTGTCGTCACCTTCAAATCTTATAGAAGCTCAGCGCTGTGAAAAAATTTTAGAGGCTCGTGCTATAGTGTGCGACAGCGAACATAATCTTATAGTTGATATGGGGTGTATGAAGGGAATAATCCCCAGAATAGAGGGTGCAATCGGTATTCGTGAAGGGACTATAAGAGATATTGCCGTAATATCTAAAGTGAATAAACCCGTATGTTTTACTATAACGGGGTTCGAGAAAGACCAAAACGGAAAAACAATCGCTAATTTATCCAGAAGAAAAGCTCAAGAGATATGTATGCAAGAATATGTGTCGAAATTAACCCCAGGCGACGTAATTTCGGCAAAGGTTACTCACATGGAACCTTTTGGCGCTTTCGCCGACATCGGATGTGGTATTATTTCATTCCTTCCGATAGACGCTATATCTATATCAAGAATAAACCACCCAAAAGAACGTTTTTTGGTTGGCGATGATATAAAAGTAATTGTAAAGTCAAATGAGAATGGCAGAATTAATTTAACTCACAAGGAACTACTGGGAACCTGGCAAGAAAATTCAGATAAATTTTCAATAGGTGAAACTGTTGCGGGTGTTATAAGGTCAGTTGAGGATTACGGAATATTCGTTGAACTCACTCCCAATTTAGCAGGACTCGCAGAACTTAAAGAAGGAATTGTACCCGGTCAGCAGGCAAGCGTTTACATAAAAAATATAATTCCCGATAAAATGAAAATTAAGCTTGTTATTATAGATACCTTCGATTATGATTGCTCTACCCTCGAGCATAAATATTTTTTTGATGGCTCTCATATGGATTTGTTCACGTATTCACCATCAGGGTGCAACAAGATTATACAGACTGATTTTACTAATCAAAACAAAGAGCAGTAATATATATTAAAATATTAAACACAGTACACATAGCGTTATAAACCGTTAAGTGTACTGTGTTATTTTACATTGAATAATATTTCGAAAGCATTACGCCCTTTTTAACATAATCATTTTTAAATTTGCCGTAAACCTGATTTGCATACCTTATTTCAGGGTTTAATACCCTTTGTTTAACCTGAGAAATCGTAGAACAAATATCCTCTCTGTTAAGCTTTTTAAATAAAAATTCCATGTCTTGCAATATACTCAAAGCTTTTTCGGTCAGTAGCACGCTTTCCCCTTCTGTGTTTATATATAGGTTCCCACAATCAAAACTTGCCGATTTTTTATGATTTTCCGTAGCTTTAACTTGTAAATCTGCCGTAAAATCAACGTCTTGTTTAAGCGTCAAATAAATAATAAACCAGTGAATAAAGTTAAGGTCTTGCTTGTATATGCCTAATTTTGTTAAAGGATTTAAGTCAAACATACGTAGCTCTATGTGGTCTGCTCCGTTTTTCTTTAAATTTTCAAGCGAATTTTTCCCCGGAGGTTTTATCCTAACCGGCGTATACCACTCACTCTCAGCGTAAATAACGCCATCTTCAACATATTTTTTCAAGCTGCTTACGTAGCTATCAATACTAGAATAATCCACTGTCAACACGGATTTATTCCAATAGCCTTTCACGCCATTACGCATTGAACTTTCTCCGTTAAAACAAGTCTCTCCGTAACTCCCGTAGCTTCTCAGCGATATATCAAAAATCGGACTAGCCGCCGTTAAATATACAAGTAACCAACTATTTAAGGCTACTTTTTTAGCTAAATTTATGTATAAATCGTTCTTAAATTTCGTATAATCGCTTTCTGAACTTGCATCAAATAACAATCTTACAAACTTCTCAGAATAGGAATAATTAAAATGTATTCCGCAGTATAGCATCCTTCTTTTATCGTATTTTTTAGCTAAATATTCTTTGTAAACGTCTTCCTTTGCATTACCTTCTTCGTCATATTCACTGCATCTACTAACTTTTATCTCATACTCATTCGATATATAGGGTGGATTACTAAATGCCCATATATATTCTTTCTCTTCCATATTTTTTAGACGTGTTCTTATTTTGTTATCTATTAAATTTACTTTGTTATATAGCTCGTCTATCGTGCTACACACCGGACTCGCAATTTCAATTTGACTTTCACAAAAATCTTTTCCTATATTGTCATCTTTTTCAAGCACAAGGTCAATATTTTTTTCTTTTGCAACATTTTCAAACGTATTTTTTATAAACTCCACAGGAGTATTTATGCTTGTACGTTCAAATTTGAAGTCCATTTTACCGGCTTCTACCTTGGATAAATCAAGAAGGTCATTAATAATACCGGATAGTCTTGTTACATTCCTTTTTGCCATGTTGAGGAATTTATCCATAATTGAGCTAACATCGCCTGCCTTGCCGCTGAGGCAGATTTCAAGCGAGTTTTTAATAGCTGTAAGAGGTGTTCTCAATTCATGAGACACAATTGAGATAAACTCGGATTTTAATCGTTCCAGTTTTTCGAGCTTTGTATTGGTTTTCTTGATCTCTTCATACAAAGCAGCGTTTTCAAGCGGCAAAGAAACCTGTCGAGCCAGGGTTTGGAAACAGGTTGTATCCTCTTGAGAAAAGTCAGACTCCCTGAATACTTCTATGAGCCCGAAGAATTTTTCACCGACATTAATCGGAGCAAAAAGGTTGTCAAACTTCAAAATATTGAGGTCATATTCCTCAAGGGGGTGTTTAATATTCTTTATTACAGTAATATCGTTGACATTGAGGTCATAGGGTATTCTTTTCTTGTCAAAAAGTGCCCTGTAACTTAAAATAGCTCTTAGTTTCAAAGAATGTTCCAAACGCGGTGATATTGCGTAAAGAGAGTTTATAATTAAATCAATATGATGTTCGTCATTAAAAACAAGTGTAGAAGACAGAGAAAAACTCAAACTCTTTTCCAGCCCGTCTATCATAATGTTTATAAGTTTTTGTTTATCCAAAGACCCTGCAAGCTGTGTTGAGGTGTTATACAAAACATCC
>ERZ827156.4149-NODE-4149-length-12098-cov-4.164328_pt1 | contig 12098 bp, 24 predicted proteins | sample MGYA00519919_ERZ827156 | MGnify/ENA primary metagenome ERZ827156 (study PRJEB31778, sample SAMEA3449269) | human gut metagenome | biome: human gut; feature: human-associated habitat; material: faeces | place: United Kingdom | collected 2010/2012 ... | reverse complement strand
TCCACTCTTCTCATCAAACTCCATTCCTCTTCCTTCTCTCTTCATCGACTCCACAGCATCAAAACCACCTCTGTAAACCACTCCATTCTCTTCCACTATCAACTCCAATCCGTTCCTGCAATTCTCAATACAACGATGCTCCTTTCCGACCAACCCTTTCCAATCTTCACTCCTCAATGCTATCCCATTATCATACACTGTGAATCCACCCACTATCTTCCCTTCAACTTCCTTCCAACTCAGTTGAATGATTCCCTTGTAGAACAACGAACATCGCCCACTCTTCACTTCTCTCACCAAATACTCATTGCAATGCTCTCCTTGAAACGTCATAATCTCAGCCTCCACTCCACCAACGACTCTATTATCGCTTTGTTCAGTCACATAACCATCCATCAATACAACCTTCACAAATTCTTCTCTCGATTTCTCTACTCATTACCATTCCAAATCCATCAAATACTCTTCATTACCAACACAATTATTAGCAACCCCAATTCCAACACCTCTCATCTCATTCAAACAAACACACCACAAGTACTCAACAGAAATGTCAACGGACGGCGGATAGCTGCTCTCCTCCTTCATCTCCTCCATACTCGAATCCAACATCAAATAGGTCTTCGTTGAGTAAGATAGAAGAGGCATGTACTCCACGTTGATGCTCTGGGAGGGATGCGAGTCTGTAGAAGATATCGTGGATAATGGTTTCTGCTCTCTCGGAATCACCACAAAGGAATGGTCTTTCGGGTGTTTCATGGCTTCAACGCAAGTAGTGCAGACGGAGTAGTTTGTACACTGTGTGCAGTGCAACAGTGTTGAGCAATCTGTACAGCACCCACAAACGGCACAAAGATGCATCTGCACGGTGTTGCGCTTAGGAAGTGTCTTCTGGGGTGCCGTTTCGTGCGTAATCGCACTCCATAGTCTCTATACATTACAAGCATCATAATCGCACTGCCTTTGGAGCTACACGCATCATCCGAACCAAATCCATCATTTCCTGCTGTCGTTTCTCATTCGCTATCCTCTTCATATGCTCTTCTTCAAGCTGTCTTTTGTTCTACTCATCACTTCCACAATTCGCTCGTACTTGTCGCAAGTGGGGAGTCAGCGATATAGGATGACTTCGTTCAAACATGTTTTGACCACCTAAGACGAGTATCCCTCATGGGATCCAATTCGCCTTCATCTGGATCCCTTTCATGGAACAAACACCCCCATCTCCAATTGATCTTGTACTCCTCTCCCATGGCCGTGTAGTACGCCTTCTCCTCCACTCGTCGTCTCTACACCTCAATCGCCTCCTTCGTCCCCACCTTGTCATGATCCGTCTCGCCGGACAAGTCGTCCATAGTGACCTCCTTCCTTCTGCTCTTCTGCTTCTTCTGGTGCTCTCTCCACGTGTTCACACGGTCCTCCATTCCGTCCATCCATTCTCTGTGCTGTTTCACTTCCTCCACGATCTTCTGCCGCTTCTGCTCCTCCTACACCTCACACACCCTAACTTCACTCACTCTCTCCTTCCCACGACGGTCGTACAGCGCCATGTACTGCTTCGCCTTGCGCTTGCGCTGCTCGTTCTGCGCGAAGACTCTCATGATCTCCTCCTCGATCGCCACCTCCTCCTACGCCTCACCCCTCACCCCTCCTCCCACGTCCGGCAGGGCATTCGGATTCATGCCCTTCTCCAGCAGGTGCTGGTGGTTCTTGATCACGCTCTTCGTCGCTCCCTTGATCAGCTTCACGCACTCCTCCTTCTTCTCCGGGTCCTACGCCTCACGCGCCACTCCCGTCTCCACCTTCAGCATGTCGTTCGCCGCACGCACCGCCTCGAACGCCTCGCGCGCCCCAGGGTGGGAGCACTTGTCGGGGTGGATCATGTTGGTGAGCTTCAGGTAGCGCTGACGGATGTCCTCCTCGGAAGCGGTCTCGGGAAGCATCAGCACGCGGAACGGGTTCAGGTTCTTCCACTACACATGAATGGAGGAGGAAGAGAAAACGAAGGCGTTCTTGCCGGTGAGGCGTTCAATGTGCTGCGTGGCGGACATGTTGAAGAGCACGTCGTCGGTGACGCTGCGGTTCTTCGTCGTGTCGATGACCGGCTTGAGATTCACATCGATGGTGGAGAGGAACTGCTCCAGCTTCTTCTGCTCACGGATCGCCTTCAGTCGCGACAGGCTCTCCTCAGTGTCCTTTCCATCGTCGGACATGGCCTCCGCCTCCTCCAGCGCAGAAAAGTCATCGGCCTTCTAATCGTTACGGAGTCTTTCAACTACCACCTTCGCAGCGGTAGCCTTATCAGCGTCGCCAAGAATGCGGAGAACGGCCTCGTTGTTTGGATCGAGCGAAAGAGCTACTCCTTACAATACAAAGTGACTGAAACCAATTTTGCACGTTTCGATGCAGTCCTTGTATTTTTTGAGGCGCAGATACACACTGGCCTTTCTAGAGTAGCCCTTGTACCAAGTGGGACGCAGCTCAATGGCCTTCTCAGCGTCCTGAAGAGCTCGCGAACGGTCTCCACTTCCGAGGAAGGCAGCAGACCGATTTGAGTAATAGGAAGCATCCTCGGGACACTTTTGAATTGCCTATAGGAATTACGGTTCACATCATGCAGGTACATAATTGTAGAAGCGAATTGCCTTTTCGTACTCTTTATCCTTGAATGCGCAGTTTCCCGCCAAGTTGAAATCAGCAGCCTCTTTGTTGGTTGGTTCTTCTTCCATTGAACAGAAAGGGAATGAAGGGGTACGCTTTTCTGCCATTATCTCCTTCCCGCTTCGTGTCTGGCGCGACTTTCTTCAGTCGTTATTCGTTTGTTCTGCTATGACAATCGAAGGTAATGGTTGCTATCTGTATTTCTCACAGAACAGTGTGTTTTGACGGAGAAGAAGAGAATGAAGTGGAAATTCACTTCGGTGAAAAGACGTATGTTCTTCCAAGACATCTGTGGGTGTTTAGCTCCAAAAGCCTCAACCCTAGTGTTTTGCTCCATTCTTCCCGACTATGTGATGCAATTCGCCGGAATTCCATGGACGCGAGCGAGAGGATGGTCATTCGCGTGAACAGAGAGTGCAGGTTCTTTTCCACAATTGTCGATTACTTTTACACCGGCTACGTGAGACTCCCAGAAAAGGATAGCGATGTCCATGTTCTTGAAACTGTTACTGATGAGAAGTAGGAGCTGCTTATGGAAATCGCGTACTTCAACATCAAAGACTTGGCAGAGCGTGTCAATCATTTATTAGCCTTACGAACTGCCAACAGGGACCAGTTTGATCAGAACCAGCTTCACAGCATCGCCTCTTCTGTGGTTGCTTCCTCCCGTTTATTCCTCTATTATCCCCTTCACCCTCAGATGTAATGCTGTCCATTTGCGCTCCCGTGGTCCACAAGAATCCCAATCCCCCTCCCATCGTCTTCAGCGCATTGTCTCCCTGTTACTCCTACTATTCCCTGCAGTTGCAGTGCAGGTGCAACCAGGAGAGCTATCTGTGGATCTGCTGCACGGGCTCCAACGCGGAGCTGGACGAGACGCAAATAAAGGCGTTAGGTCAGAAGCACTTCCTGCTGGCAGACCTGCCCTGTCCCGTCACCGTTCCGCTGAGCGAGGCCGCCTACACCACGCTCTTCCTCCACGTGGTGTGCGAGGGCCTGCACGGCGGCAGCAGCGTTGCGCACAGCGAGATCCCCTTCCCCGCGCCGCAGGAGGCGAGAAGCCTGTCTTCCACACACACAGAGACTCCCACACCCAACACCGCGTCTGTGACTCCAAGCATGATTGCACCTGTCACTCCAAACACGCCCATCGCTCCAGACACACCCACGGCAGGTTGCACTCACAGGGAGGCGTGACCCATAGAGGTGGTGTACTCCAAGTCCGACATCCTCGCGCTGCTCCAGCGCTGGGCCGCCGCGCCCTCCGCCTCCTTCGCCAACAAGTCGCTCATCGGTGGCCGTCGCACCCTCCACTCACACATAGCGGAAGGCATCGGCAAGGAGACGGCGGAGCAGCTCGTGGCGGCCGTGGGCCGAGGTGCCTTCGCGCGCCTGTTGGAGCTGAACCTGGCGGACAACGCCATGGGCACGGCCATCGCCGCGGAGCTGCTGACGGCGCTGCAAAGCGGTGCGTGTCCCCAGCTGCGCACGCTGGTACTGCACGACAACCACATCGGCTCCACGGCGGGCGCGCTGCTGGCGGGCGTGCTGGCGGCGTGTCCCGAGCTGGAGGTGCTGGACGTGGGCCGCAACCGGCTGAAGGACGAGGGCGTGGAGGCGATGCTGGGCGCCTTCGCAAATCATGCGGCGAGCAACCTGAAGCGACTCGTGTTCGCGGACAACGAGGAGTCGCAGGCGGTGGTGCTGGCTCTGTGCGAGCTGGTGGCGGAGGGCCGGCTGCCCGCGCTGTGCACCGTGGAGTGGACGGCGGCGCTGTCGGCGACGCTGAGCCTGCCGTTCGAGCTGCTGCAGGCCCTCCAGCGCCACGCGCCCCGGCTGGTTCTGCCGATCACGACAATCACCTGTTCGTGCGTGGGAGAGGGATGAGGCGTAGTCAGCGACATCACGGCGGAGCAGCTTGTGGGCGTGCTGGCGCTGGTGAGCAGCGGGTTGCTGGCGCAGCTGGTGCTGGTACAGTGGGTGCGCGGGCCGGCGACGCTGGTGGCGAGCAGCGCGCTGGTGACGGCGGTGGCGTCGCTGGACCGGAAGAGCGAGGTGCTGCGCCTGCCGCAGGTGCGCGTGGTGGACCTGAGCGCGATGGGCAGCGCCACGGCCTGCACCGTGCTGCACTGTCTGAACAACGGGATGCTGAGCGGTCTGCAGGGCATCGTGCTGGGCAGCGGTGGGCGCGATGTACCACGGTGAGGCGTAGACGGCTGCGTGAGCGTGACGGACGATGAGCTGCTGCTGCTCAGCCAGTTCGTGCACTCGGGGTACTTCGCGCCCTCCGTGCGCTTCGAGGAGCCCACGCTGCGCGGACTGGACCTCACAGACCGCTGCGTGCCCGCGCTGCTGGCCGTGCTGCAGGTGGGGCTGTTCCCCGGGCTGGCGGTGCTGGACCTGACCGACTGCCAGCTGGGTGACACATCCGTCTGCGCGCTCTGCGAGTGCCTACGGCTGCACCCCGCGCCACTGGACCTGCTGCTTTGCGGTGAGTGCCTCCACCCCTTCTGACGCGCAGGCAACCCCGTCGTGAAGCCCGACACCTGGTTCGCCGTGGCGCGCACGCTCTTCTGCCGTAGGCGCGCGGGAAGAGTGACATGCTAGTGACGGACACAACCGTGGGAATGAAGTCGTTCCCGGAGAGCTCGGCCGATGTGGTGCTGGAGGCGGTGTTCCGCCAGCAGCGACAGCTGGTGCTGGAGGACGTCGACAGCGACTGTCTCCACCACCTGGCGCAGGTGGTCCGGTCCGGCGCGCTGCAATGCCTGAGGACGCTGAGTGTGTCGCGGTCCGGCGTGGAGGGCGAGGCGGAGGCGATGGAGCTGGTGGGCAGTCTGGCCGGCGGGGGCTGTTGCGAGCTGAGGCAGCTGAGTCTGGTGTTTAGCGGGGGTGCGTGCGAGGGGGAGAGGTGAGAGGTAGTGAATTGCGGCATTGGCGACGGGGTCATCTTCCGACTCGCGGAAGTGGTGCAGAAGGGCTGTCTCCCCGAGCTGGAGCTGCTGAAGCTGTCGGACTGCTACATCATGAAGTCCTCGGACACGATGCTGATCAAGGCGCTGAAGTCGAGGGCGAAGAAGATGAAGAAGCTGAAGATCAAGACCAAGCGTTCGAGCATGGTGCCGAGCAGCGTGAACTTGCTCCAGAGCCAACAGTCCAAAGCGCTGCGGAATCGCTCTAGGAGTCCCACACGGTGATGCGGCAGGATCGCTTTTTGTATTTTACTGAGTATGCGTGTTTGTTCCACACAGTCAATTCGAACCCAGTCGCATTTCCGTTTCCGTTTCGATTGGAATTCGATTTGTTACTGCGTGGAACGGACATTCATGATTCAAGGGACACCGGGAGAAGCCGCTTCCAAGCAGCTGTCTTATCGGCCCAAATCATTTGACGAGTATGAACTGCTCCCTGTTTGTGATCAATCATAGATATGTAGTGGAGAAACGGGGCCGCGTCTACCGATATGGCTTCATGCGGTACTGTTCTGTCGATCACGGAGTGATCCTAAATAACACATATGCTATACAATATGCCTTTGATGAGCCCTTCAAGGGATATGTCTTCGAGGGCAATTACAACACCCACACTCTTGCCGTCTATGACATTGAAGAAAACAAACTCACGGAGCGGATATCCGTTGTTCTGCGGCACAACTGCGTCGTCAAGTTTAAAGAGAGCACGCATTACTGGGAGGGCGACGTGTATGATACGCGGCCGTACGGCTGGGGCTGTCTGTACGACAAGGACGGTCATCTTTTGTACGAGGGCTTCCGCATCGACAGTCTCAACCTGTGCTTCGGCACGAGCTACTATAGTGACGGAGGCTGCATCCGCTACCGCGGCTCGTACTACTTTGGGCTGCAGTGGGGCGAGGGGACGCTGTACGACAAGAATGGCGCCGTGCTGTACCAAGGGGCCTGGCTGAACAACAGGAAGAGTTCGGCGATGACGATCCGCTCGGTGCACGACCTGCACAGCGTGGTGGAGGAGCTGTACGTGTCGGACGGCAGCGCGAACGCCGCGGACATCACGGCGCTGGACCTGAGTTTCTATCTGCGTCTGAAGACCATTCTGGTGGGGAGGAACTGCTTCGCCTGCGTCGCCTCCTTCGTGGTGAAGCACGCGCCGGTGCTGAAGGAGGTGCAGATCGCGGGCCGGTCCTTCATTCGCCAGGGCGCGAACACCTGCGTGCTGGAGGACTGTCCGGCCCTGCGCAAGCTGACGGTGAGTCGCGGGGCGTTCCCGCAGTTCAAGTCGATGGTGCTGACGGGTGGGCGTGAGGCGGTGAGATGAGGGATAGACCTGCTGAGCCTGCAGTCGCTGAAGATGGGCTTCACGGAGACGACGGGCAAGTCGTTCGAGGGCGGGTCGTTGCAGCTGACGAGAAGGAGAGGCGGGGCGGCGTGATGCGTAGATGTGCCCTCGCTGGTTCACATCGATATTGGCAGCGACTGCTTCTGCGGCAAGTCCACGCTCTCCATCAAGCGTGCTGCTCGGTGGGAGGTCTCACTCACAGAGGCGCCGAAACTCATCTTTCTGACCATCGGACACGACTCCTTCGACGCCTGCTCGCAACTCACTCTCGAGAGTTCTTTCTCTACTCACGCCTTACATCCAGACCTATCGTCGTTCCGCGTGATCCACAGCACGCAGCCGCTCTTCGCCCAACTCAGCCGCTGTCGCATCGTCGGTTGGGCCGCCGAACCGCAGTGAGCCGTAGGCGTGCCGCTGACGCCGCAATGCGACCACCCCATCAACCCAACCAGCATCACCGTGTGCTGTGTGGAGGGTGTGTGCGTCTGTGCGAGTTGAGCGTAGACTCGCCGGGGATGGAGGCGCTGTTCCCGAGGATCATGCCCGAGTCCCTGTTCTACGTTCCGGCGGGCGTTCGGTTCCTCAAGGTGACGCACGACCACAAGGGCCGCCCCGCCACGGCCTTCTCCTTTCCGCCCTCCACTTTGCAACGTCTCCATGTGGATAAGGGGTGTTTTCCGAACGTCCGCGAAACGACCATCGCCGAGCAGGCGGAGCTGCGCGAGCTGGTGGTGCGCGAGGGCGCGTTCCGCCGCGTGGAGACGATGGACGAGCTGAAGGAGGCGCGGCGGCTGGTGCTGCGCGACTGCGCCAAGCTGGAGCGTGTGAACGTCGAGAACGGGTGCTTCGCGCACTACACCAGCTTTGAGGCGACGAGTGGGTGTTGGTGGGAGGGGTGAGGTGAAGACTTGCCGGCGCTGACGGAGCTGGTCATCGGCGTGGTGACGCACCGCTCTGCCAACTTCTTCCGCGCGTCGCTGGTGCTGCGAGGTGGGTGCTGGGTGACGTGTGGTGATCAGACTTGCCGGCACTGCGCCGTCTGGTGCTGGGCGGGCTGTCCTTCCAAAGGTCCGCGCACACCGTGCTGGAGAGTGGGGGCTGTGAAGGAGTGTGAGAGTAGACCTGCCGGCTCTGGAGCAGGTGCAGCTGGGAGATATGGCGCTGCAGGGGAACGAGAAGGAGGATTGCGATGTGGTGGTGCGAAGTGGAAGCTGTCCACTGGAATCATCCGTAGACATCCCATTGCTGTGCGACATCCAGTCCTACGGCCATTGTTTTGAGTTTGTGAAGACCTTTTCGGTGGAGAGTGGGGACGCATCGCAAATTTAACCAGTAGATGCTCCGTGTATAGAGACATTCATCAGCGCGTGCAAAGCGAACAAGAGTGGTGAGGCACATATTCAAAGGGAGATTGGCATTGTCCTTTGCTGTGTTTGTTCTCCCTCCTTCGCGTTCATGTGTGTCTTTGCAGCGCCAACCACTCCATTCCAATGTCCCTTCCGTTTGACGGAACAAATAGAGGCACCGCTAGAGACGCGGGTTGGAGGAAAGCCTGCTCAGGCGGAAGGAGAGAAGGAAAAGAAGTGGGCATGTCCCAATAAAAACGGTGAGAAAAGGGCACACATCATATCTCTTCTATTCGGGCCTCCTCACCAAGTATTCGATTGTGTTATCGTTGGAATGGGAAATTCCCAAGGAAAGGAGATCCGAACAAGCCGTATGGCAGTTCGGATTAAGGATCTCTTCTACGAAGGTTGATGGTGCATTTGCTATGTGGTAATCCGATAGACACGTATTGGAAGATCTACCTCTCGCAAGATATCGAGACGGGTCAGGATTATGACGTCAGGGTGGCGACGTTTGACCAGGGCGATATGAAGAGTCTAAGCAGATTGAAGCAGGAAATCTCTCAATGGGTAGGGGAGCTGTGAATCTGCTTTACGCGCAGAAGCACATGCCGGTGCATCCAAACCTCATGCAGTACTACGATTCCGACATATTCGTAGAGGAGGGGGTCGTGACTGGCGTGATCATCACGGAACACTGCGATGGTGGCTTGCTGTCGGATGTCGTGACACAAACCTATCCGCAGACGCTATCCGAGAAGATGATTCTGGGAATCCTCCGCGATCTCTCCTGCGCCCTCTTCGCCCTGCACTCCCTCGATCCGCCCGTGAGTCACCGTAACATAAACGTATTGTGGCTCTTCGTCTCACTGAGTGTGCGTAGCCGAACTACATCTACGTTCACTCCAGCGGTCGTTGCAAATTGGAAGCGGCGCGGTCGATGACCTCCAACATCATCGTTCCACTGCTCTTTGAATATCACGACTAGACACCGCACAATCTCGAGGAATTGCAAGTCGTTCAGCAGCAGCTGGAATTGGTGGCCGATCCCGCCTATTTCCCTCCAGAGTTCTGCGACCTGTAATTGTTGCTGTTCCGGCTCATCTGTAGGACGACGAATTCGAAGCATCGTCGGATCACGGAGAAGGTGGACGTGTGGGAGCTCGGCATCCTGATGTACTACCTCGCCTTCTACTCGACTCCGTTCGAGTCGGTGGACGGCAAGATCGACACGGCCGCATTAGCCGAGGGCCGCTTCTCCTTCCCCACAAACGACGACCGGAAGTACTCCAAGGAGTTCCTGGACATGATTTCCTCGATGCTGACGGTGGACGTGAGCAAGTGGGTGATCGCCGGGGCAATCATGCTTAGACGTCCCTCCATCGAGAAGGTGATCGTGAACGCCTGCTCCATGACGCGCTGGCGCATGACCGACGAGGTGAAGGAGATCCTCGACATCGTCCAGCAGCGCGACCGCAAGAAGCCCGCCAAGAAGAAGGTGGTTGCCGCCAAGAAATCGACCGCGAAGTCAAAAGGCCCCGCGCGCGAGAAGAGCGCTTCGCACATGTCCTCGCTACAGCCCGCCACGGGTAGTCTGTCCTCGCGCTCGACCTCCACGCGCTCGCAAGCGCCGCTGCAACTCAGTGACAGTGACGTGTCCTCGAGCAGCGACGCGGAGGAGCTGGTGCAGCAGAAGCGCGAGGCGGGCGAGATCACGGACCGCATCCGGACGAGCATGCTGCAGTACTTCGGCGGGAAGAAGAACCACACGCGGTGGGTGATGAAGTGCACGTCCCGCGTGCCCGAGCCGCCGCCGCACCGCTCGATCAAGAAGATCGCGATCGCGGCGTACGAGAACAAGTCGATGGACTTCTTCTTTGCGCTGCTGGCGAAGTGGGGATGCAAGTGCGGCGTGAGGCGTAGGCGACCGCTGTTCACGAGCGAGATCGTGGCGGTGAAGGCGCTGACGACGACGCTGTGCATCTTCCAGATGAGCACGCAGGAGGTGGCGTACCAGTCGTTCAAGCACGTGAGTCTGCTGAAGGAGATCTCGACCAAGTGGAAGATCGTGGAGGTGGGTATAGGAGCGGGGCGTGAAGCGTAGGAGAGCGAAGACAAGGGCAAGGACATGAACTGGGCGCCGTTCATTTCGCGGCTGGCGAACATCCTGACGAACAAGGTCTACTTCCTGAACAAGTACACCGAGTTCTCGATGAACTACGCGCTGATCGAGGGCGCGGAGCTGGACTCGGAGGACCAGGTGAACGTGCCCGCGCGGCTGTCCACACTGCTCGCCAACCTCAACATGGCACTGCGCTGGGCGCTGGCGAACACGGACCCGGTGATCAACGGCGTGATCCGGCCGATGATCGAGGAGGCGCACTCTCTGTACCTGTCCCTGACGGTGGTGATGGCGGACCTGATCAACAAGAACGACGAGCCCGACATCGTGCAGTCAACCATCGCGCGCTACGAGGAGGAGCGTCTCGCGCTGCGCGAGATCATCCTCCGTGCGAAGGACAAGCCCGATCTGAACCTCTTCGACGACGTCGTGTCGCTCGCCGCGCCTTACGCGTAGATCCCCGAAGTTCCCGCGCGCTCGCCTCTGGAGCAGCACCCGCGCCAGGCGCGCGCGGCCGCGAGGAAGCTGTTGGACACGTTCATGTCGGTGGGCGACAGTGATATGCTGGCGGAGGCGGACCTGGACGAGGAGGAGAGCGAGTCGAGCGACAACGACGAGAACGTGCACCTGCTGGGCCCGTACTACAAGCTGACCACGAAGGGCGCGATCGTGCCGCTGGTGGGCAGTGTGACGAACGCGTACTCGGAGGAGAACTCGCACGTGGCGCTGAAGAAGGTGCTGGCGGCGAAGGAGAACAAGGCGTGCGCGGAGTGCGGTCGCGCGCCGGTGAAGTACATGAGCGTGAACCTGGGCGTGTTCGTGTGCGCCTTCTGCCAGAAGATCCACCAGCAGCTGGGCGTAGGGGCGGCGCGGCGGCGTGAGGCATAGGAGAACATCTCGGAGGTGCACAGCATCCACGCGAAGGTGCTGCGCTCCGAGTGGATCGTGACGATGGCGGAGATCGGCAACAAGAAGGCGCGCGCCTTCTGGGAGGCGAAGCTCAGCGAGAAGGACCGTCCGGTGCTGGACGCGTCGCCGAGCGGTGGGAGAGGGCGCGAGGGCTGAGGCGTAGCGTGGGCGTCCTTCCTGAAGCAGAAGTACATCCAGCGGCAATGGATCCCCTCCGTGAAGTGGGCGTGTGATGTGGGTCTGACGCGTAGAGAGAAGGTGAAGCAGGCACGGCAGGCGAGCGTGATGGAGGACCTGCTGGACCTGGACTTCTCGGGCTTCGGCCCGGAGAAGGTGCGCATGGACGACGGCTGGAACGCGCCCAACGAGACGCTGCTCGGCGAGCGCAAGCGCGAGAAGAAGATGGAGCAGCGCCGCGCCAACCCGCCCTCGCTCTTCAGCCCGCCGCAGTCCGCCGTGCCCGCCGTGCCCGCCGCTCCTGCCGCCCCTGTGGCTGCTCCCGCTGCCGCCCCCGCCGCTGCTCCCGCAGCTGTGGCCGCCGGTGAGACTGCCGTGAACAGCCCCATGCCCGGCAACATCTTCAAGGTGGAGTGCAAGGTCGGCGACACCGTCAAGGCCGGCGACACCCTGGTGGTGCTGGAGGCCATGAAGATGGAGATCGAGGTCTCCGCCCCCGTGGACGGCACCGTGAAGGCCGTGCCCGCCGTGGTGGGCACCACCGTCAACACTGACGACCAGCTGGTGGT
>ERZ827156.4146-NODE-4146-length-12110-cov-3.756284_pt1 | contig 12110 bp, 13 predicted proteins | sample MGYA00519919_ERZ827156 | MGnify/ENA primary metagenome ERZ827156 (study PRJEB31778, sample SAMEA3449269) | human gut metagenome | biome: human gut; feature: human-associated habitat; material: faeces | place: United Kingdom | collected 2010/2012 ... | reverse complement strand
ATTCTCAATGCACCGATTCTAGCATTTCCGTTACTTTCAAGCACAATATTTCCGTTTGCACTTTTTATTGAGCTTTCTGTGATTTGAAGTCCACCTATTTTGCTGTCTGAAGAAACATTTATTTTTCCTATTATATTAAGATTTCCACCCGAATCAGCATAAAATTGATTTTTCCAAGTGTTTCCATTGCGTTTTTGAATTTTAAATCCGTCTTTTGGATTTTGAAGTATACGGGAATTACCACTTTCAAGAGTTAAAGTTGCATTTTTAAGGGTTGCACCGCTACCGTTTAAAGTAAAACTATTATTTTCATTTGTGATACTAAGTTGGTTTCCGGCTAAAATTTTACCTGTGATTAAATCAGCTAAGATACCATAAGTTGTACCACTTCCATTACTATTTTTCACCTCACCGATAGCGACTTTACTTGTTTGCCAGTTATCGTCTGTCATACAAATTAAATTGTTGGTTATCATGAGTTGCCGATTATCAAAAATACCATTTGAAAGTTTTCGTCTGCCTTTGATACCATAAGTTCCGATTGAAATATCTTGATTTTGAGAGCTTATTATTTCTTGATTTGCGGTATTTAAGGCGTTTTTCATGTATTCAGCGACTTCATCATTTAAACCACCGCTTTTAATCGGAGCAACTAAGCTACTATAGTTTCTCGACACAGAATTTGTAACTTTGCTTTGATTAAAAAGCTCATTAAAAACCCACTCACTTGTTTGAAGTCTAAACCTGTTTCCAAAGGTCATCGTGAAATTTTCAGGATTATCATAGTCGATATCCATTTCAAGAAGTATTGGCGATACCCAAACGTCTTTTTTAATTTCTGCATGAATTAAATTTCCTAGCTTTAACTGATTTATGAAAGGTCTAAACTTTTCTATAAATAAAAAATTCACAGTATCCATACTAAACGTAAAAGACGGCTGTGATAATTTTTTTAGTTCTTTTTTGCCACGTTCTAAAAGTTGATGACTCATATCCTGAATTTCCGGAGTTGTCATTTTATCCGTTACAACAAAATTTGAGTTGGTGTAACTACCTTCAAATATGAAGTTGTCAAGTTCTAAAATTTGTTTTTGAGTAAAATTATTAGTAAATCTCAATTTATTATTTATATCTTTTAAAACTTTTTGAACCTTAGATATTTCTTTGTTTTTATAATTAATTTCCTTTTGTTTGGAAGAAATTTTATTGTTTAGGTCATTGATTTTATTGACGATACTTTTGGATATGTTTGGCATTTGAGCACTTCTGACTTGTTCGCTAGCTTTTAATCGTTCTTTAAAGTAGATAATTCACCTTGTAACTTTAATAAATCTGCATTTAGATTCCTAAGTTTTGAAAAGTTATCTGCATAGGTTTTTTCAGAATCTTTTACTTTTTTATCCCATGATTTTATTGCTTTAATTAAACTATCAGTCATCCAATCAGAGGTCAAATAATATGAAAAATCATAAATATTTGATGTCCCGAGAGGATTTACTTCGTTAATACTAAAATCCCCTGAACCATGGACACTAAGACAAGTTATTATATCTTTTGAGGTTTCTTCGATTTTTACATTCTTAATCAAATTGTGAAAGGATAGGCTTATATCTGTATCTTTAACAACATCTTCAGCAGTATAAGTACTAATCAGTTTGTTTTCGGTATCAAAGTCAAAAATACATTCATATGCTTTTTCTATATCGTCCATAAGAAAGGAATATAGGCTATTCGTTGGAATCTCGAATGTGCGATATTTATTACAAAGATTACTACTTACAGTTCCTATTTTCCATGATGGAGCAATTTCAATAAGTTTTTGAAGTAACGTGTTTTGAGGATTTATAGGGTCATAAAATTTATATGTTCCGTCAAGAATATTCGCACCTTTAGAATTTAGAGTGTATTCATAAGAGTAAGCCGTTACTGATTTTATCTGTGTAGTTCCTTCGTTTGTTTCTGAAACCTGTACAATTACAAAATATCCGAAACCTTGAATGTGTAAAAGTCTGTTTTTGACTATTAATTCGTAAAAAGGGAGCGTTTTTGTTTCAGAATTTATGTTGTCAAAATATTTGCTATAAATATCGAAACTTATTTCTGATACCGCATTAAATCTAGGTTTTATATGAAGATTTTTAAAATTTGAAACACTTGCAATTTCAGTTCTATCAGGATTGCAAAGTGTTATCAATGGGATTTCATAATTCTTATTAATATCAAAATTAAAATTCATTTATCCACCTCCAAGCCTTACTGCAAATTGATAAGTTATTTTTAAATAGTCTAAAAGTCCATGACACTCAAGTTTGTTGATACCATGAACTAAACTAAAATAGCCTTGATTTTCGCCTTTAGATAGATTTTTAAACCTATTAAACCCAGTAGATGATGTAATAATCTCGTTTTGATTATCGACAATAATTAATTCATTAGGAGATAAATTTTCCATTTTAAATTCCCGGTTCGTAGTCAAATTTTTGATATTAAAATTATTACCGGCACTTGAAAGTTTAAGTTCTATTGTTGGTCTAAGTCCATAAACTTGAGCAGAAAAATTGTCAAATTCAAAATAATTAATTACAGAACTATCAAAGTTATAAATTTTAGTTTGTGGGAATGTATAAGCATAGGGAGAATCACATTCTATGTTGCACCTAACACCAAAGTATTCACCGCCAAACTTTATATCTTCGTTTGATTTCAAAATGCAATTAAAATAAAAATCCGAATACCATTCATCTTCAATTTGAAGTTTATGATATCCGGGATTTCCAAAAAGCCAATTTTTAATTCTTAAAAAAGTTGGGAGATCAATAGGTTCTTTAGATACAATTTCGATAGGAAATTCTAAAACTGTATTTTCTTTCACCCCTAAAAACAGTTTTCTAGGGTTTTTCATGACTGATTCGCTTTTTATTTCTATTCCTGAGCCAGATACTATATCGTTTAAACCGGTATTTATAGACACTAAAATTAAATCAAAATCCTTTGACGATATTCCATTATACACAAAGTAATTTCCTAGAAAACTCACTATTTATGACCCCCTTTTTTTAAATGAGTTCAGCATATTTGTTAGCTGTCTTGAAAGTAATTTCAACAGCTTTTTTGATAATATTTTCACTTTCTCGTTTTAGTGCATTTACGGTTTCAAAATCTGCGTTGCCTTTAATGTTTATGTTTACGATAGGTGAAGAAAGGTTGTTATAATTTTTGTTATAAAATATTTTTTCTTTAGAACTGTTGGCTAACATTCCGGCACCCACAAAGTTATTAGGGCTATTTGCAAAATCCCATAATTTTTTAGTAGCTTCATGAGAAAATACAACATCTCCTTCATTCATAAGTCTGTATCTTCCGGGAGAGGATTTATCTAAAATAATTTCCTTTCCGTTTTCGTCAACAGTTGCTAAACCTTTTTTTGACGAAAGAGTACCGCTTGCATAGCCTCTTAAATCGTACAATTTGCGTTTATAATAGCCAAGAGAAGGTTCTGAACCTCTTTGTGTGCTTATTTGTTCGATAAGTCTCTGAAGCCTGGTGATCTCACTTGTTTTCTCCTCGTTATTAACATTTTTATATTCTCTTGCAGATAAATTTAGTGCTTTAGCAGTTTCCCTGGAAGTATTTCCAAGGTCATTCATAGCTTTGTTTGCACTTTCAATTTGAGACGCTATTCCTGATATTTGACCTGAAATTGCTCCTAAAGTATTTGCTACGTTTATTTGACCTGAATTAAATCTACTTAAAGCAGAATAAGCATTATCCCAAGCACCAATTACTGTAGAGGTCATGCCGTCACCATAATCAATATTATATCGCATAAGATTATTGTAAAATTCTTGCAACTTACCTTCGATTAAGTTCATGGCATCAATACGAATTTGTCCTTCGTGGTGTAAATAATCCTCGATTACTTTAATTCTTTTATCTGTGCTGTCTTTAAATTGATTGTACTCGTTGTCTAGTGCTTTCTTCTGTCTTTCAATTCCATTATCGTATAAAAATTTTTGTAAATCTTCTTCGTCTTTCTTTAGCTTTTCTTGCAGCTCTTTGCGTTTCTTTTGTGCTTCCGCACTATCATCAAATTGAAGAGCGGAAAGTTTTGTTTGGATTTTGTTTATTTCATTATTTTTATCCGAAAGTTCCTTTTGATAATGATACTCATCTTTTTGAACATCAAGAGATTGCTTCATTAAGTCGATTTTCTTTTTGTAACTATCAAGACTTTCCTTTAGTGCTTCTTTTTCAGTTTCTTTCTGCTTTTTTATCATTTTGACAGTCATGTCGAGAAGCGAATTGATTGCTTTTTTATTATCTTCTAGTGCTTGTAAAACTAAAGGGCGACTCCATTTTTCTTCTCGACTGCTTCTGATTTTTAAAACTATAGTTCGGTTATTATCAAGCACAAACCAATTCGGTAAACCTTGGTTTTTACTTCGTTTATAAAAAGCCTCTCTGATTTCTTTAGGGTATCGTCTTAGCTTACTTTCAAGCTTTTCGCCTGTGCATGGTGTGAAATAATTGAGGTCAAAAGCCACTTGCTAACTTCCGTTTTTTATTCCGACAATTTGAATGTAGTCAGCGGGTAAATTGCAAACTGAAATATTAAAATTTTTAGAATTTATCTCACAAATACTTTTTACATAAAAATCATTAATGAACTTTTGGTTATCGGTAGGATTTTTCGACGTTTCAAGATAAGAAACAGCAATTCCGTCAAGCATAGCACGAAAAAGCATATCTCTTATAAATTCTTTGTCTTTAATCTTTTTAAGGCAAATTTCAGCTTTTAGCTTATTGTCTTTTCGCTTTTTTCGATTCTCTGATTTAGAAATTATAATTCTATCGAGCGTGAGCAGACTTGTCATATAGTCTACAATATTGCTGTAAAGCTCTGATGTTGAGTAAATTTCTCTGCTTAAATGACGTATTTCCATATTGTTATCCATTGGATTTTTTATCAGTTCTTTTAAACTTTCGTATGAAGTTCCAGATAATAAATCTCCATAATTATTGCTTGAAGCACTTTGATAACCCCAAAAACTATTGACTTCAAAATCACTTTCGTTTCCCATAAATTCACCTCCTAATCATCATTAACGCAAGACCATGCGGGATAAATAGTGTTTCTTGTATCATCAGTTTGTTCTTGAACTAAGTTATCAAACACTCCGATCCCAACACCTTGACTATCTATTACTATATAGTCGCAGTCAAAATCGTAAAACAGCCTTCTTGCTTTAATAGATTGATTAAATGTATGACCACCTTCATTTGTTGTTACATATACAAGATTTCTCAAAAGCTGATTTTTTCTTAAATCTACAACTACATTTTTACGTTATTTTTAGCAACATCAGCAAAAAAATTATTTACAGCATCACAATATTCTTGATTGAAATTACATTCATTAAGCGTAAATATACCTACACTATCTTTGTTATCGATTTTATATGAAACGAACGGTTCTTCTTTTTTAAATTCAGTTTTTGCTTGAACAAATTCAAATTTTTGTTTTGCTATACCAGTATCTGTTTTGAAAGTGACTTCTACAGGATTTAGTGTATCTATGCCAGGTCTTGCAAAAATTACTTGTGAAATAAATGGTAATCTAAAAAATTGTACATGAGTCCATTCTTCAATTTCATGTGAATAATGAAGTTTAAAGTTTTCATATATATCAGAAATTTTTACACCATTTATTTCTGTTATCTCCTCACCTTTAAATTCTCCGTTACTACAAAAAATTTTGTTATCTTTATATTCGATGTCAAATGGAATACGTTTACCAGATAAAAACTCAGGACCTAAAATCGCACTATGAGCATCGTGAAGTTTCGCCATTATACGAGCAATTATTCTCCATTCTTCGATAAAACTTGTACGCTCAGATAATTATGTATTTCCAATTCTTTTTGCTGTAAAACTTCCTGAGGAAGTCCATCTATACATCCAACATGATTTTTAAGTAGTGTATCCATTACATAATCAATATCTTCAATAACCTGTTGTTTAGTAAAGTATTGTACTTCTTGACTGCTTTGTTGTAGCTTTTGTGAGATAGATGTAGGAGGTGGGTCTGATGCATATACTTTTGGATTAATAGTCATTCCCGTACCAGTTAACAATGATATTGCAGCTAATGAACTGGCTAAAAACCTATTATTCATTTTTCCTCCCGCAATCATTTCTAAAGCTCTATCTTCAAGCTGTCTACTTTCCGCCATTTCAAAAATTTGTTTTTCGACATCAATGATATTAAATTTAAAATTAGTCTCTTTCTTCATAAACATACTCCTTTATATTGCATAATGCAGTCTTATTATACAATAAAATGAAGTTTTGGTAAATATTTATATCAAATCAATTATATCTGTAGGCATCCATTTAAGTATCTTTCTTCTGCCTTACCCCAATTTATAATGTTAAACCAACTATCTATATATTCATTTCTTCTATTTTGATTTTTTAAGTAATATGCGTGTTCCCATACATCTATTAACAAGATGGGACATAGTTTTAACGGTAAAGGTGTATCTTGGTTAGCAGTCGTTATTATACTTAATTTCCCATGCATATCTTTTACGAGCCATGCGTATCCTGAACCAAACACACTAAGTGCTATATTTTTAAACTGATTTTTGAAATTTTCAAAAGAACCAAAATCTTTTTCTATTCTCTTAACAAGGTTACTTGACATATCTAGTTTACTTTCTGGACTTAATAATTCAAAGAACAAGTTATGATTGTAAACACCACCGGCATTATTTTTTATTGGTGTTTGTAATTGCATTGGGAGCCTTTTGTAATATTTTACAAGCTCCTTTAAACTCCATTTTTGATAACAAGGATAATTTTCTAAGCTCTTATTTAAATTATCTACATAAGTTTTAAGATGTTTGTCATGATGAAAGTGCATAGTTTCTTTGTCGATATAAGGTTCTAGGGCATTGTACTCATATGGTAATGGTTTTAACTCAAATTTATAATTTTCAACTGGCATAAATCTTAATCACCTTTCTTTTGATTTATTAATTATTATATGCAAACTAAATGATATGTTACCCTAATGAAGACAGTTTTTATTTTTCACCGTCTCTTATAGGAGTAGCATATCAATTTTATTTACCATTATTTGTTGAAGATTGTCCAGGCTGGAAAATTTTTTACAACAATTAAGTTTTTAAAATAATCGGTTGTAACACCTGATTTTGTCAAATTATCCTTCAAAAGGTATAGCTCTTTTGAAAATGGACTATTTTCTGCTTCTAAGTTAAAGAATTGAATGTTGTCTTGTGCAAAAAGTTTCAAAGAATCCATTTCATTTTTATCATTTGAAATTCTAATATCTATACTCTGAGGCTCTCTACCATCTCGGTTCATATTAAATGAGTCAAAATATACAATTGTCATAGAACACACTTTATCTTTTACTGGAGAATGTTCGTTACTATTTAATGCTGTTGCTAGACGTGGCTCATTTTCTGGATGAAAATTTATTTTTACATTGCTTAAATAAGTATGCTCTAACCCCCATTGTCCATAATACTTTCCTTTAGGATAATGATTATAAATTTCATAAAAATTTTCTATCATTGCTCTTTCCCGTACAGAACTCTGCTGTAAATAATCGTTACTAACAATTTCATATTTATATGTATTCAAGGTATTTCTAATTAAATATTTAAATATCCAGAATTCTTGTCCTAATTTATTAGAATACATCTGAGAATTGTTTTGAATATCAGTATAAATAGTTTCTAAAGAAGCAAGTAACTCATCATTACTTTTTTCTTAATTGTATTTTTCAATAAGTTCCTTTATATTTTCATATACGTCATTTCTCAAAACAATGTCATACAAAATACCAATTGCATTATTTAGTTGGTGTTCAATGTCTACGCCTAAATAAGTAAGTTTTTTATCATTTGGAATAGTTTCATTGAATTCATAAATATCTTGGCAAAATTTATAAAATTCATTATTACCAGCAAAAGTACCTTTAAGTTCCTTAAAAACTACATCCAGATTAGAAATTTTGCCTGTTTGCAAATACTTGTTTATGAGGAAGGCATTTGCCATACTCTCTTCTGTAATGATGTATTTTAAATCTGAATTTTGGCTTAAGTTCTTAATTATATCCATTTGAATATCAAAATTCTTTTGTGTAGCGTGGGTTTCTCCACTAACAAATAGCTCATACTTATTTGTATCTAGTATATCTGATTTTGATGAATAATTGTTAAGTAAATAAGTTACCAATTCTTGATTATATGTAGGCTTATCGTTGCTTTTAAAATAATAATTTACTCCGAAAACTATTTCTACCAGCTGAATTAAAATTAAAACGCCTATTATGATTTGATAAATAGGTTCTTTTTTTACTTTCATGGTTTTCATCTTCTATATAACTAAATTTTTTATCAGCTTTTATCAAGCCACTTTAATTTTAGTTCTAATCAATCCTTTTGTTTTAGTGAATTATCTTATTCCATCTCCGTGACTTGAACTTCCAGACACTCCACTAAATCCTCCTCCACTAAAAGAGCCACCTAACCCAGCTAATGCAGTTTCTGCATTGCTATTATGGCTGTTTACATATGTGTTATGTGCTGTTTGAGCTGTATGTATGAAATTATTCATTAAATTATTGACTACAAATATGTCTATATTTTTATTTTGGTCTAGATTAAATCTTTCTTCAAAATATGAAGGATAAAGATTTTTAAATTGTTTAGATACTTTATCTGCTATACCAAAAAGTTGAGCATATATTATATAATCTCCCCAGAGTTCTACCTCTTTTGCTTCACGTTCATTTATTATAGTAAAATCTTCTAAATACTTTTTAAATCCAAACATTTCTGAAGTTAATTTTATTCCAACTTCAGTTATTTCATTTCTAGTATATTTTATGAGCCCCATAAATTTTTTATTATTTTCTACTACAGCACCCATTTTTTTTAAAGCAGAAAGTCCTTCTTTATTGCATTTTTTTAGCCAACCTTCAAAAGAACTCCAATTTTTTGAACACCACTTTTCAAAATCTTTGTTTACTAAAATATGATTTTCATCACTTGCTTCAAGCATCATATCAAAAAGTTCTTTTTCAAGTGGATGTACATCATTATTTAATTCTTTTAACTCTATGGCATCTTCAAATTTAGTTTTGAAAAATTTCTTAGTTTCTACTTTAACAAGGTTTATCTCCTGATGTTGTATCCATTTTAAAATATAAACTCCTATTATAGAACTTTCATTTTGCAATTTTCCAAGAGTGTGAAGTCTAGTATAGGTTGCAAATATGTTATCTTGAAATGGTAAATTTCTTGAATAATCAGGATGTTTGTATTGTTTTTTTAATTTGTCGTTCAGAATTATAAGGTTATCTTTTGTCCTTGCAGTTTTCAAAAATATAATAATAGCAGTAAACGCTATTATAACGGAAATTATAATGGGGAAAACATATGAAAATATTTTTTGAATCAATGATGGCTCTGAGTAATAATATGAACCAGAATTCATATTTTCTTGTTCGTTCTCATAATTCTTCTGATAATCTGTTTCTTGTAAATTTTTACTCTTCAACTTCTCAAACGTAGTATCTTTAAAAACTTCGGGTGAAAAAATTTCTTTATCAAACTGAGCTAAAATTGAAAATTTTGCCTCTGGAAGCATTGAATCAGTCGCTTGTGCAACTATTTTTCCATTTTCTATGAACACATTACCAGTAGCCCCACCTCCAGCCCACATTTTTGTATTCTCGTTTGTGAATTGAGTGCCTTTTGATTCGATAGTAATTTTTGCAGTTTCTAAATTATAAGGTCGCTTGTTTATAAATAATTGCTCAATGAACGAACCGTCAGAGCACTCCTTTACTAAATTGCTTATGTCGTAAGAAATATTAAAAGTACGATTTCCATAAGAACTTAAGCCCCAGCAAAGTTCATATTCACTTCCGTTTCGTACTATTCCACATTTATAGGCTTTGTCATTAAAACTTGCTTTTGTATTCCAATTTCCAATATTTTGATATTCTTTTCCATCTGCTAAAACTTTTAAATTTGAAATGGATTGTTTCTCAAGATTATCTCGTACTAAATACATTTCCGTTCCAGAATTTACTTTTATTTCCCAAATTTCATTTATATGAGCTGTACCATTCTTCTCGCACATAACTGATATATTTGCTGAAATATATTGAATGTCTGTAGCAAATGCAAAGTTAGATATTTGTAAAAGAAAAGCAAAAGCCACAATACTAAACATTAATACTCTGCTTGCAAACTTTTTCATTTTTTACACCTCCCATACGATTTATTAAAAATTCTTATTTAAAACTTGGCACCTCTTTCTTTTCAGTAACTTCTTCAAGATAATCTCTTTTTCTAAAACGTAGCAAACTTGCAACCATAGAACCTGGAAAACTTAATACTAATCTATTAAATTTGGTTACAGAGTCATTATAAACCATTCTGCTCATGCGTACATTGTTTTCATAGGTATTTACATTGTCCATAGTCTTTATAAACACACTATTTGCTTTTAAGTCTGGATAAGCTTCTGCCAAAGCATTTATACTTGCAAATCCTTGTGATAACAAACTTTCTTGAGATTGAATATCCTTAGCTGTAACATTATGCGACATATTTTTGCGTGCAGATATTACTTTTAAGAGTGTATCATTCTCAAAGGATGAGTAATTTTTTGTTAAATCAGCAAGAGCTGTTAAAGCATCCCATCGACTTTGTTGTTGCACTCCAATTTGACTTAAAGAATTTTCGCAAAATTCATTTACTGAAACTAATTTGTTTTGAACCGAAATTACCCATATTACTAAAAGTAATAACAAACCACCTAATATAAACCATAACATAAAAATACCTCCTATAAATATTGATTAATTATAACAATTACACATTTAATTATATAAATTTGTTACAGTTATGTCAATATAAAATAAGAGGTTTTCAACAATTATAAATAAAATATTGCATAGATATTATAAATATAGATTTACATTTTAAAATAATACTTATAATCCTATAAAACTACCACAAACTTTCTAAGTCTTTAATCATCTGCTGTTTTCGTTCATTTTCGATGCCACAATATTTAAGGGTCATTTTTTCCGAACTGTGATTTAGTTTTTACCGAATCTGCTGGTTGTGCTTTTGTCTTACCTTGACTTGTAAAATTCGATTTTAAGCCCTTATTTTTTGATTTTAGCATAGAAAAGTCAATTGCATTCCTGTTGGTGCTTTTGTACGAATAAGCATAAAGGTTTTCAAATGTTAATTGTGTGTTTATAATAATCATCCCATCATTTTGTTGCATAATAATTATACCACAAAACCATATAGAAGTGCTTAAAATGTGTATTTTATACACCTTAGAGATATTCTTATATAATTAGTGATTTTTGTTTATTTCTACAAAATATGTATAACAAAAATAATCGTTCAATTCCTTGATTTTTTCAAAATTTTGGAACGATTTTATTTTTTGCTTGATTTAAGTGCGAATCCCTTTTATGTAAAAATATGGTAATTATCATTGTTTAGCAATCTTTTTGGTTATCGGAATTTTTATTTTCGTTAGTTTAAGCTGATTGGCTAGGTTGTTTTAAGATTGTTTTTTGGTCTTTTTCCAGGGTGTTTTTGAGTGGGATTTTTGGGCATTCTTTGAGAGGGTTACTATATGAATTTTCGTGCTTTTTTGGAGTGTTTTTGATGTAAAATATCCCCCCTTAAAAGCTGAATATCATCAAAATCTCGGTTTATATAATTAGTCGGCTTTTTACATATATGCCAATATTCCAAACTGCCGGAAAACTTCAAGAAGAAAAAAACTTTTTTTCAGGTCCCTTGTTTACTGCTGATTCATTTATATTTAAGGCTTGCTTATAGGCTTTTTCTGTTCGTCAACTTTCGACATACCAAACACCTTTAATAAACACATTCAACTAAAACACATTATCAAAACCAACCATTAAATCCTTTATTAAGTCCACCACTAAAACAAAACTACAAAACGCTTAAACTACTCAAAGCAACTAGAAACATAAAAAAGTTTTTTAATCGTTGTCGGCGTCCTTCTGGTCT
>ERZ827156.4143-NODE-4143-length-12118-cov-4.793086_pt1 | contig 12118 bp, 19 predicted proteins | sample MGYA00519919_ERZ827156 | MGnify/ENA primary metagenome ERZ827156 (study PRJEB31778, sample SAMEA3449269) | human gut metagenome | biome: human gut; feature: human-associated habitat; material: faeces | place: United Kingdom | collected 2010/2012 ... | reverse complement strand
GCCGCGTGATCGGCACTCCCGAGCAGAACAGCCGTCTGCTGCTCATCGCCGCCGCGGAGAAGGTCATGCGTGAGGGCTTCGACCTGCTGGGCATCAAGACGCTGGACAGGATCTAATGCGTGTTTGTTTGAGATGCGAGGTGTGGTTGTTTGAAAGGCTAGGGGTGTGTCTACTCCATGTTTGATTTGTCGGGTGTGTTAATTGGAGGAGTAAAACTGGGAGACACGACTGTTCAGCAAACATGCGGTAAATGACTATTCCGTTTCCTCCAAAATGGGCTCCCCGTCTTCCTTCATGCGGTCGAAGAGCGCCTTCATCAAAACGGAGGGGGAAGACGAGGTGCACTCCATCTTCCGGTAGGCTAAGCAAGCATCCAGCGTGTTTCGCAAGCAACTCTAGGAGTGACTAGGTGGCAAAGTGGGTACAGTAAACGCCTCCTTCAGCTCCTTGTCGAGGAGATCGGCGACTGCCATCTTCCGCTGCAGCAACGACCTACCGCTCAACGCAGCACGGAATCTCGACTTCGGAGCCTTGAGGCCGTAGGACGCGAGAACGTCGCGCAGCATCGCGGAGGAATGGAGGGCGTACTTCACGTTGAAGAAGTCCGTGGCCGACAGGCGGCAGCGTGACAAGTCGCCCAGGGGACTGTCCCTCGCTACGCTCGACTCTGAAAGGAGCACGTACGCGTGACGTGATCGACGAGGTAGTTCTCGACCGACTGGATGCACTCGCTCCTACTCCTGAGAAACGAAGGAAAGAGACACCTCGATGGGTTCGGTGGAACGCAGAGGCAGTGCTGCTTCATGAAAGCGATTAGGCTCGGCAGCGATTCCCTTTGAGGTATAAAAGACTCACCCGATAGCAGCAAATTCGCAGAGCGTCTACGTCTCATCCATGGGAAATGCTTCCACTTCAACGCCAAAAACAGGTTATAGTAGTCCTCGATGTCCTTATCCGCCACAGAAGTGGAATCCAGTCCCGTCTGCTTCATCGCGCTGCGATAGTCGCTGCGCCATTTCGAGGCGATTCGCTTCTTCAGCTCCTCTGTCACAGTGCGACGGGGACGGATCTGAAGTCGCTCCGCCTCGGCGAGAATAGCACGGTCGCTTAGCTAGGATGGAGGGAGAGAAGAAGCAGGAACCTGATCGATACGGCTTGGCCGGCGAAGGATGGACACAACGGGAGGGGCCTAATCATTCATCTCTCTTCTCTGCGCAAACTCCCTTGTCGAAGGTGATGACTTGAACCTTCCCTGTGAATCGGACATGACGTGTTGTCCTTGGTTGTTTCAAGCAACGAGACTGCTTCTTCTTGGTGATGCGGAAGAACTGCTTTCGAAGTCGCAGTTTTGCGTACGCCAGCGCTTGCTTCCTCCGCATTCGGCGCAGCGGGTAAAACATGGGCGGGAGAAGGCGGTTGCGAAACAAACACTCTCACTACCTGATTCAAGGCAGAATAGATAAGTCTAAAGCGGGATCTCGAAGACGGCGTTGGCGGTTCCCGTCACGAGGGAGATGATGGCCATGCGCGTGTACATGCCATTCTCCATCTCTCTGAAGTACGCAGCCTGGGGCAGCTCGTCCACCTCCTCCAGAATCTCTCCCACGCGAGGCAGCGGGTGCATCACTCTCTACTCCTCACGATCGCCACGCAATCGCACCATCGTGGGCTTGCCCTTCAGCACGGTGGCCTTGTCGATCACGTACACGCCCTTGTACTTGAGGTACTCCTCCTGCGAGGCGAAGCGCTCCTGCTGGATGCGCGTCACGTACAGGATGTCCGTCTCCGCCAGAATGGCGTCCGTCAGCTCCTCGCTCTTGTGCTGCTCGATGCCGCGCGCCGCCAGATCCGCGATGCAGCTGTCCGGCATCTGCAGGCTCGCCGGCGCCACATAGTTCAGCTTCACGTTGTAGTAGGCCAGGAAGTGAGACAGCGAGTGCACCGTGCGCCCGAACTTCAGATCGCCCACCATCGTCACCGTGATGTGGTCCAGATGGCCCAGCTCGTTGTAGATGGTGAACCTGTCATTCAGTCGCTTCAACCAGCACTACATGTCGAGAAGAGCCTGCGTGGGATGCTCGCCCGCTCCATCACCAGCATTAATCACTAGAATGAAGAGAATTATTTAAGAAAACGAGGCTTCTTCACCACCTGCGCGGCCAGCTTGGCAGCGCCCGTCTCGGGATGGCGGAGCACGAGCACGTCCGAGTAGCACTCCACGCAGCGCATGGTGTCCTGGAGCGTCTCTCCCTTCTTGGTAGAGGACGTTCCCTCCTGGATGGTGATCACCTTGCCACCGAGTCTCGAAAAGGCGGCGTTGAACGAAGAGGCCGTGCGGGTGGACGGCTCGAGGAAGACGTTGGCCATCACGCGATGCTAGACCCTAATCCCCCAAACGCGCCCAAACGTCAAGCACGTCGCATCCTCCCTTCTTCGCCACCAGCTCCTTCATGCGAGTGGCAACCGCGAGCACCTCCTCCACATTCTCCTTCGTGAAGTCCTTCACGGAGATGACGTTACGTCCCTTCCAAGCAGAATAATCGTACTACGCATGATCGGTCCTCCGGACGCCGTACAACCATCGCAATCCAGTATATTCTGAGAGCTTCTAGAATGCCCAAATCTTCGATTCGGGGCATTTTTGTTCTATTCTGTGTTGCCATGTTCTTTCACCCTTTCTTCGACTTCGATGGCAGCGGCTACGGTCCCCAGGCTGGGAGCTACTATCAGAGAGGCGAAGACGTGAACAACTCTCGCCTATACGAGGTGCTCGGCGTGCCGAGAAACGCTACGGATGCGCAGATTCGCAAGGCCTATCTCGTAAAAGCGAAACAGATGCATCCCGACAAAGGAGGCAATCCGGTCGAGGTAGTTTTCTCCCTTTCGATCGAACCGTAGTTCCAAAGCCTGTCTACTGCTTATGACATCCTTTCGGATGCAGAAAAGAGGGCAATGTATGACCAGTATGGCGAGTCCTACATCAATGGCACGGTCGCTGCGGACCCCTCGATTGTTCGCAGGGCTCGCGTGCCGAAGAAGACCAAGGATATCCGAAAGAAGATCGTCTGTTCTCTCGAGGACCTGTACAACGGGAAGAACGTCAAGATGAGGATCACACACAAAGTGGTGTGCAAACAGTGCAAGGGCGACGGCGGAAAACCGGGATACATGTATCCCTGCCAGTATTGCAACGGGAAGGGCGTGACCTACGTCGAGGTCAACGACTTCCTCTTCCAGCGGCAGATGAAGGTGGAGTGCCAGTACTGCCACGGAAGGGGAGTGAAGTTCAACCAGGCGCTGCAGTGTCCCGTGTGCAGGGGCGAGCGCCTGGTTCAGGAGTACAAGAACGCGGACATTTACCTGGAGCGGGGAATGGGCACGGGGAGTGTCATTCGGATTCACGAGGCGGCGGACGAAGCCCCCGGACTTGCCTCCGGAGACGTGCTGCTTGTGGTGCAGGAGAGAGACCACAACGTGTTCGAGCGCAACGGTCCCGACCTGCGCATGCATATGACCATCACTGTGGGGGAAATGCTGTGCGGGTTCGTAAAGTCCTTCCAGCACTTAGACGGGAGGACGGTGTTCGTGCGATGCGGTCCGTGCGAAGTGAGGGTGCGATTTGGCGATTCGCCTGACGTGTAGCCGAATGCGGTTAAGATTCTTCGCGGCGAGGGCATGCCCCTCGAGGGCGACATCATGAAGCGCGGTTCGCTGTTCATTGTGTTCGATGTGGAGTATCCGCGCAATCTCACCAACGAGCAGCTGCAGGCCCTGCGGTCTGTGTTTAACGTGCCGCTGCCCGTCGTTCCGGAGACAGATGTGGCTGATTTGAAGCCCGTCAATCCGGAGGAGTACGGAAAGAGTGTGCCTGGTTATGTACCGAAGGTAGGCGTGGTTTTGCGTGAGATAATCGCTAGAAGGAGGTGTATGAGGAAGATGAGCCCCAGAACGACACGGGGTATACGGAGTGTCCTTTCCAATGAGTTTGTCTATGTACCATACGTGTTCTGTTTGTTGGTCTCATTTTTCATTTGAGTGCATTGGGGTCCCACAGATTCGGGGGCGCGTCACATTTCCGCTGGTCCAGTACAAATAATCTGTACGTTTGAGCAACTCATTCATGGTGGTATGTGATCTCCTCCCCTTCCTCATCCCTAGTACGCACAGAGCCTCTCGCTTACGCTATAGTCCAGCTACTACCAACACCCCCGCCGCGGCGAATACTGCGAATGCCCAGCCCAAGAAGGGTTTTTCGTTCTGTAGGCCCCTTTTCTACTGGTTAGTCGTAGCGAACCTGTTCGGTCGCCAAAATGCCAAGGTGAGCGTTGTCTCTCCTGTCTCATATTTAGTTTGACGCTCTTATAGGGAGCTGATCGTGTAGGACGCTTCCCAAGAATGAGACTCAGCCGGCCCCCGGAAATGGCACCGTTGGTGAGTTTTATCCAGCAGGGATGAGGTGTAGCGGTTGCGGTGAACGCAAATCCCGCACCGAAGGAGGAGGTGGTCTCCACCGTTCCCACAACGGGGGCAAACGCGGGACAGCCAGCCTCCGGGTCAAGTAACGGCATGTGTATGGAATGAGGCGTAGAGTCTTTCTTTGGCTCGATGAAGGAAAAGGTGGGCGTGGGTGATTGGAATCATTGTGTAGTGAAGCGTCGATCGCAAGGCTAAAGTGTAGGAGAGCTGCGCGCAAGCAGGAGAAGCTTGCGAAGAAGCAGGCGAAGAAGGAAGCGGCCGAGAAGAGGCTTCAGGAGAAGATAGACATGCGCGGTTATTGTATCCGTTGGCTGCGTTGCGTCGCCGTCATCGGTAGGTCGCATTCTGGTTGTGATGACGATTCAACTCATCGTAACGACAATCATCCTGTGGGCGTTGGCGTGGACTCCTTCCACCTTCTATTACGCGTAGCACCATTCAGGTAGTGCAGGATCTGTTCACGAAGTACTACTGGCCCGTCTTCATCGTCAGCCTAATTGGCACTTACGTGATCACCTGCAACATCAAGAGTGCTTCTTCCCTCCCAGCCTCACGCCTAGAGATCAAGGGACACCCCCTCGACATCATCATGCTCGCCTGCTTCGTCTCTTCACCAGCACCGCCTCACGCCTAGACAGTGTTCGAGTCGCTGCTGGGCTCCAGTTGCATTCACTTCATGGACCACCGCATCATGCTGGGCGGCATGGTGATCACCATCATCGCCACCGCCGCGCTCGCCGTGTACACCATCGCCATGCAGTCCGACCTGTCCGGCGCCATGCCGTACGTGCTGGCGCTCGCCGTGGTCGCCATCTGCTTCTTCTTCTCCTACCTGCTGAAGTTGATCCCCACCAACATCTTCGTGTACATCATCGTCGCGGCGTGGGCGGCGTGTGAGGCGTAGGTGCCGCTGTTCAGCGTGTACGTGGTGTACGACATCCAGACGGGCGTGAAGCTGAAGGAGGTGGGCGACAAGTACGCGCCCGACGTGTACGTGAACATCTGCTCGCTTCAGATGTGCATGTGAGGCGGGGGACTCAGGTGTAGCTACGTGGACATCTTCACGCTGATGAAGGGCCGCTGGAAGAGCTGCAAGTGTTGCATTCGTGGTGCTGTGTCGTGTGTTTGTTATGCCATTTCTCTCTTATCATGGTTGTGTTGTTTTCAACCTGAACTCCCAGCATTACACAATCAACTCGCACTTCCAATAGTCAATCAACACCACCTCCCACCAGAGTCAACCACACATCATACAACAAACACACCACAACCCATTACTAACCAGTAGAGAACAAATCCCATCCATCACCTCGTCCTTCTCGATGCTCGCATCCGGATCCTCCACCTTCTCCTGCAGCAGCAAATCCATGTACCCGCGCAGCGCCTGCACCAGCACGCCCACGCGCGCCGGCGTCGTGAACACCAGCCAGTCGTCCACGCGCAGCGTACCCTCCAGGTGCTGGATCGAAATCTTGCCGCCGAACAGCAGCAGCGCGTAGGTCGGGATCACCGTCACGTCGTGTACGAACAGCCGACTCGTGTTCATGATGTTCGTCTATATCTCACCCGTCTATCATACTCCCACGAACACCATCACCGGGAACGGGTACTCGCGCTCCGAGAAGTTGATCGACGACGGATGGATGAACACGCGCGTCAGCCCGTTGCGGCTCTCCGCGCCCGCCACCTCGCGCCGGATCAGCAAACGGTACTCCTTCGCCTCCGGCGTCGACTCGAACGCGCCGCCCTCAATGGTCTAGTCCTCAGTCACCATACCAAACCCCACGCGGTGGAATTTGATCCGCGTCTTTTCCACCTTGATCACGTTCGCGTACATTCCCGCGGTTATCGCCGCCTTCAACACGTTCTCCTCCTCGCCGTTCGCGTTGAACGCGGGGTCGCGCGCCGAGTACGAGCGCGGCAAAAATCGGATCGTTTTCAGCTCGTCGATGAACTGCGCGCGCAACTACCCGTCAGCCGCCCCCCACGCCCCCACAGATTTGACCGTGAGCATCGACTCGTAGTTGATGAAGTTCTCGTAGCAGAACTCCCGCTTGCGCTTCGCCTCGCTCCACGCCGCGTACAGTCGCAGCAACGTCAGATGATCGCTCCAACGGTAGGCGAAACTCCTCTTGCGCGCCATCATCTCGTCTCGCTTCTCCAGCGGCGCGCGGAACACGCTGCGCTGCGACAGGAAGGCGGCGATGGTGGCGACGGACTCCACGCAGCGCAGCAGGCACCCGAAGATCAGCATCTTGCCCAGGCGGCAGTCCAGCGGCAGGTCCGCCAGATGGTTGCCCAGCGGCGTCAGCTCCAGCGCACTCTTGCGCCCGCGCCGCACCGCCTGGATCTCCAGCAGCGTGTCCAGCGCGCGCGCCACGCTGCTCGGCTCGGGCGGCGTGACACAGGCGGCCAGCACGTGCGCGGGCGAGCCGAGATTCATGCGCAGCGTCTGCAGACAGAGTGCGTCCAGCGGCGAGCGGAGCATCTCGGGCGGCGTGAAGCGCTCCATCGCGGCGAACTTGGCGCGCGTGAACAGGCGGTATACGACGCCGCTGCGCACACGACCGGCGCGGCCCTTGCGCTGCTCGGCGGAGGCGTGGGAGATCCAGACCTCCTTCATCTCGGAGATGTTGCTGTCGGGGTTGTACAGCACGCGCTTCTCCTTGCCCGTGTCGATCACGTACTTGCAGTTGGGGATGGTGATGGACGTCTCGGCAATGTTCGTGCTCAGCACCACCTACTTCTTCACTGCCACCTTCGTCACTACGCGTCGTCGCTTCGTGCTCACCTCGAACACGCGCTTCTGCTCCTGTGTGCTCAGCGCGCCGTGACACGCGATCACCTCCACGTCGAACGCCCCGCCCGCGAACGCCTCCTCCACCAAACCCTGCACATTCTTGATCTCCGCCGCGCCGGACAGGAACACCAGAATCACGCCGTTGTCCCACGGCACCTGCGTCTCGAAGATGAGCCGAATCACGCGCGGGATCAACCCATAATCGCAATACTTCTCGCTCCATTGCGTCAGCATCGCCTCCATGTCCGCGCTGGGCTTCAGCGGCGCCGTCGCGTCGGTTGGCGCCAGCGCGGCGGGCCGGTAGTGCGTGTCGAACACCACGTCGTCGAGATAGCGTTCCTCCACCGGGAACAGCTTGCCCTCCACCGCCAGCGACGGCGCGCCGCCAAAGTAGCCGGAGAAGAGCGACTCGTTGAGCGTGGCGGACATCAGAATCACACGGAGCGCGGGGAAGCGCGGCAACAGGCGCTTCAGCAGCAGCAGCAGAAAGTCGCTGAGGATCGAGCGCTCGTGGATCTCATCTACGATGATGTGCGTGATGCCCCGCGGCTCCTCGCTCTGCAGCTGGCGCAACAGCACGCCCGTCGTGCAGTAGGTGATCGCCGTGTTCGGACCGACTCTACTGCTCAGCCGCCCTCACTGCCCGCACTTGGCGTCGCCGCGCACCTGATAGCCCACGGGACTGTTCTCGCCCTTGTAGCCCTGCTCCTCCATCACGCGGTTGTACAGGCCCAGGCACGAGATTCGCCGCGGCTCGCACACCACCACGTTCAGGTCCTTCTCCATTCCCTCACGGAACTGCTCCAGCAGGAACTGTGGCACCTGCGTCGACTTACCACAGCCCGTGCCGCCCGACACGATGCACACCTGATGCTTCGCCACCATCGCCAGCACCTGCTCCTTGTACGCCGTGATCGGCAGTGCGCGCCGCTGCGCACTCACCTGCGCCGACGGCGTCCCGTACAGAGCCGCGCGGTCCAGCACACGCGCCGCTCGCGGTCGTCGCTTCGTCTGTGTCTTCTCTCTTCCCCTTTCCACGGGCTTCTTCTCCACCTTCTTCTCCACCTTCTTCTCCACCTTCTTCTCCACCTTCTCCGCTGACTTGGACATCTCAGCGGGCATCTCAGCGGCGGCAAGCAGCAACGCGTCCACGTCGCTCAGCACCTCGAACAGCACGCCACTGCCCTTGCCCGTGAACCGCTCGAACACGCAGCGCGTGAAGGCGCGCTTCAGCGTCGGACTCAGCGCTGCGCCGTCGATCAGCGCAATGGGCGCCTGCTGCGGGTACCCGAAGTGCGGCTCCAGGCACAGCACCACCAGCACGGGGCCCTGCGCGCTGGCAGCCTGCAGCGAGCACAGACGCAGCGCGCCCAGCGTCTCCACCGCCAGCTCCTCGCCGAAGATGGACTGCAGCGCCGCCAGTTCGTCCTCCGTCTCCTCGCCCAGCGTCGTCGCCGTCGTCAGCCGGAAGGAAGGCAACAGTCGCGGCAGCAACGTCGACAGCGCCGCCTCCAGCGACTCGGAGTCCGGCACAGAGTCCAGCTCCGCGCTGTCGAAGCCGAAGGCCGCCAGGCGCTGGCGGGCAGAGTCGCCGCGGCGCGCAAACTTGACCTCCAGCTGCTTGCCGGCGGCGCGGAACTGCGCGGGCAGTTCCTGGTCCTTCAGGTGCAGACAGCACCAATCGATGCAGGCCGCCAGCGAGCCGCACGCCGCCAGACACGCGTCCAGACACCCCGCAGGGAAGCCCAGCTCCAGCATCTGCTTGCGCAGCGATGCCTTGCCCGTGTCGGCACTGGAACTGGAATCGTTGGGGGTTTTGGGGTCTCTGGAGTCGGCTTCGGACATGAGATGCTGGGTGTCGTAGTCTTGGAGGGAAAAGTGCTTGTCCTCCAGCAGGGACAGAATAAACTGCTGGTTCTTGTCGCTCAGGAATATGGGAGGCGGCTTGTGCAGCTGCTGCTGGATCTCGCGACGATTCTCCGCCTGCTTCTTGTTCACGCGCCGCTTCTCCTCGCTCATCATCCTATCGTATTTGCTCGTGAAGCGGCCCTTCAGTTCCAGCGACAGCTCCTTCAATTCCTCGCTGTCGCGGTGATCGGTCACCACACGCTTCTCCTCCGGCTTCGGAGACTCCACCTTCGGTTCCTCCACCGGTGAAGGGGTCGGCGCCTCAGGAGGCGGTGTGGCGGGAGATGTCTTCTTCCCGCTGTGTTCTCGGTTCATGTGCACTTTCAGTCTATTCTTCAGGCGATGACGAATGCGGCCTACCCCATTTCCTTCTCAAAGGTCTTCTGACAGATGGAACAGACGAACGAGGAAGGGACCTCCTCCTTCGCCTTCGCCTTGGCTTCGTTGCCAGTCAGCTTCAGCCACATGGACGCATAGGGCTCGGGGAGCTTCTGATTCAGCGGGAGGGTTGGCTGGAGGTGATGCAGGGCTAAAAGACAGGTGCAGTTCCTCGCCAGCACTGCGTCGGGGAAGGAATCGGTGCTGGAGAACACCAGATCCTTTTCCTTGTTCTTGGGGTCGGGGAGGACAACGCGGATGCTACGCGTCACACTCTCACTACAATCAAACCAAACGCGGCCCGGGGGAGCCCGATCGTTCTGGAACAGGGGTTTGGGTCTTTTCTGCTTCTGGCAGTACTCCTGCACCAACTGCGATGGGGTTCGCTGCCACTCCTTCATCACAACTCCACCCACAGTCACCTAAACCATCAGCCAGCGTCCAAATCACCGACCTCTCCCTTCGACACAATCACTGTGCCGGCTCCCTTCTGACGGTGTCCTCTTCCCTTCTTCTCCTAGCCCATAACGCGTTCTTGTCACAGCCTACCGGTTCGGCCGGTTTTCCAGCATCCGTGACCTTTCCTTGCGTGCCAGAAGAAGGCTTCGCACTTGTCTTTGAGTCCTTCTTTGGCATGAAATAGAATGACGAGGAAAACAGACCCTACCCTTTTCCTGTTCAGCCCCTTTCTGACGCATTCACGCATACTTGAAGTGTTTGCACTCTCCATACATTGTCACTCCATCTCCATCTTCTTATCGCAAAGCATTCCTCATGGTAAGCCACCTTTCATTCTGATCTCATTTTCGTAGAATGTCGACATTGAGGTGCCTTCTCCTTCCCCTCCTTTCACACCCTAGCTTGAGTATTTGCAGAAGAGCGACCGCGTGAAGTGCATCGATTACCACCCCACCGAGCCCTGGGCGCTTCTCTGCCTCTTCTCGGGAAAGGCGATCATTTTCGACACGGAGAAGAAGGAAATCCGGAACCACTTCGAGCCCGGCTATCAGCCCATCCGTTGCGGCCGCTTCATTGCCAGGAAGCAGTGGATCGTGTTTGGCTGTGACGACATGAAAGTGCGCGTGTACAACTACAACACGGGAGAGAAGGTGGGCGTCTTCTTCTCGATTCACGTGTAGGTGAAGGAGTGGGTGGCGCACGACGACTTCATCCGCGGACTGGACGTGAATGAGTCGTTCCCCTACATTCTGACGTGCGGCGACGACATGCTGATCAAGATGTGGGACTGGGACCACGACTTCTCCCTGGTGCGCGTAGTTTTTGTGTGCGAATGCAATAGATAGAAATTCGAGGGACACGTGTACTACATCATGGCGGTGCGCTTCAACCCGAAGGACGCCTCGAGCTTCGCCTCCGTGAGTCTGGACCGTTCCATTAAGGTAGTGTTTCTCCCCAAACTTGAAAGTAGTTCTGGTCATTGCATCAGAGCAAGTGCAACTACACGCTGCTGGGCCATCAGAAGGGCATCAACTGCCTGGACTTCTATCCGGGATCCGACAAGCCGTACATCGCCACGGGCAGCGACGACTTCGTTTCCTCACATTCCCGCGGTGACATCTAGACCGTGAAGGTGTGGGACTACCAGACGAAGACGTGCATCCAGACGCTGGCGGGCCACGAGGACAACGTGTCAGCAGTACGCTTCCACCCGCGCCTGCCGTACATTCTGTCGTGCGGCGAGGACGGGCGCGTGTTGGTGTTCCACAGCGGCAGCTACCGCAAGGAGCGCGTGCTGCTGCAGCCGGCGCTGGACCGCTGCTGGGCCGTGGCGCTGAGCGAGCACGGCAACACGGTGGTGCTGGGTTACGACGAGGGTTACTGCTGCTACGCGCTGGGCAAGGCCGCGCCGCCCGTGTCGATGGACCTGCAGGGCCGGCTGATCTGGGCGCGGCGGCAGGAGCTGTGGCTGGGCGTGTGCGAGGCGCGGCCGGGCGTGGCGCTGAAGGGCGAGGAGCTGGCACTGCAGAGCAAGGAGATATCCTGGGTTGTGTGGGGAGAAGGAGCCTTGACGGCAGCTGGGCCGGTGCGAGGTGACGCCGTCGCTGATCCGGCACAACGGGAACGGGCGGTTTTTGGCGATCGTGGGCGAGGGCGAGTACGTGGTGTACACGAGTCGCCAGCTGCGCAGCAAGGCGTTCGGCGAGGGCACCGACTTCGTGTGGCGCCCCAACAGCAACGCGTACTGCGTGCAGATCGTTCGGTTGAAGTGAGGGTGTGATGGACAGAATGAGAGCACGCTGCGCCTATTCGACGACTTCAAGGAGCGACGCGTGCTGCAGGTGCCCGCGCGCATCACCGCGCTGTACGAGGGCGCCTGTCTGGGCGTCAACTGCGCCGGCGAGTGTCTGCGCTTCTACGACTGGGAGCACGGCACGCTGCTGCGGCGCGTGGACGGCAAGGTGCTGGTGGGTGAGGCGTTGTGGCGTGAGGCGTAGCGCGTGGGCTGGAACGAGGCGGGCGACCGCGTGGCGATCCACACCGACAAGGCGCTGTTCCTGCTGCGCTTCCACCCCGAGCTGCTCAAGCAGGGCTCAC
>ERZ827156.4142-NODE-4142-length-12119-cov-3.538379_pt1 | contig 12119 bp, 17 predicted proteins | sample MGYA00519919_ERZ827156 | MGnify/ENA primary metagenome ERZ827156 (study PRJEB31778, sample SAMEA3449269) | human gut metagenome | biome: human gut; feature: human-associated habitat; material: faeces | place: United Kingdom | collected 2010/2012 ... | reverse complement strand
ACAGCCTTTATCTTCTTGACCATATTTTCTTTCTCCTTCCTCTTTTTTTCTTTCAGCAGCTAAATACTACCACAAAAAAACTACTATTTTTGCCCGTTGTACAAAATAGTAGTTTTTTTGTCGAAATTTAAAGGTACATCATTATTTTCACAAAAAAATCCGTATCATTGTGCTCTATATCCACTGTCTCAGTATGCTTTTCTACTGTTGCCTTCACACTCTTTAAACCGATACCATGCATACCCTTATCCTGTTTCTTTGTAATTATCCTGCATATGTTTTTACCTCCGTATCCGATGCTTCCGTTTGACCAATTCTATTGACCAAAACTACCTTTTTGACTATTTTTCCATAACGCAAAAAAAAACGGGCTATTTCCTAATTTTCTTAGAAAATAGCCCGTAAACAGTGCATTCTTTCGTCCTGTTCGGATCTAATATAAAATTAAACCTATATTATTCACAGCACAGCCGTGAATAATTCAGGTTTAATTTCCATTCCGGTCTCCAATTATGATATTTTAAGGACATTGTGCCCACATTTTTCATTATTATACATCTACAGGCAATAGCACTCAAGTATTATTTTGATTTTTTCAGGATATTGTGCCCTTCTTTTTCATCATATAACCAGAATTTAACAGATGTAGTGCTGCAAATTTTGTGGTGCTTTCTTAGGGTGTAAAGGGCAGATATAAGCGCCCTCTCACAAGTCATTATTATATATGTTGATTTAAAAAAATCGTACAGACAAATATTATGTTTCTGTTCGCTCGGCATTCCGATAAGCCTCTAAAGAGTCTTATCTCCATGGCTCACAAAGGAAATCATATTTGTCTGTACCGTTTTTCTTTCATTTACGCTGTGAATGACTTGTGAGAGGACGCTTATATTTGCCCAATCAACGTTATGGATTGCACCACAGAATCTGCCAATTTACGTTATGGAACTCACGGAGTTTCATCTTTGGGTTCTGCCGCTCGTAACATGGATTGACGGATTTTCAGATTGAATTTCTATGGAGTGTATGTTCAAAATATTGCAGTTTCATAACTTATGAGATAATGAATGTAAAATGGACGAATATTGTTTTCGTTTTGCGTTATGGAGATGAAACTCTCCATTTGTGGAAGCCTCTGCTGAACACAAATGTTCAGAGAGGTTCATCGCAATGTTTAACGCAACGAAACACAATATTCGTCCATTTCACATTCATGTTTTCATAAACATGTCAGACTGCAATATTTTGTTCATAATCTAAATTATAAAATTCAATCTAAAAATCCGTACCACATCCTGCAAGCGGCAGTTCTTAAGTCAAGCAATGTTTTAGTTGTAGCGCAATGCCTTTTTCAAAGCCATGGAAATTGCAGTTCCCACAACGAAACATACAATTGCCTCGACAACACCATTTACTCCGACGAATAATATTACTGATGGTTTTGTTTCTAATTTTAAATCTGAATCAACTGAATCTAGTATTTCCTCTATCTGCTCTCTTAATGCTTGTTTTACCAAATCAGCATCTTCAATTTTATCAGTTTTTATTTTATCTCTTAAATTTTCTATTATTTTCATAGATGTTTCCATTCCAACATCTGACATTATTAATGCTTCTTCCAATTCTTCTAGTAAATCCTCATCTACTTTTCTAAAATTTTTAAATACATTATTTATTTTTTCATTAAATGATTCCTTTGTTTTGCTTAATCCTTGTTTTAATTTATCAAAAAATCCCATGTTCTACATCTCCATTACAATTTATTGGAGCTACTGGGGAGAATCGAACTCCCGACCTACAGGTTACGAATCTGTTGCTCTACCAACTGAGCTATAATAGCATATATATTGTTATTATAGAATATATACTTAAAAAATTCAATAAATGCATGGAAAAAATAATAAAATTATTAAAAAATGTTGACAATTAGAGTTAAAGAAGTTATAATGTATATGTTAACTTTTGCTTATTTTATATGCGTAAAGTGAGTAAAAATTTTGTAATAGGAGGAATGAATAGTGGCTAAAGATGATGTTATTGAAGTTGATGGAATAGTTACAGATGCTTTACCTAATGCTAATTTTAAGGTTAAACTTGAAAATGGTCATGAGGTTTTAGCTCATATTTCTGGAAAACTAAGAATGCATTACATTAAAATCTTACCTGGAGATAAAGTTAAGCTTGAACTTTCAACATATGACTTAACTAAAGGTAGAATAACTTGGAGAGGAAAATAATCCTATTATATTAAAATCATGCAATAAGCATAAAACTAGAGCGGCTGTAAAAGGCATGGCCTTAAATGTCTTTTATTTTAGTTTCATGTTTATTATATAACTTACTTTTGTTAAATTTATTAACAAGTATTTTAAGGAGGAATTAAAATGAAAGTAAGACCATCAGTAAAAAAGATTTGTGAGAAGTGCAAAGTGATTAGAAGAAATGGCGTAGTTAGAGTTATTTGTGAAAATCCAAAGCACAAACAAAGACAAGGTTAATGTGGGGGTGTAAGAGTAAATGGCACGTATAGCTGGAGTAGATTTACCAAAACAAAAAGTAGCAGAAATAGGACTAACATCTATATATGGAATTGGTCGTTCTGCATCAAGAAAAATACTTGCAGAAGCAGGTATTGAACCAACAAAAAGAGTTAAAGATTTTACAGAAGAAGATGAAGCAAAAATAAGAGAAATAATCGATAGAGATTATACAGTAGAAGGAGATCTTCGTAAAGAAGTATCTTTAAACATCAAAAGATTAATGGAAATTAATTGCTATAGAGGACAAAGACATAAAAGAAGACTTCCTGTAAGAGGTCAAAGAACAAAAACTAATGCTAGAACTAGAAAAGGTCCTAGAAAAACAATAGCAGGAAAGAAAGGAGTATAGTTAGAAATGGCAGATAAAAGAAAATCAGTTTCAAAGAAAAAAGTAAAAAAGAATATTTCAACTGGTGCAGCTCACATACAATCTTCATTTAACAATACAATTGTTACAATGACTGATTCTCAAGGTAACGTTATATCTTGGGCAAGTGCTGGTGGACTTGGATTTAAAGGTTCAAGAAAAAATACTCCTTTTGCTGCAGGTCAAGCAGCTGAAACAGCAGCTAATGCAGCTAAAGAGCATGGATTAAAAAGTGTAGAAGTGTTTGTAAAAGGACCTGGTTCTGGAAGAGAAGCAGCTATAAGAGCACTTCAAACAGCTGGATTGGAAATAAACATGATAAAAGATGTTACTCCAATACCACATAATGGTTGTAGACCACCAAAGAGAAGAAGAGTATAGTGGGGGTGTAAATATAAAATGGCAAGATATACAGATGCAGTATGTAAAAAGTGCAGAAGAGAAGGTACAAAACTTTTCTTAAAAGGCACAAGATGTAATTCAAATAAATGTGCAATTGATAGAAGATCTTATGCTCCAGGACAACATGGTAAAAATAGAGTAAAATTATCAGAATATGGTCTTCAATTAAGAGCAAAACAAAGAGCTAAAGAATATTATGGGGTTTCAGAATCTCAATTTAGAAAATATTATGAAGAAGCATTCAGACGTGAAGGAGTAACTTCAGATATCTTATTCGAACAATTAGAACTTAGACTTGATAATGTAGCATACAGAATGGGAATTGGTACTTCAAGAGCTGAAGCAAGACAACTAGTAGGATATAAAGTACTAGATGTTAATGGTAAGAAAGTAAACATCCCTTCATATATTTGTAAAGTAGGAGATGTTATCTCTTTAAGAGATGCTAAAAAAGATAATAAAACAGTAGTTTCTGTAATGGAAACTAATAAATTAAAAGCAGTACCAGCATGGTTAGAATTAAATAAAGATAGAACAGAGGCAAAAGTTTTAAGAAAACCAACTAGAGAAGATGTTGATCTTGAAGTTCAAGAAAGTCTAATCGTTGAGTTATACTCTAAGAACTAATTAAATCATTTAATTAAGTTATATATAATACGTGTAATCAGAGCGTATTAAAGGAGGAATTAAAATGGTTGAAATGCAAAGACCTGAAATAAAATGTGTTGAAGTTAACGCTGACACATATTATGCAAGATTTGAGGCACAGCCTCTTGAAAGAGGATTTGGAATTACACTTGGTAATTCACTAAGAAGAATTCTTCTTTCATCACTACCAGGGTATGCTATAAATACAATAAAAATTGCAGGAGTAACTCATGAATTTACAACAATACCAGGAGTTACAGAAGATGTTACAGATTTAATACTTAATTTAAAACAAGTATGCTTAAAATCTAGTGATGTGGATAAAAAAGATATCACTATAAAAGCTAAGGGACCATGTGAGGTTACAGCTGGAGATATTATAACTGATTCAACAATAGAAGTTGTAAACAAAGATTTACATATTGCTTATGTTGATGATGGAGCAGAATTAGATATTGAAATGACTGCTGTAAAAGGTAGAGGATATGTTGAAGGAAAAAGAGAAAAAGATTCAACAGATGCTATAAATGTTTTACCAATTGATTCAATATTTACACCTGTTAAAAAAGTTAATTTCCAAGTTGAAAAAACAAGAGTTGGTCAAGATCCAAACTATGATAAATTAATTATTGAAATTTGGACAAATGGTGTTATAGAACCATATGAAGCTTTAAGTATGGCTGCTAAAATCTTAAATGAACATTTAGAAATGTTTATTGATTTATCTGAAATAGCTAAAAATATGTCAATAATGTCTCAAAAAGAGTTATCTATGAAAGATAAAATTTTAGAAACATCAATTGAGGATTTAGAGTTCTCAGTAAGATCATATAACTGTCTAAAAAGAGCAGGTATACATACAGTTGCAGATATAGTAAATAAATCTGAACAAGATATGATAAAAGTTAGAAATCTAGGTAAAAAATCACTAGATGAAGTAATGAATAAAATTGCAGAACTTGGACTTGAATTTAAAAATAAGGACGAGTAATTAAAGGAGGATAAGCAAAATGCCAGGAACAAGAAAACTTTCAAGAGTAACTTCTCACAGAAGCGCCATGCTTAACAATTTAGTTTCATCTTTAATCCTTAATGGAAAAATAGAAACTACACTTGCTAAAGCAAAGGAAGTTAAACCTATTGCTGATAGCTTAGTAGATTTAGCAATAAAAGAAAAAGATAACTTTGAAGTTAAGGAAAAAACAGTATCTAGGGCAAAACTAGATAAAAATGGTAAAAAAGTAAAAGAAACTAAAACTTCTAAAAATGGAAAAAAATATGAGGTAATAGTAAGAGAAGTAGTTAAAGAAAATAAAAATGTTGATAAACCATCAAAACTTGCTGCTAGAAAAAAAATGTTTAGAAATTTAAATAAAATAAGTGATTTTAATGGTAATACTGTTGATTTAACAGAAAAATTATTTAATGAAATTGCACCTAAATATGAAAAAGCAACAGGTGGTTATACAAGAATTATTAAATTAGTTCCAAGAAAAGGTGACGGAGCTGAAATGGCAATAATAGAACTAATATAGTTATATTAAAATAGTGTAAAATGTTAAAGTTTTACACTATTTTTTATTTTATCTGTTGAAAAATGTTTTTGTTTTTGCTAATATATATGTATAGCTTAATTGGAGGTAAATTATATGAAAAAAGGAAATTCACTAATTGCTGTTATAGTTACAGTCCTTGTAATGTTATTAATAATTGGAGGACTTGGCTTTGCAGGAGTAAAACTTGGTGTTATTAAATTTGATTTTAATGCATTAAAATTTAATAAGCCTAAAGTAGAAGAGGAAAATAAAGAAAATGTTGATATATATTCAAAAGAATATAATGTAGACGATTATGTAAGTGTTGCCAAAGATGACGAGAGTGGATTAAAGCTTGTTACATTTAAAAATGTAGAGTCTGATGCAACAGCTAAATTTTCTAGTAAACAAGATGAATTTAAAACTTTAAAAGTTGAAAGTGGAAATAAGAAAACAAATATAGTAAGAACAAATGCCCAAAAAGGTATTTTATCAGTATACACAAAGGAAACAGTAAAAAAAGCAGATACAGTTATTTCTGAAAATTCATATGCAGTAAATGTAAATATTGAAACTAAAGAAAATGTAAAAAATTCTGATGTATTGGACTTATATGAAGTAAAAGTTGATAATGTATGTAAAGCTGTAGTAAATAAACTTGTTGAAGTATCTGCTGATTTGACTTATACAGATTCTACAGGTGCTATTGTAAATGCTTCAGATATAAAAAATAATACAAGTAAATATACAGAAATTATAAAAAATAACATTGAAAATTTAGTAATATATTCAAGAAAAGATAAAGTGTATGTAGATGTAAATCCTATAAGCTTATTAAAAATATTAGGATTAAATACATCAAATAGTTCAAAAATTGTTGATGTTACAAGCGTGGCAATTAATTAATTTATAAGTAACATATAGAAAAGACTATACAAATTAAATAAAATTCGTATAGTCTTTGTTTATTTTTTGATTGATTAACATGCTATAAATATTAGAAGCATATATATCTATATCAAGTGATAGCTTTTGATATTTGTTTAAATATGATAAAGTTTTATTATTTAAAGATGATATAACAGGTATATTTGAAGTATTTGATATATGTGATAATAAATCTTTTTTATCATGATTAAAAGCTAAAATATGAGCATAATTAGAATTGTTTTCTTTAAGTAAGTTAAAATCATCTTTAGATATATTAAGCAAAATATTAACTAGTATTCTTTTAATTCTACTTAATTCGTATCTTTTTGATTTTATTTTAAAAAGAAATTCATCATATGAATATGAATTACAAATTTCTTTTTTTAGTTTATTCTCAATACCTTCACTAACTCCATTTATTTCTTTTAAATCATTTTCATTCATTGATATTATTTTATACTTTAATATTTCAAAAAAATCATTATTGAATATTATTTTATTATTTTTTAAATATTTAGATACATTCTCAGGAATGTATTTTTGTATATCGTTTAAGTTACATTTATTTTCTAAAGCTTTACGTATGCTTGTACTGCTTGTATAACAATTTTCAAGCATATGACTATTAAAATTACTTTCTCTATGTATAGCAAAAGGAATAATGTTTGAATTTAAAACTTTTAAAGTCTTTAAATATTCAAGTGCTAAAATGTTATTTGGAGATAATATTATATTTATATCATCTTCATTTAGAAATTTGTTAAGTGAGTTATTTCTTGCTTTAGCAAAAGAAATACCTTTTTTTAATTCATTTTTTATTTCGATCCATATTTCTTTATCTTTATAAATTAATGTTTCTGAAATTAATTTTAATCTTTCTATATTGTCAGTTTCTGCGCCAAAACATATTGCGTCAACATTTAAATCATTTAATATACTTACAGATTTGTATGCAAAATTTCCTGCATCAGATGATGCAAATGCACTTGGAATTTCTATTACTAAGTCGACACCATTTTGTATAGCTTGCTTTGCACGTTCAAATTTATTTATTATTGCTATACTTCCTTGTTGTGTAAAACTTCCTGACATTATTACTATAACCGTATCACAACCAGTAATTTCTTTTGCTTTAGATATGTGATATATATGACCAGTATGCATAGGGTTATATTCTGCAATTATTCCTAAAACTTTCAAAAATCTCTCTCCTTATATTGAAAAATGTACAATATTATGGTATAGTACACGTATATATATATAAAGTTTAGCACAGTAAAATGTAAAATTCAAGTAAAGAGGTAGAGAATATTGGAAAATTTAAAGAAAGTAACTATATATACAGATGGAGCATGTAGCGGAAATCCTGGACCTGGAGGTTATGGAGCTATATTAATATATAACGGAAAAGAAAAAGAAATATCAGGAGGAGAAAAAAATACAACAAATAACAAGATGGAGATGATGGCTGTAATTAAAGCACTAGAAGTGTTAAAGGAAAAATGTGATGTAGAAGTATATTCTGATAGTGCATATGTTGTAAATAGTATAAATAACAAATGGGTATATTCATGGAAAAAGAATAATTGGATAAAGTCAGATAAAACAAAGGCAAAAAATATTGAATTATGGGAAGAATTAATACGTCTTATATCATTTCACAATGTTAAATTTATAAAAGTAAAAGGTCATGCTGATAATGAATATAACAATAGATGTGATAAATTGGCAGTCGCTGAAAGTAAAAGTGTAAAATAAACAAGTTCTAAACTCATCATACAAGCATAATATGTTGTATGGTGAGTTTTGTATGTTAGATTATATAAAAGAGTATATTAATAATAATTTTAAAAGCATTGTCCTTATTTTTTCATGTCTAATTATTGGACTTGTTGTAGGAATAATTACATTTAACTTTATGCCAGGTGGTACAAAAACAGAGATTATACAGACATTAAATAATACATTAAGTAGTACAAAGAGTGAAAATTTTGAAGGGATAAATGTAATAAAAAATGGTATGATATCGAATGGTATTTTAGTTTTAATACTATATTTTTCATCAATAACATTAATTGCACCTGGGCTTGTATGTATGACAAATATATTAAAAGGCTTTTCTATTGGACTATACATTCCGACATTATTTTATGTGTTTGGCTTTGGAAATGGAATAATTGCATTACTTTTACTTGTAATAATTCCAAATTTGATATATATACCAGCATTTATTTATTTATCAATAAATTCAGTTTCTTTTCATTATGAATTAATTGAGGCAAAGGAAAATGGGGGAGGTATTAAAATAACAATAAAAGAAATGTATAAATTAATCCTTGGATTCTCCGTAATAGCACTTTCTGTAATAATAGAACAACTACTTTCTTTAGGTGTTATACATATGTATATAAAGATGTAGATGTCATGATTTGTCTCCTTAAATGGTTAAAAGATTATAATGTATAAAAACATTACATAATTTTTATTAAAACCCTTGCAAAATTATACTAAATAGTGTAAAATATACATGATGGATGGAGGAGCAAATCATGAAGATTATTATTGACGAATTTATTGAAAATTTAGAACAAAGACAAGCATCACAAAATACGCTTGCATCATACAAAAGAGACCTTATTCAGTTCAATGATTATTTTGAAGCACAAGGTAAAAAAATATTTGATTTAACTAAAGATGATATGAAAGAATATGTAAATCATCTAATCGCTGAAGGTAAATCAAATTCTACAATTTCAAGAAGTGCAGCTTCAGTAAAGAGTTTATATAGATATTTAGTAGGTAAGAAACTTGCTGAAGTAAATATAGCAACTGATGTAGAGCTTCCAAAGGTTAGCAGAAAAGAACCTATGATTTTAACAGATAGTGAAATAGAAAAGTTACTTGAACAACCTGATACAAGTGAACTTAAAGGACAAAGAGATAAAACAATGCTTGAAATATTATATGCAACTGGAATAAGAGTTACAGAACTAATTTCACTTAGAACAGAAGATGTTAACTTAACTAATGGGTTTATAAAAGTTAAAAAGAAAAACTCAGAAAGACATATTCCTTTAGGAAAATTAGCTTTAAAATGTTTAAAGGAATATATGGAAAATGTTAGACCATTACTTATTCGTAGTGAAGATGAAAAAACTTTATTTATAAATACAAATGGTCAAAAAATGACTAGACAAGGTTATTGGAAAATTTTAAAACAATATAAAGATCAAGCTAAAATCGATAAAGAGATAACTCCTCATACAATAAGACATTCTTTTGCAGTACATATGTTAGAGAATGGTGCAGAAGTAAAAACAGTACAAGAGCTATTAGGACATACAGATGTAGCATCAACAATGCTTTATACACAAATAGCTCATATGGGTACAAAAGATGAGTACATGAAGACTCATCCAAGAGCAGATGAACTTTAAAGTAAATGAAATATATAAAATTAAAACAGGGAACTAATTTTTAGATTGTTTCCCTGTTTTGTGCTTACTTTAAGTAAAAAATATGATTATAATTCGTTAATTTATTTTGTTTTAAAAATGCATTGATTATTATTCAAATTAATGATATATTATATTTGAATATAGTAAAAATAAAAAAGTTATATTAAAATAGCTGGAACTTTATACATTAGTTTGACTAATTATGTAATGTATGGTATAATAGAAATGCATTGAAATGGAGGTAAAAATATGACAAGTTTAAAAAAACGTAGTAAAATAATATTTGTCATTGTAATAATGTCTTGTGTATTAGTTACTTTTTTATGCACAGGATTTGTAAAGGCAACAGCAAGACCAACAGTAAGAATAGGAAACATCTCAAATTGCTCTCAAGGAGATAGTATATCTTTCTCTGTAGAATTTTCTGGAAATAATCTAGTAAACGGTGGAAGAATTCCTTTTAATGCTTCATATGTTACTGTTCATGGCTTTAGCGCAAATGTTGGAGTAATAAAAAATACATATAGTAGGTATACAGTAACTCTTAACAATGTTAGAGGAAATTCAAGTGGAAATTATGTTGAGATACGATCAGGTGCTGCAATAGCAAATGATGGGCTTGGATCAGCATATTCAGCAACTACATATAGCAACTCTTTTAGTATTGGATCAAATGATACAGTGGCACCAAGTATTTCACTTATAGGGCCTAATATATCTTCCGCAAATAATGGTGGTACAGTTACATATATTGTTAGATATACTGATGCATCTGGAGTTGCAAATGTAAATTTATATCAAAATTCAGTAAAACTAAAAGGATTTACAGCTAATGTATCAATTAGTGGTAGTGGTGAAAATTCAAAAGTAGTAGAGAGAAAAATCACATTAAGTAACATACAAGGATCAAATGGAAGTAAGTATATTTCCATAGTTGCTGCCACAGCTTCAGACTATAACGGAAATAGGACAATAGGTGTAAATTCTAGTCCATTTAAATTAGTAAATAGAGGTGCAGTAAATTCATCAGGAAGTTCATCTAGCTCAGGTCAAAATTCAAATGGAAATGGTGATCAGAATAACGATTCTGCAAGTGAAGAAACCAAAGAAGAGAATAATGAGGAAAATAAAGATAAACCAGCTGATTGGGTACCAAATCCAAAGACAGGTAAATATTAATAAAGGAGGTATTACTATTAATGGGTGAAAATAATAAAAGCAAAAATAAAATAATTATAATTTGTATTGTAGTAGTTATATCTCTTGCAATAATTGGATTAGGTTTAAGTATATATTGGAATTCAAAAAATAAATCTAAAGATCAAAATAATGAACAAACAAGTGAGGAATATGATGTTGAATCAAACAGAAATTTACAAAATGAAATTATAGCTTTAAATGCAACATATACAGATGCTGTAGCTTGGCTTAAAATTCCAGATACATCAATAGATGCACCTGTATTTAAAGGACTTACCAATGAAGATTACTTTGCTAAAGATAGAGATAGTGAAGAAAAAAAATATGGTGAACTTTTCATGGATTACAGATGTAATTTAAATAATATGGATAATATGGCACATTTTATAATTTATGGGCATAACCCAGAAGATACAACGTATTTTTCTGATTTATTCAAATATGAAAAAGAAGATTTCTTTAAAAATCATAAAACAATATATATGTCTACTATAAATGGAAATTATAAATGGCAAATATTCTCTGTTTACAAGACAACACCAGATTTCTTCTATATAGATGTAAACTTTGATACAGTAACAGAGTATTCAACATTTTTAGATAGTTTAAAAGAAAAAAGTATGTATAATACAGATATTGATGTTAACTCAAATGATACAATCCTTACTCTTTCAACTTGTGACTATTCTGTAAATGATGGTAGGTTTGTTGTACAAGCAAAATTAGTTAAATAATATAAAAAACAGGTAAAAACCTGTTTTTTTGTATAGCTCTTGATTTTTTATGTAAAGTATGCTATAATATAGTTGTAGAGTTGTATTTAAATTATAAAATTAAATTTAAAGATAATGATTTTTCCAGATAATTATGTGGGGAGACATGATACTTTGGGGAAATTTTCATATATATTACATTAAAATATTTATTAAGGAGATTATAATTATGAAAAAGAAGAATAAATATGATGGAACATACAGTTATAAAAAAGAAGAAACTGGACTTGTACCAACCTTCCAAACAAGTGGTGACGGAGAAAGTG
>ERZ827156.4140-NODE-4140-length-12120-cov-4.287940_pt1 | contig 12120 bp, 26 predicted proteins | sample MGYA00519919_ERZ827156 | MGnify/ENA primary metagenome ERZ827156 (study PRJEB31778, sample SAMEA3449269) | human gut metagenome | biome: human gut; feature: human-associated habitat; material: faeces | place: United Kingdom | collected 2010/2012 ... | reverse complement strand
TTCGACAGCGCGTCCTCGACATCCTCCACCCATCCATCGATCGCAGACATGATAGTTTGAAGAAAGGAAAGGGATTCTGCGAGAAAAGGATATGGATGCGTGGGATGAAATAGGGGGGATGTGTGGGATTGAGAAATAAGGCGTTTAGAGTGCATTATATTACGAAGGAGTAGTTTGGTATGGAAAACAACATTGACGGAACGAGATTAAGCCGTGTACTGTGATAGAGCGGCAGAGATGTCTACATGTGAACAGAGATCACGTTGCAGACTCGTTGCTGTCAAATCCTCCTTGTGGATGAAAGGGTTGATGAGGCCGATGTTGGTGAGAGAGGGAATGTCTATGACTCAGTACAGTCCATTCAAGCATGCTGTCCAAAGTGATGTGGTGAGGATGCTCAAACGTTTCGTTGCCTCCATTGGACGAAGTGGTGATTGTTGTTAGTTTCGGAAGATCTTCACATCACCTCATTTCCTAACGAGTACTCTTCAGTACCAACGAGGAACCCTCTCCGCTCAAATAGAAGGCAAATGAACCACGACCGCATTGAATGGATTCCAGTTGAGGCAAGTCTATAGTAACATGTCATCACACTACAATCACTTTCAAACACGATGTGAGAACAACGTGCAAACGTCCACATTCCAGAAACAACAGTTTTCAATGACGGGAAGTCTATGAGTCACTACTCACTTCATTGCTTACCCGTCAATTTCAGATCCGCATAACAGAAACTGCAGCAGTTGTGATTGGGGTCGAGGTCTCCAATAGCGATGGTCTCCAAACAGGGAAGATTCTCCATTTCAAACACACCACAGTCGGAGAAGGAATAGAAACCAATAATCAATTCTCTCATATTAGGGCAGTTCTTCAATCTGAAACTACGATTCCCAACCCAATACCCAAACCAATTCGGAGACAACGTGAAGCAATTCTCACCAATCTCAACACGCTCCAACGATTGCATTCCATCCAGTTTCAGTTCAGTCACATACTTGAAGCACTCATTTCCAATCCGCAGTTTGCGCAGATTCACAAACCCGCTCCAATCCACTACCGTGCAATCCTCATTGCAGCACTTCTCCTTTACCACAATCACTTCAATTAGAGACAGATTGTAAACACTCCAGTCTTTCGTCTCCATATGCAGAGTCTTCGACAACACGGCAGCAAGTGACTGCGAAATGTCTATGTGTAACGGAGGAGGGAAAAAAGTACTCTTCATTTGAATGTCCTCCTTATACTTGAATGCTTTGCTGTGGAGAGTAATGCTGGTAAGAGATGGGATGTCTATTCATGAAGGAACAATCAGAGGGACACACTCTCGAGAATAACGTGGTGAGGGTACTCGAACGGTATGAAGTCATTGCAGTTCAGTATTGTCGTAAAAGCAGAGAGTTGAGTTAGCTTTGGCAAATCTATCCTTGAACCTCATCTGAAGTGAGTACCTCGCAGAATCAAATCGGAGGTATCCTTACTGTAACCGAAGGCAAAAGGGCAGTAGCCCAGGTGAATGGATTCGAGAGAAGGCAGATCTAGTATCACACTCTTCTCTGCTAGGAATACACTCAATCACAACATGATTCGTACAATAGAACGCGGCTCTTCCAACATGGAGGGACTTGAGTCTCTCACAATCTACGCATCAATGGTCCAGGCATTATTCACTCCTCAGTATCAAGGATCCACACAAGAAACTGCAACAAAACGAATTCTTCTCATCAATCACACCTATTTCGATCTTCTCCAAGCAGAAATCAGTATCAATCTCACATTTGCAATAATCAGAGAAGGAATACGAGCCAATAATCAACTCTCTCACTTTGGGACACTTCTTCAAATAGAATCCACGTTCAAAATACACCAGTTTGGGCCACTGATTGATGTAGTGAGTGAAGCAATTCTCACCAATCTCAACACACTCCAGCGATTGCATTCCATTCAATTTCAATTCAGTCACATACTTGAAACACTCATTTCCAATCCGCAGTTTGCGCAGATTCACAAACCCGCTCCAATCCACTTTCGTGCACTCTTCTTCATTACAACACTTCTCCTCCACCGCAATCACTTCAACTAAAGAAGGATTGAAGGCATTCCAATCTCCCATACAGCTGAACACTCGGGTTCCATTATACAGGCTTGTTTCTGCTTTTCGCGGTCCTCCCCAAACAGTCAATGCATCAAGATTCACACTCTTAGCGGACAGGTCGTTTTCATTTCCCTTAAGATCGCCAATTCGTTCCGTCAAAGAAAAGAGAAGGACGGATCTTCCATCCTCGATAATCCTCTCCACAGAATCCTTCACGAAGGGGTGCTATGCGTGATTCAACCAAGATATGGGGACGTTTAACAGCTCCTTTGTAGTCGGTCTCTCATCCACACTCTGCTTCAAGCACTTGCCCACGAAGTCCACAAAGGATGAAGACCACTTGGAAGAAGAAAGCGCAGGAGCAGTGCCGAAGCACACCATCTTCGTTACCTCCGCTAACGACATACTGTCGAACGGATTCTTCCCCTCGGCCATCTCCATCAGCGATATACCAAGAGACCACACGTCACTCTTCAGCACTGTCTTCCCATCGAACACTTCAGGCGCCATGTACAGCACTGTTCCACACTGCATGCTATTCTTCGAGCAAGAGTGATTTAGCTGAACTGCCAGCCCAAAATCACTCAGCTTTATCACACCCGTTTCCGAAATGAGCAGATTGTCCGGCTTGATATCCTATTCATTCATCCACACCTCTAATCAATAACCCTGTGAATGATCTTGCGTCTGTGCAGGTAATCCATTCCCAGCAAGCAGCAGCTGGCAATCTCCCGCAATTCATCCTCCGTAAACTGGTTTCCGTTTCTCAAATAAGATCCAATCGATCCACAGTGGCAGTACTCCATCACGATCTACGCAATCAGCCTTTCCGTCATAACACACCCAAATCTCCGCATCCATCTTCTCAATTCCAAAGTACCGCACGATGAAGGGCATATCGCAAGATTGAAGCATTTTCACTTCATTCTCAAGAGAAAGCGGAGCGTCAATCGTTTTCACTTTCTTGATGGCTACGTGCATGTATCTGTCCGTATCCAAGGCGGAATACACCTCTCCGAATGCGCTACGATTTAAGGGTCCTATCCACCGAATACCCCTCACCAAGCCTGTTTCTTAGTTTGTACATACTCTGACAACAACGATAGGATCTTATCTGTAAACTGTGTTGGAATCATCCGATTCAAGTAGGATCGAGTTCGCAGTATTCCTTGGTATTCTGATTGATAACATCACCACTGCACTCTTCTTATTCACAAAAACACCCTTTTGAGAGATACTCCCAACTGTCCTCAAAACAAACACACGAGAAGAAAATCTCTTCACACTGCTTGATCGTGTCAAAAGGACCGGTAACAGTATGACCGATGGTGCGAGCATCGCTAAAGATCTCGTAGTCATTACCACCCTAACGATGAGACCATACACAGTATCACACCGGCATCGTCTTATCTCCAAAGAAATGGATCGCATCGTAATCCTTCAAAAACTGGAGACAGTACGTCTTGTCCCATCCCTTGGGAACCACGTCGAAGGAAATCTGACCACCGATAAGATAGACAAAGTTCATGTCAGGGAATTCCTTCTTCAGCACTTCCACCATCTTCTCGCGAATGTGGTGCTCCTTGTCGTACTCACCAAAGGCGTTTCGCTCCTCCTGGGAGCAGTTGCGGCCAACGGGGCAGACATTGATCATGCCGGAGCGGAATTCGACGAAGGTTCCTCTGTCTATTAGCTGCAATCCTGAAGACTACCTCTTGACGGGGATATCTAGATCAGCAATATAGCGCAAACAGAAATTGATGAACTTGTTGAGCTGCTCGTTGGAATAAACGTCTGTCAGCAGCTACGCGTCAGAATCCACGGAAAACACTAACGGTCTGCGAAAACTTCTCTCCATCGCGATAAGCCACAAGACCGTTCTGAGAGAACACATACTTCACTTCCTTCGTGACTACATATCACAGCATTTCAACAGCACACTACTGTTCTTTCCCAGCTGCTCTTCCTGCTTAACGAGGTCGGATCCACCGACAATACCCACGTCCACGCGCTCCTGAAGACGCTTCAGCAAATCCTTGATCTCAGGAGGAGCAACCTAGGAATGAACTGCCAAACGAGTGTCTCGTACACATCGGCTAGCGGAGAGCGTTCCGTCCACATCAAACAGAGCAATGACCTTCTTCTTTTCGGCACTCATCTTCCTTTTTGTGGGAAAACAGTTTGTTTTAGAATTGGGACACATTTCGCGAATAATTGGGACAGATCATTGCGTCCTTCTTTCACTTCCATTTTCCCTATCCTTTTGGTAAGAAAGAGGGTTGCTTTCCAGTGTCCCAGTATCTACGCCATGGAGTGAGGATGGACACATCAACGATTTCGGCCGTTTGCAACAAACAGGACAAAGAGTACAGCACCTATCCAATTCGGAACACGAGAAACGACAAATCACCAATGCAAAAGTGAATGAAGAAATTGCGATCGTGGGTCACATAGCTTCCAAAGTTCTTTCCCACGATCACATGCCAAATCCCGCCCTTCGTGGAGTCCAACTGACACTTGATGTGTTTTGCGATATCCTTCTCCACCGAATACAGCGACATGCCCTAGATGTCAATTCGTTGCACCAGAGCACACCGTCTTCGCTAGTTCTTCGATCTCCATCTGCAGGCCCTCCGCCATCTCCACGGACTTGTACACCACCTTCATGGTTGAAATGTCGTGAGCAGAATACATCCCCTTCACAAATACCCTGTTTTCTGGGGAGAACAAAGAAAGAGGAAGTAGCCCCGTTTTCTGGAATTCGCCACTTGCCGATGGTGCTTTGGACAATCTACCTGCTGTCGGAAAGCAAGCGTCTTTCTATCGAGATTGGGGAAGAAGAAACCGTGCCTCGTCTGAAAGAGGCCATATCAGTGCCTTTTCCGATTTCCTTTCAGTGTAGGTGGTGTACGGAATTCCTGAATATCTGCAGTGTCTGTATTTCGGTGATTGCTCCCTGCAGAATGAAAAGCGCTCCCTGAAGGATCTTGGCATTTCTGACCACGCGGAACTTGACTTCTGCGTGGATGAAGAAGTGTCGTGCTTGAAGTGCTCGTATAAGGAGCACACCGTTTCCAGTAATCACTTCCAGCGCTGTCTGGTGTCGGTGTTCTCTCAAGACATCTACTCCGTATGACAATCTATGTCCATTCATCATAGAAACTGTTTAGAAAGGGGGTTCGTGTGGACAAGAGAAGCACTCTGCGCCTCACCTATCACGGAATTCACTTGGACGATGGCGTGCAGATGTGCTACTACCCCCACTTCCACCACAACCAGTCCGTCGCAGTCGATGCGGAAATCGTCACCTTCACCGTCAACGAAGAATCCATAGCGTACACATGCTCGTGCGACAGCCAGGAGTGGATCACCCTCCACCTTGGAGGTGACCAGGAGCTCACGATGACGCTGGAGAAGGAGATGACGGAGAGTGCTCGTGTGCAGCGCATTCGCCACGCCGTGGCAGTAAGCACTCCTCCCTCTTCTTCCCATAGTCCCTCTTCGACGTGGAGGAGTCCTCCGTCGGGGTCTCCAGCGACCGAGACTCCCACTACACCGTTCACTACACCATCACCGTCGATTCCACGCCACTCACCTTTCCTCTCCTCTCCAGCTACTCCACAGTCCTCCGCACAGCAGGGCTCACTTCGCCTCTGGCCGTTCAGGGCCGCTGCGAGCCCATCTCCTACACCACGCAGTGCTCGCTGCCCTTCGTGTTCCTCTCCTCCGCCACAGTCTTCCACTCACTGCCCGTAACACTATCATGCTCCCCTAACCCCTAGACGGAGTCTCACCTCCTCTGCAACTGTCTGACCCACACCGTGAGCGAAGTGACCTCCGCCGTCTCTTCACCTTGCTACTCGCTCCTCTCCTCTCTCTACCCTGACTCCTTCTACGACTATCGCGAGGAGATCGAGCCCTTCAACGCGTCGCTCGATTCCTTCCTCGCCGACGATGCCGCCACCAACCCGCATCCTGTCTTCGTCTCCTCCTCTTCCCAGCTCCTCTCACCCACACTTTCTGCCACATCCCAGCCTCTCTTCTATCTCTACACCATGCTGGGCCTGCCGCCCACCACTCCCATCATTGCCATTGACTTTGTCCTTCAGGACCACACCTTAATTCATATTGATAGAGAGCATCACCCATCCCTCCCTCTGAACAGTGAGAACCACCCATCTCTCCCTCTGAACAATGAGAACCACCCATCCCTCCCTCTGAACAATGAGAACCACCCATCCCTCCCTTCAGAGGGAGAGAATCCCACACTCCTCCACCTAAAGGAAGAGAAGCACACCCTCTTCCCCTTCGCTGTGTCATCCATTCAGGAGTGCCGCATCACCTGTACGCTCTTCCTCCTCCCCTCATCCCAGATGCCATGGAGGACCCCACGGACCTGGAGCAGCTCTTCTTCATCATGAACAACAACAACAGCGACGAGCTGTCGTCTCTCTCCATCTGCCAGAAGTTCATCAAGCGCCTCACCTTCTCCGACACCGCCGCCGCCTTCACCGGCGTGGTGCGCGACGAACTCCTCTCCCAGCAGGACTCGCTCTTCAGCTTCTCCGAGGTGCTCATTCCCCGTTGGCCCGCTCTCCACCACTCACGCGTAGTGCGGCTGGTTCTCGCCAACCTCCGCCTCCTTGTGCAGCTCTACAACATCACGCGCTACACCGACACGCTGGAGGTGTGCTTCGACCGTGGGCGTCGCTCTCTCTCTCCACGCTAGTCAACCCCGAGCACACCGCTGCGCTGGACGACTTCGTTCGACACCTCGCCGTCTACAGCGCGCGCATCCGCACCAGCCTCAACGGACAGCCGCTGGCGAACGAGAGCTACGAGAAGCTGCAGCAGCAGCTGCACGTGAACGACAAGCCGGTGGACAAGGCGGAGCTGACGGCGCTGTTCAACCGAGTGCACGAGGCGATGAACGGAAAGGCATCGGCCGCCACGCTGGAGAACCTGGAGGGGATGAAGAGCCTGCAGGCGCTGTACCAGAGCCTGAACAGCCAGCTGAGCGTGGTGATGAAGGTGAAGGACGAGAGCGTGGAGGCCGATCTGGAGACCTTCCGGTGTCCGTTCAGTGGTGCGTGATGATCATAGGGCAGCATCGCGGGAAAGCGGGTCTCTCCGTGTTGACGACGAAGTTATGTAGTGGCGAGTGCGATGATGTGTTGCACCTTGTGCTGGAGGGTGAGAAAGAGGGGCGGCTGTGAGACGCAGGCAACGCCATGACCGCGCCGCAGCGCCAGGCCGTGGCAAGCGCGCTGGCGGCACACCCGCTGGCGAAGCTGACGACGGTGACGCTGGTGGACGACGACTACACGGGACTGCTGGGCGTGCTGCTACGATCGCCCTACCGTCTGAGGGCGCTGGTGCTGCGACGCGTGATTCTGGGCGAGGAGGACGTGAGAGCACTCCTGAGCGAAGGTGGCCGGCTGCGGGCGCTGGATATCGAGGCCTTTCCGCTGTCTCGGTTTGTGACGAAGGAGGGCTTTGAGTCGTTCGTACGGCAATCGGGGCTGGTGGTGATCTGTTTGCGCGGTTCGGCACGACATAGAACCCTCATGAGTAGACGTTGGTTTCGAGCTCGCAGATTGTACTATAGCCGTGTGAGTGTGCACATTGTGTTTGTTTGGTATGGACAACAAGCGTAAACCACTCATCGCGATTGGAATTGAGGGGAGCGCGAACAAGGTGCGTGCAGTTTCGAAGAATCACGCAGTAGTGCGGTGTGGGGATCATTCGGAGTGACGGAGCGCACTGCGAGATTCTGTCCAACATCCGGAAGACGTTCATCTCTCCCCCGGGCACGGGATTCCTTCCTCGCGAAACTGCGTGGCATCACCAGCTCCACGTCATCCCGCTGGTCCGTCATGCGCTAAATGTTGCGAAGATGACGCCGGAAGATATCGATATCATTTGTTTCACAAAGGGTTGGACTTCGGGAATACTGTGATCCCTAGGGCCCGGAATGGGTGGACCACTCACATCCTGTGCTGTCGCTGCGAGGACACTGTCGCTTCTATGGAAGAAGCCCCTCGTTGCGGTGAATCACTGTGTGGGGCATATTGAGATGGGAAGAGTTGTCACTGGCTCGGACGATCCGATTGTGCTGTATGTCAGTGGAGGCAACACACAGGTCATTTCGTACTCCTTCAACAGGCAGCAGCGTGTCTCTCTCATCATAACTAGATACCGCATTTTCGGAGAAACGATCGATATCGCTGTCGGAAACATGCTGGACCGATTTGCCCGTACACTGAACCTGTCAAACTCCCCTTCTCCCGGATACAACATCGAGCAGCTGGCAAAGAAGGGAAAGCACCTCGTGGAGCTTCCGTAGGCGTGTCGTGCTCGTATCAACGGTAGGTACACGGTGAAGGGAATGGACGTCTCCTTCTCCGGACTATCTACGTACATTGACAAAATGGCCACCCAACTGAAGGAGAAGTACTCCATCGAGGATCTGTGCTTCTCCCTGCAGGAGACGGCCTTCTCCATGCTGGTCGAGATCACAGAGCGGGCGATGGCCCACTGCCAGAGGAATACCGTGCTGATCGTCGGCGGCGTGGGATGCAACAAGCGATTGCAGGAGATGATGCAGGAGATGGTCGCGGAGCGCGGAGGACGTCTGTGTGCCATGGACCAGAGATATTGCATCGACAACGGGACGATGATCGCACAGGCGGGCGTGCTGTCCTACATGTACAATGGCGCGACGGAGTTGAAGGACACGGTGTGTTCGCAGCGCTACAGAACAGACGAAATGGAGATTGTTTGGAGGTAGCTGGTGTTTGTTCGCCACATTCTTCTTTGACTGTGGGCAGAAGATGAACTTCCCATTTCAGCTGCTTCGAAAGAGACTGGAAAAGGCCGACATTAACCTCCTCGTGAAAATGAAGGTGTTCATGTTCGATTGTGACGGCGTGCTGTGGAGGGGGAAGACTCCCATTCGCGGAGCCGTCGAGACGCTGAACTACCTCCGAGACCACGGAAAGAGCATATACTACTGCGTATTCGTCGGGGAAGGCGTATTCCTGTAGACAAACAGCTCCGCGCGGAGTCGGGCAGACACACTCGATCGTCTGAAGAGCTACGGCGTCGACGCCTCCATCAACGAGATTATCACGTAGCATTCACTACTTTCCCATTCCATGTAGTTCGTCGTATGCTACGGCCTGCTATCTGAAGGATCAGCCGAATCACAAAGACGCCTACGTGATTGGAGAAAAGGGCATCTATGACGAACTGGAAGCGGTTGGAATCAAGTGCCACGGAATGGAGGACAACAGCCAAACCGACATTTCCTGTCTGAAGGACATGAATCCTGATGTCGGCACTGTGGTCGTGGGTCTGGACAAGAGTGTGAACTATGTGAAGCTCAGTAGAGCCGCGTCCTATATCCGTGACTACCACTGCCCCTTCGTTGCTACAAACAATGATGCTGCCGATCCGAACGAGCAGGGACTCATTGTGGGTGCCGCGGGTCATAGTTGTCTCTGAATTTGATCAATAGGATGCATGGTGAGCGCAGTGAGCGCGATCTGCGGAAAGCAGCCGGACATTATCCTGGGCAAGCCGAATCCCACATTTTTGGGCATTGTTCGCAAGCAGCACCCCGAAGTCGATCCGTGGGACATTATGATGGTAGGCGACCGCTTGGAGACGGACATTGCCCTGGCAAAGCAGGTAACAGTTACGCGTATTTGATGACGATATAGAATGGACTGAAGTCGTTGAGTGTGCTGTCCGGGATCACAAAGGAGGAGGATGTGCTGAATTGCAAGGACGAGATAGCTCCCCTTTTCTATACGGACAGTGTGGCCGATCTGAAGGACATTTTTGTGTTCGCCGAGGACATGACGAACGAAGATGAGGAGAAGCAGGCGCTGGCAGAACTGGAGCGGCTAAAGCAGGAGAAGAAGGAGATGAGACGCAAGCAGCGTGAGGAGAGACGCAGAATCAAGGAGCAGAGAGAAAAGGAGATTGAGGAGGGAAAGAAGATATTAAAGGAAGAGCTGGAGAAGATGGAGAAGGAGGAGATGAAGGGCAAGGAGAAGAAGGAGCCCGAGAAGGAAGAGGGGGCTGATGAAGAGATGAAAAAGATGGAGGAGGAGTTGAGGAAATAGGTTCTTTAGTACTCTCTGTCCTGTTTGTTGCGCCAATTGATTTCCATATTATTGTTCTTCCAAAGGCACTGAGTGTTTTTAAGTCCACGTGCACGTCATGTCAAAGCGTTTGCGATCACTGATTCGTTTGGATGCGCTCTCTGTACTGATCTTCAGTGGCTTGCCTCCTGCTACTCCCGCTTGTCTTGTCTGCGCATTTCAGCGATGAAGAGGAAGAAGCCATGGAATCTGAAAGGCTATACGAGAGGCAGAAGGAAAACACAGCTCGTTGGCCATCAATCAAGTCTCTCACTTGGTAGACAGTCACATCGAAGTGGAGAGTGGAAGGGAGTGGATGGATAGGGGCCGCGTGATGACCGATGGTAACTCTTGTTTGCTCCATTGATGGCGAAGATATTCCGACCGAGGCACCAGACCTGCCGCCGAGTCCCGTGCTTCTGCACCCCATCCTGAAGTCCCAAACCCTCATCCTTGAGCCTACCATCCCAGAGGGGATTTATGCTATTTACTGCAGACTCGAGAATCACTATGACCCTATGCAGAGTGTGGAGTATCTGAAGCAGCTCATGATGGACGCTCCCCGTGAGTTTTACACTGCCGAAAAGGCAGATCCGATCGTCCTCCACGCGGAAGAGATGGCAGCGGTGAAATCTGTCTCCTGCCTCGTGCAAAACGTGGATGGGCAGTTTTATCAGCCGATCGTCATCTCCACGCCACTGGATGTGGCGGAAGAGTCTCCGGAGGTCGGCATTCTGGTCAGCGGCGTGAGCGTCAATTCCATCGACTATGTTGTGAACATTTCGATTCCTGCCTATCTCTGGTGCTCCGTGTACCGCTCCGACGAAGACACGCCCTCCATCCGCGAGTTGAAGCGGAAGAAGGCTCGTTTTGCGCGTGACAAGGTGTCGTTTACCCAGGGCAATCTGATTCCAGACACGGAGTACGCAATCTATTGTTATACGGAGAGCATTCGGGGATCTCCCATGAAGGAGCTCCTTTCGGAGGTTCGTGTGCTCGCTACAACGAAGGACTGTTTGTCTACTTGATGGGTGTCATGGATAGTGAAAATGAAGATCAAATCGTGGAGCGTGTCGAATCATCAGCTGGCCTTTGTCGTCGAAACGAACGGCGACGTCTATCCCTCGTGCCAGTTGAACGGGGTTAGCAGCAACTCGAAAGAAGCTGGGTACTACCTGTTCCGCATTTCTCCCAGAAAGTCCTACAAGCTCGTCTGCAAATCCGTTTTTGACACCAAGGTCTACAGAATCCAGCAGACATTTGTCTCGCCTGGGAGTTTCATTTCCCTGCGCTCTGTTTTTTTCCTTGTCATAGTTGTCGCACTTGCCGGCGCCGTCGCGTTGAATTATTCCTCTGTTATTGTGGCTCTCGAGTGATTCCCTCCTCCCGTCATGATCCGTAGACAACTGAAGGCTCTCGTGCTGGAAATGATGAATACGCAGGAGGTGCAGCGAAATCGGGAAGCGGACAGTCTTCTGTCGGCGAATGTGACCTCCTCCTCGGATTCGTATTCAGTCAATTCGGTAGCGGAGTGGAGATGCCCGTCCTGCTTATACAGTAACGACAACAGCGAGAAGGAGTGCGTGATGTGCCACTGCCCCAATCCCTCTCTGCCGAAGGAGCTGGAAAAGAGTGCTGACCCCGCTCTGCAGGAAGAGGAACACAAGGAACAGAATGAGTGAAGATGCACTTGTTTGTGAGCAAACACGCGTGAGGAGTGAAGATGCACTTGTTTGTGAGCAAACACGCGTGAGGAGTGAAGACGCACTTGTTTGTGAGCAAACACACCAGAATGAAGGCCACTCCACAGCTACACAACTTAAACCTTGAAGCCTCTGCTCGTTCTGCGACCACGAGCTCTCTCGAACTTGCGACCCT
>ERZ827156.4134-NODE-4134-length-12135-cov-4.914321_pt1 | contig 12135 bp, 19 predicted proteins | sample MGYA00519919_ERZ827156 | MGnify/ENA primary metagenome ERZ827156 (study PRJEB31778, sample SAMEA3449269) | human gut metagenome | biome: human gut; feature: human-associated habitat; material: faeces | place: United Kingdom | collected 2010/2012 ... | reverse complement strand
GGACACTCATTGCACTCCAATCTCTTCTGCGGGTTTGGGGTCCTTCTCGAACGTATCCTGCCATTCCTCCACTTTTGTGATCGAAACGAAGTTGTTGAGCAGTTTTGCGTGATTGTCCTTCAACTGCTCCACCTGAGTATTCAATTCGCCTATGCATCAATTCTCCCACCCCACAACCCACGTAACGATAGGATCATGCGGGCGTACTCCGACATTCGCGGAATAGAAAAGGCGAGTGAATCAGCTAAGGAATACTGCGAATACGTGGGATCCCAAAACTCTGTTGTTTTTCAGTAATCCATAATTAAACAGAAAGTGGTGAAATGGGAATGTTATACACGAGTGCTACGATGGAAGGGTGGGATGAAATGTAGTTGGCAAAGTGTGTATGTGCATCGTCTTTTTCTTTTTGCTTTTTCTGATGTGGGCAAAGCCAGTGGAGTATGTGAACGATTACACGGAAGTGGATGCTAACGGACACATTCTTCGCGTCAATGGGAAACCATTCAGTGTGTATTTAGCCGTTTCCTTTCTTCTTTCGATTCAGGATCGTAGGAAAATGGAACGGATATCCGTGACATTACCATCGCAGACAAAGAGTTCTATCTTCGGGATTTGAATGTCACTGAAATTGAAATAATTCTCAACAAGACAAGAGAAGAGCGTCGCCATTTCGAGGAGGAGAATCATCAGCAGGCATCTCTTTCTGGGAGTAAACCATCGGAAGAAGAACATCACGACCATTCCGAGGAAGAGAGTCATCAAGAACCATCTCCTTCCGAAAGTGAACCATCAGAGGATCATCGCCATGACCATTCCGAGGTGGATAATCATCAAGAACCTTCTCTTTCTGAGAGTGAACCACCAGAAGAAGAGCATCATGACAATTCCGAGGAGGCAATTGAGGAAGAGATAATTGAGAAGGAGAATCATCAAGAACCTTCTCTTTCTGAGAGTGAACCGCCAGAAGAAGAGCATCATGACCATTCCAAGGATGAGAATCATCAAGAGCCTTCTCTTTCGGAGAGTGAAGCACCGGAAGAACACCACCCTGACCATTCCGAGGAGGCAATTGAGGAAGAGAGTTGTGATGAGCCTTCCCTTTCTGACAATGAACCGAAAGAAAAAGAGCATCACCATCACCATCACCACCACCACCACGAGCCTCTCGATATGAAGTCTCTCAGCGCATGGGCGATCATCCATAGGATCCGCGACGAGGACAAACACCCCTTCCTCGCTGTGGTGCTGACAACCATCAGCGCAATGGCTGCCTCCGTTGGCGGAGCGGTGGTGGTGTTTTGCTACAAGCCGTCTCCCACTGCCCTGGGCGTGCTGCTGGCCTTCAGCGCGGGTATCATGCTTTACGTAACGGCGTGGTGGCGGGTGAAGGGTAGATTTCGTACATGGACATCATGGTCCACGCGCAGTACGATCTGGGCGAGAACGGCATGCTGGAGGCGAACCTGTGGATGTTCGCGGGCATGGCTTTCTTCCTTCTCCTCGCGTACCTCGTTCCCGAACAGGAGGAGGATTCCACTGACCCTGCCGAGAAGGAGGCCACCACCGCTGACACTGCCGTGATATACAACACGGAGAGTATGGAGAACATGAAGATTACAGAGAGCAGAGAGAACATGGATAGTGTGGAGAAGGCGAAGATTACAGACAACATGAAGATCACAGAAAGCACGAAGAGCACAGAGAATATGAAGAGTGTGGAGAGCGCGAAGATAATTGAGAGTACGGAGAGCACGAAGATCACAGAAAGCAGAGAGAACGTGGAGAGCACGGAGAAGGCGCAGCAGGCGCGGCTGGAGAAGATGGGCGTGATGACGGCGCTGGGCATCAGCCTGCACAACTTCCCCGAGGGCCTCGTGGTCTTCAACGCCACCGTCGTGGGCGTCTGCCGCCTGCCCACCGCCTCCTTCTCCCTCCCCTACCTCTTCCAGTACCTCACGCAGTGCACCGGCCGCGGCCTGGCCGTGGCGCTGGCCATCGCGCTGCATAACATCCCCGAGGGCATCGCAGTGGCCCTGCCCATCTACTGCAGCACCCACAGGTGACGGACGGCGCGATGCATGAGGCGTAGCAAGTGGGAGGCCATGAAGTGGTGCCTGCTGTCCTCCATCTGCGAGCCCATGGCCGCCATCCTGTTCGGCGTGCTGTTCAGTGACTTCCTCACCATGCATATCATGGCTGCATTGAATGCGGTCGTGGCGGGCATCATGATCATCCTCTGCGTGTACGAACTGCTTCCCACCGCGCTGCAATACACGAATGCAAAGGTAATGGCGAAAGAGAGGGGTGATGGACAGAATGTGGCGATCGCGACGATTGCGGGACAGTTTGTTATGTTTATCTCTCTCTACTTCCTGATTGAGGTACTTGTAAATGGTAGGGGTGAGTGTGTAGACTGGAGCGCACTAGCGAGTGTTTGTTGCGAAACACGTGCTATTTGTCGAAATAGAACGAAAAGACGCGATGGTGAAAGGAAAAGGAATCGATGCATACGGAGGTAGTGATCACACAAACATAGACCTGCCCGTGAGGAAGAGAGAGTGCCCTTACCATCATTATGAAAAGAGGAATGCACGACAGCGAGTACGACAACTGGGAAAAGAAATCTTTCAAACTGAAAATCAGCTCGTAAATGATTTTGGGAAAGATGATAAAGGAATAAAAGCAGAGAAGGTCCAGCGTCTGCGAGTCAAACCGCCCCCCATTCTCCACATCCATGATTCCGCGGATATTCCTCATAATGGACTGCTGGACAAACTCCACAATGGTTGGTCCCAGCACCAGGATGGTCAGCATCACTACATCTGAAGTACACCCCGCATCGCCACAATCCATAATCCACAGCGGAATGAACACGACCACGAAGTACAGAGAGTGAAGCCACTGCAGTTTCACAACCAGCAGGACGGAGAACAGCAGCAGCGGAATGCCGAAGAGGAACAGCAAACACAAATACAGGTGTGCCGCGCTACGCGTAACCACAACGCCCCATCCGCACGGCTTGCTCCACGACCGCACGGGCACGGTCTGGAAGACGAGCGCGATGGCGATCCAGAAGGGAACGAAGACGCAGGGCCAGGGCCAGCGGATCCCTACGGCTGAGCGAACCGCGCGGCGGCAACAGTGGTCGGTGCGGAGGCCGACGAAGAGCGCGAAGCAGAAGAGGGAGAGAAAGAGTGCGAAGATGTAGAAGAAGCTTCGCTTGCGCTCCTGATAGAGTTCTTCGTAGGTGAACTTGACGAAGGTGAAGCCCATGTTCTCCCACTGGTGCGAGAAGACGCTGCGCTCGATGTTGAGCTGGCTGACGAGCCAGGCGCAGAAGTTGAGGAGCACGTCCGCGATTAGAATCAGCAGGATGAGGAGTAGCGGAATGAGGGTAACGGTGAGGCTGCGGATCTACTATCGTGAGGAGATGCGAATGCAAACGATGGATTCGTAGAAGAGGAGGAGGAATAGAATCTGAAGGACGCCCAGGTAGGGCAGACTCAGCCACGAGAGCAGAATGTTCACGATGAGGAAGAGAACGCGGAGGCGCTCTCGCGCCTTCTATGCGTGAGCGGGAGGAGAGAGTTGAACCATCATCCTCTGCTCCTTCTGCTCCTTCTCCAGTTCGGTCGCAATTTGCATGCTGAGAATCTTGCGCTGATTAAGCCTGGGTGTTACGCGACTTCTCTCCCACTTACACATGACTGTAGAGCGTGATGCTCTTATCCCCACTGCTGTCCAGCACATTCCACACACGTCCGCCTAGAACTGATAGGAACAAAAGGAAACGAACAGGGGTAAAAATCGCGAGTGATGATTTCTCTCCACATGGCGTCATCGAGCAAGTCTTGTTTCATCTCTGGCAGTGCGCAGATCATGGTGTGAATGGACCCGACGTGCCTGTCAAGAAGACCCTCCGTTTGAAACAGCAGCCACAGGATATGTCAAGATACATGACGACGGATTGTTTGATGAAGGGATCGAGGTGAGCGAAAGGGAACACGGAATTGGGAGTCTGGGAGGGAATAGCAACGTGACATCCATCCATCGTGATCTCCTGTGGCGATAGCGGTACTCGGCGTACGGCTTCCAACTCAAGTTTGAAAACAAACAGCCCCAGCAACAGAGCACGCATCAACCCTTGATGGATACAACAGCATAGGCGCCCAGGCCCACGAAGCAACAGATAATCATCACCAGACCCTTCACCCTACCCATCACGCAATCTCCCCTCCCTCACTTTCCGAGCTTGCACTTGTTCTCCTTGAAGATGAGCGCAGGCCCCAGCGTGATGGCGATGAGCACCAGCGAGCCGATGGCGAGGATGAAGCCAGCCTTCTGCACGATCTGCGAGCCAGGAATCTCGACGCCGTGTCCCGAAATCATGCCCTTAATGAACCAGGGAAGGCCCAGGCCGATGCAGATGTTCAGGATCTGCGAGCCGACGCTGTTGGAGATGGCCATGGAGCCGTAGCCCTTCACAGACACGGCGTAGCACTGCATGAGATCGGCGATGGACGCGCCGAAGCCGATCAACACCATACCGATCAGAGTGCCCACACTCGCGGAGTGGCGGTCAAAGAACTGCATGAACAGAGAAAGAGGATATGAAGCCCATTGCCTTGATCATCTCCACCCAGCGCTGCGACACGGCGCCCATGATGAAGGTGGTGACGGCCACCCAGAAGATGGACACCAGGAACGTCACCAGGTACAGCCGCTCCGACTCCGTGCCTACGCCTCACTGCCTGTACCCGCGCCCACCGTGCTTGCAGGCGGGGATCACGTGGCGGAAGAACCAGCAGATCGGCGCGCTGATGTACTTCGTGTAGAACGCCGTGAACGCGCCCGTCACGCCTACGCCTCACCGCCCCCCACGACGCCCACTCTTCGCACCGCGTCGCATCTTGGCGGAGGTGGAGACGGGCGTGTTGGCGTCGATTGGGTTGAAGCTCTCCTCGTAGGCCAGGTCCTCGTTCAGGTCCGCCATCGCGCTGATGGGCTCTACGATCGAGCGCGGGGGGAGGTTCTACCGTAGGAGCGCTCCTCGTCGCTGTCCATGCCATCGTTGTTGATGAAGGAGGTGGTGATGTTCGGATCGATCAGCTGGGGGTGATGGAAGGCCACAACGACTACGTGGTTTTTGATGCGGTAGGTGCGACGGACCATCGGAGCGAACACCAGCAGCAGCACGTAGCCGATGTACACCAACATGAGATACACACCCTCAAGAGGGTAGATCGTACCGTCGTGGAGGAAGAGGACGAGACCAGCAAGAGACAGGATGTAGAAGATCACGTCGCGGGTGAGCGGACGGCGCTTCAGCTCAAGATCGCGCTTGGCGGCCATTCCGCAGATGCCGGGAATCAGCATCAGACCCGTCATTCCAGATCTGCAAGTGAAGGGAGAAAACGAGCGATACCCAATAATGGAGCCAATACCCAGGTCAACGTTATCTCCACCCTGGATTGTGGTAATAATACTGATGACGATTTCGGGAGCGGAAGCGCCGAAAGCAAGGAACGAAGCGCCAGCGACATCCTCCTTCAGGTTCAGTTTGACGCAGAGGATTTCGAGACTCGGAACAAGGTACTCATCGCAAATCTAAGAATCATCCGAGAGGCGCTCCGTCACGATTCCGATCATAGCAAACGTTAAGAAGAAGATGATCACTTCGATAATGATGCCCCACCAGTACTTGTCGATAACATCCAGACAGAGGCCTTTGATTCCAGCCTCGCAGAACTAGGGTCAATACTCCACACCGGGGCCTACCTCCTTGGCTTCCGACGATTCGTTGACTAGGTAATCGAAATCTATAGCCATATGAAAACGCAATAGGAAAAGTGGCAAGAAGAAGAGTTCAAAGCACGTGGAGGAAGGTACCCTACCCGCGGTTATTCAAAAAGAGCGGAATAACCGTGATTAGAAGGGTAGCAACTGTTTTCGCGACGTAAACGCGCATCGTGCAATCTTGCTTTTGTCTAGTGCATTCTACGCACAGACTCGTTTTGAAGCATTTTCAGCTACAGGAATGCACTACCGATCCACCGGAAGGAAGAAACAACGGAAGACCAAAAAAAGGTCGGACTTTTGTTGTGTTTCCCCACCCATAAAAAGAGAAACACACTGAGAATGAACTGTACCCTATCTCCCATTACTGTACTATTACTTGTTTGTATGAGTACCTTGCTGCTCCGGCAATACGCAACTGCCACCTACTATGACTCTAATAGCTATCATCGTGATAGCGATTACCTCGCAAGTCATACTGTAAATAACCCGAGCTGTTTGAGTGCTCGGAATCCCGATTTGTGTTATGAAGAAAGTGAAGACTATTCAATTGTGAATTCATGTTATTCGAGACAGCCTCGTCAAACGAAGAGACGAACGAGACATAACGACCCCATCCTTCGCCTATATGGACGGGTGATCCGGAATACAAGCGACATTTCGATTGTACAACCACACATTATAAAGAAGTTTGTTGGCTCGGCTCTCCAAAAGGGTGTTTCCGGTGAAGACCATTCTTGTCATTCCTATAGCATTACTTTTGCTTCTCAGACATCGTAACTCTGTCTCGTCCTTCTCACGCCTAGCACACAGCGGCTCTTCTATCTCGAGTACTTGCTCAAGCGATGGCCTGGGTTGCTCCACCGCCTCCTCCTCATCCCTAGTCCCATGAGCATCGCTGTCTTCGTCCACCAGCACGAGCTGCGCCAGACCGAGAAGTTCATCCGGCGCAGCCACTTCCCCGCGCGCCTCCACCTCCTCCTTTACATTGTCGACGTGAAGAGTGAAGGCGACCGCGTGTGCCGCAACAACGGCAAGCAGTCCTGGTGCTACGCGCAGTCCGTCTACCCCATCAACCGGCTCCGCAACATCGCCATTGCCGATGTCGCCACCAGCCACTTCATCCTCTTCGACATGGACGTGTGGCCCTCCCGTGCGTGCTGGGACGCCTGCTGAGGCCTAGACGACACCTACGCCGCGCTCATGGACCTGCCGCGCCACTTCTACTCCAACCCCTACAACGTCATGATCATTCCCGCCTTCTCCATCGCCAGAAGCGTCCTCGACCCGCGCCGCTGCAGCTCCTTCGAGCGCTGCGTCCGATCGTACGTCCGCTCTTCTTCCTCACCCCTAGCGTGATCGAGCACTACCCCGAGAACAAGACGGACCTCGTAACCTGCATCCGCCGCAAGCGCTGCGCGCGCTTCAAGGAGAACATCTCCTTCCACGTACCTTTGCTTCCTCCTCTCCACACCAGAACTATCTGCCCGCCGACTGGAAGACGCTGCCCGCCGCCAGCCAGTACACCCGCCTGCGCTGCCTGCGCGAGCCCATCCTCGAGCCGTACATGCTGGTGCGCAAGTGGTCCGGGCTGCCGCGGTTTGACGAGCGGTTTTTCAACTACGGGTACAACAAGATCCAGTGGTTCGAGCACCTGCGGTACGCGGGCTACGAGTTCAGCGTGCTCTCGCACGGGTACTGCGTGGACATTCCGCATTCGGTGTAGGCGCTGGGCGGGCGTTTAACGTAGATCGTCCTTCCGAACGAATTACGTCGGGGAGCTGGCTGAGCGCGTCTCACCCATGGAGAACATGTACCGACGCTTTCTATTCGAGATCCGCCAATCGGAGGATCAAAGCAGACTGCTGCTGTGTTAATCGCTGACTGTGCTTTTGGGCGTCAGTTATGTCCTGAATTACCTTTTGTATTCCTATCTATTCCACCTCCTGTCTGCTGTACTCCTAGTCTTTGTTTCTTGTCATACACAAGCGTTGCTGGTCATTCTGTTGAATGAAGAGTGAGATAGGGGAGTGGCTGAAATACAGAGTGCATTCCCATAGTGGATCCAATTGCAGATTATTCCTGACTGAGGTGGAAAAGGATGCATTCAGTATCAAAAAATGATGGGTCTAGATAATAATGAAATGTACAATTGTGAAAGAATCGATTATGGCTAGAATCAGTGAAGTGAAGGAATTGGACATGAACAGTGCTGAAAACGATAATGCTAGATCAGTTGTAAGATACTGCACTATACAGAACACTGAAAAGGGGTTGTGTATCATAAAGGGAATTGAAGAGCGTAACGGGGACAGAATCAAGGAGATCGGCGAAAAAGGAACACTTGAAGTGAGTATAGAAGGGAAGGAGGTACTTCATGTGAATGGAATTGAACAAGCTCGGGTGTTGGATTTGAGTGATGATGGAGAGCGGTGGGAAGGAGATGTATTAGATAATCAGCCGTTTGGTTGGGGTGTGTTGTATGATGCTGATGGAGAGAAGATGTATAAGGGGTTTTAGATTGGCGCTCGTCACAGTTGTTACGGTATTCGGTATTACTCTGACATCCAGAAGGTGGAGTATGAAGGAGAATGGTGTGAAGGAAAGCGATGGGGCAGAGGTGTTCAATATGACCGCAACGGCAACACCGTGTTTGATGGAGAATGGATGAATGATGAACCTGCTGAAAAGCGAGTTGTGTTGAATGGAGAGAGCCGACTCCTTCACACCTGTATTGAGCAGCTGATTGTGAGCAACGCGTGTTGCAATGGAAAAGAATGGAAGACACTCGATTTCGCTCTTCTGCCCAATCTGGCAGTGCTGCAAGTGGGTAAGAACTGCTTTCAACATGTGGAAGAGGTGAAGCTGATTGGGCTGACATGTTTGGAGACAGTGGTGATAGGAAAGGAGAGCTTTAGTGGCGATAAGGAAGAGAAAGAAGGCGCATTCCATTTGAAGGAATGTGAGAGATTGAGAGAATTGAAGATTGGCTATGGCTCCTTTTATCATTACTCCGTGTGTGAGATTGAGCATGTTGACAGTTTGGAAGTGATTGAGATGGGAGAATTGGATGAATGGAGTTACAGTTTCTGTAGTGCTTCATTGGAATTGAAGGGTAAGGTTGATGAAGAGAGAATGATGAATAGACCTGCCCCATTTGAAAACACTCTTCTTTGGTAAAGGCGCCTTTTCTTATTGTTCTCATGTGGTGTTTGAGAGTGAATCTGTCAGAAAGAGTATGAGGAATAGACTTGCCGGAATTGGCTTCCCTTCGGTGTGGTTATCATGCTTTCCTATTTGACGAGGAAACTACAAACACACTCATCCTACGAAGTGATCATCTCGATCCCTACTAAACAGAAGACTTGCCCAAACTCACCACTCTCTCCCTTGCCATTATGGCGTTTTACTATCCTCACTACATCACTCTGGAAAGAATCCACTTCATTCTTCAATGATGAATAGACATACCTCTTCTTTCCACCGTTTCCATTCCGCCGAAGTGGTTACGCTATCGAATCGAATTGTATTGTCACAGTATGAAACTGCAGCAACACTAACCAACAGATATTGGAGTGTTGACAGATCATCCCGCGTTTGCAGTGAATGTCAACGCAAACGTGCATTCCCCGGAAGAGTACTATGCTCTGGACTCCACTGTGGAGAGCATTGTGATTGCCGATCACGCCTGCAACAGTCCTTCCTTCACGACGATGGATTTAACCCCGTTCGTGAATCTGAGGACCTTTGGAGTGGGTGATTACGCCTGTACACATGTGGAGGAGGTGAAGATGATTGGGATGAAGTGTTTGGAGACGGTGGTGATTGGGGAGAAGAGCTGCAGTCAATGGAATCATCACTGGGAGAAGAATCCAAATCGTCATTTCCATTTGAAGGATTGTGAGCGACTGAGAGAAGTGAATATCGGCTGCGAGTCCTTCTCTGACTATTCCGTGTGTGAGATGGAGAACCTACCCTCACTGGAAGTGATACAAATTGGAAACAAGAATGAGGATAGTTGGAACTTCTATTATGCTTCTTTGGAACTGAAGGGTGAATGAGATAAATGAACGTGATGAATAGACTTGCCCAAGTTGAAGACATTTCTAGTTGGTGATGGCTCATTCGGTCACTGTTCTCGGGTTGTGCTTGAGAGTGCATCTATCAGAAGGAGTATGATGAATAGACTTGCCTGAACTGACTACCATTCAACTCGGCAACCATGCATTCGCCTTCATCAATGAAGAATCTAGCACACTCATTATGCGATGTGACTGTCTCAAGCACTACTGACGATTAGCTTTGTCCAAACTCACTTCATTGAGTGGTCAGGGTGATACATTCTTTTATCCTCGCCATGTTGTATTTGAAGGTAGATGAGTACCATAAAAATGATGACGAGATGTTCCCAGTCTCACTTCAGTGAATCTCTCCAGTTACGCCTTTCACTACAAGAAGGGCAATAACTGCATCGTGTCATCTCACATGTAGATAACACACCAGAATTGGATCGCCTCCTTTCTTCTCTTCTTTGTTTGACACACTCCAAAAATCCCGCCCAAAATGGTTGTTTCATTTTTCTCATGGTACGTCCATCTTTCCTCCCCTCTGATGGAATAGGGCAAGAAGAAGTTCATCGATAAGAAGACTGCCAAGACGTTTATCTTGACAAACCGAAGCCGGTCCGATAATCTCTACTACGAGGAAGGATCGACTCCGAATGTTCTCATTCCGAAGGGAATGGAGGGTTCCGTCGTAATTTGTATTCTTGCGCTGCGAGTGTAGAGTTCACTCATCGGGAGTCAGATTCGTCCCATGCACCAAGTCGAAGAGGAAGATTACGATTACGACTACGACTATGACGAGGACTATGACGAGGAGGAGGAATCGTACATGCATCGAGAAGAGGGACGCATCTATGGAGAGACGACCGATAGGGACGGTTTGCCGCTCGATGGCACGGACTATCAGGCCCACATGAAAGCGGCGGGTCCTGGCGTGTTTATTGCGCCTGGAGGGGAAGTGCGGATGATAGAGGAGGTGGGAATTGATGTGTGATGTGAGGAACAGAAGGACATCAAGGTCGATGATGATCTGCTCCCCGAAGAGCTGCGCAGCAAGCGACTGCCCAAGGCGGTGAATCTGAAATACGGTACTTCCACTTCAAATAGCTAATCGTGTAGATGAAGTGGATCCCGAGTTGCTGGCGGCGATGGAGGAGATCGAGAACGAGGACTGGGACGACGACAAGAACGAGGAGGGCTTCATCTCCGACGACTTCATCCAGCAGGCCATCGATGACAAGGGTCCTGTGAATGAGTTCGACTTTGACCAGCACATCCGCAACCTGCTGAAGGCGCGCGAGGAGAAGGAGAAGAGCAACGTGGAGCTGACGGAAGACCGATACGTGGAGGAGATCCGCATCGATCCGGAGCTGGCGAACCGGAAGGAGCGCGACATTGACCATCAGTTCAAATCGGTGCGCACGAGTTTGTGCAGTGAGGAGTAGATCATCGGTCAGTACAGCGAGGAGGAGGACGAGGAGGTGCAGGGCGGGCATATTCACATGGACGACGCTTTGTTCCAAGTGTGTGGCGTTACACTCTATTGAGCATAGGACGTGCTGGACGAGTACCTGCAGGACGAGCAGGCGGAGAAGAAGCGCGACTACGAGGCGTGGAACCTGAACAAAGACGACGGGACGCGCGTGGAAGCGCCGGCGCGCGAGAAGGAGGTGATCCGCGAGACGCAGGTGGAGGAGGAGGAGGACATCGACCGGCTGATCGACCTGCAGTACGCGCGGCCGGCGAAGGAGGAGTGGGACTGCGAGTCCATCTGCAGCACGTACAGCAATGTGCTGAATCACCCGAAGGTGATTGGGTGAGTGCGGATGAAGGGAATGATGAATAGGGTGCCGAAGAAGCCGGTGAAGAAGATCCTAATCTCAAAGAAGACGGGAATGCCCATCGTGGAGGAGGCCTCTCCGAAGGAGGAAGAGGACGTGGAAATGGAGCCTGTGTGCAACAGCGGTGAAAAGAGGAACAAGAAGGAGACGGCGGAGGAGAAACGGCTGCGAAAACAGAGGGTGAAGGAGGAGAAGAGTGTATAAGGTGTGCTTGGGGAGTGAGTATCGTAGGCAAAGCGCCAGCAGAAGAAGGCCCTCAAGGAAGCCTTCAAGGAGGAGAAGAAGAGGGCGGACCGTTTGGGCGCTTCCTCTCGTGGTCCGGTTACGTTTGCCATCAACTAGTTGCCAATTCGTGTGTCTCTTTACTGGAAAGGCTGTTTGTTGTTGAGAAGGAAAAGGGATTTCAACTAGGGGGGTGCCTTCCCCGAATT
>ERZ827156.4132-NODE-4132-length-12142-cov-4.325805_pt1 | contig 12142 bp, 10 predicted proteins | sample MGYA00519919_ERZ827156 | MGnify/ENA primary metagenome ERZ827156 (study PRJEB31778, sample SAMEA3449269) | human gut metagenome | biome: human gut; feature: human-associated habitat; material: faeces | place: United Kingdom | collected 2010/2012 ... | reverse complement strand
GAGGATATGGAAGGCTTCACGGATGAGAACATGGATGAACCACAGCAGTACGGTTCTGATGATATGGAGGCAGCAGGATGATTCTTGAACTGAAGGGGATTTATAAGGATTACCAGCAGGGAAAAATGACCGTTCCTGTTCTTAAGGATGTGAATTTTTCCATGGAGGAGGGGGAATATGTGGCAATTATGGGTCCCTCCGGTTCTGGCAAATCCACATTGATGAATATTATCGGCTGTCTGGATCAGGCAACCAAGGGAACCTTTTTCCTGGATGGAGAAGACATCAGCAAATGCTCTGAGAATGAGATGTCAGATATCCGTCTGAAAACGATCGGATTTGTATTTCAGAGCTTTCATCTGCTTCCGAAGCAGAGTGCCCTTGCGAATGTGGAGATGCCGTTAAATTATGCCCGTGTGCCAAAGAAAGAAAGAAGAGAGCGGGCTTTGAAGGCACTTGACAGAGTGGGTCTGGCAGACCGTGTTGACTTTAAACCAAACCAGTTATCCGGTGGTCAGAAACAGAGAGTTGCCATCGCAAGAGCTGTAGTAAACGAGCCGAAGATCCTGCTTGCAGATGAACCGACCGGAGCATTGGATTCAAAATCGGGACAGCAGATCATGGAACTGTTTGAAAAATTAAATGAAGAAGGCGTAACGATCGTAATGATCACTCACGATGCAAAGGTTGCACACCGTGCAAAACGGGTAGTTCACATCATAGACGGAGAACTGACCGAGGAAAAGGAGGAAGAGAAGGATGAATAAAAAGAAAGTCGTAATTCTTGTCCTGGTCATTGTTCTGGCAGCAGGAGCTGTAGGTGGCGGAATTTTTGCCTTCAAAAAGCAAAAGGATAAAAAGACAAAGGTGGACGTTTATCCGGTATCTGTAATGGATATGGGTGGCGGATATGGTAACGGAGAGTCCTACAGCAGTGGAACGGTTACAGATGATAAGTCACAGGTGATCTATCTTGAAGACAGTGATAAAGTGGCGGAGGTCTATGTCAAAGAAGGCGATAAGGTCAAAGAAGGCGATCCACTGATGCGGTATGATATGGAAGAAGCAAATCTCAATGTCGATATGAAGACCTTGGATGTGGAAAATGCTGAAAATGATCTGGTGATCGCACAGCGTGAGTTAGAAAAACTGAAAAACATGACTCCGGTGGCAGAGACACCAACCGTACCGGACGAACCGGAAGAGCCGGCACCAAAACCGGAAGTTCCGGAAAAAGACGGAGATGCCTATAACATCATCGGAAAATCCGCGAAGTCCTACGAAGGAAAAGGAACACAGGAGAAACCATACCGTTTTTTATGTACAGAGAAAGCGTATGTAACCGGAGAATATCTGAATTACCTGAAAAAACATTCCTATATGGCAGTCTTTGAAATCCATGAGGATAACAAGAAGGATGGAGATGTCCTGAATGCATGGCTGGTAAACGGAAGCAGTATAAAAGAAGAATACGATGCGGAATCCCAGTGGTCTGTTGCAAGCCGACAGGAAGTAACGGATGAAGATACCACAGAACCGGATACCACGGATGACAGTGCGGATGATGAGAGTGATAGTGGTGATGATGAAAGCAGTATGGGATATACCGCATCAGAACTTGCAGAAAAGATCCGTGAAAAAGAAAAGGAGATCCGTGAACTGGATATTACAAAGCGAAAAGCAGCCTTAGAGTTAGAGGAAGCAAAAAAAGTATCAGGAGACGGCATATTAAAAGCCAGTGTCAATGGAACCGTAGACACAGCATGTGATCCGAGTGATCCGCCAAATGACGGTTCTCCGTTCTTAGAAGTAAGAGGACAGGACAGCCTCTATGTGACCGGAACACTGAGCGAGTTGATGCTAGGAGAAATCCAGACAGGTCAGAAGGTTCAGATCAGTTCCTGGGAGAGCGGCAAGAACTATGAAGGAGAGATCACGGAGATTTCCACTACACCGGTAGATGGCAGCAACTACATGGGCGATGGTAATCCAAATGCATCTTATTATACTTATAAAGCCTTGGTAAAAGACAGCAAGGGGCTGCATAATGGAGAAGGTGTAGATTTAAATATCAGCCAGGATGCAAATTCAGGAAGTTCCGTACTGTGCATCGAAAAAGCATATGTGCGTACCGTAGACGGTACATCGTATGTGATGAAAGAAGATAAGAACGGAAGATTGAAAAAGCAGAAAGTAAAGACCGGAAAGACTTACTACGGTCAGGCAGTGGAGATTTTATCGGGCTTAGACGGAAGTGAATACATTGCATTTCCATATGGTAAAAATGTCAAAGAGGGCGTGAGAGTCCGCGAGACAGATGAATTGGCATATTAGGAGGAAGGAAGAATGATAGAAAATATAAGATTATCGTTTCAGGGAATCTGGTCCCATAAGATGCGTTCCTTTCTGACGATGCTGGGAATCATTATCGGAATTGCGGCAATCATAGCTATTGTATCTACAATTAAAGGAACAAACGAACAGATCAAAGAGAATCTGATCGGCTCGGGAGACAATACGGTCACGGTCAGCCTGTATCAGGGCGACTGGGAATACGATATGTCTGCAGGCGTTCCGGATGGAGTCCCTGCGATTTCAGAGGAGATGTTAGACAGCATCAAGGATACCGATAAGGTAGAGGATGTATCTGCATTTTACAAAAGACAGGACTATGACAATATTTTTTATAAAAATGTTTCCTTAGCAGGAGGATATCTCTATGGTATCGAGCAGAACTATCTGGATACCTGTGATTTTATCCTGCGGGAAGGCAGAGGTTTTGACAAAGAGGATTATAAAAAACAGAGAAAAGTGGCACTCTTAGATTCGGATTCCGAGCAGACATTGTTTCAGGGAGAGTCAGCAGTCGGAAAAACGATCGAGATCAAAGGAGAGCCATATGTGGTTGTCGGTATTGTGACGAAAAGCAAGACCTTTGAGCCGGTCATCAATTCCGTAGAGGATTATTATACTTATATGCAGGAGTCGAGCGGTGCAGTCTATGTGCCAAAAGTAACGTGGCCGATCATCTATCAATATGATGAGCCGGAAAATGTAATTTTGCGTGTAAAGAGTACCGATGACATGACACGTGTAGGCAAAAAGACCGCAGATTTATTAAATGAGAATCTGAGCGTGTCCGATGATACGATGAAATATAAGGCAGAGGATTTATTAGAGCAGGCGAAAGAGATTCAGGAGCTGAGTGATTCCACAAACTCCATGTTGATCTGGATCGCTGGAATTTCCCTTTTAGTAGGTGGTATCGGCGTTATGAATATCATGCTGGTATCCGTAACCGAGAGAACCAGTGAGATCGGTCTGAAAAAAGCACTCGGAGCAAGAAAAGGCATTATTTTGGGACAGTTTTTAACAGAGTCCGCAGTGCTGACCAGTCTGGGTGGAATTTTTGGCGTGATCATCGGGATCATACTGGCACAGGGCATTTCGAAAGTAAGTGATATGCCGGTAGCGATCAGTATTCCGGCAGCAGTCGGAGCGGTCGTATTTTCCATGCTGATCGGAATTATCTTTGGAATGCTGCCATCTTATAAAGCAGCAAACCTCAATCCGATCGATGCCCTGCGTCATGAATAGGCATATGATATGAAAAATTACTTGCACACAGGACATAATCGCGTTATAATGTGCAAAGAATAAGTACCAGGCGTTAACGGAAGCTACGATTGCAAAGGTGTTCAGAGAGTCGGTGGTTGGTGAGAACCGGAGATTGGAGCAGTCTTTCCACTTTCTCAGTCGGCAGTGAGAACTGCGGGGTGACAGTCCCTTATCCTGTCGATGAGAGGTCAGGTCCATGAATTTAGTATTCGAAAAAGATCTGACAAACCGGGTGGCAACGCGGAGTATACCTTCGTCCCTGTAGCACGTCAGAGTGCAAAGAGGGACGGAGGTTTTTTGGTTTTTCTATAGGAAATGTTTTCTATAGAAAAAACTTTTGGGCGAAAATGCAACCCTTAGTTCTTGATTTTTTTATAGGAGGATTTATATGTTAGATTTAAAATTTTTAAGAGAGAACCCGGATATTGTAAAGAAAAATATCGAAAATAAGTTTCAGCAGCAGAAACTTCCATTAGTGGATGAAGTGATTGAGTTAGATGCAAAGGCAAGAGCAACCCAGCAGGAAGCGGATGATCTGCGTGCAAACCGCAACAAGATTTCTAAGCAGATCGGTGCTTTAATGGGCCAGGGTAAAAAGGATGAAGCCATGGAGCTCAAAGCACAGGTAGAAAAAGATGCTGCCCGTCTTTCTGAATTAGAAGAAAAGGAAAAAGAATTACAGGGAAAGATTACAAAGATCATGATGACGATTCCGAACATCATTGATCCATCCGTACCGATTGGAAAGGATGATTCCTGTAACGTAGAAATCGAAAAATTTGGTGAGCCGGTCGTACCGGATTTTGAAATCCCATATCATACAGAGATTATGGAGCGTTTTGACGGCATTGACTTAGATGCAGCAGGAAAAGTAGCGGGCAACGGTTTTTACTATCTGATGGGTGACATTGCAAGACTTCATTCCGCAGTGATTTCCTATGCGAGAGATTTTATGATCGACCGCGGATTCACATACTGTGTACCGCCATTTATGATCCGCAGCAATGTGGTAACCGGAGTTATGAGTTTTGACGAAATGGATGCCATGATGTACAAGATCGAGGGCGAGGATCTCTATCTGATTGGTACCAGTGAACATTCCATGATCGGAAAATTCATTGATACCATTAATGAAAAAGAAAAACTTCCATATACATTGACCAGTTATTCTCCATGCTTCAGAAAAGAAAAAGGAGCACATGGAATCGAGGAACGTGGCGTATACCGTATCCATCAGTTTGAAAAACAGGAGATGATCGTAGTATGTGAGCCGGAAGAATCCAAACTGTGGTATGACAAGCTGTGGCAGAATACGGTAGATCTATTCCGCAGCCTTGACATTCCGGTCCGTACCTTAGAGTGCTGCTCCGGTGATTTGGCAGACTTAAAAGTAAAATCCTGTGACGTAGAGGCATGGTCGCCAAGACAGAAGAAATATTTTGAAGTCGGAAGCTGCTCTAATTTAGGAGATGCACAGGCAAGAAGATTAAAAATCCGTATCAAAAACGGAAAGGAAAAATATTTTGCACATACACTTAACAACACAGTTGTTGCACCGCCAAGAATGTTGATCGCATTCTTAGAGAACAACTTAAATGAAGACGGAAGTGTAAATGTTCCGGAGGCACTGCGTCCATATATGGGTGGAAAAGAGAAACTGGTGCCGAAGCATTAAGGGTAGTGTTCAACATTTCGATGAATCTTTAGCAAAGCAGGAAGCGTGTTAGGAAGAGGGAATGTTCAGCAAGCTCCCGCCAATGATTCCGAGTTTCCTTGTGCTAAGCATTCCGATGAACCTCCTTCAAAGCAGGAAGCATGTTCGCCAAGGGGCTCCATGCTTCCGGGAGTTTCATCTCCATAGCACAAAAAGAAACTCTTCATCATTGGCGGGAGCTCGCTGGGATATACGCTTTCTAAAGCGGTTCGGGGAGATTTTCCAAGTCATTTACAGAGAAGATAAAAAGATTTAACTAAAAGGTGTCACTCAAAAGAATGAGTGGCATGTTTTGTTTTGAAATTCTATTCTGCAGCAGATAAAATGAGAAATAACTATATCTGCATTGTATATGAGATTCAGTGATGTAAATCCATTAAGTCAGTAAATATTTCCTAAAATTCATGGAGGATGCTTTTGATAATCCTTTTCAAGAGAATCCCTAATAGGCTATTTTAGAATTTTTCATATATAGATTCATTAAATAATTCTCAAAATGCTATTCTTTTAAATTTCTAAACAATTTACCCCAGAATTTTCCATATACACACAATGTAGACGGGAACAGCAGAATTGTACAAAATCCGGTTGTAACCCACTTCCCACCATGCTATAATACCCTCAAAGCATATTTTCTTATATAAGGCAGCACTTCTGCCGTAGTCTATAACAAATCTTATTCAGATCAGAAAAACAAAAATCTCATAAACTCACAAAAAGCCTTGCATTTTTCAAAAGTATTATATATAATAGTAGAGCATGATTTTTGTATAATGCGTGCTGGGATGGCTCAGTTGGTAGAGCAGCTGATTCGTAATCAGCAGGTCGTGGGTTCGAGTCCCATTCTCAGCTTTTTAGAATATCTGTGAAGAAGATTCCTGCAAAAGTAAATCGATGAAAAGTCGATTTATTTTTTTGCAGAAAATGGTAGAAGGATATTATAGAAGCAAAGAAGAGAGAAAGAGGGGAAGGAGTATATGTCGTATTTTTGCCACATTTACTATTGTACAAAGAAAAAAGAAGAAAATCAAAAAGAGTTATCGAAGCGGCTTTTAACCTATGGATTTTGGCACAGTTTTGGGATTTCCTATGAAGAAAGTATGATAGAGCGGAGAAGTAACGGAAAGCCTTATTATATAGGAAATGAAAATGAGATTTTTTTTAATCTGAGTCATGGGCAGGAGCTGATCGCAGTTGCATGTGCAGACTGCGAAGTAGGGATAGATGCAGAAAGCATGAGAAAAGTCCGTGAAAATGCCATGCGAAGAACCTGCACACGAAAAGAGTGGGAATGGCTGCAACAGTCGGAGCAAAAAGAATTGGATTTTTTGCGCCTTTGGACATTGAAAGAAAGTTATATGAAAATGACAGGCAAAGGATTTTCCATTCCACCGGAAATGATTGGATTTACACTGGATGAGAAGGGGAAGATACAGAGTGAAAAAGAGGGAGTGTTCAGACAGTATCTCTTAGCGGAAGGAGTAATTTCTGTCTGTATAAAGGAAAATGCAGAGACAGCAGATTACTTTAAAGTCCGGAAAGTAGAATGGGAATCATAAAAATTTTTAAATCATGTAATCCGAAAGATTTTCAAAATAGGGATAGCAGTCCAAAGAAAAATATGATAATATAATAAAGGATATTTAATACCAAAAGATAACAAAAAGGAGAGGGAACATGAAAAAGAAAATTGCAGCAATGCTCGTTATTATGTCTTTAGCTTGTATACAGCTTGCCGGATGTGGTCAGGAAGAGAAAAAGACAGAAGATAACAAAAAAACAGAAACTGTCGAGAGCAAGACAGAAAAGAAGAGCGAAACAAAGAAGGATAACAAAAAAACAGAAAAGAAAGATTCTAATGAGACAGACAAGAAGATCACAGATGTGAAACGTGGTACTATTGCAGATGGAATGTATAAGAATGAGAGCTTTGGCGTATCATTCCCGGTTGCATCTAACATGATTGCCTGCACCGATGAGCAGATTGCCCAGACACTGAATCTTGGAACAGACTTTTTAGAGAATCAGGAGACTTATACCGCTGAAACAATGGAAGATGTTATGGAAGGTGCGTTGTATGATACCATCATCCTGTTTTCTGATAACAGTTCCAGTGTATCTGTCATCTATGAAGATATGGATAAGGCAGATTCAATCAGTATCACAGAGGAGCAGTATTTAAAGGCAGTTGGCAATTCACTGACATCTCTTAATATGGGATATGAGGTAGAAGAGCCTACGACTCAGGATATCGGCGGAACGGAGTTTGCGTCAATGACATCAAAAACAAGTCAGTATCAGCAGACATACTGTATCCATAAAGTTGGCAATTATATGATTGAATTTATCTTTACCTATACAGATGCAACAGAGCAGGAAGTAAACAACTTTATCTCACAGATTGCATTTGAGAGTCCGTTATAAAAAAAATGAGATTGTGAAAAGGATGGGAATTATCCCATCCTTTTTTGATACCATTTTTCTGCAAAGCCAATCAATCCGTAAAGTCCCATGGAAATCATGCAGAGAATCACAATGGACATCAGCATCCAATCCATTTTAAATACCTGGGAGGCATAGATGATGAGGTAGCCAAGGCCGCATTTAGAGGAAATAAATTCTCCGATGATAACGCCGACTAAACACAGACCGATATTGACTTTTGCCAGACTCAGAAGCCTTGGGACATTAGCGGGAAGCAGTACTTTTGTGAGTATATGCCATCTGTTTCCGCCAAGTGTCTGTATCAGCTTTATTTTATCCGTATCTACGTCCTCAAATCCCTGATGGAGGTTAAGGATGGAACCAAAGATAGCAACGGACATGCCAGTCAGAATAATGGTTTTATAGTTTGCTCCCAGCCAGACAATCAGCAGAGGAGCCAAAGCGGATTTTGGGAGACTGTTCAGTATTACAAGGTAAGGCTCTAAAGTTTCCGATAATTTTCGGCTGCACCACAGTAAGATTGCAAATAATAATGAAAAAAAGAAAACAAATGCAAAACTGACAAAAGTCTCAAAAAGCGTAATCCCTGTATGGAGCAGGATGGAGCCATCTTTTAGCATAGAAATAAAACAGGTTACAATTTTAGAAGGACTGCTGAAAACAAAAGAATCAATGATCCCGGCATCGGCAGTAAATTCCCAAAGGAGTAAAAAAAGAATACAGATACTGCTTCTTCCGATCCGCACAGTGCGTCGGTGTTTTTTTTGGGAAAGAATATATTGCTTTTGGGCAATGGATAATTCACTCATCATGGTTTAACTCCTTCCAGATGATATTGAAGTAGTCTTTAAATTGTGGAGCAGCACGCCGCTCAAAAGGTGTTAAGGATTCTTCAAATTCTAAAGGAACAACAGCGGCAATCTGTGCCGGACGTTCACTTAGTACAATGACACGGTTTGCCAGACTAACTGCTTCAGACAGGTCATGGGTGACGAGAATCGCTGTTTTTTCCTCCTGTTTGATGATCATGCCAATATCGTCTGCTACTTTCAGACGGGTCTGGTAGTCTAGGGCAGAAAATGGTTCATCTAAGAGCAAAAGTGTAGGATTTAAAACAAGAGTCCGGATAAGAGCGGCTCTTTGGCGCATACCGCCGGAAAGTTCACAGGGACGTTTGTCTTTAAAATCATAGAGACCGTAATTTTTTAAAAGTGAATTGGCATAGGCGGTGGATGCAGAGTTGATGTTTCCCTGAATTTCTAAGCCAAGCTGGATATTTTTCCAGATGGTCCGCCATTCCAACAGATGATCTTTTTGCAGCATGTAGCCGATGGGATTGTTAGATTGCTCCTGTAAGCGTTTTCCGTTTAGCAGGATTTCGCCTTCTTCCGGTAGGAGCAGACCTGCGATCAGGGAAAGCAGCGTGGTTTTTCCACAGCCGGATGGCCCTACAACTGCGATGAAATCTCCTTTACAGACGGTAAAATGAATGTTTTGAAGAGCCGGTGTTTCACCCTGCATGGAATGATAGGCATAGTTTATGTGATTGATCTCAAGCAGTGGTTCCATAACAATCCTCCTGATAAAATATAGTATCTGGTGTAAACACGTTGATTCGCTTGCACTCATTACATTGTATGAAGAAAAACGGAAAGGGTGCTAAGAGCGGGGCAATGACAAATCCGGGGACATGAAGTATAATGGATGCAGGAAAAGACGGTTTTGGAGGTGGATATGGGACAAGAATCAGAAAAGAAGCATAGAAAAATTTATCTGTTGCTCATCATGCTGCTCTTGGTGGCAGGTATTCTTCTTGGGATTTTGTATTTTCAATCTTCACAGGAAATAGAAAAATCACAAAAAGAAGACGCGGCATCTTCTAAAAAACAGGAACATAGTATGAAAACAAATGAGAAAACAGAGAAAGAGCAGAAACAGGGAAGTATGCAGGAACAGGAAAGTATGAAAACAAATGAGAAAGCCGAAGTTAACATAAAAGAAATGCAGGCAGGAGATGTTGTGGAGGATTCCGTCATAACACAAACAGGTATGGAGCAGTTTTTTTATAAGGAAGAACTGACTGATGAGGTATTTGCAAGAATGGATGGCGTATCTTATCCGCAAAATGCACAGATTGGCAGGGAAGAGTTATGTTATCTTCGGGTGCTTCATACGGGTTTTGATGAAAAGACATATATAGGCGAGCTGGTGGTCAATCAAAAGATTGCAGACGATGTCTTAGAAATCATGAAAGAACTCTACGAAAATCATTATCCGATCGAAAAAATGCGCTTAATTGATGAGTACGGGGCAGATGATGAAGCATCCATGAGTGATAATAATACATCTGCTTTTAATTACCGCACCATTGCGGGAACAAACAGGCTTTCTAAGCATGGACAGGGGTTAGCAGTAGATATCAATCCAAGATATAATCCATGCGTGCGGACAAAAAACGGGATCACTACGGTAGAGCCGCAAAACGGAAGCGCCTATGTGGATAGGAATGCAGATTTTTCTTATAAAATTACAGAAGGAGATCTGTGCCTGCAACTCTTTTTAGAACATGGATTTACATGGGGAGGCAGTTGGAACAGTGTAAAAGACTATCAGCATTTTGAAAAGGCGGTAGAGTAAAGTGTCCGATATTTGGATGAATAATTATACATATTGACGGAGAATAAGAATTGCATTTTTACAAAAAGTGAGATAAAATAAAACAGCTATGATAGAAACGAACCGTGAATCGTAGCAGGATTGATCGAGGCGGAAAATGAACCAGCAAAAGAATCAGCAAAAAAATCAAACGAAACAAAATTACCAGAAAATCTTAGACCGCACCATAGAGGAACTGCAGCAGCTACAGCGTGTTCCGACATTATTGCTGCACAGTTGTTGTGCTCCATGCAGCAGCTATGTACTGGAGTATCTGTCGGAGTATTTTCAAATTACGGTGTTATACTACAACCCGAATATTTATCCGGATGAAGAGTATAAAAAAAGAGTGGCAGAGCAAAAGAAGTTCATCGAACGGTTCCCGGCAAAAAATAGGATCTCATTTATAGAAGGAAGATTTAATAAAGAAGATTTTTATGCGATGGCAAAAGGTTTAGAAGAGGTGCCGGAAGGCGGAGAACGATGTTTTGCCTGCTATGAAATGAGACTTCATGAGGCGGCGGAATATGCAAAACGGTTGGGAATGGATTATTTTACAACAACACTTTCTATCAGCCCTTTGAAAAATGCGGCAAAGCTTAACGAGATTGGCTTGAAGTTAGAAGAGGAATACGACGTGCATTATCTGTTATCGGATTTTAAAAAGAAAAACGGTTATCAGCGCTCCGTAGAGTTGTCGCATGAGTACGGAATGTACCGCCAGGATTATTGTGGCTGTGTGTTTTCCATGCGGGAAAGGGAACGTGTCCGCAAAGAACAGACAGAGAGATAAAAAATTATAAATCAAATAAAAAAGAAAGAGGTAAGGAACATGGCACAGTTATGGGGAGGACGTTTTACAAAAGAGACAGATCAGCTTGTCTATAATTTTAATGCGTCCATTACATTTGACCGGAAATTTTACAAACAGGATATCGAGGGAAGCATTGCCCATGTTACAATGTTAGGAAAACAGGGAATTCTTACAAACGAGGAAGCACAGGACATCATTAAAACCTTAAAAGAGATCCAAAGTGAAGTAGAGAATGGAACATTAGAAATTTCCTCAGAGTATGAGGATATCCATAGTTTTGTGGAGGCAACCCTGATTGACCGGTTAGGTGATACCGGTAAAAAATTACATACCGGAAGAAGCCGTAATGATCAGGTGGCGTTGGACATGCGTCTTTATACCAGACAGGAAGTAATGGCAACAGATGCATTGTTAGAAGAATTGTTAAATGTACTTTTAAGAATCATGGAAGAAAATACAGAGACCATAATGCCTGGATTTACACATTTACAGAAGGCACAACCTCTTACACTTTCTCACCATGTTGGTGCTTATATGGAAATGTTTAAAAGAGACTATTCTCGCTTAAGTGACATTTATGACCGAATGAACTACTGTCCATTAGGTTCTGGTGCCTTAGCAGGAACAACCTACCCTTTAGACAGAGAAATGACCGCGGAACTTCTTGACTTTTACGGTCCTACTTTAAACAGCATGGATTCCGTATCTGACAGAGATTATGTTATCGAGTTATTAAGTGCTCTTTCTACAATTATGATGCATTTAAGCCGTTTCTGTGAGGAAATCATTCTCTGGAACTCTAATGAGTACCGTTTCATTGAAATTGACGATGCTTACAGTACAGGAAGCAGTATTATGCCACAGAAGAAAAATCCAGATATCGCTGAATTAATCCG
>ERZ827156.4126-NODE-4126-length-12156-cov-9.679283_pt1 | contig 12156 bp, 10 predicted proteins | sample MGYA00519919_ERZ827156 | MGnify/ENA primary metagenome ERZ827156 (study PRJEB31778, sample SAMEA3449269) | human gut metagenome | biome: human gut; feature: human-associated habitat; material: faeces | place: United Kingdom | collected 2010/2012 ... | reverse complement strand
CTGCCAAATGTATAGACAACGAGATTCTTATGCTTTTCCGTCAGGATAAAAAGAAGGAACGGGAAGTGTCTCTTAATGAGCCTATAGGAAAGGACAAAGAGGGAAATGAGATAAGCCTTAAGGATATTATCGGAGAAGATTCGGAGAAGAAACAGCCGGATGCTGTGGAAGATTATATGTTTTATGAGCAGATTAAGTGTATATATGGTAATATAGAAAAGGTACTTGCACCAAGAGAGATAGAGATATTAAAATACAGGTATGGACTTTTTGGTGCAAAAGAATGCACACAGAATGAACTTGCTGACAGGCTTGGAATAAGCAGAAGCTATGTGAGCAGAATAGAGAAAAAGGCACTTGGCAAACTAAGAGAAGTGCTTATTGAGCGGAAACTTATATGATAATATAGTCAGGAGGACATGTAATGCAGATTACAGATGCAAAGGTAATAGCGGGCAGATTATCTAAGGTAAGGGATATCATGAAATCAGAAGGCGTTGATATATATGTAGTAGTAACAGGTGATTACCATATATCAGAGTATGCAGGAGATTATTTTAAGGAAAGAGAATTCATTACCGGATTCACAGGCTCTGCCGGAACGGCTGTTATAACACAGGATGATGCAAGGCTTTTCACTGACGGAAGATATTTCGTGCAGGCTGAAAAGCAGATTGAAGGGACAGGCTTTTCACTGATGAGGGTCGGCACTCCGGGTGTTATGAATGTGGCACAGTATTGTGAGAGTATAGTTAAAGATGGAATGAGCATGGGATTTGATGGAAGAACCATGCCGGCTGAAGAAGGAATTGAGCTGTCTGATATATGTAAAAAAGCAGGAGCAGGCTGTTTGTATGATTTTGATGCGATTGAGAATATATATGAGGACAGGGCAGCGTTTCCACACAGCAAAGCATTTTATCTTGATGAAGAGTACTCAGGAGAAAGCATAATAAGCAAGCTTTCAAGAATAAGAAAGTACATGGATAATAAAAATGCTGATATACATATTATGGCAACGCTTGACGACATATGCTGGACATTCAATATAAGGGGATGTGATGTTGAGTGCAACCCTGTTATTATGGCGTATTCAGTGATAACTAAGGATGAGGCATACATATATACTGATAAGGACAGGTTTGATGATAAGACACTGGCCAAATTCGGAGAGGCATGTGTAGAGGTGCTGCCATATGACAGCATATATGAAGACATTGCCAGAATGAATGGAAAAGTGCTTATTGATAAGAGACGTGTGAATATGCGTATATATCAGCTTATACAGTCTGGAAAAGATGTGGAAGCAGTACTGTCTGACAATCCAGCAATGCTTTTTAAGGCAATAAAGAATGAGACAGAGATAAGGAATCTATACAGCATACATGTTGACGATGGCGTGGTTGTAACAAAATTCATATTCTGGCTTAAGAAAAATGTTGCATCAGGTAATATAACAGAAGCGGATGCAGCGGCATATCTTGATAATTTAAGAAGCAATATAAAAGATTACATAGAACTAAGCTTTGACACAATCAGTGCATATAATGAAAATGCTGCAATGATGCATTACCATGCAGATGAAACCAATGCGGCTGTCTTAAAGCCGGAAGGCATGCTGCTTGTGGATTCTGGCGGACAGTATATGCGTGGAACAACTGATATAACAAGAACAATAGCACTTGGACCTGTGACTGATGAGATGAAGATGTATTACACACTTACACTTAAAGGCATGTTAAGCCTGGCAAATGCAAAATTCTTAAAAGGCTGTAACGGTTTCAGTCTTGATATTCTTGCCAGAGCACCTCTGTGGAATGTCGGAATGGACTACCGCTGCGGAACAGGACATGGAATAGGATACCTTTTAAATGTGCATGAGAGTCCTAATGGATTTCGATGGAAGCACAATCCGGGCAAGAATGATCTTGCAGTTATTGAAGAGGGCATGGTTACATCTGATGAGCCGGGGGTATACATTGAGGGCAGGTTCGGTATAAGAATTGAAAATGAGATTGTATGTCAGAAAGATTTCGACAATGAATATGGCACATTTTTAAAGTTTGACATGCTTACAGTTGTTCCGATAGATTTAGAACTTGTTGATGTAAATTATCTTGATGCTGTGGATATTGAGCGGCTCAATAAGTATCAGGAAAGAGTATATAAGACACTTGAGGCGTATTTTGATGGAGAAGAAAAGGATATGTTAAGAGAGGCGACAAGACCAGTAGGAGTATGATATGGAGTTAAAAGAATTTTCACATAAGGGTGAAGCAATTGAAAAGGAGATTAAGAAGGAGTTCCAGTTTATGGGACGGACAATTAAGAAACGCCGCGTAGGACTGATTATTGCAGCGGCTGGAGTGATAGCGGTAATTGCAGTTGCACTTTTTATCCATTCACAGCAGTTTGATGTGTGGGATTATATAACTATAAGTTATGAAGGTGCTAACGGATATGCAAAACCAGTGTTTACTCTTAATAAGGATAAGTTGTATAAGGAGCTTATGGGTAAAAGTACCGATTCAGATAAATCATACAATGTTAAAATGCTGATTGCTTCTATAGAAACAAGTACAGATGAAGAAGATATTGCCAATGGTGATACTTATAAAGTAAGGCTTGAGGTTGATAAAAAATATGAGGATGCGGCAGGAGTCAGCATGGGAGGCGGCAATAAGAAGATAAAAGCATCAGGAATATCAAAAGGAACATCTGTGGAATTGTTTGATAAGGTTGATGTTACATTTACTGGTGTAAGTCCGCAGGCTGGCATTGTTATCACTAATAACTGGGAAGATGAGTATCTGTCAGGACTTACATTTACTCCTGATAAAAAAGACAATATAAGTCTTGGGGATTCAGTGAAGATAACATGCAATACTTCTTATGAAGATATTGCAAGACACGGATTTCTTGTACATAATATAGAAACTTCTTATAATGCAGACAAGCTTCCGGAATATGTTGATGATGTATCGCTGATTGATAAAAAGGTTGTAGAACAGGTTAGCAAAGAAGTTCTGGAGACAATTAATAAAGAAACGGCAGATAACACATTTCATATGTTATATAAAGCAACAAAGGATACTGCCTATCTGTATCACATTAATGAGGAAACATGCAGTGATGCAAAGATTACTGGAATATATTATTTACAGAAAAAAGGAAATGCTGGAGAGACTAATAATTACATATATATAACTGCTTCAGCGACAATATCTGACTCGGAAGACAGCAAAACGGTTTATTTTGCATTTTCATATAGCAATGCTTATATAAATGCAGATGGAACATTTGATATGAACCATGATAATGAAGAAAAGAGGTATGTCTGCAGTACAGATTACGATTCACTTTACAGTGAATGTATTGGCAGTAAAAGTGACAACTATACTATAAAAGAGGTTAAATAGCTGTTTGTATATTGTATGTTGATGTGATATAATCTTACTATAAATGCGCAATAGCAGGAGTGGAGACTGCCTGCGGAAAGAGGTTGAAGGTGAATTACAGAAAGAAAGTTAGATTGGGTGATGTTCTTGTTAAAAAGGGAATTATAGATGAGAACCAGTTACAGACTGCACTTTCAAGACAGAGAGAGCAGGGGAAGATGCTCGGTGAGATGGTTATAGCATTGGGATATGCTACCCAGAAAGATATTAATGAGGCACTTTGCGACAGTCTGGGGATTGATTTTGTTGATATGCGAGAGACGGAGATAAGTGATGATGTTCTGTCTATGTTAGATGAGAATATTATGAGAAAGTACACTCTCGTACCATTAGGTGATGCACCTGATAATCCTGGAGCAATCAGGGTTGCCATGGCTGATCCTACTAATATTCTTGCCATGGATGACATTAATATTGTAACTGGTAAACAGGTTGTTCCGGTTCTTGCTAATGCAACTGATATTAATGCATTTTTAGATAAGGCGTTTGGACAGAAACAGGCACAGAGTATTGTGGATCTGTATAAGAAAGAGCAGGGCGAGACTGTAAGAGAAGAAACTAAAGAAGACAAGGCGAGAAGAGAAGAGATTGAGAATGCGCCTATTGTTCAGCTTATCAATAGTGTAATTGAGCAGGCTGTAAGACAGAGAGCTTCTGATATACATATTGAGCCGATGGAAAGAGATATCCGTGTAAGATACAGAATAGATGGTAATCTTCGTGAAATTATCCAGTACGATAATACACTTCTTGGTGCTATTACAACCCGTATCAAGATTATGTCAGGAATGGATATTTCTGAGAAGAGAAAACCACAGGATGGACGTATTACCATTAACGTAGACGGAAGAGAATATGATATCCGAGTATCTAATCTTCCTACAGTATATGGCGAGAAATGCGTTATGAGAATTGCGTCCAAGGAAGGATTTAACATTGATAAATCAAAACTTGGACTTACACCGGCTGATCTTAAGGTATTTGATGATATATTAAAGAATCCACATGGAATTATTCTTGTAACAGGACCTACAGGATCTGGTAAATCTACAACTCTTTATACTGCGTTAAGTGAACTTAATACAGAAGATGTTAATATTATTACTGTTGAAGACCCGGTTGAGGCTAATATTGATGGTATTAATCAGGTTCAGGTTAATAATAAAGCAAATCTTACATTTGCAACTGCATTAAGATCAATCTTACGACAGGATCCGGATATCATTATGATTGGTGAGATCCGAGATGGTGAGACTGCTGAGATTGCGGTTAGAGCATCTATTACAGGCCATCTTGTTGTAAGTACACTGCATACTAATAGTACGGCAAGTTCTGTTGCCCGTCTTGAAGATATGGGAATTGAGTCATACCTCATAGCTGATTCACTTGTTGGTATTATCGCACAGCGTCTTGTAAGAAAGCTGTGTGACTGTAAGATGCCAAAAGAGGCAAGTGCAGCTGAGAAGGAGATGCTTGGAGTTAATCCTGATGAGCCATTTACAATATATGAACCATGCGGATGTAAGTTATGTAATGGAACAGGATACTATGGACGACTTGGTATATATGAGATTATGAAGATAACACCGTCTATAAAGAGACTTATATCAAGGCATGCAGAAGCAGAAGAGATTAAAAAACAGGCTATAAGTGAGGGCATGAATACGCTTAAGATGGCTGCGGTTAATGCGGTTAAAGATGGTGTCACAACTATAGCTGAGATGGTTAAAGCAACTTATGAAGCTGAAGAAGATGATTCAAGACCTAAGGCAGCAGATACATCAGCTTCTTCTGGAATATCAGTTTCTTCCGGAGTAGAAGAAATTGAACTTGAGCAGATTGACTAAGAATCTGCCAGATATACAATTATAGATATATGGGGGCTTAATAATGTTTACTGTAGAGCAATTACTTTCGATAGCTAAAGAAAAGAAGGCAAGTGATGTGCATGTCACTGTAGGACTTCCACCAAGAGTCAGAATTAATGGTGAACTTGTGGATCTTGATTATCCTAAGCTTTCACCAGATGACTGTGAAAAGCTTATTCTTGATATTATGGATGACAGGCAGCAGGCAATGTTTAAAGACAGAGGAGAACTTGATTTTTCATTCTCTGTTCCTAATATTGGACGATACAGAGTTAATGTATTCAGACAGAGAGGGTCTGTGGCATGTGCCATGCGTATTGTAGGAACAGAGATTCCTAAGCCGGAAAGTCTTGGTGTTCCAAAGTCTGTTGTTGAATTGTATGCCAAGAAAAGAGGACTGGTTCTGGTAACGGGTCCAACAGGTTCCGGTAAATCTACAACACTTGCTTCTCTTATAGACAAAATTAATGATGAACGTAATGCTCATGTAATAACACTAGAAGACCCAATTGAGTATCTTCATTCGCATAGAAAAGCAATGATTAATCAGAGAGAAATCGGTCTTGATACGCATTCATATGCTGATGCACTCCGTGCAGCACTGCGAGAAGATCCTGATGTAATTCTTGTAGGAGAGATGAGAGATCTGGAAACTATATCTACTGCTATAACAGCAGCTGAAACAGGTCATCTCGTGTTCTCGACACTTCATACAATTGGAGCGGCGGCAACAATTGACCGTATTATTGATGTGTTTCCACCGCACCAGCAGCAGCAGATAAGAATTCAGCTTGCAGTTGTTCTTGAAGCAGTTATTTCACAGCAGCTGATACCAACAGCAGACAGATGTGGAAGAGTTGCTGCATTTGAAGTTATGCATGGAACGATTCCAATTAAGAATCTTATCCGTGAAGCCAAGACATATCAGATATCCAGTGTTTTACAGACAGCAAGAAAAGAGGGCATGATATCAATGGATGATGCACTTCTTGATCTGTATAATAAGGGAGTGATTGATTCTGATAATGCAATTGGATATGCACAGGATGTCAATTATGTTACTAAGAGAGTTAATCAGTTCTATTAATGGTGGTATATGCAGATAGGTGAGAGAATATATAAGTATCTTGAAGAAAAAGGAATGTCGCAGGCAGAGTTTGTTAGTAGGACAGGAATTTCTCAGAGTACAGTAAGTGATTGGAAGATAAAGAAGAATAATCCGTCAGCAGATAAGATAATGGTAATATGCAAAGCACTCGATATTTCTCCATATGAACTGCTGACTGGCACAGAAGATATGAATAATTCAAGAAAGTATATGGATTATGCATATGTTGATAAAGACTCTAAGGAATACACATTGATAGAAACTTATCAGGAGCTTAGTGATGACGCAAAACTAAAGCTGGAAAGATATATGGAGGCTTTAAGAAAGTCTGGGGAATAGTGATTGAAGAGATGACAATGCTGGTGATGTGCTGGCATTGTTTTTTTCTTGGGGACTGTTAATCATGCAATTATTATTATGAGGATTTCCTATAAGAACAATAAATAATCAATCTATATAGGCTAATTTCAGGCAGAAATACAAGAAAGTGCCGGAAATTACCTATCAGGCAGGCACGAGGAAGCTTATCTATAGGCAGATTGGGAGAAAAAGTGAAGGCTGAATAAGGATTCTGCCCGGATATATCCTATAAGTCAAGCAATAATGCGACTACCTATAGGTATCAGGTAATATAATGTGTAATATACCGCAATTACGGTATTGACAACAAGATATATTAATTGTATATTAAGAATGATTTCCTGTATGGCATAGAGAATCAGACAAAGGTTGAGAAAAGAATGCCGGCAAGAATATCAGGATATGAAGGTGCTTCATACAGAGGACAATGTGATAAGAAAACAATAGTGCCGGTAATAACGATGGTGCTGTATTATGGTACAGACAGAAAATGGACGGCACCAAAGAATCTTAAGTCTCTGATTAAAGTTCCAGATAATCTGGATAAGTATGTTAATGACACTAAAGCTAATGTATTTGAGATAGCGTGGCTGACAGATGAACAGATAGCAAAGTTTACGAGTGATTATAAGATAGTTGCTAATTTCTTTGTGAACAAGAGAAAGAACAAAGATTACATACCAGATGATAAGACAGCAATTAAGCATGTGGATGAGATACTAAAGTTTTTATCAGTTATGACAGGGGATAGCAGATATGAAGAGATATTGTCAGATAAGGAAGGGGTGAGCAATATGTGTGATGTAGCGCAGAGGCTTGAAGACAGGGGAATTGAGAAAGGAATAAAAGAGGGACTTCAGAAAGGAATGAAAGAGGGACTTAGTCTTGGCGGCAACCAGATGATATATTCACTGGTCGAAGATAAGAGCATAAGTATTGAAAAGGGTGCACAAAAGCTTGGGATAAGTGTGGAAAAGCTGCGAGCTAATATGATTAATGCAGGATATAAGTGTCCGGATATGGAGTGACAGCTGATAAGAAAGACAGAATAACAATATAATATATAAAGATAAAGCAATGTTAGGAAGAGTGGATACTGGCATTGCTTTTCTTTTATGGAGAAGCCTGCTTCTGTTCAGGGACTTACTTCTGCGTGTTCCTATAAGAACAAAATATAATTAAGCTATATAGGTAAAATACAGGCAGAAATACATGAAATTGCAGGAATATACCTATCAGGCAGGCACGAGGAAGCTTATCTATAGGTAGATTGGGAGGGAAAGTGAAGGCTGAATAAGGATTCAGCCCGGATATGTCCTATAAGTCAAGTGATAATGCGACTACCTATAGGTATCAGGAACAATGAATCAATAAAGCATTTAATTATTTCTTGAAAATAGCTAGAAAAATAGATATATTATAGTAAAGTATTAATCTAAAAGGGGAGAAAAATAAAATGCTTACAAAATTAAAAAAGTGTAAAACACTTAAAGAAATATATGAGGTGCTGGGGAGAATTTTTTTTGAAAAGATAGCAATGTACATAGTGATGGGATGGTGCTTATTGCCGATACTATCAATCTTCTTTCACATAAGATGGATGGGGATGGCTGAGCAGACATTTATGTATAGATTGAATATATTGTCAAGCTATCAGACGGCAGTTTTGCTTATGGGTGTGCTGACATTGGAATTTCTGATAGCATACTTTATAGGCATGATACTGACACGGAGCAATGATTGGAAAAATGAGCTGTTTGAGTTTATTAAAAGAGAACCATGGAATGTATTTTTTTTGATGCTGTTTGTATGGATTATCATATGTACAATGCATTCGGCTGATAAATATACTTCAATATTTGGAACAGAGTACAGATATGAAGGTCTTGTGACATATTGCTGCTATGCGGCGGTTTATATGTGTGCGCATATAGTTAAAGAAGCAAAATATAGAAAATGCATATTCAATACATACGCGGTAACAGCAGTTATACTTGGAATATGCCTGCTGCTTCAAGATAATCATCTGTTATATATGCACAAAATGTTTGTTTATGATAGAGCAACTGTATTCAGCCAGTTTAATCATTTTGGATATTATCTTAACATGTCAATTCTGGTAATGACAGGGTTATTCTTAACGTCAGATATTAAGAAAAATGAAATTATGTATGCAGCAGGAATAGCGTTCCAGTTATTTTGCCTTTTGGTGAACAATACATTTGGTGCGTATCTTGGCTCTATGTTTGGTGTTATAGCTGTATGCATAATGTATGTTGTAAGAACTAACAATATAAAGAAAATACTAGTGCCGATAATTATATATATTTCCCTTAGCACAGTCAGCATGTTAGGAATCATTCCATCAAGCAGTGGACAGAACTTAAAAGTTAATTTATCAACCTTCTCTCATGATGTTAATGCAGTCATATCAGATGCGGAAGATGCAGATGGAGCAGGGACGGGAAGAATGAGATTATGGAAAGCTTGCTTAAAAATGATACCGGAAAGTCCAATATTAGGATATGGACCAGAACAATTGAATGAAAAATATGCTGGCGAATTGGGAGGCGTGTTAGCAGGAGGCACTGACAGACCAGAAAATGAATATATACAGTATATGGTGTTTATGGGAATACCAGGGCTTGTAATGTATATGGGTGCATTAATATCAATGATGATATGCCAATTGAAGAAAATTAAAAAAATGGAACTTATAACGATAGCTTCGGCAGGATGTGCATTGGCATATGCAGCAGGTGCATGCTTTGGAAATTCAATGTATTATACAACACCATATTTCTATATGTTTTTAGGAATGACAGCAAGAACGATAAAGCTAGAAAATACGAAATAAAAGTGAAAATTACCCACTTTTAGTGTGTAGTATGATATTATTAAGACATGTTATAAATATAAAAGTGAATTTAAAAAGAATTTATTATTTGTTAATTTTGTTTGTTAATTTTAGTAAAATTATTGTCCTGATTGTGCTTATGTGTTATACTAAATGCACTAAAAAGGAAAGATTTTACTAAGAATGGGGAGTGTGATATGGAGACATTTTCATACAAAGCGGTTGACGCTTCGGGAAAAGATGTTAAGGGTGCTATTGAAGCAGAAAGTAAAGATGAAGCAGCCAGAAAGATAAAGGAACAGGGCTTTACTCCTATATCAATAGGTAAGCAGGGAGCTTTGGATAAAGATGTTAATCTATCATTTTTTGGCCCAAAGAAAATACCGGCACGAGATATGAGCGTATTCTGCCGGCAGTTTGCAAGTATTCTTAAAGCAGGTGTAAGCGTAATTAATGCATTGGAGATGCTTGGTGAACAGACAGAGAATAAGAGACTTAAAGAGGCAATTGAGAGAACCCAGTCCAGTGTAGAAAAAGGCGAAAACCTTTCGGATTCAATGAGGGAGAATGAAGAGTTTCCAAGTATTCTTGTCGATATGATTAAGGCTGGTGAAGCTTCTGGTAGTCTGGAGAATTCTCTTACACGAATGGCGGTACAGTTTGAAAAAGATGCCAAGTTAAAAGGTGTTGTCAAGAAAGCAATGATGTATCCAATAGTTCTTATCTTTGTTATGATAGGTGTTATTGTAGTAATGCTTACATTTGTTATACCAAGCTTTATGACAATGTTTGAAGACTTAGATTCAGAACTTCCAGTAACAACAAGGGCAATCCTTGCTATGAGTGACAGCATAAAGGGATACTGGTATGTATATCTTATTGTTGTTGTTGGAATAGTTGTGGGGGTTAAGCTGTATGGTAATACCGAGAATGGAAGGCATAACCTTGATAAATTAAAACTTAAGATTCCAGTATTCGGATTGTTACAGACTAAGTCAGCATGTGCTTCATTTGCAAGAACGATGAGTACATTGTTACAGGCTGGTATGCCAATGATTGATGCACTTGAGATATCTGCTTCAACTATGAAGAACGTATTATATTATGATGCATTAGAAAAAGTAAAGAGTGGTGTATCATTAGGCTTGCCACTTTCTAATCAGTTAAGGACATCGGGACTTTTTCCACCGATGGTTGTACATATGGTAGGCATTGGAGAAGAAACTGGTAATGTTGAAGAGATGCTTACCAATTCGGCAGTCTATTATGAAGAAGAAGTAGAGGTTCAGACACAGACTCTTACTTCATTAATGGAACCTATTATTATTGTGCTTATGGCTTTTGTTGTTGTACTTTTGATACTTGCAATTTACCAGCCAATGATTCAGCTTTACAATACGTTGGGTTCACAAGGTTAGTATATAATCTGTTCTGTAGGTCGCTTAACGAGAACGGATTTATATAAATATATTTCAAAAGGGAGATATGAAACATGAAAAAAACACAGAAAAAATTAGGTAACAAAGGTTTCTCTTTAGTAGAGCTTATTGTAGTTATTGCCATTATGGCAGTACTTATTGGTGTACTTGCTCCAACACTTATTAAGAACATTGAGAAATCAAGAAAATCAAAAGATGATCAGAATCTGGATACAGTTAGAGGCGCTATAGTTACTGTTTTAGCAGATGAAACTTATCATTCAGAATTAGTAGGTAAGACTGTTACAGTAACAGGCCCTACAGGCGCTATTACATGTACAGGAATTAGCGACGCTGCTAAGAAGGAGTTAACAGATACTATTGGTTCAACAGAATGCAAACTTACATCAAAAGACTACAAAGACAAGACCATTACTTTTACAATTGATGCAGATGGAAAAGTTACACAGTCTAATCCAAGTTAAAATAATTTCAAATGATTAGATAAAGATTGGGTTTTTGCAAATGAGAGAAACATATAGAAATAATAATAAGGGGTTCTCATTAGTAGAACTTATTATTGTTATTAGTATTATGGCAGTACTATTAGGTGTGATTACACCAGCACTTATCAGATATCTTCAGAAATCGAGAATTATTAGAGATGAGCGGAATCTTGATATTGTAAGAGAATCAATAGAAACAGTTTTGTCTAATGAGGATTTTTATGAGGATTTAGCGGATTCAAGCGTTGTAATAAATGAAGATGGAACGATTGCAATTAATAATACAAAGATTTCATCAGAAGAAAAAACTAAGGTGACCAAAGAACTTACCGATGTTTTAAATAATAATAAAATTGAGATGTCTTCATTTAGATATAACTCTAAAAAGATAATTTTCAAAGTGATTGATGGAGTGGTGTCTGAACCAGAAGTTGAACAATAGGCACAACTCAATAATATTATCTAAGGAACATTAAATCATGCAATACGAATTACCACTGTACTTCATTATCTTTCTATACGGAATCGTATTCGGAAGTTTTTTGAACGTACTGATTTACAGATTACCATTAAAAGAGAAT
>ERZ827156.4119-NODE-4119-length-12176-cov-3.327118_pt1 | contig 12176 bp, 6 predicted proteins | sample MGYA00519919_ERZ827156 | MGnify/ENA primary metagenome ERZ827156 (study PRJEB31778, sample SAMEA3449269) | human gut metagenome | biome: human gut; feature: human-associated habitat; material: faeces | place: United Kingdom | collected 2010/2012 ... | reverse complement strand
TTAAGTTCAGGACCAACAACGATAACCGACCTTCCTGAATAGTCAACACGCTTTCCGAGCAGGTTTTGACGGAAACGTCCTTGCTTTCCCTTAAGCATGTCAGAAAGAGACTTTAAAGAACGATTGTTTGGACCCGTAACCGGACGCCCACGTCTTCCGTTATCTATAAGCGCATCCACGGATTCCTGAAGCATTCTTTTTTCGTTCCTGACTATAATATCAGGTGCGCCTAAGTCCATGAGCCTCTTTAAACGGTTGTTTCTGTTAATAACACGTCTATAAAGGTCATTTAAATCAGATGTTGCAAATCTTCCGCCGTCTAACTGAACCATTGGTCTGATGTCTGGAGGAATAACAGGTAAAACATTTAATATCATCCACTCCGGACGATTACCTGATGTTCTAAATGCCTCAACTGCCTCGAGTCTTTTCAAAAGCCTAACTTTCTTTTGACCTGACGCATTCATAAGTTCAGATTTCAGTTGTTCGGAAAGTTCATCTAAATTTATGTCCTTAAGAAGCTTTTGGATAGCCTCAGCTCCCATACCCGCTTCAAAATCATCCTCATATTTTTCACACATGTCTCTATATTCTTTTTCGTTCAAGAACTGTTGTTTCGTAAGTTCTCTAACATTCCCCGGGTCGGTAACTACATACATCGCAAAATACAAAACTTTTTCAAGCATTCTTGGAGACATATCAAGGATTAATCCCATCCTAGAAGGGATCCCCTTAAAGTACCATATATGAGACACAGGGGCAGCAAGTTCTATATGCCCCATACGCTCACGACGCACTTTTGACCTAGTTACCTCAACACCACAGCGGTCACACACTTTTCCTTTGTATCTCACTCTTTTATACTTTCCGCAATGGCATTCCCAGTCTTTTTGCGGTCCAAATATACGTTCACAAAAAAGTCCATCGCTTTCCGGTTTTAGTGTGCGATAATTTATTGTCTCAGGTTTCTTCACTTCGCCGTATGACCAACTTCTTATCTTTTCCGGAGAGGCCAGTCCTATCTTTATTGACTCAAAAATATTAAAATCCATATTTTAACCCCTTAAACTTTATTCTTCTATTGAATCAAAATGAATATCTTCATCGGACTCTTCTTCTATAAATGATTCTTCGTCACTATCATCTTCATCGTCGAAGTCTTCATCATCAAAATCATCTACATCGCCCTCAGCACTTTCATCCATATCGTTCATAGTGTCATTTGGTTCATCGTTCATATCAATATTTACATTCAATTCGATTTCATCTTCATCTTCAAAATCACGCTTTAAATCTATTTCATTGTTGTCTTTGTCAAGAACCGCAACATCTAAACACATAGATTGTAATTCTTTTATCAAAACCTTAAATGATTCAGGGATTCCCGGTTTAGGTACATTTTGTCCCTTGACTATAGATTCATAAGTTTTTACTCTTCCAACAACATCGTCAGATTTAACAGTTAATATCTCCTGCAAAGTATAAGCTGCACCATAAGCTTCAAGAGCCCAAACTTCCATTTCTCCGAAACGCTGACCTCCCATTTGAGCTTTTCCTCCTAAAGGTTGCTGCGTTACAAGTGAGTATGGTCCCGTTGACCTTGCGTGAATCTTATCATCAACAAGGTGGTGAAGTTTCAAATAATACATATATCCAACCGTTACAGGATTATCGAAATATTCCCCTGTGCGTCCGTCTTTAAGCCAGGTTTTACCGTCTTCTCTATATCCGGCTTTTTTGAAACATTCAAATATATCATCTTCGTGAGCTCCGTCAAAAACAGGAGTCATTACTTTCCATCCCAAAGCCTTTGCAACATATCCCAAGTGTACTTCCAACACCTGACCTATGTTCATACGAGATGGTACGCCCAATGGGTTCAATACTATGTCCAAAGGTGTTCCATCCGGCAAGAACGGCATGTCTTCAACCGGTAATATTTTAGATACAACACCCTTATTACCATGGCGTCCTGCCATTTTATCTCCAACAGTAATCTTTCTTTTTTGAGCTATATAGCAACGAACAACCTTGTTTACACCCGCAGCAAGCTCATCCTTACTGTTTTCACGAGTAAACACCTTAACGTCAACGACTATTCCATATTCGCCGTGAGGAACTCTTAACGAAGTATCTCTAACTTCTCTTGCTTTTTCTCCGAAAATAGCTCTTAAAAGCCTTTCTTCAGCCGTTAGCTCAGTTTCGCCCTTAGGAGTAACTTTACCAACCAATATGTCTCCAGCGTGAACCTCCGCACCAACTCTTATTATTCCGTGTTCGTCCAAGTCTTTTAGAAGGTCTTCATTAACGTTTGGAATATCTCTTGTGATTTCTTCCGGACCAAGTTTTGTATCTCTGGAATCTATCTCATATTCTTCAATGTGTATAGAAGTATAAACATCTTCTCTAACAATTTTTTCGCTTATTAATACGGCGTCTTCGTAGTTGTAGCCTTCCCACGTCATAAAGCCGATAAGAGCGTTTTTACCCAAGCTTATCTCGCCGTTTTTAGTTGCCGGACCATCTGCTAAAACCTCTTGTGCTTCTACTCTCTGCCCCCTGGAAACTATAGGAACCTGATTTACGCAAGTACTTTGGTTAGACCTCATGAACTTTGTGAGCTTAAACACTTCTTTTTTGCCTGAATCATAGTTAACACGAATTTCGTCAGCACTTACATAATCAACAACACCTGGTTCTTTAGCCAACACACAAACCCCAGAGTCAACCCCAGCTTGATATTCCATACCTGTTCCAACAATAGGAGCCTCCGTCTTGAGCAAAGGAACTGCCTGTTTCTGCATGTTAGAACCCATCAAAGCACGGTTTGCGTCATCGTTTTCAAGGAAAGGTATCATAGCTGTTGCAACAGAAACAACCATCTTTGGAGAAACATCCATTAAATCTGCTCTATTACTTTCAATTTCCACGAACTCATCTCTGTAACGACCATTTACCTTAGCGTTTATAAAATGACCTTCTTCATCAAGAGGTTCGTTTGCCTGAGCAACAATGTAATCATCTTCTTCATCAGCCGTTAAGTAAACCACTTCAGAGGTGACCACGCCTTTATCTTTGTCAACCTTTCTAAAAGGAGCCTCTATAAAGCCGTACTCATTAATTTTTGCGAAAGTGGCTAAATAGGATATCAAGCCTATGTTAGGACCTTCAGGTGTTTCTATAGGACACATACGACCATAATGACTATAGTGAACGTCACGAACTTCGAATCCAGCTCTGTCTCTTGAAAGTCCTCCAGGACCTAGCGCAGACAAACGTCTTTTATGCGTTAATTCTGCAAGAGGATTGTTTTGGTCCATGAACTGCGACAACGGCGAAGAACCAAAAAATTCTTTTATAGCTGCAACTATAGGTCTTATGTTTATAAGAGCATGAGGTGTTATAACTTCTAGGTCTTGAGCTTGCAGAGTCATTCTTTCCCTTATAACTCTTTCAAGTCTTGAAAATCCCACTCTAAATTGGTTTTGGAGCAATTCGCCAACAGACCTAATTCTTCTGTTTCCCAAGTGGTCTATATCGTCTGTTACGCCTATTCCACATGCCAAGCAATTCATATAGTTTATAGATGAAAATATGTCGTCTATTATTATATGTTTAGGAATTAATTCATCTTTTCTAAGCTTAATTTGCTCTTTAATATCTTCTTCTGATGAATATTCGCCAAGTATTTCACACAAAACGCTGAATCTAACCTTCTCGTTTATACCCAGAGCTTCCTTGACATCAAAATTAACAAAACAGTCAATATCAACCATACCATTAGATATTATCTTTACTTCTTTTTCATCATACTTTACATATGCAACACATACACCGGCATTTTCGATTTCCTGAGCTTTTTCAAGCGAGATTACCTCTCCGATGTCTGCCATTATTTCGCCTGTTAAAGGGTTTGGTATAGGTCTTGTAACCTCTTGACCTTTAAGTCTACTAGAAATACCTAGTTTTTTATTATATTTATATCGTCCAACACGAGATAAATCATATCTTCTTGCATCGAAAAGCAACGAGTTTATATGCGACTGTGCGCTTTCTACCGTCGGAGGCTCACCTGGTCTTAATTTTTTGTAAATTTCAAACAAAGCTTCTTCTGTGTTTTTACAAGTATCTTTTTGCATAGTTGCCATAATACGGTCATCTTCGCCGAAATACTCTATAATTTCGCTGTCTGACCCTAAGCCAAGCGCTCTAATAAACGTGGTAATAGGGATTTTTCTGTTTTTGTCTATCCTAACATAAAACACATCATTAACATCATTTTCATACTCAAGCCATGCGCCACGATTAGGTATTATAGTTGAACTAAACAATTGTTTACCTGTCTTATCGTATTCCATTTTAAAGTAAACACCCGGAGACCTAACTAACTGTGATACTATTACACGCTCTGCACCGTTTATTATAAACGTACCGCTATCGGTCATGATAGGGAAGTCGCCCATAAACACGTCAGATTCCTTTATTTCTCCACTTTCCCTGTTAAGCAAACGAGCTTTAACTCTTAGTGCTGCCGCATATGTTGTGTCTCGTTCTTTACATTCATCAATAGTATAATTAGGGTGGTCCATGTCTAGGTTATAGTCCACAAAATCTAAAACAAGATTGCCTGTATAATCAGTAATTCCAGACACATCCTTAAACACTTCCTTAAGTCCCTCGTCTAAAAACCACTGATATGAATTTTTCTGCACTTCTATAAGATTTGGCATTTTTATTACTTCATCAATTTTAGAAAAACTCATTCTTACAGTCTTCCCAAGCTGCACCGGTTTTACATTAACCATAGGCTTAAAACACTCCATTCATTTATTCGCCGTACTCTCCGACTTCTTCCAACTTCTTAATTCCTCAAATATCACTTTTATTTTACAGTTTAATCGTTTCACTAATTATTTTACAAACATTATGTAACATAACCTCGCATTTGCTTTTATAATGAGGAAAGATTTTTAAAACCTCAACCCCAATCTTCAAAACAAACATATCTTAAATAAATAAAAATGAACTTGATTTTCACGTAAAATCATGATATTATTAAAATTGATTATACGAATTTACGTATTATTACGCAATTTAATATTATATTGCAATTTTAAGTTACTGTCAAGTAATTTTTCTTTGTAAATATAAATTTTTAGAGGTGATTTTTTTGGGTATTTATGACGATTTAAAAGAACGTGGTTTAATTGCTCAAGTTACAAACGAAGAAAAAGTTAGAGATTTACTTAATAATGAAAAAGTAAAGTTTTATATAGGTTTTGAACCTACTGCAGACAGCTTACATGTAGGTCATTTCGTGCAAATTATGATAATGGCACGTCTTCAAAAAGCAGGTCATATCCCTATTATACTTTTCGGTGGAGGAACAGGAATGATAGGTGACCCTTCGGGAAAAACCGATATGCGCAGAATGATGACTAAAGATGAAATAAACCATAATATAGAATGTTTCAAAAAACAAGCAAGCAAGTTTATTGATTTTTCAGATAATAAAGCTATTATGCTTAACAACGCCGATTGGCTTAACAAATTAAATTATATAGACTTCTTAAGAGAAGTTGGCGTACATTTTTCAGTAAACAGAATGCTCGCTGCTGAATGCTACAAGCAACGTATGGAAAAAGGACTTTCATTCTTTGAGCTCAATTACATGATTATGCAAAGCTATGATTTCTTGGTGCTTAACAGAAAATACGATTGTAAATTAGAGCTTGGCGGAAACGACCAATGGAGTAATATAATCGGCGGAGTTGAATTAACCCGTAAGATGGACAACAAAGAAGTTTATGGTTTGACTTTTGTTTTACTCACAACAAGTGAAGGCAAAAAAATGGGAAAAACCGAAAAGGGAGCTTTGTGGCTTAACCCTGAAAAAACGTCGCCATACGACTTTTACCAATATTGGAGAAATGTTCCGGATGCAGACGTAATTAATTGTATGAAAATTCTCACATTCCTCCCAATGGATAAAATCAGAGAATTTGAAAAATTACAAGGTCAGGAAATCAACGAAGCTAAAAAAGTCCTTGCCTTTGAAATCACAAAGCTTGTACATGGCGAAGAGGAAGCTTTAAAATGTCAAAACGCTGCTTCGGCAATATTTGAAAATGGAGCTTTGTCTGACAATATGCCTTGCGTTGAACTTTCGCAGTCAGACATTCAAGATAACGCAATAGACATTATTTCTTTACTCGTAAAAATGGATTTAGCAAAATCTCGTGGAGAAGGCAGACGTCTTGTAGAACAAGGCGGAATATCTCTTGACGGAGTAAAGGTTCAGACTATTGAACATAAAGTTACACTAGAGCAGCTTCAAAACGGTTGTACTGTTAAAAAAGGTAAAAAAATATACAAACAAGCTAAAATAAAATAAACAAGCCAAAAGGATACTTAATAATTAAGTATCCTTTTTATTTATCTCGCTTATGTCAAAAGTAATTGGGATATTTTCTGCAGTATTATTAAGCCTAACTTTAACTTTCCCCGATAATATATTGCTGCCCATAACCACGCCTTCTCCGCTCGGAGTAGAAACAGTATCTCCGGTTTTGGGATAATTTTCTCCTATTCTCAAGTAAGTGTCTTCTTCATACTTCAAGCAGCACATTAACCTTCCGCAAGTCCCGGATATTTTAGTAGGATTTAAAGATAGCCCTTGGTCCTTAGCCATTTTTATAGACACAGGTTGAAAATCATTTAGAAACGTGGCGCAGCACAGCGGTTTTCCACATATTCCAAGTCCGCCAATTATCTTTGCTTCATCTCTAACTCCAACCTGATGCAATTCTATCCTAACTTTAAATATAGACGCTAAACTTTTTACAAGCTCTCTAAAGTCTACCCTACTGTCTGAAACAAAGTAAAATATTATTTTGTTGCCGTCAAACAGGTATTCAACGTCTATAATTTTCATTTTTAAGGAAAATTCCTTTATCTTTTTTTCACAAATAATTTTTGCTTCATTTTCCTTTTTAAAATTATGTTTATTCTTTTTTATATCTGCTTCGGTTGCTTTTTTTAATAATTTTTCGTAATCGTTTAGTATAGACTCAATATTTTTTACATTTTTTACTACTAAAACTTTTCCAAATTCTTTGCCTCTTCTTGTATCTGCAATAACGTAATCCCCAGCCTTTAGACGAAGATTATTCATTGCAAAATATCTTATTTTTCCAACTTCTCTAAACCTTACTCCCACAATGTCTGGCATTAAAATTCCCCTTAATAGTTATAAAATAGCTAATTCTCTAGCTTTAATCGACAGATAGCTTACAATAAGATTTATATTAACATTACTGTCTAATAAAAAGCAAACATGCTTAAAAAGCTTTATAAATTCAAATATTTGAGTTTCAGATAAACTTTCATATGTCTTTCTTACAATCTCCAAAATATTAGGTTCAATAAAAACGTCTTCACAATTTTTAAGCAAAATAGCTTTATTTAAAATGTCCATAACAAGATAAACCGTATTTTTAAATAATTTTCTGTCTTTAGTCAACTTTGATACAGCTTCCATTATTTTAAGTTCTTTTTTCAAGAAAAAAGATTCCACTATTTTTTGAGCTTGAGGTAAAGTCTCTTTTGAGCTTTCAATTTCATTTGACTCAGAATCAATTTTTATCGAAAATTTTTGTACTCTAGAAATTATAGTTTGTAACAACACATTGCAAGATTTGCACATCAATATAAAAACAGCGTAATAAGGCGGTTCTTCGAGTATTTTAAGCAAAGCGTTTTGTGATTGAATCGTTAATACTCCTGCATCTTCAATTATATACACTTTATAAAGCGCTTCATTGGGCTTTATATACAAATCCTGTTTAATTTCCCTTATCTGATTAACCCCTATCGTTTTAGATTTTCCCTCACATTTTAAAATATTTATATCCGGATGAATTTCCTTTTCAATTTTCACTTCAATAGCATTTTTTTTGTCAGCATCTATAATATTGTTGCAAAATAACTGTTTTATCAACCTTTTAGAAACTTCCATCGATTCATTCAAATTTTCATTTTCCAGTAATATAGCATGAGGTATTTTCCCGATATTTGCCATATCAAAAAGCCTTTGTATATGTATGTTAGTCTCCATCTTAGTTTTTACACCTTTTCATATCTGTCTACATCTAACACAAAAATAGTTGCTCCTCCAACAGTAACCTCAATAGGTGGAATTATTTGAGCGTCCATGTCCATCGGAAGGGCTCCTGCCATCACCTGTGACCTCTTACTGCTGTATTTTGATATTATGTCTATTACCTTACTAACTTTTTCATCTTCAACACCGGTAAGCAAAGTTGTATTTCCGGCTTTTAAAAATCCTCCGGTTGTTGCTAATTTCGTCACTTGAAATCTTTCTTCGGTTAGCGCATCCATAACTACTCCCGCATCATTCTGTCCTACTATAGCTAATACTATTTTCATAAATAATCGCCTCTCTTTTTGTTTTTTTTACAGTATAAAATCTGTATTTTTATTTTATCACCTTTACTTCTGAAATTCCATACCTTATTAACATTGATTTCTGATATTGACCTATAATTTCGCCCGGCATCACAACCGGAACGCCTGGGGGACACGGACACGCTATTTCTGCAGCGACTCTCCCGCATGATGAATTTACATCCACAGTTTCACACCTTGAAAACACAGCTTCCCTAATAGATAATTTAACCTCAGGAAGACTAACTCCCTCTCCCTCAACAAATTTACTTTTTTTAACCTTAACATTTTTCAAAGCACTAATAAGTCTTTGAAAGTCATTCTCACTGTTAAACGGCGTTGGAATCAAAACAACATAGTTATCATCGCAAAATTCCGGCTCTATATTATATTCATATAAATAATTTCTAAATTCTTCTCCGCTATATCCAACAGACGCAACATTTAAAGTTATTCTAACTGGGTCACACTCTCCGCTTGGCATAAAAATTCCTATTTTTTCGGCTTCCTTTTTAATGCTCAATACCCTTTCTTTCAAGCGATTGTAGGCATTCTTTCCTTCACTTCGCAGCCATTTTTCGCACAAATCTATAGACGCCATAACAGGATACGACGGACTCGTTGAGCCAAATATACCCATATAACCTTTTGCTGTATCTATATATTTATCACAATTAATATGTAGTAGCGCTCCGCCTGTCATAACAGGCAAAGTCTTATGCACTGAATCTGCAGATATTGTCGCCCCCAAATTTATTGGATGTATATTTTCATCCATAAACATAAAATGAGACCCATGAGCATTATCAACCAAAAGAGGAACTTGAAATTTGTTGCAAACTTCGCTTATTTTCTTTATATCTGAAACCACGCCGTAATAATCAGGACTGGTAACAAAAACACCCTTTATATCTTTATCTTTTTTAAGATGCTTGTAAACATCATCACTGCTTATTCTCCCCGGAATACCTATCCCGGAATCTCCATTGTTCATTATCCACACAGGCGTTATATTAAGAAGAGCCATGGTAGAAATCACAGATTTATGAACATTTCTACCAACAAGCATTTTCCCGTTACACCCCACAGCTAATGCTATCATGGTTTGTATACAAAGGGTGTTTCCTCCGGATGAAAACAGCGTTTTTTTAGTTTTATATAGCTCAGCCATACTGTCTTCCGATTTTTTTATACACCCAGAGGATTCAAACAAACTATCAGTTAACGGTAGTTCGGTTAAGTCCAGATTCATAATATTCTCTTTAAAAATTTTTTGTCCCTTATGCCCCGGCGTATGAAACGACGTCCTGCCTAGTTTTAAATAGTTTACCAAAGAATCATATAAAGTGTCGCTCAATATATATTCAGCTCCTAAAATATTTATTTTAAATAGTGACCTGTATAAGAATTTTCATTCTTTGCCACTTCCTCGGGCGTCCCACATGCAACAATTTTTCCGCCGCCTTCGCCGCCTTCCGGACCTAAGTCTATAATATAATCTGCTGTTTTTATCAGGTCTATATTGTGCTCTATAACAAGAACTGTATTACCATTATCTGCAAACTCCTGTAGTATAGACACAAGCTTATCCACATCCGCTATATGAAGTCCTGTAGTGGGTTCGTCCAAAATATATAGCGTCTTCCCTGTGGACCGTTTAGAAAGCTCTGTTGCTAACTTAACTCTCTGAGCTTCTCCTCCTGAAAGGGTAGTTGCAGGCTGACCTATCTTAATGTAGCCTAACCCTACTCTTGAAAGCATTTCAAGTTTTCTGCTTATTTTAGGTATATTAGAAAAGAAATTTATTCCTTCGTCAACAGTCATTTCCAAAACGTCGTATATACTTTTATCCTTATACTTAACCTCCAAGGTTTCTCTGTTGTACCTCTTCCCTTTGCACACCTCGCAAGGAACGTAAATATCAGGCAAGAAATGCATTTCTATCTTTATTATTCCATCTCCTTGACAGGCTTCGCACCTTCCGCCCTTAACATTAAACGAAAACCTTCCGCTATTAAATCCACGTAATTTAGCTTCGTTCGTTGAAGCATACAATTCCCTTATATCCGTAAACACGCCCGTATAAGTTGCAGGGTTGGACCGAGGCGTCCTTCCTATCGGAGATTGATTTATGTCGATAACTTTATCCAAGTTTTCAATTCCTGTTATCCTTTTATGCTTTCCTGCTTTACACTTTGCCCTGTTAAGTTCAGCCGCTAATTTTTTATATATTATCTCATTAACAAGAGTAGATTTTCCGGAACCAGATACGCCCGTCACACACACAAGCTTACCAAGGGGTATTTCAACATTTATATTTTTAAGATTATTTTGAGCTGCTCCGACTATTTTTAAAGACTTTCCGTTCCCCTTGCGCCTTTTCAAAGGGACAGCTATAGTTTTTTTCTTACTCAAGTATTGTCCGGTTAACGACTCCTCGCAATTTTCTATGTCTTTAATACTCCCAGAGCAAACAATCCTTCCGCCGTTTACTCCCGCTAAAGGTCCAACATCCACTATATAGTCAGCAGCACGCATAGTATCCTCGTCATGCTCAACAACAATTACTGTATTACCTAAATCTCTTAAATGTTTTAAAGTTGCTATAAGTTTATCGTTGTCCCTTTGATGCAGCCCTATACTAGGCTCGTCTAATATATAAAGAACACCCATAAGCGATGAACCTATCTGAGTTGCAAGACGTATCCTCTGGCTTTCTCCTCCAGACAACGTCCCGGCTTCCCTCGAAAGCGTTAAATATCCAAGCCCAACACTTTCCAAAAATTCGAGCCTACTGTTTATTTCTTTCAATATAGGCTTAGCTATAATACTCTTTTGAGAAGGTAGATTAAGCTCTTTAAAAAATTTTTTGATGTCCTTTATGGATTTATCGCATAAGTCGCTTATATTCTCATCGCCGACAGTAACGGCAAGACTGTTTTTTGATAATCTCTTTCCCTTACATTCGCTGCAAGGTATAGCGCTCATATACGACTCTATCTCTTCCTTTACCCAGTTACTTTGAGAATCTCTAAAGCGACGTTCTAAATTATTTATTATTCCTTCAAAAGAATTTTGGTACTGTGTTTTACCGTAACTTCCTTCTCTTACTAACGTTAACTTCTCCCCGTTATTACCATATAGCAGCATATTAACAATCTTATCCGGCAATTCAGATATTGGAACATCTAAAGAAAAACCGTATTTTTCAGCCAAAGCATTGAAATACATATTAGCCATGGTGTTACCTTCCATAGCCCAGCCGCTGCCTTTTATTCCTCCCTGCTTTATAGACAAAGATTTGTCTGGGATAATCATGTCGGGGTCAATTTTCATAAACACTCCCAAACCTGTACACTTGCTGCAAGCTCCAAACGGACTATTAAAAGAAAACATTCTCGGAGTAAGTTCCTCAACGCTCACGTTATGTTCCGGACAAGAATAATTTTTAGAAAACATTAAATCTTCCTTATTCACCACATTTATGATAACTAAGCCGTCTGAAAGCTTTAACGCCGTTTCTATAGAGTCGGACAACCTCGCCCTTATGCCGTCTTTAATAACAATTCTGTCTATTACAATCTCTATATTGTGTTTTTTATTTTTATCAATTTTAATTTCTTCCGATAAATCATATATCTGACCGTCCACACGTACCCTTACATACCCATTTTTTCTTGCGCTTTCAAACTCTTTGACATGCTCTCCTT
>ERZ827156.4117-NODE-4117-length-12183-cov-4.131102_pt1 | contig 12183 bp, 10 predicted proteins | sample MGYA00519919_ERZ827156 | MGnify/ENA primary metagenome ERZ827156 (study PRJEB31778, sample SAMEA3449269) | human gut metagenome | biome: human gut; feature: human-associated habitat; material: faeces | place: United Kingdom | collected 2010/2012 ... | reverse complement strand
CTCGCGCGGCGAGATCGCCGCGCCCGGCTGGGCCCCTGCCAAAATCAGCTTCGCACTCTGTTTGAATGAAAACGGAGAGCTGACGCAGATCATTCCAACGATGGATGAGGTGTCAAAAGGCAAGAAAACCGTTTTTCAGCCACAGTTGATAACGCTGCCGGCGGCGGCAGAAGAAACCGTCATGGACGAAATCGTGCCGCTTTGAACCGTTGTCGAAACTTTCTTTGCGATCTCCAATTCCGGAAGCTTTTCAAAGCGTAAGATCGAGTTTGCGGAAACGACGACCTTTTCGGGCTTGGCGGAAATATCGACCGTGCCGGAAATGAGGTTGCTGCCGCTTAAATAGACTGTGCCGTAGCTCGAACCGGAGAGGGTAGCAGGAGATTCAAGAAATACATATTTTGCATTGCTTCCCGAAAGCGAGATGTTCGGCGTGCCGGAGGTGACTTCGATCTGTGCGATCGTCGAATCCTTCGCGGTAATGGTGGAGTTTCCTTTGCCGGAAAGCTTTACCGAACCGAGAACACGACAGCCGTCAAGCGAGAGAGAACCGTTTCCGAAAAGCGGCGAAAAGATGACATCGCCTGTGAAAATGGTCTCCGAGCAAACGCCGTTCGAGCCGCGTACCGTGTAATCGTCGGTGCGGATATTTTCGGTGGTGATCAACGAATAAATGATCTTGGCAGCTTGTCCGCGCGTCAGAAGACCCTGCGGCTCCAGACGGCTTAATTCATCGCCTGTGATGTAGCCCTTGGAGTAGGCTAAAACAAAGGCGTCCTCAGCCCAGTCGGAAATGGCGTCCGCGTCGCGGAAAGACGAAAGTTTTTTGTTGTTTTCGGCGCGTGTGGCAAGACGGGACAGAATGACGGCAGCTTCTTCGCGCGTGATCTGATTGTCCGCACGGAAGGTGTCGTCCTCGTAGCCGTTGGTGTAGCCGGCATAGACGGCCTTGCGGACTTCCTTATAGTACCATGCGTTTGTTTCCACATCGCGGAAAGAAATGTCGGCGGCCTTGGAGATGCCGACGGCGGAGTTTATCATTTTGGAAAATTCGGCGCGTGTTACCGAGGCTTCCGGACGAAACGAGCCGTCCTCATAGCCGTTTATGTAGCCCTTGTTTACGCCATATTCGACGTATTCCTTCGACCAATGCCCGTCGATGTCGTTGAGCTTTGCGGCAGAAACACTAAGTGAGCCGGCCAAGAGCGCCGCAGCGCATACCGATACGGCAAGCTGCGCAGCAATTTTCAGTTTGTTGCGATTCCTTTTGTTCATAGCGTTCATCCTTTCAGTTTTTTCAGAAAACCCTACAAATAGTATCATTACCTATATAATACACTATATTTTGATTTTGCACAAGAGTTTTTTGAAATTTTAATGGGATTTTAAGCAATTTTTCGGCAGTTTTCTCCCTTGTATGCCTGAAAGACGAAAAAAGCCTCCTTTTTGTTCCGGATTTTCCGAAAAAAGGGCATGAATTTTGTATTATTTTATGTTTTTTTCACAAACCACTTGCAAAATGAAATTCTGTATAGTACAATAAACAAAACGCACAAAAAAGGAGAGTATTTATGCGTAATCTATCTTATAAAACCTATCTGGATAAAGTCTATGGCTGCTTTATCGGAAAAGCGGTCTCCGGCAATATCGGCGCGCCGCATGAGGGCGTCAAAATGCCGATGGAGCTGCCGTTTATGCCGGAAATGATTAACTGCGAGCTGCCGAACGACGACCTCGATCTACAGATTCTGTGGCTTGACGTTTTGGAGCAAAAGGGCGCGGCTTTGTGCGCGGTAAGGGCGGAAGGGCCCCATCCTGCGCTGGGCGGCGCTTTTTGTTTTGTGAGCTGTCCGATCCGCCGGAAACGGTAAGGAGGAACACAAAATGGAACTGGAAGAAAAGAAGACTGGGGCACCGGAAGCCTCGCTCCCCGTGCCCGAACTGCCCACGGATATCCCCGCAGAGGTGCGGCAGAAGCTGGCCGAAGACCTGAACGAAGAAGCTACCGAGGACCTCAAGCAGGACGTGCGCGACGCTGAAAAGGAAGAGGCCAAGGACGAAGAGGTCAAGGCTAACCCCGAAATGCTGACCAAGAGCCGTCTGCTCAAGATGCTGGTGAAAAAGCAGTACGTGAAGCTGCGTGAGGTCACCGAGGAAGAGCAGCCCGCCGACTTGGCGGAGCTGTTGGAAGAGCTGGACGAGAATAACCGCCTTGTGGTTTTCCGTCTGCTGAAAAAGGACGTCGCAACGGAAGCTTTTGCCTATATGTCCGATGAGGCCCGCGACGATCTGGTCAATGCGTTTTCGGATATCGAGCTGGTCAGCGCCATCGAAGAGATGAGCTTGGACGACGCAGCCGACCTTTTGGAAGATATGCCCGCCGGTGTGGTCAAGCGGGTGCTGGAGAAATCCTCCAAGCAGACCCGTGAGAGCCTGAACAAACTGCTGAACTACCCCGAAAGCTCGGCCGGCAGCCTGATGACCCCCGAATACGTCCGTCTGCGGAAGGATATGAACGTCAGCGAGGCGCTGGCCGCCATCCGCCGACAGGGCGAGAATGCCGAGACGGTCTACACCAACTACGTGGTGGAGCGGAACCGTCTGCTGGGCGTTGTGTCGGCCCGCAGTCTGCTGCTGGCCGACCCACAGACTCCCATTGAGGACATCATGGACGATAATGTGGTCACCGTGAAGGTCACGGACGATCAGGAATATGTGGCCCGTGAAATGCAGCGCTACGACTTCACCGCCATGCCTGTTCTGGACAACGAGGGCATGTTCGTCGGTATCATCACCATCGACGATGCCATCGACGTCCTGACCGACGAGTCCACCGAGGATATGCAGAAGATGGCTGCTATTCTGCCGGATGACGATGCAACGACCTATTTTGGTACGAGCGTCTGGACCCACGCCAAGCAGCGCATCCCTTGGCTGCTGATCTTGATGCTGTCGGCGACCTTCACCGGCATGGTCACCACCCACTACGAGGATGCGTTCGTCAGCCTTCCCCTGCTGGTCTCCTTCATGCCCATGCTGATGGATACCGCCGGCAACTGCGGCAACCAGATCAGCACCCTGATGGTTCGCGGCCTTGCGCTGGGCGAGGTGGAGCCTTCCGATTTCCTGAAAGTTCTCGGCAAGGAGCTCCGCGTTTCCGCCATCGTGGGCGCAGTGCTGGGCCTTGTGAACGGTCTGCGCATCTACCTGATGTACACCTTCGTCTTTGCAGGCCAGTACGAGAACGTGATGGGCTATGCTGTCGTGGTCAGCGTGTCGCTGTTCTTCAGCGTCATTCTGGCAAAACTGGTGGGCGGTATGCTGCCGCTGGCCGCCAAGAAGCTGGGAGCCGACCCGGCCATTATGGCGACGCCCTTCATCACCACCATCGTCGATGCGTGCAGCTTGATCCTCTACTTCCAGATCGCGCAGCTCGTGTTCCGGAATATGATGTAAAACGTTCGGAGAACGGATGTCTCTGCGGTTTTGCCGCGGTTACACCCGTTCTCTTTTTTACAGTTTTCAACACTGCGGTTTTATACATTGCGGGATGTGGAAAACTCAGGGGCTCAGATTCCAACGGGGAGAATGGGGAGTGGCTTGGCGGAAAGCCGGTGAAAAAAGAAAAGAAAAGGCCTCGACTTTCTTTTGGAAAAAAGAAAATTCTCCTGCATTTCTCCCCAAAACCCTCCATGGAAAATGCAGGGAAATACATCACGTATAAAAATCAGTCTCCGCGCCTGTGGAAAACTCGGTGGAAAAAGTGGAAAACACCGTGGGAAACTGCCCCTCTTTTTCACAAATTAGGTGGAAAACACCGTGGAAAAAGTGGATAAGTCCATCCGGCAGCACCAAAAATGGATACAACCGGCCGTTTTGGCACTCCCCCACGGCGACAGCTAAGCCCTTTGTTCACAGGGAGTTCCTTGAATGGCCCGGCCAAACATGGTACAATAAAAAACACACACAGCCCCGTCTGACCGGGGCAAATTCTACGATCATGGAGGCGTCTGCCTATGAACTGGCTTACCAAACTGGAGCGGAAGTATGGCCGCATCTGCATCCCGAACCTCATCTCGATCTTGGTCGGCGCGCAGATCTTGGTCTACGCCGTGGAGCTGTTCGTCAATCAGTATATCTCACTCTACCTGAGCCTGAACCGCACCGCCCTGCTGGTGGGTCAGCTCTGGCGGGTCATCACCTTTGTGTTCGTTCCGTTTTCGGGCGGCGGACCGCTGAGCGTGGTGCTGGGCATCTACTTCACGTGGTTCATCGGCAGCGCACTGGAAAACGAGTGGGGCGATTTTCGCTTCAACCTTTATATCCTGCTGGGCATGGTGGGCGCGGTGGCGGCCTGTCTGCTGACGGGCTACGCCGATACCTACTGCCTGTCCCTGTCGCTGCTGCTGGCCTTTGCCATGCTTTACCCGGAGGTTCAGGTGCTGCTCTTCTTCGTCATCCCCATCCGGGTGAAGTACTTCGGCCTGTTCGCGGGGGCGCTGTGGCTGCTCAGCTTCCTCGGTGCCGGGGCAGCGGGCAAGCTGAACTATCTGCTCTGCATGGTAAACTTCCTCGTCTTCTTTGGCCCGCAGGCGTGGCGCAGTGTCCGCGCGTGGGTCCGCCGTGAACAGTGGAAGAGGAAGAACCGCCGATGATGCTGGATCGATTGGAAGGCAACGCGGAGCTGAAATCCAGCGTTCGCCTCATGCTGGACAGCCGCCGCTTGACCCACAGCGTCCTTTTGGTGGGCGAGGAGGGGCTGGGAGCCGGTTTCGCGGCCCGCTGCGTTGCGGCCGATTATCTTTACCCCCAAGGCGGAGCGCCCGCTGAGACGCTTGTACGGGGCGAATGCTGCCGTGCCGTGGCAAAGGCCGGCAAGCGCGACAGCGGCCAGATCGAAACGGGTGTCGTGCGGGAGGCCATCTCGGTCACCGGCATGGGTTCCGGCGGAAAATATCTTGTGGGTCAGGTCACGGCCATGCGGTCGGAGATCTTCAACACCAGCCTTTCGGCGGAGGGCCGCGCCGTCCTGCTCTACCATGTGGAGCGGATGAACGAGGAATCGGCCAACGCCCTGCTGAAGGTCATGGAGGAGCCGCCGGAAGGCGTGCTCTTTCTGCTGACGGCGGATTCGCTGGCGGGCGTGCTGCCCACCATCCGGAGCCGCTGCATCAGTTTTGCGGTGGCCCCGGTCTCCCCGGAGGCCTGTGCCCGCTACTGCACCGCCCATGGGGTGGACAAAAAGACGGCGGCACTCTACAGTGAACTGTTCGACGGCCACATTGGCACGGTGCTCACGGCGGCCCGCGACAAGGCTCGCACCGAGCAGGTGGACAAGGCCATGGAACTGGCCCGGGCCGCGCAGGCGGGCGACAGCTACACCGCCGCCGTGCTGCTGGCCCTGGGGTGCGGCAGCTCTTTTGCGGGACCTCCGGGCCGTGGCAGCGGCGGGGCTGCAGGGCAGCCCCCATGCCCCGGTACAGGGCCAGCAGGCCCAGCGTACCCTGCGGCTGGCCGAAGCTGCCATCCAGCGGCTGGGCGCACAGGTGAACCCGAAGATCGTACTCACCGTATTTGCCGCAAGGCTGGCGCATGCATAAAAAAGACAAAAACAAACAGAGAACCCCTCCGGCGCTTGCGGTACACCGGAGGGGTTCTCTGTTTGGGGTATTGCTTTGGTGTGAGGAGGAATCATGTGTAAGGGGGCGGTTGCGGCCCCGCGTCCCTTACAGGCCCTAGTATACCCGATTTTGCAGGAAAAGTCATTACCTTTCTGTGAAAAAATCAAAAAAACAGAAATTTTAAATGAAAATACGTCAGATTGCTTCAAAAATTCCGGTTCGGGTATTGCCGCGCACGGTCACACTTTCATCGCCGTAGGAAAAGGTGATCTCCAGCGTATGCCCCGTTGTGTACAGGGTGCTGTACTCGTCTTTGGTCAGCGAAATCCCGGTTTCCGCAAAACAGATCTCCTGCGGCTGGAGGGTTTCAAGGTGGCCTTTTTCCTCTGGAGTGAAACGGGAAGTATGGGTACAGGCATAGAGCCGGTAATGATTCCGCGGCTGGCCGTCCATCCGGATGGTGAAATTGTCCAGAACATCCCCGTTTTCGGCAACGCCACAGAACGGCAGCTGGGCGGCTGTGTCATTGCTGTTCTGCATGGTAAAGTAGATCGGCAGACTGTAAGAAGGGATCTGGGTGGGAAAATCACTGCTCCAGAAACCGGAAAGTACGATGCCGCCCACCGACGGCAGGACGGTGCTTTCCACCGGCCCGGCGGTGTATTCGGTGCTGTAATGATCCGGAAGCAGGTAGCCGGTAAAGGTCTGGCGCTGCCCGCCGTAAAGCAGCGTGAGGCTCCAGGGTGCAGGGTCAACGGTCCGCAGACCGGCGCTCAGATCCTCCGGCTGCAGCTTGCAGCTGTAAGAGATGGTCTGGGTCTCCCCGGCTTTCAGCTGGACGTCCTGCACATATCTGGAGCCGTTCCACTTGCTCAGGCCGGTAAAGGTAAACTCTCCGCCGTAACGGCTGTTTCCGAGCATGGGAACAAAGTTTTCTTGATTGAAATAGGCCGCAGAGGAATTGGTGTTCTCTATATTCAGATGGATCTCCATCTGCCGGAAATTGTTTCCGTAATCCTTGGCAAAGGCACGGACGTAATTCACCCGCAGGCCGCCTACCGTGGGCACGGCAGCGCCGCCCTCCGCAGGGGCGCCTGCGCCGCAAAGCAGGCCGGATACCGCAGAGCCGAGCATCAGGCAGCCGGAAACTTTCAGGAAGCTGCGGCGGGAAATTTTACAGGACATAAACATCCTCCTCTCAGAAATCAAGCAGATATTACCTGCTTTTATCATACGCGATGTGCAACTGGAATGCAACATGATCTTTGCAATGCCGCAAAAATTGGTCAATCTGCTGTGATTTTCAGTTCCTGTGCGTGCACTTTGCCGTGCTCCACATAGTGGGCGGCATTGTGGAGGTTTGCGGCGATCTGTGCCTCGGTCACCGGTTTGATGATCTTTGCAGGGACGCCCACGGCCACCGATCCGTCCGGGATGACCATGCCTTCCGGCACCAGGGCACCGGCCCCGATGATGCAGTTTTTGCCCACTATGCAGTGGTTCAGCAGGGTGGCGTGCATCCCGATCAGGGTGCCGTCGCCAACGGTGCAGCCGTGCACCACGGCGCTGTGGCCCACGGTGACGCTGCGGCCCAGGGTCACGGCCCCGCCTACGTCGCAGTGCAGCACGGCATTGTCCTGCACGTTGCTGTTCTCGCCGAGGGTCAGGGTACCGTCGTCGCCGCGCAGCACGGCCCCATACCATACGGTGGAGCCGGGCTTCAGGATCACATCGCCCTGCACGGTGGCGTTGGGCGCAACGAACGCAGCCCCCTCGTCGCGGGGAACTTTTCCACAAAAGGACAGAAACATTGTTAAAAACCGCCTTTCTCTCTTTCTCTTTTGGCTGGTTTATGGTATTCTTTAAAGTAGTATAGCAAGCCAGAGCCTTTCCGGCAAGTAGGAGCTGTTTCAAAACAAAAATTTTTGCCGTGCGTCGGCAAGCAGATACAAGGGGGCACGCTCATGTTCAAAAACACCATCTTCCGCCGCATGACGGCGCTGGTGCTCACGCTGGCACTGGCCGCTGCCGCTGCACTGCCGGGCCTTGCGGTATATCCCATGCCCATCCAGACCGCCAGCGAGACCGAGGCGGTGTACCTGTTCAACGCCGACACCGGCAAGACCATCCTGAACCAGAACGCCGGCCAGCAGCAGTATGTTGCCAGCCTGACCAAGCTCATGACGGCCCTGCTGCTGCTGGAAAGCGGCAAGGACCTGAACGGCGAGGTCACGGTGCCCACCGACCTGACGCAGGAGTTCAAGGACATCCAGAACGCCAACGGCACCACCATGGGCCTGCGAATCGGGGAGACGGTGCGCCGCATCGACCTGCTGAACGCCCTGCTCATCACCAGTGCCAACGACGCGGCCAGCGTCATCGCCTGGGACGTGGGCGGCAGCCTGAATGCCTTCATCCAGCAGATGAATGCCCGTGCCGCCGAGCTGGGCTGCACCAGTGCCACCTTTACCTGCGCCCACGGCCTGTACGATTACGGCAATGTGGCCTCGGCAGAGGACATGGCAAAGATCGCGGCGGCCTGCGCGGCCAACGAGACCTTTGCGCAGGTGGCCGGTTCCACCACCTATACGCTGGGCCAGACGAATTTCCACAGCGAGCAGCGCACCATCAGCAGCTCCAACCCGCTGATGGACGCCTCTGGTGCTTATTATAAGGATTCTGTCAAGTGGGTCAAGGGCGGTTTTACCACCCTGGCAGGCCGCTGTGCGGTGGCCCTTGCTCAAAAGGACGGCCACACCTACGGCCTTGTGATCCTGGGCAGCGACAGCAACGAGCATCTGTACAGTGAGTGTGATGCGTTGTTTGACTGGGCCTTTGCCAGCTTTGCCGACCGGCCGCTGGTGGACACCCAGACCGTGGTGACCACCGTGGACCTGACCAAATGCCGCACCCATCCGGAGGTGGAACTGTATGCGGCTGCTCCGGTCAGAGGCTACGGTCACGCGGACGACAAGGTGAGCTATTCCTTTGACCTGCCCGAGAGCGTGTCGGCCACCGTGAAAAACGGCCAGAAGCTGGGCACCGCCACGGTGTATCTGGACGGCTGCGAGGTAGGCCAGGTGGATCTGGTGACCCATCAGGAGTACGTCTCCGACTTCCGCACCGACATGAAGGCCACGGCGCTTCTGCTGTGCGCACTGGTGCTCATCCTGTTTGCAATGATGGTGCTCACGCTCGCGGCCGGCGGCGGTTCGCTGAGCCTCAAAAAGGGAAGGCGCCGCAGATAAAGTGCCGTGGCCGCAGATGCGGCAGGTTGGAGCAGCAAAAAAGAATAAGAAAAGCGGCGCTCAGTGCCTTGCAACAGGCCCTGAGCGCCGCTTCTTTTGCGCTTATTGGTTGAGGAACTTGATAAAGTGGTAAGATTCCACGATCTGGAAATACTTGATGATGCGCGGGTACAGCGGTTCGGCCTTTTCGCCGAATTGCTGCTTCATGCAGTCAGCAAGCTGTGCAACGGTCTTCTGGCCATCGATCAGCGGCCACAGGTAGCTGCCGGTCTCGTCCAGATGCACCTGTGTGGTGCGCGGTTTATGGAACACTTTTTGCGCGATCGTATTGAACACACCGGTGTTCTCCACCTCAAGGGTGATAAGGCCGGTGGCTTCATCTGTGTGCCAGCGCAGGGTCTCCGCCCGCTGCGGGATAAGATCCAGATAATTGATGGACTGCTTTTTCTTACTCATCAGTTCTTCTTTTTCTTCATGGAGAAGGCCAGCAGGCATGCGATCATCACGATCATCAGGACCACGCCGCCAATGTTGCCCAGATCAATGCTCAGGGCAGTGCTGATGCCGAACACGGCAAACACAGCCAGCAGGATGCCCACAAGGCCCTCGCCTGCGATCATACCGGCACAGAACAGGGTGCCGCGGGTGGTCTGCTCTTCCTTGAGCTTCGCGTCAACATTCTTGCGGCTGTCCATGAACCAGCGCACAACACCGCCGATCATGATGGAGGTGTTCAGGTAGATGGGCAGGTACAGGCCGATGGCAAAGGGCATCACGGGGATGCGCAGGACCTCCAGAGCAATGGCAAGGAACACACCGGTGAACACCAGGTTCCAGGGCAGGTTGCCGCCCATGATGCCCTCGACGATCATCTTCATCAGGGTAGCCTGCGGTGCGGGGACCTCGGCACCGCCGTAGCCCCATGCGCTGTCCAGCAGGTACAGCACACCGCCGATGGCCAGACCGGCGGCAATAACGCCGATCAGCTCACCGATCTGCTGCTTGACCGGGGTCGCACCCAGCAGGTAGCCGGTCTTCAGGTCCTGAGAGGTATCCGCAGCAATGGCAGCGCAGATGCAGATGACAGAGGCGATGGCCATGGAGCCGATCATGCCCTCGATGCCAACGTTGCCGGTGGCCTTCAGGATCATGGTAGCGATCAGCAGGGTGGCAATGGTCATGCCGGAGACCGGGTTGTTGGAGCTGCCGATCATGCCGACCATACGTGCAGAGACGGTGGAGAAGAAGAAGCCGAAGATGACGATCAGCAGAGCACCCAGCGGGCTGACGGGGATGGCCGGAGCCAGCCAGATGATGAGGATGATGAGCAGGATGCCGCCCAGAATAAAGGGCATGGGCAGGTCCTTCTCGGTACGGGAGGTGCCGGAAGCGCTGCCGCCCTTCATGCTCTTCATGGCGTCGCGGAAGGTGGATACGATCAGAGGCAGGCTCTTGATCAGCGAAATGATACCGCCGGTAGCAATGGCGCCTGCGCCGATATACTTGACGTAGTTGGACCAGATAGCGTCTGCACCGCCTGCTGCATACAGATCAGCAATGGTGGTGCCGGCTGCTGCCGGGTACAGGGAAATGTTTGCGCCGAACAGGCAGATCAGCGGGATGATGACCATCCAGCCGACCAGAGAACCGGCAAACATATAGGAAGCGGTCTTGGGGCCGACGATATAGCCCACGCCCAGCAGAGCGGGGTATACTTCCATGCCCAGAGCACCCTTGAAGGAGCTGAAGGCCACGGCAATGTCGGAGGGGATCATCTTCAGGCCATCGACGATGAACTTGAAGATGGCTGCCAGACCCATGCCGGAGAACACGGTGGAGGCGTTTGCACCGCCCTCTTCACCGGCCAGCAGAACGTCTGCACAGGCGGTGCCTTCCGGGTACAGCAGGGTGGCGTGTTCCTTGACGATCAGGGCGTTGCGCAGGGGCACCATGAACAGAACGCCCAGAATGCCGCCGCACAGGGCGATCAGGGTGATCTCCAGGATGCTGGGCTTGTCGCACAGGCCCTCTTTTGCCCACAGGAACAGTGCGGGCATGGTGAAGATGGCACCGGCGGCCAGGCTCTCGCCTGCGGAACCGATGGTCTGCACCATGTTGCTCTCCAGAATGGAGTTCTTCTTGAGCAGGACGCGGATCACGCCCATAGAAATGACTGCTGCCGGGATGGAGGCAGAAACAGTCATGCCGACGCGCAGGCCCAGATAGGCATTTGCAGCGCCGAAGACCACAGACAGGATGATGCCCATGATCACAGAGGTCGCCGTCATTTCTGCGGTGATCTTTTCCGCAGGAATATACGGCTTGAAGGATTCTTGATCTTTCATGCTTGCACTCCTTGCGACAGCACAAGCGCCTTGCTTTTGGGGGCAGGGCGCTTGTGCTGTCCGTTTTCCGATTTCCTAAACACGCGCATCCCATCCAAAAGGACGCGCTGGCACGTACTCTATTATACTAAAGTATGACTGAATTGGCAACTGGAAATGTACACAAGAAATTTACAAAAAATTCGTTTATTCAAGCATTTTGCGGGAAATTTGGGCAAAAGTGTGCGAAAAAATTCCATATGATTCCAAAACTGTACGCACATGGAGAACAGCTTTGCGGGAAAAGAATGCCTTTTAACAGTGCGCGCGCCTGTCCGGAGGAAGGGCGGAAAAGCTTCCCTTTTCCCTGCTTTCGGCGGGCCTTGGACAAAGCTGAAAAAAGCCCCGGGTCTTTTCTCGGCTGGACCAGCCTCAGAAAATTCCCGGGACGCTCACACATTATAAAGAATGCTTTTACACGGCCCCATAGATGCCGTGCACTGACACTTCGCCGGTGAACACATGCACTTCGCCGCTGTCGGTGCGCACCACCAGACGGCCCTCTTCGTCCACATCGACGGCTTCGCCTGCACCCTGCCCGCCGTCCGGCAGGTCAAAGGTGACCCGGCGGCCCAGATTGACGCAGGCGGCCTTGTATTCCTCCCGGAAAGGGGCAAAGCCGTCCCGGGCAAACTGGTACAGATTGCGGTCAAAGCCAAAGTCGGTCAGACCCTCGGCCAGCCATGCGGGGTCGGTGGAAAGATCCACCTTTGCCCCCTGCAGCTCCAGCGAGGTGCCGTTGGGCAGGCCGGCGGCGTCAAAGTAGCTCTGGGGCTGGGCAAGATTGATGCCGATGCCGCACAGGATGCCCCGGCCCTGCTGCTGGTAGCCGTAGCTCACGCTCTCGCACAGGATGCCCACGATCTTTTTGCCGTTCAGCAGCAGGTCGTTGGGCCACTTGATCTGGCAGTCTACGCCGTAGCGCAGCTT
>ERZ827156.4114-NODE-4114-length-12191-cov-4.444298_pt1 | contig 12191 bp, 12 predicted proteins | sample MGYA00519919_ERZ827156 | MGnify/ENA primary metagenome ERZ827156 (study PRJEB31778, sample SAMEA3449269) | human gut metagenome | biome: human gut; feature: human-associated habitat; material: faeces | place: United Kingdom | collected 2010/2012 ... | reverse complement strand
TAAGCCGCAGACCATCTTCAGGCAGATGGTCACGCCGTCCTTGGTGTGTGTTTAGATGCATTTGGCATGTTTGTTTTAGCATAACGTGTTTCTTCCTTCCGTGGATTGAGTAGCTGGTTTTATGCAGGAGGTGAGTTGTAGAGGAGCAAGGGAAGCATGCTTTGGACCAATGTCGCCTCGGCCGTTTTCATCGTTTCGGTACTGCTCTTCATCAGAGAGCTGACGGTGATGTGTAACTACTCCCTGAAGTCCTTCCAAACCAACCATGGGAATCAATCCCGGTTCGCCTCCTTCTACCGCATCCATTTTCCAAAACAGAATGCAAGCAGCTTTTTGGAGGAGTACGTTGCACGGACACTGCCGTTCGGGAGTTTTCGCTCGTCCAGCCGTATCCGCACGTTAATCCTGAAGAAAAACAATACGCAACTCGTGAAGAGCGGAGTCGCAGGAGCTGCGAAGAAGAAGCCGAAACTCAATGCGTATGAGCGCAAAGTGCTCCGTCGGAAGGAGCAGAGAGAGGAGTTCCTTGAGCTGTTGAGACACCAGCAGGACAAGGGACTGGAGGAGGATCAGAGCAACACGCGGTACGTGATCTTCTATCCGATCGAGGCAGGGTTTGGCAACCTCGTTTCGGTCATGGCGGAAGCAATCGTCGTCTCCTTCATTACGAATCGTCATTTCTACAGTAGTTCCTATGCTGTCCCTTTCATTCTAGTCTACAACTATCCCGTATTCTCCCAGTACTTCGACCTGCCCTTCAAGTTCTTTTCCTACCCCAATAACAGTGGCGCTGCCATTTGGTGCTAACGAATAGCCTTTTTGAGAGAGGATAGCATCATGATCCGCAACACATGCAACTATTTGGAGTCCGACATCCTGAACGCCACGAATCGGTTTGTCGTGTTCAGTTCGTCCTGCAACATGATTGACTATCTGACGTACAACAAGGACTACTATTCCTTCTTCTACGACCATGGCTTTGTTGTCGATGAGAAGGGGGACGTTTCTGCGCAGATCCGAAAGTACCTCCTGAACTTCATGTACACGCAAGTGATTTCGGTGAAGCCATTTGTCTCGAATCGAGTTACAGAGCTGAAGACGAAACTGAACTGGGATCGTTTCTACTGGGTCGGTATTCAAATCCGGTCCGGACACACGTCCGTTGACAGCTACTTTGACTTCTTCCTGACCAAGGATGACATCAAGTACTTCTTCGTTCGAGCGCAGGAGCTGACGGAACAGGCGAAGCAGAAGCAGTCAAAGCCGGTCAAGTGGTTTTTGACGTGCGACAACAACCGGATTCGGAATGAGCTGCTGAAGGAGTATGGCGATGTGATCGCTTCATCGGAGTGCCAGAGTTCGCACTCACTCGCCGACATGTACAGTGATGAGGAGACAGACGGCATGATGTGCACTCTCGTGGACGGCTATCTTATGGGATCCACGGACGTGGCCGTTATTACCGGGAGAAGCACGTATGGCATTTGGGCAACGAACATGAACATGCATCAGAAGCGCTACCAGGTGTTGAAAGGCGCGTGGAAGGAGTACAAAAGGAAAGGCAAATAGCGTGTTTGTTCCACAAACAGAACACTCTTTCTTCCTATCCGGAAAGATGCCCTCCGATGTGTGCTCCGCCGTGGGCTTGTAGGCAGGGCTGGGCGGAAGCATGCTTGGGTTCTGCGAGTACGAAGTGAAACTCGGCGCCGGCTGAAGTTCTTCCTCCTATGCGTTGATTCGCAAGGGCATCATCACCTCTGTTCGCTGTCTCTTCCGCTCCTGCAGCTCCTGGGTCTCCCACAACACTGTGTTCGTATCGGAGATGGCACAGATCGATTTCTTCACGCAACGGCGCTCCTCCAAGAGACGCTTGCGATTCAGAGACTCGTCCTTCTCGCGTGCAACCGCCATCACCTACACTGAACGCAGAGATGTGCCACTACTTCAGAAGCCATGCAGGAGTGCGGAAGAGGCAAATCAGGCAAGAAGGTGGGTACCTCTCCCTCTCTAACACTGAACGTATTATACAGTGCGTACAAATTCGTATGGGGAAGCGTGGTTACGTTCTTATAGCTGGAATTGGGAATGGCTAGAACTCAAGGCACTCAGGAAGAAAGCACTGTAACCGAACACCGACGGTAAGTCCTTCTGCTTTACATAGACCGCCAAGTCAGAGAGGCTCTGCTTCGAATTCTATGCAATGACAAACGATCGCGGAATGGACTATCGCCAGGATTATATGTTGAAGGTTGACCGTCGGTTTCATCGTCAGATTTGCTTCTTCGCACGCTCGGCGGCCAATATCTCTGATATCTGCATGTAAGACTCCCAATTCCGGACGCACATGTTTTTACAATTTCCGACATGGAGTTGAAAGTGCTTTGCGAGACATAATCGACCTGGTTGAGTTTCAGCAGCTCCGCCACGATTTTGTCAATGATATCATCGACCGGGCTTCTTTGCATGGATAATACGAGTGTCACACTCTCTCTAAAAGAGTATTGGTGCGTACCCAAAATCGCCCTGATTTGAAGAGTGTCCAGTTTTGGGGGCTATTTTGAAACTGATTGACAGAAAAAGGAGCTTTCTGTGTCAACGGATGAAGTAAAAATCAGGTCTATTTGTTGTGCTCGGATGTGAATAGGAAACAGAGGGATTGATTGTTGCTATTCTGCTATGGAAGGGGCTGGTGGCACTTTGGACAGAGGAGGACGTCTGGATCGATCATCTACTCTTCACCCTCGTTTCTCTTGCATACACTGGAGTTTCCGCAGTGAAGGCAGACGATTGTCATCGGGTTGGTTTCATCTCTGAAGAGAGACTGAATGGAATTGGCTACGGAGGAGAACAGTCCGCCTTCTTGTGCATCGTCACGCATAGAGACCTGGGAGTCTAGGTTTTCGGTGCCATTGGGTTGCAGGGAGTCCAGAGTCTCTTGCGCGAACTCGACATCCATGGAGTCTTCCGCTGTCTACTCTTCATTCTCTGCATTGTAGGAGACTTGCGAAAAGAAGAGGAGGACGGGAAGGGAGCTACATTCAATGCACGATTCAATCATGCTCTCTTCGTTGGGAAAGACAATAGCACTTCCGTCGCTGTACTCGAGCCAACGTCCCCGTTCCTGACACACACACACGTAGTGGAAGCCCCGATAACAGATGAAGGATTGGAGCGTGAACAGAGGAGAAGGCGCCAGAATGGCCTTAAGAAGCGCCTTGATGGTGGAGGAGGACTGTGTGGAGGAGGCGTTCACCAGGCTGACAACAAACAGTGGAGGCGATCGAGCAATCTCTTCGCTAGCGGTAAGGGCAACAGAGAAGACATACGACAACACCACCTCACACCGCGCGCCTCGCTTCTCACAGTTGTCGCAGGTGCAGTGCTGGTCGGCTGCGTTCATCTTCATCTGCTTCTGCAGGATCGAGTGCAGTCCCAGCGGCGTGTAGGCCATGTCGAGGAGTTGGGACACCACCACGGGGAAGTGCCAGAGGGAATCGGTGCTCTCCTTCACCTCGCCGCACGTGCAGCAGAGGGAGGAGGTCTTCTTGAGAATCCCAAACAACTAAGATTAAGTGACAGTGCGGATCGGTACAGAATGGGCCAGGCACGGTCGCTCACAGTCCTTATGATGGTAGTCCGGTAGGACCGCGTCTTCGGAGGTGAACAGAGAACTGGAAGAAGCACTGTGCAACAACTCCATGATGTCCTCCTAGACTGAAGGGAAGAAGAGGGAGCAACATAGGCTTCGATGGCATCTCCCATTTCCATGTCGGAAACGTGCTTGGCGGTAATGAGCGCACTTCGGATCCGCTTTGATGAGAGGAGAGCCGGTGGATTGCGCATTTCCTGCTCAATCGTCTACACAGGAAACTACACTGGATATGTCACTTTCAACGAACACACGATACAGGAACAATCACTCCCATCCTGTCCGCCTTCCGTGGTTTCTTCATTGAAGGAAGAGACGAAAGACTACGTGGCGGATGAAGGATTTTGGTGTTGCGAATGGCAACACGGAATTGGGGGAGATGAAACAGAGACTGACGATGAATGAATGACAGCAGAATCACTTGCAAAACGGCGTTAATGAAACAGTTGTTCGCGTTCAGCTCATTAGAGAAGCCCCGATACATGTTGAAAAGAATGACCGTCTTCGCCATGGACACGGGTCGATAGCATCACTTGGATTCTCATGAATAGGAGGAAGAGGATGTAGAAACGGAGAAAAGAAGCTGGATCCTTGAAGCGGGGTGGAAACAAACAAGGAGAGATGATAAACATAACAAATCACACTTCTAGACATAGTTTCGGTTTACAGGAAATCCTTCTTATCGGGCAGCTGGCCAGTGGTCTTCATCTCGTTAATCTACAGCGGTGAGGCAGACGCACAAACCACGCACCATTCGGGTAGCCCTTCTCTTTCCGTACTGCTTGACAGTGGCGTCAAAGCCAACAAAGCCGACAGCAACGACAGCGGTAGTGATGAAGAAGTTGATGACCTTCTATTGCGTGAGGAAAGCAAACAAAGGGAGCAACCATAATTGCGCTTTATGGATTGAACTACAAGGACGTGGGTCGAGATATGGTCTTTGCAAGAAAGAGGGAAATGGCAGAAAGAGCGCCGATTTCACGAGAGAAACGCCCGGCTCCGCATGGGCGTTGATCTTCAGAATACCCGGTTTTGTGTTTGCAACTCGATGCCTATCCTTTCCGACTACTTCATCGTTGTGTCTGTGCCAACAGATAGTACGTGGCGTTGTGTTTTTGTGACTTTCAGAGTCAAGTATTGAAGCGGAAGAAGTACAACCCACAATTTTGTACAGATATCCCGAGCAAGATCATAAAAAGCACCGCTTCCCGGAGAATGCTCCCTATGTTTGATTGTCGCTGGATACGCGTGATTTCTAGTTCTGCTTCCCGGAAGGAGCGAGAATTGAATACAAGGACGAGGAGGCGAGAAAGCCCTTCTTCTTCACCTTCTGCTTTACGATGGAGTGGAAACACAGTTCGTTCTTTGACGTCTAGAGATGGATCCAGAAGTTATGGAACGACTCTGTTCTATTTTGAGCCTCTGAGCACTCTCTTCCCTCGTCTGTTCATTCGTAGAAGTCGATGGGCAGTACCAGCTGGATGCCGGCGGCAAAAAGCTCTTTGTTCCCAAGGCGCTTTGCCTGCTGTCCCACCAGCCCATGTTCTCTGCCTTCGCCATTTTCTTGCGGTTCCCGTGTAGTTTTGCTGCTCACGTCTAGCGAGCTCTACCGCAACACCATTTCAGTATCGGAGGACATGGAGGAGGGCGACACGCTCCAGGTGAGAAAGAGCTCCTTCAATTCCAGACTGCGCAAGGGTTCCACCTGCAATGTCGTCGACGACGACCTTATCGTCGAATGTCCGGGTGCGCCGCTCTTCAAATCCATCACCGCTAGTGGAGCGCCAGATTCGCTACTTTATCGATTTCTGTCCCTCGCTCGACCCGGCTCTCCAGATCAACGTAGCTTCTCTCCCGGTCCCCTCAGCCCCTAGCTCGTCGTTTTCCAGAAGCTCATCGAGATCATCATGCCGCCGCAGCATTGCCTCCCCTTCACCGATAAGCTCTGCTACGAGTCCGTCTTCAACTCGCTCTCCGCGCGCAACATCGTCAAGGTGGTGGCGATGCTGCTGCAGGAGCAGCGCGTGCTCCTCGTCTCCTCCCAGATGGACACACTCACCCTGTGCGCCGAAGCTTTCATCTCTCTTCTCTATCCCTTCAAATGGATGCATCCGCTCGTGCCCTTGCTCCCCACACAACTTATCGAGTACCTGGAGGCGCCAACGCCGTACCTGATGGGTGTGACCACCCCCGTGTACGAGAGCGACGACTGTCAGAGCGTGCTGGAGGGGGTGATTGTGGTGCAGCTGGACTACGACAAGGTGATCGTGCCCAAGGGGGTCAAGGTGGAGAACTTCCCCAAATCCTTCGTGAAGAAGATGGAGAAGGTGTTCAGTCAGAACATCCCGCCTCCATCAAGTCGGCCCGATTTCTGGAATTCACGTATAGCGCGTATTCTGTACTGCGACTCGACGGATTTGATGCACGCAGGGTACCTGGTGTTTGAGGTGATGTTCGGTCCGGGAAAGATGGGCATCAAGATGAAGAGTCGCAAGCAGTGCCTGGCGGAGAACGAGGAGAAGGTGGAGGTGGTCTATCTCGAGAACGTGCCCGACGAGGACATCACCATCGTGGGGCCTGGCAAGAAGGTGCCGCTGCTGCGCCGTGAGCCCGTGATCCTCGCCGTCAACGGCGTGAGCACCGTGGGCCTGCCGCTGAAGAGCGTGGTGCAGATTCTCAGCGAGACGCCGCGGCCGCTGACCATGCGTCTGCAGATCGGCTGCACGCCGGTGACCCCGGGCGCGAACATCTACAACTCGATGGTGCCGTCGCTGCTGTCGCCCATCGCAGAGGGCAGCTCCGAGCCCTGCACGCCCGAGGTGAGCGCCGAGGACCGCGGCGAAGCGCTGCGCAACGCGCTGCGCCCGGAGGCATCGCCGGCGGAGCTGGCGGTGGAGGGCGAGGCGGTGGTGTCGCCGGTGCTGCGAAGGAACGCGAGCTCGCGTGTGGCGCGTCGGGAGAACGAGGAGGGTGTGGTGCGTCGGTACTACCGTGAGTGCAGCCGGAAGAGCCTGGCGGAGAGCGAGGTGGAGGAGGAGGAGGAGGAGAGCGACGAGGCGCGGCGGGCGTGTTTCAACGAGAAGGTGCGCGTGCACTTCCTACTGGAGATTTGCGCGCTACTGGCGGGGTACGAGGAATTCGTGCGTCGGTGCGCGTGTGGAGAGTGAGGCGTAGAGAACGAGGAGGTGGAACCGGAGAACGTGTTCAACACGAAAGGCTTTTTGCGACAGGTGGAGGAGGAGGTGAAGCCGTTGATGAAGACGCTGTGCAAGACGCAGATGTTCAGTCACTTCATCCACGACGCCTACGAGTACGACGACAACTACGAGGTGCAGGTGTTCACGGACGTGATGAAGCTGGCGGAGGAGCTGGGCGACTATCTGGAGGACTATGTGATGGACGCGCTGTCGCCGACCAAGTGGGAGAGGCGAGTGGTGGACGTGACGCCGTGCGACCTGAGAGGGCTGCCCGAAGGGTGAGAGTTGGGATGAGTGGTGAGGGGTAGATGGGAGGCCAGAGTGTTCGAGCGTGATCCGGAGGTGTTCCCTGCTCTGGACAAGGAGCTGTTCGGAGAGCCCATGAAGCGGATGAAGATCGAGCCCCTGCCCGGCGCGAAGGAGTATTCCTTCGTTCCCGAGGATTTGAAGGCGCTGAAGAAGGAGCTGAAGGCGAAAGCGAAGAAGGAGAAGTAGTGGATTGCGTTTTGATTTGCGGGGTGTTTGTTGGAGAGGATGGAAGAAGTGTTTTGAACAAAAGGAGTGGGCGAACATCGTTTTTAACACTTGCTTGTGTACTCACGGAGTTTTCCGATGCTGCCTATGCGTGAAACCATTCAGGAATGGAGACAATCCGTTTCAATAGAATCACCGTTCTTGAATCCCTTTGGAAGAGTCACAGTGCTTAGCGAGGGAATGTCTGTGGATCAGTCACTCCTGAAAAAAACACTTTTCAAGGTAATGTAGAATGGATTGTACAGTGAATAGCTGTTCGCCACAGTAGTGAGCGTCGTCAATCGTGGAAGGTCTGATGTTCAGTTGCCACTTCGCCCACTACTTCGCATCGTCAGAGTACCGTACACCACAATCCTATCAGAAAAACGAACTGCATCCTTTCCTAGTTCGATCGACTGCAGCTTTTGCAGATCTAAGCCGTAATCAGATCCAATCGAACGAACTCTCAAAAGTGGCCACTTCACAATTGAGGAAGGAATTGGCTCCAATGTTAACGAATTGTAAAGCAGCCAAGTCCTTCAGCACCAAATTAGAAGACTGGAAACAATAAGAGCCGATAGTGATTCTGTTGAGAGAAGGCAGGTTAGAAACAGAGAATGACCCTCCAGAACTGAATGAGTCGTCTCCAATGGATAGGACCTGCAAATAGGAAAGACCCTGAAGAGACAAGGAGAGACGCTTGAAGCTGTGCTTGCCTACTGACAGAGAATTCAAGCGAGCCAGGCCATTGAAATTGAAACCGGTAAGTGCAGTGAAAGAGGAATCACCAACAGAAATACTGCGCAGCTGTGAGTTGAGGAGAAGGGTTTGAACCGAAGTGAAGCTATTGCTTCCAATGATCAGCGTGTTGAGGTTTTCATATACACTCAGATCAAGTGTTTTTATACTGGTGCATTGCTGATTGGACACAGTAATAGTCGTAGTAGTCGTTGGATTCAGATATGCATCGGCAAAACACTTGATAGAATAGGGTTGGAGATAGTACTTCAACTTGTCAGAAATATCTATCACTGAGATTTGAAGAGAAAGACTACTGATAGAGGATCCAGATGCTCGATTGAATGCATCCATGGATAGAGTCACTTCTTGGAGGTTTGGAATTGCTAGTTCTTAGAGGTGTCAAGAGTGATTACTAGTTAGACTATATCTTCTCACGTTCCAGAATGCATTGGGTCCGTAGAGACTCGTAAGGCGAGGAAGATCTAGTGATTAGTCTTATCGAAACACCTCTGACTATTCATTGTTAGTGACTGACCCTCGTATACATCAAATTCCATCGCATTCTGACCAAGAGATATCGTGGTAAGTTTAGGAAGGTCTATGATTTCACTCACGAAGCACATCACGTACTTGTGAGAGAAACACTAGTGCACAATTGGAATGCTCTCGTTTTCAACTCTAGCTTTTCCAACTTGGGCAAATCTACACTTGAAAGACTGAAGGACAAGCACTCTCTAGCACTAGTGAACCTGTCTTAAAGGCATCTGCTCCGAACACAATCTCCGTTAATTGCTGATGGCCTTTAATGCTCACGGTTTTCATCCCATTAACTGATCCTTCACTGAGTGTGAGATGCGTGAGAGAGGAAGGGAGCGGAAGTGAACTTAGCTTTCCAAACGTATTCCTACCGAATACAAGACTTTTAAGTGATGCAGGCAGCTTGAGAGACGACCCTTTATTGAAAGAATTTGCACCGATCGTTAGTTCTTGCAGGTTCGTATAACCACTCAAGTCCAGAGAATCATGCGCATATGGATACAACCAATCAGTACATTTGTTGGAACGAATTGAAAGAGATGTCACATCAAAGGCAAGAAGTCCGCCATCCATGAAACACTTAATGTCGTCTTTCTGCAGCATTGCCGCCAGCACATTTCCAACATCTATGTATGAAACCAGAATGATGGGACTACTGCTCACAATAGCGTTGTTGTTATAATTGAAAATGTAATGGTCATTTGGAATTGATCTTATCTTGGGAATATCTATCAATAATAACGTGGAAAGGAGAGAGTACTGATAGCTGTGATGGAACGGACATAATAGAAGTTGTATGCGTAATACCTCCAACTCCAATTTGATGTTTCGATTGTTGTTAGACTCGGTAAATCTATGCCTTATTGTATTGCCAGTTACACACCCTTCAATGTGAGACTACTGTACATATTATTAGAGTAGTAATAGAAAGCACGATAGAGTAGTTTTATCCTTTGCAGTTTTGGAAGATCTGCATGTGAACGAACACAAAAAGAGATACTCTCAAAGGTGACATGCATGCAGTCATAGAATGCGTATGTACCAAAAGTGGCAGTACTCAAAGAGTCCATGTCTACTGGTGAAGCCACTCCTTCTCTTGTACTCCTTAGCATCAGATTAGCATAATAGAAACTGTATGAATAATCAATGTGACTACCACCGATGGTCAGTGAGGTCATCTTGCTGTTGTTCTCAATAGTGCAGGATCCATAAGTGGAAAAGGCGTGATTATTGATAAAGAGAGAAGTGATCTCCGGGCAATTCTTCAAAACGAAAGAGTACGAGGAATATGTTTCCATGTCAGTGAAGCTCTCTTCTCCAATACTAATCCATTTCAGCTTTTTCAACCCATCAATCTTCACATCCGTCACCTTCTTATAGCTGCCACTTCCAATAGAAACCGTTTCAACATCAGGAAGCAAGGACAAGTCAAATGAGTAAACCCAATCATTATTACACTTGTTGCTTGGAATATCAATGGTTGTTGTTACTATCTCCCAGGTATAGCACTTGATAAACACTGGTTGAAGGTGATACTTCAACTTATCACTAATATCTACCCAGTCACAAACCATCCATTTATATACTATCCTTGGTTACACTCTTCACCTTCAAAAACGCCTTATCAGGGAGGTTGATTTCGTTTAACACCGGGATATCTACATGTGACTCCAATTCAAGTATGGAACTCTTTGCGATAACTGTTCGCACATTGATGAAGTAGTTATAGGAGTTGCTGCTTTCACTGCAGGTCATGCGTTGTAGACTTGGAAGGTCTATTCATTATTCCCACAGCATTTCCTTTCTTTCCATATGCAGAACAGTATTCTCTGAATCGGTAAAAACGAGAGCATTCGCCATCAACTGGATGCTACGCAAATTGGGAAGCTCTAATGCATAAATACCCACTGACTACTAAACCCTTGATTGTTACGGTAACCACATTTCGAAGAGACAATTCTCCAATGACAACACTGGTCAGCTCCTTTAACCCGGAAACAATGAGACTCTTAAGATTCTGGAAACTGTTGTTCCCAATGGTCAATGACTTAAGGTGAGGGTAACGCGACAAATCCAGAGTGTCTCGTACGCTGTTGCATTTCCCCTGGGCGATAGTGAGCTGAGTGATGGTACTCTTTACAGGATTGCTGCTCCAGCACTCATCATATTCACTTCGGGGAGGCTGAGTGGGCCCTACTGTGGGAGCTACTGTGGGAGGCGGCACTGTAGTAGGGATTGGTACGGTTGGAGCAGAAGTGGAAGGAGGTTCACATTCGGGCTCACCAGGACAATAGCATATGTTGTAACGATTCGGGAAGGGACCAGCAGCCGCATACTGCCTCACAGTTGACTTAAGCTCCCAGTTCCACGTGAAACGACATTGCTCTCTTTCTGCCTCATCTTCCAAGTCATAGTAGCCATAACTCTCATCCGAATCACCACACATCTTGGTATAGGCAACACCCAGTTCATTCCAAGCCGACACCTCCACATTGGTGTTGATAGGGCATGCCTGCCTCAGATGCTGAGCAAAAGTAGTATTCCTAGTACCGCCACCCTCGTTGTAACCGTTGTTATTCAGGTTGATAGTCTGCAGCATAGGGAAGTTCATCTTATCCTCGCAGATGGCCTTTAGATTGGCAACGATGGAAGCCTCCAGAGTCTCGGCGTCAGCAGGATCCACGCAATCCTGAATGTTGTGTTCAGACACCTGGAAGTACTTCAGGTTCTTGAAGTAGCCCAGAGCAGCGTTGGCAACCATCCAATCCAGCATCGTCTTGAAACCATCACGCTTGAAGGTTCCGTAGATGAACACCAGACGAGAAGGATACGTGTACTGAGTCAGTTCCATCAGACGAGGGATCATAGCCACTCCCAGGGCATGGGACTGCATCGCATCGGAGTAGAAGTACGTATCAATGGGAGCCTCGTTCTTCACCTGCTTGGACAGAGATTCGTGGAACAATTCAAGAGACAGATAAGTGATACCAGAGAGAGCGAGAACACGAGTGTGGGCGAGAGCCTTGGTAGGATAGGCGTCACGAATAGCCAAATACAGCTCAGTCACCTTATCATCCTTGATCACATCCCAGAAGCAAGTTGTTTGATTCGCGTAGTTGCAATTATCACCTTGAATGAAAGGATCGTAGATGGGGAACCAGGGTTCAGGGGTGGGAGTAGGTTCAGGAGTTGGACAGTATTGCTTGCTCTTAAGATTTGGGAAGGGACCAGCAGCTGCATACTCCGTCACATCCGAGTTCAACTCCCAGTTCCAAGTGTAACGGCATTGGCTCCTTTCTGCCTCATCTTCCAAATCATAGTAGAAGTAGCTGCTAGTTACACTACCGCACATCTTCGGGTAATCAACGCTCTGATCCGTCTGTGCAGTCACTTCCACACCACTGTTGGCAGGGCATGCCTGTCTCAGGTGCTGAGCGAACTCAGAGGAGCCCGTGCTACTACTACTTTGGTAGCCGTTGTTGTTCAGGTTGATGGTCTCCAGCATAGGGAAGTTCATCTTATCCTCGCAGATGGCCTTTAGATTGGCAACGATG
>ERZ827156.4111-NODE-4111-length-12205-cov-4.203210_pt1 | contig 12205 bp, 14 predicted proteins | sample MGYA00519919_ERZ827156 | MGnify/ENA primary metagenome ERZ827156 (study PRJEB31778, sample SAMEA3449269) | human gut metagenome | biome: human gut; feature: human-associated habitat; material: faeces | place: United Kingdom | collected 2010/2012 ... | reverse complement strand
GATTCAACAAGCTCACATTCTCCTTTCCCTCTTCAATCGCATACTCAATCATCACGTCTTCACTCTCACACTCCTTCTCCATTTGGAACAGCTCATCATTCTTCCACACTCCACATCGCAACACTCTTCCACTCTCTTCGTCAAACTCCATTCCCCTTCCTTCTCTCTTCATTGACTCCACATCATCAAAGCCACCTCTGTAAACCACTCCATTTCCCTCGATCACCAACTCCAATCCATTCTTGCAATTCTCAATACAACGGTGCTCCTTTCCACCCAACCCATTCCAATCTTCACTCCTCAGTGCCTTTCCCTTCTCATACAATGTGAATCCACCTGCTCGAATACCATCCACTTCTCTCCAACTCAATTGAAGGATTCCCTTGTAGAACAACGAACATCGTCCACTCTTCACTTCTCTGACCAAATACTCATCACAATGATCTCCTTGATACATCACAATCTCAACCTCCTCTCCATTAACAACCCTCTTTTCATTTCGCTCAGTTACATAATCGCTCATCAGCACCCTCTTTGCCAACTCTTCTCTTGATTCGTCTATTCATCAGTACATCAAAACCGTTCAAACTCTTCATTGCCAACTCTTTTGTGAAGACCAACGCCATGTCTCTTCTCAAACTCGCATCGATCATCGCCACAGGAATCAACACCGAATCCACATCCATCACTCACTTCACACTCTTACTCCGCCTAACCCTTTTCTATCCCTTTTCCTATTCATCCTCCTACAGAAACACAAGAAACACACACATCTTCCAGAACGATCATCGCCTCCTCCAATTGTACTCCTCAAATTCCCATCAATACCTCTCCCCTAACCCCAATTCACACACGCCTCCCTGAATCTCCTCATAGAAGCCACAAACAGAATGACAAACCAGAACCGCGGTTATTGCCCTGAACCCAGCGTCTCTGCTGATGGCAGCGGAGGATTTGGAATCACCTGCCCTTCGCTTCCTTGACAATCCTCATTCTTTTTTTATCTCTATCGCTTTCTCTTTCGATATGGTTCCTACGATTCGTCAGCCTGCCCCTAACTTCTGCCTCAACGGTGCTGAGGGCTTCGATACGATTACCAACGTTACCCTCGACAAGTACAAGGGTCAGTGGCTGATTCTTCTCTTCTATCCCATGGATTGGACCTTTGTCTGCCCGACGGAAATCTTCGCCTACAACGACGCTGAGGAAAAGCTGGCCGCGGTGAACGCCAAGGTCGTCGGCATTTCCGGAGACTCTCCTTTCACCCATCTTGCTTGGCTGAGAGCTCCCCGCGAGGAGGGTGGTCTTGGTGGCGACATCAACATTCCTCTTCTGTCCGATGTGACCCGAGAGGTGATGAAGGCGTACGGCGTGTACAACGAGGACAAGAGCGGTCTGGACTACGCGCAGGCTTTCCGCGGTCTGTTCCTGATCGACCCCAAGGGTATCCTCCGTCACATGTACATTAACGACAACGGTGTGGGCCGCAATGTGGATGAGACCATCCGTGTGATCAAGGGCCTCCAGTTCAGCGACGAGCACGGCGAGGTGTGCCCTGCCAACTGGCACGAGGGCGAGAAGACGTTCACGCCGAACAGCGCTGGTGTTGCCAACTACCTTGTTAACCTTAAGAACTTGTCTGTTTGTTGAACAATCACAGCAGTACTGAATGGGAACGACAACTTGCTGCCTGAGCGATTCCTCCTCTTCGATGCTCTCCAGCTGCTTCAGAATCAGGTCCTCCTGCTTCAAAACGGACTGGATCGTCAGATTTACCCGCCGCGCGGCGCACGCGATCTCATATCCGCCATACACATTCCACCTCTTCGATGTCGCCTTCTGATATTCTATTTCGTTCATTTCCTATCCCTCACATGACACTCTATGCACTACGCTCACGATCTGGGAAGGAGAGGGAGAGAATGCACATCGCACCGCCTCCCACACAAAGGGACGCAAGGCGAACACCACAACAAAGAAGAGAATCACAAGGAGACTGTTCTATTCATGATTCACGACATATCATCGCAACGAGGTTGGCGAAAAGACCGAAAAAGGTGCCGTAGAGATCCGGGTTTTCCGCGGGAAACGACACGAAGCCGGCAATCACGGCGAATGTGGCAAACCACAGAAGGATGCTGCAGAGGATGAAGAAAACGAGGAGACGGTAGTGGAGGCAGGAGATGAAGAGAATGCGGACATTGGCGATGATGACCATAATGGTGAACACAACACAGCCGAGGAAGGAGGTGCTGATTGTCTACGGTGAACAGACAGCGAAGAGCCCACCATGTTCATTCCAACATCGCATGCGCTCGAGTAGGGGAAAAACAGGAAGCAGAGGCCGAGAATCACGAGCGACTCAACAATGGAGAGCAGAATGTTGCACAGGAAGCTCAATCGGGATAACCGCGGTTTAAACCACGACACGGCGTAGAGCTGCGGCACGCGTGCCATGACCTCCTTACTGCAGATAAAGTCGACGGATGCCAGGGTGATGATTGGTACGGAGGTAAAGCTACGATTCAGCGATTCGCGCTGCATTACTAGGTGTTGTACCCGTCCACGCCCCAGGAGGGCAGGACCTTCAGTCCGGAGAACATGGTGGTGTAGGAAAGCAGGAGCGTCACCACGGACAGTAATGTGTTCTTGTACAGGAAGAACAGCACCAGCGTCTGCAAGCGCATCTCGTTCGCCTTGCCGTGCACCAACACCAGCTTGTGGAGGCATCGGAACGAGGGCAGTCCGACATCGCAATTGTTGAAGGCTTGCAGTCCCTCCTTTCCCTTGATGCCCACGCCGATATCGCTCTCGCGAATCATGCCAATGTCGTTCGCTCCGTCGCCCACGCACAGCACGTGCACTCGCTGCGCACGCTTCCGCCCGAATGCCTTCAGTTGACGCGCCACTGCCTGTTTCTGATCCTTGCGCATGCGCGCCAACACCACCGCCTTTGCGTCGCACAGCCGGTCCAGCAGCCGTGTCTGCAGCGCCTCGTCCGCTCCGCCCAGCGCCAGGTCCAGCGCGAAGTCGTCCAGCAGGAGCGATGCGGAGGAGGTGTCAGTGGCCAGGGCGGCAGCCAACAAGTCAGAGGACGAAGGTGTGACAGATGACAACGCAGAGGGCGAAGGTGTGACAGATGACAACGCAGATGGCGAAGATGTGACAGATGACAACTGAGATGGCGAAGATGTGACAGATGACAACGCAGAGGGCGAAGATGTGACAGATGACAACGCAGATGATGACGTGATGGTTGACAACCCAGATGGCGAAGACGACGCGATGACATCCTGAGATGCGTTTCGCTGCAGCTGGGCGCGCGTGAGGCGAAGGAAGGGCGTTGTGGGGTCAGCCACGCCCGCAGCGAGCTACGATGAAACTCTCTCGCCACGGCGAACCGCGATGGCCTCGGCGGTGTCCGGCTTGTCGCCCGTGAGGATCCAGAACCGGATGCCCGCGGCCTGCAGGCGGCGCACCGACAGACACACGTCCTTCACCAAGTCGTCCTGGATGGCCGCCGCGCCCTGCAGTGTCAGACCCTGCTCCAACTGCTCCTGCGCCTCGGCTGGCACCGTGGCGGTGTGACCCGCGCGCTCCAGCTGGCTCTGCGGTGAGGAGGAGAAGAGACACCCACCTGCCACGCGGCGAACGCCTCGGGCGCCAGCGGCTTCCCCGCGAACAGCAGTCTACGCCTCACCACACGAGAGAAATCACACGTGCGCAGCGCCTGGCTGCTGCAACGGTCCACGAAGCGTAACACGGGGTCCGTCGCGGGCGGTGCGTGGGCCAGTAGAGGCAGCACCGTAGCGTCGGCGCCCTGCGTGTGAGTCGGGAGGACGAGCAGCACCTTGCAAAGCAGCCAGAGCGTACCACGATAGTGCACAACGACAGAGGTGCGTTTGCGTGCGGTGGTGAAGGGGAACCACTGTAGCACCTGAAGGGTCTCGCGCATGCCGCGGATCTCCACGTCGATGGCGGCGCGGCGGCGCGAGCGGGAGCAGAAGCGATAACCGAAGTCGGCGACGGCGTCGAGAAGTGCCTGGGTGTGAGAGAGGAAGAGAGAGGCGACACGCTCGTCCTGCGAGGAGCAGAAGACTTGAACGTGGTCGGTGGGCGAGGCGGGCGAGGCAAAGGACGGAGGGTCCTGACTTGTTCGCTCCTCGGAGGACGTGATGATGCGGAGTTCGGAGAAGGAGGAGGAGGGGAGGAGGAGGCGTGAGGACTTGAGGGTGGTAGATGGTTGGCGGGAAGTGGAGGGTTGGCGGGAAATGGATTGTTGGCAGGAAGTGGATTGTTGGCGGGAAATGGACTGTTGGAGGGAAATGGCGGAGCATGGCGGGACATCATCGGAAGAGGCGGTGGCAATGGAGAGAGCGGAGTGGTTGGTGAGCATGTTCAGGAGGAGGAGAGAGGCCTCCGCGTCGAGTGCCACACCCGCAGAGCTCATGAAGGAGTTGTGCACGGGCAGCTCTCGTGAGGGCGTGCACAGGCGAACCACGCGCAGGTTGTTCTGCGTGATGGTGCCTGTTTTGTCGGAGAGGACGTGGCTAAGGGTGAATGGAGGCGGAGGAGTGAACGTGACATGTCCCAATTCGTCGATAATGCCGGCATTTCGCACGCGAATGTGTTCCTGGTCCTCTTCGAAGCAATCCAGATCACACTCCATGAAGAACGTCTGAAGCAGGAGGCTAGAAGGTGAGGTGGGGAGAGAAGAAGGACGCGATCTCGACACAGACGTAGAGAGAAGCGGGAACGATCTGGTAGCAGAGTTGGAAGTACACAAAGAAGGATTTGATGAAGTGGAGAGTGTAACTGGGAATCTCAATGTGGATGTTGGCGTGCGGCTGGCTGTCCCACAGGACTGACAGCACAGCACTCAGCAAACAGATCACAAACAGCAAAACGAGCAAATAGAACACACACCGGTTCAGCAGCATTAGCGTGTCCGACTCCTTCTTCGGCGGGCGGCTGCGCGTCGAGAACTCGATCTTGGTGCCACTGCCCACGGCCACGGCACAGCCCACCACCCAGTCCGTGAACACCACGCGGCAGCCACGGAGCAACAGCGACGCCACTGACACGTGCTCCACTGCATTCTCCGCGGAAGATTCCGTCGTGATGATCGTGGATGATTCCATTGTGTTCTTCCTTGAAGCCTCCTTTGTGATTGTCGTGGAAGCTTCCCTTAGACTCTTCGCGGAAGATTCCGCCGTGATTGTCGTGGAGGATTTCATAGTATCTCCCACGCCTCGTGTTGGTGATAGACGGATGGATCGCTCGGACGATGTGAGTTGAAAAACACCATCAAAAGAAGAGGTGTTCGGGTTTTCTGCCTCACAGAAGAGCACAGGATGACGCTGGAGAAGAGAGGGCATACTATCCGTGAGGAGAGAGCGAGAGAGTCACGAGAGAAGGGAGGAGAGATGAAGAGAGGCTTTGGATTTGATGTCCGTCTCACCATCGATGTTGGTGGTGGTGATGAAGCACGTGCTCTGAGTGCTCTGGTCGGAGGTAGACAGTACGACCATGTCGCAGGGGATGTCCTCGTTCTTGTGGATCTTGAGGATGTCCCCGACCTTGGAAGTGAGGAGAAGGAGGAGAATCAACATGCACGTCGCCCCATTCCTTTTCGATCCAATCGTTCTGTGCAGTGCTCCACAGAGTCACGCGTCTTGAATTCGTCTCACGATCGCTCTTCCGCCGTTTCGACTCAAGAATGCAGAGATGGACTGCTTCGGCTCCAATAATGGTGAGGAGTGATGGCAGACTGCTAGGAAGACAGTTCGTCAGACTGATGGAGGGAATGCACTGGAGGATGGACACAATGAGAAAGAAGACGTTTGCCAATTTCGTTTTGGGGTTGAACACATCCCACAGGTATAGAGGAACAGCAGTGAGCATGTTGTATCTTGTAGTAGTCACTCTGTTGCTTCCGTACTGCATATTCTGTTCTGCATCACCACAGATCACCTAGCACTCAATGCTCGTTATGATTTCGTACTCTTTTGGGATAGAACTCCATCGTCCCGTCAATCCCATCAGGGGGACCTTCTGAAGTGGTTATCGAGCTCATAGAGAGGCACCTTCTTACGGGCACAGACGATCTTCGATAGAACAGTAACTCCTTCGTTTTGACAGTTCATCCTATATCCCTATCCTGCAGAGCCCTTTCTCATCCCTGGTATTGTGCTGAATAGAGTGGAGAAAAAAGGAATCTGAATTGCCACTTCTTCTTTCGTAGGGTAGGTACACTGTCTCCTTCATGCGTCATTTCGCATGAGGTCCACGGGGGATCACTGCAATTACCTGTATTGTGGTTCAATCTCCGTGTGGAAGATGGATGGGTTTTTGATGATTCATAACAGCCCAGTTGTCATGGATTATTTGCACGCTCACATATCCCTAGAGTCGAGTGTAGTTGCGTTTGCTGTTTGCGATTCTCTGTTTGTTGCAACAAAGGAAGCCACTGCTTTTTGGAATTCGTTCGGGTCCCCTGGGGATTCTTTTCCGCTATATACATTTTGTACTTGGTCTGCACACGGTCAATTTCGGAAGGCGTGAGCTGCTCCCGGTTCACGAGGCAGAATGGACATATAAACTACGAGCTTAGCATAGTAGGAATCTCCAACATCCTTCGTCGTGTTCAGGTGAAGACAAGACTTGTGGAACCCTCTCGGGCACTTCGAGCAAAACACCAACGCTCCCGCTCCCTGGCAGATCGTGCAGATATCGTCCTTAAAGCTGGCGTCCATGTGGTAGAAGAGATCGACCATGTCCGTCGATTTCACGTACGGGAAGTAGTTGTGCTACACTTCACGCCATTTCGCAATCCGTCACATGCACCATCGTCATGTTGTCGATGTTGTCCTCCAATCGCCGCTCATCCTCCGGACTGTACTGCGAAATGGGGTTCAGCGGCGGGTTCTTCTCCAACTACGCCTCATTCCGCTCCCCTTCCCCCACCTCTTCATAGGCAAGCTTCAAATCGTAGTTCTTCTGCTGTATGACGACATACACGTCCTCCAGCACATCTGCCGGGAAGTACGACACGAACCTGTTCAGCTGTTCGCTGCTCAGCCGCGTCGGGTCCCACACCAGCTCTGGCGGCGTGCGTGTGGGCTTGTAGGTATCACGTACGCGTGGATCGAACTCTCCCACGGGGGTCTGATAACGACTGCCACGACGGGCGCTGTGGTGAGGGTAGTAGTCCTCCTCCTCTTCTTCGTTGGAGGTGGGTGAGGTGACGGGCGTCTCGTCGCTCTCCTCCACGTGCACGCGCTTGGGCGAGGGCAAGGCTTTCGGCACATCGCTCCTTGCACGGTCTGGTGCGTTGGGGTCTGGAGAGTGGAGTGCGTTGGGGTTGTATTGAGCGAGAGGCGAGGCAATGCCTGACTCGGAAAGCAGCGACAGAAGAAGGCCGTCCTTGGGAAGAATGGTAGGAGGGTGGGAGCGGAGGTCGATCCAGCCGGCGTGGTTGAAGAAGGGAGAGTGGGCGTCGATGGGAGCGGCAACGGCGCTGCAAAGAACCGTGACGAAGGAGGTGAGAGAGGAGGCGGTGTCACAGAGGAGCTGGAAGGTGATGGGGTACAGGGGAAGAGTGTGCTTGCTCCAGGCCGAGAGCAGCTTCTCGATGCGGAGGGTGGCGTTTTCAATCTGGGAGTTAGGAAGAGGAGGTGAATCGACTTCGCTCCGTGATGAACAGTATGCCTTGTGTGAAGCAGTCGTCATCGTCAACGATATGTTCTCTATACACTCAGTGCGTGACCAATGGAGAATACCATTTGCCATGATCGAATTGTCGTACTTCTCCAACAATCCCTTCTTCACTTCACACATTTCCTCGAATCCAGCTACCAGTAACACTCTCACTTATACAATACGCATGCTATCAGGAAGAGGCTCATTTGGGTGAAAAAGGCGGCACACACAATCAATCACGTTGATCACGACAGTCTCGAAGTATTTAAGCAAATTGTGTGATATATAGTCGTTGGAGTTGAGGGAGGATTCAATCTCCGTAACTCGTTTCCGATACTCCTCGCATACGCCATTTACTCCCTCGAGGATAGAAGGCTATGGATTGCAGCCGATAATAGAACGAACCATCTCCGAAACAGTGTCTTGAATATTCTTCCAGCAGAGATGCCACATGCACATCTCCATTATATCCGCCAACTGTTTTAGCACCTCGAGGTCAAAACAGTTCATCACCACAACTCCATTAATCTCCTTCACTTCCACGGAAGTGTATGACAATTCTGTCATGATTGCAGATGGGAAGGGACGATTATGTCCACTATGGGAGAATGACAGAATACTGCTTCTTTTCTGAACCCCAAAACACCCCGATTTGTGTCTGTTTCCATTCTCATTCACTATCACGGTTTTCGTAGTAATGCACATTGTGATCATCAAGGCATCATAGGATAGTTGCATTTGCGCAATTGAATGACGATTCTCGAATCACAGTGAACTACGAAAAGGAATTGAGAATTGATAAAAGCAATTGAAAACAAGTTCATTCCTTGCTGTTTTGGGTGTAATGACCCTTTCATGGGTTTCACAAAACTACCATACCAATCAATTGCTACCATCACCGAGTCTCCAAAGATCACAATTCCAGCACTTCATCGACAGTCATTGAATTGCATGGATAAGGGGGATAGTGAGCAGGAGTGGGAGATTAGCAAGGAGAATGTGATGCCCATCAAGCAGGGCCGTTCTGTGAGCTCACTAAACCATGCGTTGCAGATCGACACTCCCCAGAAGAATCGATCCTTGCAGGAGAAAGTAAAGTGAGAGCTACAAATACAGTGTGAATGGCGTAGAGAACAGGAGGAGCAAATCAGAGACTATATCGGAAGTGATCCGCTATCACCGTGGATATCGTAGACCGCTTCAATTTTGAATCATGTGGTAGATACATAAAATGGACGCAGGAAAACTGCCCAACCGATACCCGAGCCTATTTGAGCGTCATCGAGCGTTGTTTGCAGAAATTCACCGAGTCTCCGTTGTATGCGCAGGATATTCGCTTCCTCCGGATCTGGATTCTCTACGTGAACTCTCTGGACTTCCAGATGGCGAAGCAAACATTCGCATTCATGCGAGCCCATAACATAGGAGGGACTCTTGCCCTCTTCTATTTGGCAGAGACGCTGGTTTACGAACAGAACGGGGAGTATGAGCAGACGGAAAGGCTATATCAGGAGGGGATCACGCTGTTTTGTTTCGTCGTTCTATTGAATGGATAGATGTGCAAAGCCCGTTGAGTCGATTCGCCGTAATCAGCACCAATTCCACCGGCGCATGCGGAGAAAGTGCATCAACCTGTGTGCGGAGCAGCAGAAGAAGGGAGATCCCTTGGACCCTGTGCTCTCTCCCGTCGAACGCAATGGAATCACGATGGCTGCTCTCCGTAAGCTGGAGTCGATTGCAAAGCAGAGCAAAGCGCCGTCCGGAACCAACCGCGCCTTCGGAGCTCTCCAGGAAGTGCATGCTTCATCATCGGGCGTGAGCTTCCAACTCTCGCAGGGCCTCACCGGAGTGAATCCGCTACCTAGCGCGCAGCTTCCCTTCTCCATTTGCGCAGAGGAGCGTGATCATGCGGTGGCTGCCGACGTTCCTCCTCCGTGGGGCACCTTCCACTCCCAGGCTGCCCAGAGCAAGGAGAATCAGCGTATAGCTCGATGTGTGGTCTCACCGGCAGAAGTGGAAACGGACTGGAGTGCCGTGCGGTTGCCGCAAAAGCCAGGCTCCGTGAAGAAGCAGCCCTTGCCCTTCCCCGTCTATGCCGACCCTGCAAACCACCAACCCTCCGCTCATGCCATGGCGGGTGTAACGGGTGTGAGTAGTGGACAAGGACAACGGCTGGTGAAGAAGGAAGCGAAGTGGGGATGGAGAGTGAGGGTGAGACCTAGACAGCCGTTTGCGTTCAAACGCGCACTGTTCCTGCAGGGGCCGCAGCAGGAGGACGAGCTGTCCTTCGAGGAGTACCGCGCCCAGTTCTATGCGGTGAAACCGCGGGGAGAGTTGGAAACGCCCTCCAAGAAGAACAACTCGGATCTGATGGACTGCGAGTCCAGTCAGATGTCCGTGGAAACCGTGGAAACCGTGCAGGGACTGAAAACGCCGGTGGTGCCGAATTCCGCGCGTCGGAAGCTGGATTTCAGCTCGGTGACGCCACTGGCGAAGGGAATGAAGGAGCTGTCCCTGGCGAACTCGCCGAACGACGATCTGACGGTGAACACGCGAGGTGTGCTGAACGAGATGTCCGATTTGTTTGGAAGGTGAGGATGATGTGAGAGTGTAATGAATAGCAAGGATTGGTCGACGAAGAAGGAAAAGCGGCCTGTTTTTGACATTCTGTCAACGGTGAAGAAATCGCAGAAGAGAAGCGCGCCAGAGGTGCCGCAAGAACCACCATTTAAGCTGTACATTCCCCCGTCAGCAGACGTGGACGAAGACATTGACAAGGAGAACATCCCGATTTCCTATGAGAGACAGTTTTCGAGGCCGAGCACCAGCCAACATACAACCACAGAGATATCGATTCCCCAGCGAAAGAGCACAGACCCCTATCAGAACGTAATCGCCGATATTGACAAGGACGATGAAAGCATCACGAGACGCGATTCTGAGTACATACAGCAGCTGCTGGCGTCGCAAAACCACAGTCGGAGCTCAACGGCCTCAGGAACCAATCGAATCAGCGACATGGATGACACTACGTCCTTTATGACCGGTCGCAGAGACACGGCGGACATGAAACTGCTCATGGGTATTCAGGAGCTGATCGACAAGACCTCTGACAATACAACCTAATGCGTGTTTGTTACACTCCGTTGGAACCCTTCTGCATGTACTGCAAACAAACACAGCAGTTTACACAGCTGGAACAACCGTTGGCGACTGCTTGATCTGTTCCTTCTGCGACGGGTACTTCTCTTTGAATACCTTCCACAGCACTTCAAAGCAAGAGTATATGTTATCCAGAGAGCAACCCGTCAGCTCCTCCAGCTCGGTTCTCCAAATCGGACTAGATCTCAACCGCACGCACTTCCCGTACACAATGCCGGCGGCTCTCCGCGAGGCCATAACAATCGCGCCTGTCTGAACGCAAGGCGAGAACAACGAGAAGGGATAGATGCTGACGGACAGGCACAGGAAGAAGTGCAAGAAATCGTCCACATACTTCCTGGCCACTCGCGACACGGGTCGGTTGAGGTAGGTGTCATCGTTAAAGAGAACGGAGAGAGATGTCAGCATGTCGATGAAGTGCGAGCACGTCACCGTATCCAACCTCCAGTGGAGTCTATGGGTGACGAGCAGGGTGGACCAGGACGCTTCAACAACGTTGATCTCGAAGAGCGAGATCTCCTCCACGGTCTTGAACAAGGAGTAGGACTGGTTGCAAAAGAAGGAAAATGATGGGGTGTTTACCTCCTTCTCCTCGTACTTTGCTACAACTTAACGGAGGACAGCACAGCGCACCAGCGACAAGTAGGCATACGATTCCCACCTTTCCCTGGGTCTTCACATCCGTAGAAAACTCATGGAAAACTCGATCGTAGAAGGAAATCGCCACAAAGCAGGTTGACAGGTGGAGAGAGAACTGCTCTGTCAGTTCTAGCATGTAGTTAATGATAGACTCGCGTTTCTTCAAATCGGAGCTCCTATTCCTCAAAACCACTTCTACGCGTCATTCTCCCTCCCCGGGCTTCCTACGATTCTTCGCCTTCTTCTGCATTATCTTAAGCATTGCCATCAGGTCGACAGATGCCTCCCTGTCTAATCCAGCCTACACGTCAGGTGGGAGAGAAAAGACCTGGTACAATGTCAGTAAGAGGACTCGGCATGCGAATGAGATTGCGAAATGGATCCTTCTTTCAGAACAACAACACAAATTCCCAGACGCTTCAATAGCAGGGCAAGTTTAAATTTCAGAGAACTGTATGAAAGACTATCTGTTTGCTGCCTTCAAATGCACGGTTCACCAAAAACCCTGTTCTTGCCTCGAAAAGAAGAGCCGATGAAACTCCCGTTTCCCTCCAACTTCCCCATGTGATTAAGGAGTGCCTATTTGCTTCATGTGTGTGTGTATAATGAAATTCCGGAATTGGATTCAACAAACACCCCAATCCTCCACCACATTGTACATCTCGTACCTCTCGCTCTCCCGCGCCTGCACCTTGTCCACCTC
>ERZ827156.4109-NODE-4109-length-12211-cov-3.783646_pt1 | contig 12211 bp, 16 predicted proteins | sample MGYA00519919_ERZ827156 | MGnify/ENA primary metagenome ERZ827156 (study PRJEB31778, sample SAMEA3449269) | human gut metagenome | biome: human gut; feature: human-associated habitat; material: faeces | place: United Kingdom | collected 2010/2012 ... | reverse complement strand
GAGGTCGCCCATGTCTAACCTCGCCAGCCGCCTCGCCGCATCTGAGTCCGCATCGTCCACCATCCTCGCCAAAGATAGAACGCTTTCCTGCGACACCCGCCAAACGGGGCTCAACAACAACGCACTTGTGATCGGCCCCTCGGGAGCCGGCAAGACCCGAAACGTCCTCAAGCCCAACCTGCTGCAAATGAACGCAAGCTACATCGTGCTCGACACCAAAGGCACGCTCTGTCGCGAAGTGGGACCCGTGCTGGCAGCCCACGGTTACCGCGTGCAATGTCTCAACTTCGCCGACCTCAACACCGTCCCGGCCCTTGCGCCCGGCATCGAGCGCTGCGGCTACAACCCCCTGAGGCACATTCGCCGCAAGGCGGACGGCAGGCCCAACCAGCAGGACATCCTCTCGGTGGCAAAGGCCATCTGCCCCATCGAGGACAACAACCAGCCTTTTTGGGATCATGCGGCGGCAAACCTGCTGTCGTGTCTTATCGCCTACGTCACCGAACAGCTACCCGCCGACGAGCAGACGATCAGCTCGGTCATCAAGTTGACTAAAAGTGAGGGGTGCCTCCAAGCGGTACGCGAGGGCCACAGGTCGACGTCCATGATCAGGTAGTGCGTAGTCGCGCAGTGCTGGATCGCCAGGTTGCGAAGGCGGTTGATGGGGAAGGTGGCGGACTGCGCGGACTGCGCCGGCTCGAGGTAGAGGAGGGTTTGTAGGCGGCGTGGGAGCGCGTGGGAGGCGAGGAAGGCGAGGAGCGTGGGCTGGTCGGCGAGGGGCGCGTGGATGACGACGACGAGGGGCCCAGTCCAGCGGTAGAGGAGATGCGGGAGGAAGTGCAGGCGGTTGAAGCTAGGGGTGAGTGGAGGGGAGGGGCCTACGTCGTGACGATGATGCCCGTGATGGAGAAGGTGTCTGCTTTGTCATCTCCACTTTCATCCTCATTCACACCACCACCACTTTTATCACCACCACTCACATCACCACCACTCACATCACCACCACTCACATCACCACCACTCACACCACGGACGGACACAAAAGCCTCCTTCTCCTCACTACCCACGAACCGCCGAAGAAGCGGTTTGTCGCTGCGCCGGAGGGGGAACGCGGTCTTGTTCACGTCCAGCACGCACCCGTCGCACGCCGCCAGCCCCGCGCTCCAGTGTACCAGCTTCTCGATGCGCCGCTCGCGTGCAGGCAGTGCCGCCCGCTCCGCCTCCTCCCCCCGCGCCATCCACAGCCGCTGGTATCGCCGCTGCAGCTGCTGAGGGTTCTTCCCCGTGAAGGCACGCAGACTCGCCAACTCCTCCGCCGTGGCGAATCGCTCCAGCGGCTCCTCCTCCCACTGCCGGGTGAGGTTGCGGTACCGGGCCAACTGGCTGGAGCAGGCGTCGTGGCTGCAGACGGAGCGAAGCGCGGACTGGATGGCGGGATTCAGGATCTGCTGCAGGAAGGAAACGCGGTTTTGGTCAATGTGGTCCGGCGGGTAATTCAACCCAAGGGGTTGATCCACTGGCGCCGTTTCCCTGACTTTCGTCTTCTTTCGGGCAGATTGCTTCCTCCTGCTCTTCCATTTTGCTCCCCTTGGAGCGTGACGAGTGCTTGCACTCGTTTGCGTTTCGCTGTTCTCTGTGTCCACAATCGTTTCCGCGCCTGACGCAATTTCGGTAGCACTGCTTCTTTCTTCAAGAATCGTATCACTCCTCAGTGAAGAAACAGTATTGTCGACGAATACGTAGGATTGAAAGAAGGAACGCTTCCCATTACCCCATTTTCAAGAAACCATACCCAAATCGAGGCATCGCTACAGGAAACACTTGCAAAGGACCGGCTCGTAAAAATTCTGCACCGTAAAGCAAAAACCCTCAACCCAACAAATCCACAACGAGGATAAAGAAAATGGCAGCAAAACAGAAAGTGAATACCTGTTTAAGTTGCATGCGTCACACAAACAGCCATACAGGATTCGTATAGTACACTACTGAAACAGAGCCGCATCTCAAAAGTCGTCGTCGTCGTTCTCCAGCCACGCCTTGACGTTTTCGCTTTCCTCTTCCACGTTGCGCTGCTTCTTCTTCGGTTTGGCTCGATCGCCCAGAACGTTGTGTGGGCACTTGTAGGACGTGTGACCCGTTTCCTGTGCATTACCCCATATGTTTGATGTGTACGCCGCACTCGAAGCAGTATTTGGCCTTGGTGTATTTCCGCTTCTTGATGAACTCCCCTCCTCGTCCGTTGTCCTTCGCCCACTCCACCTTCATGGTAAATCGCTACGCCGTTAGGGTCAAAGACAGACGAAAACATCCACTTTGGTTCCGTTCAGCTCCTCGATTGCCTTCTGTGCAGACTCACGCCTAGTGATGAAGCGCAGCGACTTGGAATACTCCACAAACTGAATCCAGGCCACGCCCTTGCTCTTTCGAGTTTCCCTGTCACGGAGAACAGTCACGCTAGTATTTACAACCAGAGGAATCCACAACTGGGCAATCCGCCCAAACGGCTCAAACAGCTTTGCAACATCGTTGTTCGTGTAGGAATAGGGAAGCATTGACACGTGAACCGTGCATCGGATGGGCGAAAACCCTGTCTTTCCCGACATGATCGATTTGTGTCCGTCTTCAAAGTGAGTTCATGGATTGCCAGGAGTTCTGTGATTCACTTTGTCCTCAATGAAACAAATCAGAACCCCAGTTGAAGTTTTGTTTCAACAGGACCTAGAAGAGCCGAAGGGGAGCTGCAAATTAAGGATCATATTCCAAAGAAGGACCCTTCCTTTCCTGTCTTGTTTTGAACAGAGCAATGGCGAGTGTCGGAGGCTTTTTCAGAGTAATAACCCGTTTTCCAAAAACTCATTTGTAGGGAACATCTGCGGGTTCGGACTTCCGTTTCACGGATAGTGAAAAGAAGGTGATAAAATCGACTGTTTTCCCTGCGAACTTCAATGAAAAGGTGAGAAAGGTGAATGGGAGCGTGATAGAGTAGGTAGACATAAAGAAGGTCAATCTCGACGTGATCAACACATGGATCGCAAAGGAAGTGAATTCCATTCTTGGATTCGACGACGAAGTCCTAATCGATATGATTTTCAACATGTTGTCTCTCGATGAAGTGGGAGGGAGAGCCTTTTCCATCACAGTGTAGGTGGTTGACCCGAAACACATCCAAGTGACTCTGATTCCGTTTTTGGCGGCGAACGCTGCGCCATTCACGGAGAAGCTGTGGAATCTGCTGTTGTCCGCTCAAAAGGATCCCATGGGCATTCCTGAGGAGTTCGTGCAGCAGCGTATGGAGGAGATTGAAAAGCAAAAGGTGGTGGTTGCGATTTGGGTTTGACGTATAGAAGAAGCAAAGTGAAACAGAAAAGAAGATAGAGGAAGCCGTAAAGCCTGCGTCGGAGCCTCCGTATTGAATGGGAGCGAGGGTGATTGGTAGAAAGGCGGATCGGCCGCGCGTTCTTCCCCGTCTTCAGCGGAGACGCAGCGCCAGTCGGAGCTCCTCATACCATCGTCATCACCACCGTGACTCCTACAGTCGCTCAAGGAGTCGATCCTACGATCCTTCCCAGAGTCGGTCGCACAGCCGGTCGAGACGCCACCATCATTCTAGATCAAGACATAGGCACTACGCGTGTTTGTTGGAAAGAGAGGGGAATCCCCCGTTTTCACAAGGGAATGGGCGTTCAAAGATCTGGGATCCCATAGGTAGTCCAATTCTTCTGATGGAAGGGGAAAACGACGAGAAGATCAAGGAGCTCCGGAGTAAGATTGCCATTCTGAAAGCGGTGGGAGAAGGAAGAAGCGTTTAGGAGTAGGACCGCGATGATCTGTACACAAAGCTTGTAATCGCAAAGCAAGTGGTTGAGTCTCTTCACACTGATATAGGGTTGCTGGATTGGGGTGCTGTGACGGAATAGCCAGATTATGGAGTTTATCGTGAACAAGCGCAAGGATCTTAGCGAAATTGGGCAAGAATTCAGCGCCACGATCCAGTCCGACAACGAATACAAAATCCATGTGCGTGCTGGTGAAGGGGTGTGAGTGTAGGATATAGAGTACGAGTTCCCGAACATCCATGCGTTGGTTGCGAGGGATTTTGAAAAGGCTCTGGAGCAGAACCAGGGAATCAACCGAATTCGGTTGCGGGGAGTGAATCTCTTCAAGAACGTTGGCGCTGTGTCTTTGAGTGATGGATAGGTGAACTCGTCGTATGTGAAGAGCATGTACCCATCCGTAGGATGAATGCGTGAGGATGAGGTGTAGATCCCCGACGAGAAGTTGGATTCCTACCTCGACATCATATGGGACAATATGTCGTTCTACGAGAAGAAGGTGTGAGTGAATGGGTGCTGTTATGGGTAGAATTGGATGGAGAAGCGTGTTGTATATGCCACCGTTCAGGAAAGTTCAGAGGAGGAAGTGCCTTCTGAGGTGTCCTCGGATGTGCCGGCCAGTGCGATTCCGGGAGAGGCTGCGAGTATGGCTCCTGTGGACCTTTCTACGGTTACTGCTGTTGCTGCAGAAGTGCCTGCTGCTGCGGAAGTGCCTACTACGACTTCAGCGGAGGTACCTGCTACTGCTTCAGCGGAGGTACCTACTCCTGTTGCTGGGGAGGTACCTGCTGAAGTGCCAGCTGTGGTGCCTACAGAACCAGCTACCGAGGCTCCTGAAGAAACGCAGAAGGAAACGAGCACGGAAGAAGCACCCGTTCCTGCGGAGAAGGCGGAGAAGGCGGAGAAGGCGGAGAAGGTGAAAGAAGAAACGGTGAAAGAAGAAGAGGAAGTGACGGTGAAGCAAGAGTGCTGTGTTTGTTACAAACAACCACACGATTCGTGGACCTTCTCCTCGGCGGGAATGAAGGGAGTGTATTGTACAAGCGCGCTCTTCTTATAGTCGCTGAACGAGCCCTCGAACCGCTGGATGTGCCGCTTGCGGTCTATGGCGTACAGTTTGTTGCACACCTGCTCCACGAGGTACTGGTCGTGCGTGACGATCACGATGCCTCCGTTGAACTCCTTCAGCGTCGTCACCAGCGCCTCGATCGTGTCCATGTCCAGGTGGTTCGTCGGCTCGTCCAGCAGCAGCACGTGCGGCTGGAAGTACGAGATGCTCGCGAACACCACCCGCGACTTCTGCCCGCCCGACAGCGTTCCGATAGGCTAGCCGTCACTCCGCCGACACGCCCTCACCCGCGTGGCCAGACTGCCCTGGATGCCGAAGGACCCCAGCAGCGACCGCAGGTCCTGCTCCCGCGCCGACGGGTCGAGCTACGCCTCACGCACGCCGCGCACGCCCACCTTCTGCATGTGCTGGATGGCGGTGAGCCCGTTCTCCAGCGCGTCGATGTGGTGCTGCGCGAAGTACCCAATGCGCAGGTTGTGGTGGCGGAAGATCTCGCCCGCCTGGGGCTCCAGTGTCGAGTTCAGCACGCTGAGGAAGGTGGACTTGCCGATGCCGTTGGGGCCCAGCAGCGCGATCTTGTCGCCCATCTCCACGTCGAACGTCACGTTCTCGAAGATCGGGTTCTGCGTTCCCTCGTACGCGAACGTCACGTTCGACAGCTGCAGGATCGGGCCGTTGTACTACGCCTCACGCCGTCTCGCCGCGCGCACGTTCAGCGGCTCGCACTGCGGGATGGTGAACTTGATCAGCGGCTCGGGTGCGTCCAGAATGCTGCCGGCGGAGCGCTTGCCGTTCTTCCAGCCGCCCGAGTTGGAGTCGATGGAGCCGAGGCGGTAGCCGCCGTGGATCTGCTCGATCCAGCGCTTGCCGTCCAGCGTCTTCTCCACGCCCACCTTGTGGATCTTCAGCTCGCGCGAGCGGATCTGGCCGCCCAGGTCGCTCTTCGTCTACCGCTCACTCCCCGCGGGGAAACCCACGTTCTTGCGCTGCTGCTTCTGGAGGCGCGCAACCTGCTCCTGCATGGTCTTGCGCTTGTCGTCGAGGTTCTGCTGCAGGTTCTCCATCATCTTGCGACGATCCTCCTTAGCCTTGTAGTAGGAGTTGTAGTCGCCGGGCCAGTAGCGTAGGTCCTTGTTCACGAACTCGATGATCTCCTGGCTCACCTCGTTCAGGAACTGCCGGTCGTGCGAGACCACCACCACGGTGCGCGGGTAGCTCTTGATGTAGTTCTCCAGCCACAGGATGCCGGGCAGGTCCAGGTGGTTCGTCGGCTCGTCCAGCAGCAGGATGTCCGGCTGGATGAACAGCGCGCAGGCGATGGCCACGCGCATGCGCCAGCCGCCGCTTAGGTGCTTCGTGGGCACGCGCAGCGCCTCCTCGGAGAACTCCAGGCCCAGCAGGATCTCGCGGGCGCGCTGCTGCGCCGTGTCGCTGTGGATGTCCTTCAGGCGCTCGTCGATATCCTGCAGGCGCTTCACGATCGCCTCCACACGCTGCACGTCGTGCTCCTGCTCCTGCGCGCCCAGCTCCGCGTTCAGCTCCTCGTGCTCCTACGCCTCACCACCTTCGCCCTCGTGCACCTTCAGCAGGTTCAGTCGCTCCTTGTCGCTGTTGATGACGGCGTCCAGCACCGGCGTGTCGTCGCCGTCGATCTCCTGCTTCACGTGCAGCACCAGCAGGTAGTCGGGGAACCCGTCGATGCGCGCCAGCGCCATGCGCCGCAGCAGCGTCGACTTGCCCACGCCGTTGCGGCCAACCAGCCCGTAGTGCCGGCCGTCGTGCAGACGCAGCGTTGCGCCGGCGAGCAGCTCGTTCGCGTTCACCGTGATGTTCACGCGCTTCAGGTCGATGTTGCGGCTGCGGCCGATGGGCCCGCGGCTGCGCGGCAGGAAGATGGTGTCGATGCTGCGGTCGTTGTCCTCCCACTCGTTCAGCACCTCCGCCTCGCTCAACTGCTTCTTCTCCGCGGGCTTCTTCCGCTTCTCCTTCATCTTCATCAACAGCTCCGTCTGCACCTTGCGGTCGCTGTGCACGAACACGTCGTTCTCGTTCACGAGCCGCGATGTGTCCGCCTCGCTCACCTCCTTCTTGCCGTTCTCCTCGGTGACCCGCTTCAGAACGGTGACGAGGTCCGAAAGCACCTTCTCTCTCTCAGCGCTGTCGCTGATGATCTCTTCCAAGAAGGGCTCTACACGTGAGTTCTCCGTAACAAGCAGTACGGAAGACGGAGCGTATCCGCTCCGAGTCAATTTGAAGCGCTTGAGAGTAATCCCTCAGCGCGAGCTCGATACGCCTTTACATGACGCTGAAAAAGAATACCCACTTTTGAGAAGATACTGAAAGTTTGGAATAGTAGGGGAGAAGAACATCCACGGGTTTGCAGGTCGTCAGGTCTATTTCGTGAGATCCAGCGCGAAACGGAACTACCAATGTTCGGAGTCTTCGTGGCCTTGGAGGCGGACTCGTTAACCACCTCGGCCAGTTCCTTCGCGCGCGTGATGCACTCGCGCATTGTTTTACCCGGAACCTTGCTGGCAATGTTCCTGCGTGATTACCCATCGTACTCTCGGCTACTTCCAGCGCTCCCTGCGATCCATAGAAACAGGGAAAGCAACGAGTGCCTCGTCGAGGGCTCGCTGTTGTTCTACAGTCCATTCCGTGCTCATAAGAATAATCTATGGTGGCTTCTGGGATTATCAAGAAACTTCTCGGAAAATTCTAAGGCTCCCTTCTTCGGATCACTTGTTTTGGTGTTAGGAAACGAAGTGCATAGTGAAGCGAGTGGAGATGGGATGAAATCGGGCCAGTTTGGAGAATGCATCCGTAATGCACACAACGCAGCAATTCGTCGCTTTGGATGAGCTCCTTCGAGAACGTTCCAATGGAAGAAAGAAGCGTCTCGAAGGGGCCTCCATTGGAAGCAAAAGGAAGGTTCTAGAAACGTGGAAGAATTCTCCGTTTCGTCGATAACACCTCATTCTATTTCTTTTCATAAGAGCGAAATTGTTGCTATGAATTTCATTTCGAGAGTTGCTAGAAGCGGCATGAGATCTTCTCTGGCTACTTTGGTAGGGAACGCCTGTCTTCGCTGATTCGTAGGCCCGTACTCATATGCGTACTATGGCTACTGCCACTGACTACATCGTGGGTATTGATCTCGGTACCACCACTTCCTGCGTCGCTATCATGGAGGTGGGGATTGGGGGTGCGTGCGTGATTTGTAGGGTTCCCAGACGCGTGTGATTGAGAACTCGGAGGGTGCCAGAACGACTCCCTCTGTCGTCGCCTTCCTGGAGAATGGTGACAGAGTCGTGGGTATGGCCGCCAAGCGCCAGGCCGTGACCAACCCCAAGAACACCATTTACGCCGCCAAGCGTCTGATTGGTCGTTCTTACGACGATCCCGAGGTCGCCAAGATCAAGAAGCTGGTCCCCTACGAGATCGTGAAGGGCGACAACGGAGATGCGTGGGTGCAGGTGCGTGGCCAGAAGATGTCCCCCTCGCAGATCGGCTCCATGGTGCTGGGCAAGATGAAGGAGACCGCTGAGAGCTTCCTCGGCTCCCCCGTGAAGAAGGCCGTCATTACCGTGCCCGCCTACTTCAACGATTCGCAGCGTCAGGCTACCAAGGACGCTGGACGCATTGCTGGTCTGGACGTGCAGCGTATCATCAACGAGCCCACCGCCGCCTCTCTGGCCTACGGTCTGGACAAGAAGGACGGTCAGGTGATTGCCATTTACGATCTGGGTGGCGGTACCTTCGATATCTCGCTGCTGGAGATCAGCGGAGGCGTGTTCGAGGTGAAGGCCACGAACGGTGATACCCTTCTGGGCGGCGAGGATTTCGATGAGGCGCTGCTGCAGCACCTGGTGAAGTCCTTCAAGGCCGAGCAGGGCATCGACCTGTCCAAGGACCCCATGGCCATGCAGCGTCTGCGTGAGGCCGCCGAGAAGGCCAAGCGCGAGCTGGACCACCTGAAGGAGACGGACATCAACCTGCCATACATCACCGCCGACGCCTCGGGCCCCAAGCACATGCAGACCAAGGTGACGCGCGCCCAGTTCGAGAACCTGGTGGAGGGTCTGGTGCAGCGCACGGTGGGTCCCTGCACGAAGTGCCTGAAGGACGCGGGCCTGAGCAAGACGGACATCAACGAGGTGGTGCTGGTGGGCGGCATGTCCCGTATGCCTCGCGTGCAGCAGGTGGTGCAGGAGTTCTTCGGCCGTGCCCCCAACAAGTCCGTGAACCCCGATGAGGTGGTGGCCATGGGCGCTGCCATTCAGGGCGGTGTGCTGAAGGGCGATGTGAAGGATATTCTGCTGCTGGATGTGACGCCTCTGTCTCTGGGTATCGAGACGTTGGGCGGCGTGTGATCAACCGCAACACGACCATTCCTTCCAAGAAGAGCCAGGTGTTCTCCACGGCCGCCGATAACCAGACGGAGGTCACAGTGAAGGTGCTGCAGGGCGAGCGTGAGATGGCTGCGGACAACAAGCTGCTGGGCGAGTTCAACCTGGTGGGCATTCCTCCCGCGCCTCGTGGCGTGCCTCAGATCGAGGTGTCCTTCGATATCGATGCCAACGGTATCGTGAACGTGTCCGCTCGCGACAAGGGCACGGGCAAGGAGCAGTCGATCGTGATTCAGTCTTCGGGCGGTCTGAGCGAGGACGAGATCCAGAAGATGATCCACGAGTCGGAGAGCTTCGCGGACAGCGATAAGAAGAAGAAGGAGATGATCGAGACCCGCAACGAGGCCGATAACCTCATCTACAACACGGAGAAGCAGCTGAAGGAGCACGAGAAGAAGCTCGACGACGCCACCAAGGCTTCCGTGAAGAAGAGCGTGGATGACCTGCGCGAGGCCATGAAGGGCGAGGACGTGGAGGCCATCAAGTCGAAGGTGCAGGCTGTGCAGCAGGAGATCATGAAGATCGGCGAGAAGGTGTACAAGACGGACGCCAACGCCAATGCCGGTGCTGCTCCCAAGACCGAGGAGAAGAAGGAGGATGTGGTGGATGCCGAGTTCAAGGAGAAGAAGTAAGCTAGTCTTGTTTTGTGTCATGGAGGTTATACTTTAGTTTGGTCTTTGTTGCAATCACGTATGGCTCCGCGTGTAGTCTCACCCAAGGAGGCGAAGGAGCTCGCCGACCAAGTGAACAGGGCGCTTCCCAGCTCCATCCTGTTCTACCGCTATGGCGATCGCACCACGCAGATCATCCGCTTCCTGATCGAGAACGACATGGACGTCGCGAAGACGGTTGTTGCGATCAAGCAAACGGCGCTGTTCCGCAAGTACTGGCATGCGGACGAGATCACGATCGCCGACGTGAAAAACGCGTTCGAGGAGTGGCAGTGCTATCCCACGGGAGTGACCAAGGATGGAAGAATGGTGTGGTATGTCGACTGCTTCATGACCAAGCCTCCCAAGATGGAGGACTTCATGCTGGTGACGATCTACATGGTCGACGACATCCAAAAGAGACTGTATGAGGCCTGCAAGGCTCTGGGCATTCCGGAGGCCTACAAGGACTACTGCATCATCGTGAGCGATACGGCCAGAACGAGCATGTCCGCCTTCAACACCGAGATGAAGAAGGCCGGCATGGACGTCTTCGTCCGCCACTTCCCCGCCTTCATGTCGTCCACGGACATCGAGGTCAACGAGAATCCGGCGTATGCGCCCTCCTATGACTACGATCACTCCTCCTTCTACAACCTGAACACTCCCTTCCTACTGCGTTCGATCTGGAAGCTCTGCACGCTCTTCATGCCCGCTCGCTGGGCCTACATGGTTCAGCTGCTGGGCTCCGACACGCTGCCCGCGTCCATTCCCTCTTCCTGCATCCCAAAGAAGTACGGAGGTTCCTTCGAGGGTTCCTTTGAGGCCTGGATGCAGGACTGCGCCTCTGTCAACGGTTGCAGTTTGGACGACCCACCCCGTCAGCTCGTGGACCAGCGCGTTCTGGACCAGTTCGGTCAGAACAACGGGATGATCGCGACGGAGATCCCCGATCAGGTGATCTCCGGATGGATGTGGAAGCGAACGAATGTGGGCCACCGCTGGCACCACTACTACTTCGTGCTGCTGAAGGACGGACTTCTGTATTATTTCAAGGACGTGAATGACACGGACGCGCAGAACGGTTTCATGTTGGAGAACTGTCGGATCGTGGTGTGCGAATCCCACGAAGACCTGAAGCGAGAGGGCATCGCCTCTCTGACGATCGCCTCGAACGTCCTCCATTTCACCAACCCGCCTCTGCTGGCTGCAGGGCAGAGCGAGGCGACCCGCGGAGCGGAGCAGAAGGGGGAGGCACACAAATACTGGTTCATCGTCCGCACGCCGTCTCGCGACTACGTGTTTGCGTGTAACTCGGTGGAGCAGCGCTCCCAGTGGATGTTCTTCCTGAACAAGGTGATCGGAGAAGCGAACAAGAAGGCGGAGCTTGTGCTGTGATGTCTTTCCATGGCCTCGTGTTTGTTGTGCAATCGGGCTGTTTCCGGCTGCAGCATGCATCTTCAAGGCTAAAATCATCGAAACACAAATTGTCGAAACAAGGACGACACACACCGGATTCGTTCTATCCTGCTGTGCGGAACAACAGTGGAAATGTTAAACTTCCACGTTTCAGATTATCTTTGTGAATGAAGAGCATTGTCCTTCTTTGCGCTATTGCCGCCGCCCTGGCCATCAACAACGTGCGCTGCGGGGGTTTGGAGTCATTCGGTAGGGCATGGGAGTGAAGCCCCAGATGGGTTTCAACACCTGGAACAAGTTCGGATGCAACATCAACGAGAAGCTCGCGAGAGATACCGCTGATGCGATCGTCGAGGCAGGCCTTGACAAGCTTGGATACGTGTACCTGAACCTGGACGACTGCTGGCAGGTGAGCCGCACCAACGACAGCAAGATCGTGGTCGACCCCAACACCTTCCCCTCTGGAATGAAGGCTCTGGCCGATTACGTGCACTCGAAGGGTCTCCTCTTCGGCCTCTACTCCGATGCCGGATTCAAGACTTGCGCTGGAAGACCTGGCTCCCTCGGCTTCGAGACCATCGATGCCAAGACCTACGCCGAGTGGGAGGTGGACTACCTGAAGTACGATAACTGCAACACGGACGGCACCATCCCTGAGCACCGCTACCCCGTGATGACCAAGGCCCTCGCTGAGTGCGGCCGTGACATCTTCTTCTCCATGTGCGAGTGGGGCGTGAACAATCCTGCTGAGTGGGCTCGCTCTGTGGGCAACAGCTGGAGAACCACCGGTGATATTAACGACAGCTGGGGCAGCATGATCAACATCGCGAT
>ERZ827156.4107-NODE-4107-length-12217-cov-8.139533_pt1 | contig 12217 bp, 10 predicted proteins | sample MGYA00519919_ERZ827156 | MGnify/ENA primary metagenome ERZ827156 (study PRJEB31778, sample SAMEA3449269) | human gut metagenome | biome: human gut; feature: human-associated habitat; material: faeces | place: United Kingdom | collected 2010/2012 ... | reverse complement strand
GGTACCTTTGTATCCGCTGCTACAATAATGCCTGTTGCATTCTCAATATCTTCCTCTGTCAAAACATTTTTAGCCCCGCCGGATCCTCGTGTTTCTACTTTGATGCGGCATCCTAGTTCCCTGGCTTTTTTCTCCAGGGCTTCAGCCGCCATGTAAGTATGGGCAATTCCCGTTGGACACCCGGTTACAGCCAGTACATAGGGAATTGATCCCGCCACTTTTTCATCCTGAGTTGTTTCTTTTGTATCATCTTTTTCGGTTTCTGCCTCATCAATCACTTTCAAAAATTCTTCTACGGAAGCAGCTTTCATTAAGTCAGAAGTGAAGCTTTCGTCCATCAACAGAACCGACAATTTGCTTAAAACATCTAAGTGTACATTCTCCTTTGTATCCGGTGCTGCAATCAAAAACAATAATTTTACCGGTTCTCCATCCAGTGAATCAAATTCCACACCATCCGGAATTACCATGGCGGCCAGTCCCGGTTTTATTACTGCATCTGACTTGCAATGAGGAATAGCAATTCCTTCACCGATACCGGTTGTACTTTCCTCTTCTCTTTTGTATACTCCCCTGCGGTACTTTTCAATATCCCGAATCTTACCACTTTGTCCCATCAGCGTAACCGCCTGATCCAACACATCTTTTTTGCCTGAAGCCACTGCATTCAACTGGATACTTTTTTTATCTAGTAAATCAATAATTCGCATATCGATTTCTCCTTTCCCATAAGTTAAAAATCAAATGAATGTGCATCCATAACTTGTCTTACCTGCTCCTTTGTAGCCAAATCCTCAGAAAAAGCACTGGCACTGCCTGTACATACCCCCATTTTAAATGCCTTTGCAAAGTCTTTCGTCTCACAAAATCCTGCCAAAAAACCTGCCACCATGGAATCACCTGCTCCAACGGAATTTTTTACAACTCCTTTAGGGGCTTCGCTCTTGTATATTTCTCCGTTTTCACATATAAATACAGCCCCATCCCCCGCCATGGATACGATTACATTCTGAGCTCCCATATCCTGCAGTTTCAATCCATATTGAACCACATCTTCTTTTGTTTTGATCTCGGTGGAGAACAATTCGCTCAATTCATGAATATTGGGTTTGATCAAAAACGGATGGTACTTAAGAACATTTAATAGTAAGTCCCCGGTAGTATCCACTACTGCCTTGATTCCTTTTTTATCCAGTGTCTTTAAAATATCATAATAAATTGTATCATTTACCTTCATCGGGACACTGCCAGCCAAAATAAGATAATCTCCTGGAGACAAAACCGAAAGTTTTTTTAGCAGCTGTTGTATATGTTCCTTTTCAATATCCGGTCCCATTCCGTTTATTTCTGTCTCCTGCTGTCCACGAAGTTTAATATTGATCCTGGACTGTCCATTTAAAACAGTGATAAGATTCTCTGTGATTCCCCTTTCCTGAATCTGCTTCTTTATCTCTTCACCAGTAAAACCAGCGCTAAACCCAAGTGCTGTACTTTCAAATCCGAGATTCTTTAATACAAAAGATACATTGATTCCCTTACCTCCTGCATATAATCTTTCTGATACAGCCCGGTTCGTTCTGCCCAACTCAAAATCATCTACATCTACTACATAATCCAAAGATGGATTCAGCGTTACCGTATAGATCATACAGCGACTCACCTCCTAGAATATAAGTAGTATACCCAGCTTCTGATAATTTTTTCAAATTCTTTTTTTGTGTCATAGTTGCTTCCTGTGAATTGTAACAATCCGAGCGGATCATGGCACCACGCTCCTTTCTTTATCTTGATCAAATTATACTTTCATTTTCCGTCATCATCAATCATTTTCATTCATTTATTCTTGTTTTTTGTCATGTAACGCCAAAAGCCGTCAAGATAATTCAAATTACCTCTTGACGGCTTTCGCAAACATTAATTATTAACTTTTCAATTATCTTCCAGTCTGATATAAACTAAACATCTTTACAATTCCGGTATACAAAGACTTAGCTGCTTTCTTCTGAAAATTCTCACTGGTAAGACGGCTAAAGTCTGAACTTCCCGATATAAAACCCAATTCAATCAAAATAGCCGGAACACTGTTATTTTTAATTACATAATAACCTGCAGTCTTTGTTCCCCTGTTTTTCGTTCCCAGATCTTCCAGCAACTGGCTCCGGAATAAATTGGCCATTGTTTTACTTGTAATTCCACTAAAACTGCTACTATTATTAGATACAGAGTAATAAACCTCCGTGCCATTCGCCGATGAATTGCTTGCCGAATTCATATGAAGGCTGATGAACGCATCTGCCCCAACTGTTTTTGCAAATTTAGCTCGATCAGATAATGTAATATAACTATCGTTTGTTCTTGTCCAATACACTTTAATATCCGGTGCATTACTTGAAAAATAATCTTTCATATAAGTGTATAAGATTTTAAATGTAATATCCTTTTCGTTCTTTCCTTTATTCTGAGCTCCCGGATCATGACCTCCATGGCCGGCGTCCAGTACAAGAATATTTTTATAGATGGATCGTGGATTTCCTACTTTCACCACAAAATTATCTCCTTGTTCATAAATTTTATACCCTTGCAAACTGGAAGTCGTTACCGTAATCTCTGTATTTGTTCCATTTTTGGCTACCGTAACATCTCTTATTCCGTTATTATTTAAGATAACCGGATTTGATTTGTAAAAGGCTACATGATCTCCCCGGATCTTAATCTTAAATTTCTTGGACATGTACATATCTTCATTGCTGACATCTGCAATAGTAGTTCCTGACGGTTTCTTAATTGTGAGAGAATAACCGCTTAACTGAGTGTTAGAAGTGTAGGCACTCATTATATTTAACGTGAGAACATTTCCCTGTACAATATAAGAAAAATCTGCCTTTTCCTTACAATTTATTGTTACAACGACTTTGTTATCTTTCTCTGTAACTGAGATCTTTTGAATCATTTCTCCAAAATTTGAAAACTGATTTTTAGCCAGATTGTATTTAGCCTTGTCCAAAGTAATCGTAATATCCTTGTTGTCACGGACAATACCAGCATCTTTCATCGCATCACTTAAACTGCCCGTCAATACAAAGGAAATTACACCAACACCTGACTGCTCACTATAAGAGGATTTCATCGCATAAATATAATTTGTCTCCGTATCCCCCTTCATGGCTGCTGTAAGTTCCTCCTGCCAGTCAAAAAACACCTTTGACTGAATAGCATAATACCTTGCTGTTTTATTCCAGGATCTTGTATACCCCAGATACTTCAATATTGCCGCAGCCGGTACACAGACAGCCTCTGTTTTCTTTGTAAGGTTTTTAATCTTTTTTACCGGCTGTCCCATCGTAACCTTTGTTCCATTTACAACCACATCTCTGGAACCAACGGTACACTGTAGGGACATATTCGTATCTTCATTGGTAATTTCAATTTTACCGGTTGTTCCATCTTCTTTATAAGTTAATTTCATTACATCCGAAAGAACTTCCTTAGCCGGCATGTACATATTGGACCGAATTTTGATCACCGGCATAGTTTTCAGATTATATTTTGTATGGTTATAATAAACAGCTCCCTGAACACCACTATAATATACAGTAGCGTTATCATAGGAAAGTTTAACCGGTGCTTTCAATTCAATGCGTCTTCCTATCTTTTTGTAGGATAAATGCAGATTCTTGGCTACAAAAGAAACCGGTACAACAATCTTGGTTTTCTTCTTTGACACATAGCGAAGCGAAATCGGTGCTGTTTTAAGTTTCTTCTTCTTGCCATTTACATAAGCGGTCTTACTTCCCACCTTCATGGTGATCGTAACACCATTCTTTTTAATTTTGATTTTTTTTGTCTTTTTTGAGTAACTGGCTGACGCCTTTACCCCTGATTTAAAAACATCATAATAAGGCACCATATAACTCTTCTTAATAACCATAGCCCGGTATCCCGACTTACTTACAGTCTTGCCGTTATACCTTACCGTCATTTTCTTACTCTTGTTCTTATATGTCTTCCCATTATACTTGACTTTTGTATATGAAGCTGCCTGAAGAGGCTCTGCCTCCTGACAGATAATCCCTGCCATAGCAGTCATCAATATTAAAGAGACCAGTACAACTATTCTTCTTCCCGTATTCATAGTTACCTCCTATACTTTTTTCTGCATGCATCATTATATATACATGAATTGACAGAATTTTGTCATCCAATGGATTGTAAAAACTACGAATACCAGTATAGATTACTTTGAAAATAAAATCAACTATCTCTTAATGATATACCGGAACCACTATATACTCACCTGAATATAACTCTGTAGTCTGAAGATCATTCAAATATATGATCTGATCCATATACTGTGAACTGGACATGCCGGAAAACCGGGCAGCATATTCAGCAGAAATCTGAGACAGGGAATCTCCTTCATGTACCATAACCTGCTTATATGTCACGTGGGACTCCTGATCTGAAATTTCCACGCCTGCAGATGCTTTAGAACAAAACAGCATCACAAACAAAAACATACATCCTACAGTAACCAAAGTATAAATAATATTTTTGTACATCACATTTTTTCTCATAAGTCTCTCCTTTTCGAACGTTTGTTTACCGAACATCTGTTTGAAGTATATCATTCGAACAAGTGTTTGTCAAGAAGAATAAAAAAAAGCCAGCCAATTCCGGCTGGCAATCTTTGTATACTGTTATTCTTCGTCGTCTTCCTTTTCTTCTGCATCAATTTTGATAGCACTGGATGCCAGTTCTTCAATTGCAATCGACAAAGGTTTGGGACAGGATGGATTTTTTGCCAGAGGTGCAGATCCGGCAATAATCTGTCTCGCCCTTTTAGCCGTAGCCAAAACAATAGAGTAACGGCTGTTTACAACCGGCTGTTCTCCCTGCTCAACCTCACTGTTTGCAATGTTCATTAAATCACTGTAAGATGGATGTAACATAATCTATTCTCCTTTCATTGTTAAAATCTTTTTATGATCATGGCTTTCCAAATTTACTTAATGGCCAGATTCTTACAAATACTTTTCCTGCAATATTTTCCCTTTTAACAGGACCCGGTCCCTTCGGATCATCTTCCTCTGAAAATCGACTGTCAAGACTTACAGATCTGTGGTCACCCAGAACAAAATACTCATCATCCCCCAGTTTGATAGGTTCCTGTGCATCTCCGGCACTAACCATCTCGTCCTTGGCATATGGATCATCGATCTTGTTTCCGTTAATGTATATATCATTATCCTTGATCTGTACCGTTTCTCCCGGCAGACCATAGATACGTTTTACATAATACTCTTCTACATCTCTTCCTTTTGGATAAAACACGATAATATCATACCTTTTTGGATCTGTAAAATGATAAGACACCTTGTCTACTAAAAGGCTCTCTCCGTTCTGCAGCGTATCCTGCATAGACTCACCACTAACAACGGTTCTCTGTACCACATACTTAGGTACCAGCCATACACACACTATAATCAAAAGTACATAAATCAACGCTTCCACTAACGTTTTTTTCTTGCTTTTCATTCTATTTCCCTCCACCAATATTCAACCTTGCATCATCCATTTAACCTGGTAACAATTGTTTCCGGAAGTAAGGAAGATAATACAACGGTTTTATTTTCCATGATTATGACGGCTTTTGTCTTTCGGCCGCATGTTGCATCCACAGCATCTCCGTTATCTCTGGCATTCTGTACCAGCCTCTTAACAGGTGCCGCCACTGGGCTGACAATACTTATGATCTTATCTGCATTGACAACATTGCCAAAACCTATATTAATAAAATTCATAATTCAACCTCATTATTCTATGTTCTGGATTTGTTCGCGAATCTTCTCAATCTCCGTCTTCAATTCAATCCCATACTCTGACATGATACTGTCATTGGCTTTTGACAAGATCGTGTTAGCTTCCCGGTTCATTTCCTGTGTAAGAAAATCTAACTTACGACCAACGGCGTCTCCCGCCTGTGTAAGGGTTTCAGTCATATGAGCCACATGGGTCTGCAGACGGACAATCTCTTCATCTACACAGATCTTGTCTGCATACAGAATCAGTTCTGTAGCAAGCACACGCTCATCTATCTGACTGTCTCCAATCAGTTCCTGAATCCGTTCTGTAATCTTTTGACGATACTCTTCTACAATTTCCGGTGAACGATTTTTTATCTGCTCCACCAGTGCACTGACTTTCTTAAGTTTGCCAAGAAGATCCTCACACAATCCGCCGCCCTCGATGCGACGACTCTCCTGAAAGACCTTTCCTGCATTTTCCATGGCTTCTGTTACCAGGGCTGTGAGCTTCTCTTCATCCAGGCTTTCCTCTTCCTGCATGATCACTTCCGGATACTTCGAAAGACGGTAAGCCGACAGATCCTCTGCCAACTGAAAATCCTGTGATATCTGCTTAACACACTCTCTATAAGCTGCGGCAACTGCTTCGTTATATTTAATCCCAGCTGTATCCCCCTGGATATATTCCATGTTAACAAACACATCTACTTTGCCACGACTTCCGTATTTTTTTACATTTTTACGGATGAGTTGCTCACAGAAACTTAATTTTCTTGGTACCCGCACATTCACATCCAGATACCGGTGATTCACAGACTTCATTTCGATCGTGATCTTGAACTGCTCATCCTGCACCTCTCCACGACCAAATCCTGTCATACTGTTTATCATATCAACCTCGCATAACTTTCTTATTGACTATCTTATAAATTATAATTCATAACCCCTGTTTAGTCAAGTTTTCCTTTTAATATGTTTCTTCATGATGTATAATATTGTCATATTTTATTTTTAGGAGGTTTTTTATGGCTTTCGATGGTATAACAGTCGCAGCTTTAACTAAGGAATTTAACGACAAACTGACCGGTGGCTATATTCAAAAAATTGCCCAGCCGGAAACTGATGAGTTGCAGCTTACTATAAAAAATAATCGTCACAATTATAAACTGCTGATTTCTGCCAGCGCAACACTTCCGCTGATTCATCTGACAGACCAGCCCAAGCTTTCCCCACTGACAGCCCCTAATTTCTGCATGCTTCTCAGAAAACATTTAGGCAGTGCCCGCATTCTTTCCATCACTCAGCCTTCGTTAGAACGAATAGTAGAATTTCATCTTGAAAACCTGAATGAACTGGGTGATGTGGTACAGAAAAAACTGATCGTGGAACTTATGGGAAAACACAGTAATATTATCCTGGTAGATGAAAATACCGGCCTGATCATCGACAGCATCAAACATATCAATGGTCTGTTAAGTTCTGTCCGTGAGGTTCTTCCCGGGAAAGAATATTTTATTCCCAACACAAAACATAAAGAAGATCCCCACAGTGCTTCGCCGGATTTTTGGAATAACTCTGTTTTTACCAGTCCTGTATCCATAAGTAAAAGCATTTACTCAAATCTGACAGGGTTCAGTGCATCCATGTCTCAAGAATTGTGCTTTGAAGCAGGAATCGACGGTGATCTTCCCTGCGCAGCCTTAAACGGCAACCAGCGGTCTGCTTTACTGGATTGCTTCCGCAATCTGATGAAAAAGATTTCTGACGGAGATTATTGTCCCTGCATTGCTTTTGTCAATAGCGAGGCAATCAATACAAAGATCAATGGTACGGCAATCCAGATCATGATAAAAGCCAACACCTGCGCAACTGTCATCGAATCCGTCACTGTCGGGCAAAGTTTCTCCGCCAAAGAGGCATACAAAGCTTTCGCCGCCAACAGCCCGACTATTAACCCCAAAATAGAAGCCAACTGGCGGATAAAGCCTTTTACAAAGCCTACCACCGCTCCGGCGCCTATTACAATAAGGATAATGATATCAATCGTTGCCACGTTGTGATTTATGATTTGTGATTTATGATTTATGTTCCTGTGATTTATGATCGATGATTTATATTTCTGTCAGGTGATAAAACAATAAAGTGGTAAGGTGGTGTCCCATATAAAATAGTACCACATTACCACCCATCTATTGTTGCAACCATTACTTCGCGAATGGCCTTATACCCTTATAATTCATAAATCATAACTCATAAATCATAAAGTCTGTTTCACTTCTATTTCTTCGAATGTCTCGATCATATCGCCTACCTTCATGTCGTTGCAGTTCACCAGACTGATACCACACTCGAAGTTTGTACCTACTTCCTTCACATCGTCCTTGAAGCGCTTCAACGCGTTGATGTTTCCGGTAAAGATGACGATACCATCGCGGATCAAACGAGCCTTGTCGCTTCGCTTCACCTTTCCGGTCTTCACCATTGCACCGGCTACCAAACCCACCTTCGTAATGTTGAATACTTCGCGGATTTCGATAGTTGCCGTGATTTGTTCCTTCAGTTCCGGAGCCAACATACCTTCCATAGCAGCCTTCACCTCTTCGATTGCATCGTAGATGACAGAGTACTTACGGATGTCGACACCTTCCTGTTCAGCCATCTTAGCGGCAGCACCCGAAGGACGTACCTGGAATCCGACGATAATCGCATCCGAAGCGGCAGCCAGAGAAACATCCGACTCGGAAATTGCTCCCACACCCTTATGGATGACATTTACCTGGATTTGTTCCGTAGACAACTTGATTAACGAGTCGCTCAATGCCTCAACAGAACCGTCCACGTCACCCTTAACGATGATGTTCAATTCCTGGAAGTTACCCAAAGCAATACGACGGCCCAACTCATCCAACGTAAGGATCTTCTGCGTACGCAAGCCCTGTTCACGAGCCAACTGTTCACGTTTGTTGGTGATTTCACGAGCTTCCTGATCGCTTTCAACAACATGGAATGTATCACCTGCGGCAGGTGCACCGTTCAATCCCAATACCAAAGCCGGTTCGGAAGGTCCTGCTTCTTTGATGCGTTGGTTACGTTCGTTGAACATAGCCTTCACACGTCCGTAGCTGGTTCCTGCCAGTACGATGTCTCCCACTTTCAGAGTACCGTTAGATACCAATACAGTAGCTACATATCCACGTCCCTTATCCAGTGAAGATTCGATGATGGAACCCGTAGCATTACGGTCCGGATTTGCTTTCAGGTCGAGCATTTCTGCTTCGAGCAATACTTTTTCCAGCAAATCTTCCACACCCATACCTTTCTTGGCAGAGATATCTTGTGACTGATACTTACCACCCCATTCTTCAACAAGGTAATTCATTGCAGCCAGTTCTTCTTTAATCTTATCCGGATTCGCAGTCGGTTTATCTACCTTATTAATTGCAAATACAATAGGTACACCGGCAGCCATCGCGTGATTGATTGCTTCCTTCGTCTGCGGCATCACGTTATCATCGGCAGCCACAATAATGATAGCAATATCCGTTACTTTCGCACCACGTGCACGCATAGCGGTAAACGCTTCGTGACCCGGAGTATCAAGGAACGTAATACGGCGACCGTCTTCCAGTTGCACGTTATATGCACCGATATGCTGTGTAATACCTCCGGCTTCACCGGCAATTACGTTCGCCTTACGGATATAGTCAAGCAAAGAGGTCTTACCGTGGTCAACGTGTCCCATCACTGTAACAATCGGAGCACGCGGTTGCAAATCTTCCGGTGCATCTTCTTCTTCAACGATAGCTTGTGCCACTTCCGCACTTACATATTCTGTCTTGAATCCGAATTCTTCTGCCACCAGATTGATTGTTTCCGCATCCAGACGCTGGTTGATAGAAACCATGATACCAATACTCATACAAGTAGCGATAACCTGATTGACAGATACATCCATCATCGTTGCCAGTTCGTTAGCCGTAACGAACTCGGTCAACTTCAATACCTTGCTGTCTGCCATTTCCTGATCTTCCAGTTCCTGCATACGGTTGGAAGCCATTTCACGTTTTTCTTTACGGTATTTGGACGTCTTGTTCTTACCTTTGGTTGTCAGACGTGCAAGAGTTTCTTTTACCTGTTTTGCTACGTCTTCCTCGCTCACTTCCTGTTTGATAACCGGCTTCTTGAAGCGATCCTTATTATTGTTGTTATTTCTTCTGTTACTATTTCCTTGTCCGCCCTGACCGTTGTTATTACCATTGCCACCTTTACCTTGTATATTAGGTCTCGGTGCAGCAAAGTTGGAAGTCGCAACGTTATTAACGTCTACCTTTTCTTTATTGATACGGTTACGTTTTTTCTTAGCAGCATCTGCGCTTTCTTTCGGACCGTTCTTCACCACTTTAGAATCATCCTTACGGATTTCTTTGATGATGGCTTCCTTCATCAGTTTCTTCTGATCCTGACGGATTTTCTCTTTCTCTTCACGTTCGCGACGCTTCTCTTCCTTCGATTTCTTCTTCGGACGAGTAGACTGGTTCAATGCAGCCAAGTCGATCTGACCGATCACATTGATCTTCGCGCCTAATTCCGGTTGACGGATTTTGAAAACACCATCATCCTCCGGAGCTTTTTCTGCTACCGGGGTTACTTCAGCCTGTGCAGTTTCCACCTTTTTTTCTTCTTTATGTTCTTCCGCCTTCACAGGTGCAGTTTCTACTACCTTCGGCTCTTCTTTTTTCACTTCTTCTACTACTTTTTCAACTTCTACCGGCTTCGTCTCCACTACAGGTTCCGAGACTACTACGGGCTCAACTACCACTGGAGTAGGCTCTACTACAGAAATAGGAGGTATCACCACCTCTTCTTTCTTCACCTCGGGTTCTCTCTTCTCGGGCTCCTTTTTCACTTCGGGTTTAACGACGGGCCGTTCTACAACAGGTACTTCTTGTTTCTGTTCCGGCTCTTTCTCCACCTTTTCAGGTTTACGGCCATTCAGTTTATCCAAATCAATTTTTCCGACAGGTTTAAACTTCGGACGTGCATCCTCAGGTACGACTGTCTTAATCACATCTTCCGACTTCTGTTTCTCCGGCTGCTTTTCGAAGCCTTCAATCGAAACAGACGCCTTATTACGTTCCTTATTCTGACGTTCCTGTATGAAACGCTCCGATTCAAGTCTAAGGTTCTTATCTGTACTAAACTCTTTTACGAGTATAGCGTATTGCTCCTCGCTAATTTTGGTATTAGGATTAGCCTCTACGGTATGCCCTTTCTTTTGCAGGAACTCAACTACCGTCGCGATTCCTACGTTCAAATCTCTTGTAACTTTGTTTAACCTTATCGTCATATTTTAAAATTAATGAATAAATGGAGCTTGTTTAAATGAAGAATTAAGAATGAAGAATTAAAAGTTACGATGTAGTATAACAGAGATAACTTTCATTTTTCAATTTTAAATTCTCAATTTTCTACTGAATTTTCACCTTCTTCTTCAAACTCCGATTTCAAAATGCGTATTACCTCGTCCACTGTCTCTTCTTCCAAGTCCGTCTTTTCAATCAACATCTCACGAGGAGCATTCAACACAGCCTTCGCTGTATCAATGCCGATAGCCTTGATGGCGTCGATCACCCATCCGTCGATTTCGTCTCTGAATTCGTCGAGATAGATATCTTCATCCGCTACATTCTCATCCAACTCACGGAACACGTCGATAGTGTACTCAGTTAACATACTGGCCAGTTTGATGTTCAAACCGCCTTTACCGATAGCCAGCGAAACTTCTTCCGGTTTGAGGAAAACCTCTGCTTTCTTCTCTTCCTCATTCAAACGGATAGAAGAAATCTTAGCCGGGCTTAAAGCGCGCTGTATAAACAATGAGATGTTCGATGTGTAATTGATTACGTCGATGTTCTCATTGCGAAGTTCACGAACAATGCCATGAATACGACTTCCCTTTACACCTACACAGGCTCCTACAGGGTCGATTCTGTCATCGTAAGATTCTACCGCGATCTTGGCACGTTCGCCAGGGATACGGGCAATCTTCTTGATGGTAATCAAACCATCATTAATTTCGGGTACTTCCATCTCGAACAAACGTTGCAGGAAAACGGGAGAAGTACGTGACAAGATAATCTTAGGATTATTATTCTTGTTATCCACGCGGGCAACTACTGCACGGGCCGTTTCACCTTTGCGATAGAAATCGCTCGGGATTTGTTCGGTCTTAGGCAACAGCAACTCGTTTCCTTCATCATCTAAGAGCAACATTTCTTTCTTCCAGATCTGATACACTTCTGCATTGATGATCGTACCTACCTTATCTATATATTTATTATAAATACTGTCTTTCTCGAGTTCCAGAATCTTGGAAGCCAATGTCTGGCGGAGATTCAGGATAGCACGACGTC
>ERZ827156.4106-NODE-4106-length-12219-cov-4.047682_pt1 | contig 12219 bp, 6 predicted proteins | sample MGYA00519919_ERZ827156 | MGnify/ENA primary metagenome ERZ827156 (study PRJEB31778, sample SAMEA3449269) | human gut metagenome | biome: human gut; feature: human-associated habitat; material: faeces | place: United Kingdom | collected 2010/2012 ... | reverse complement strand
AAACTCCCGAAGCGCTTAGATCGGTTTTCGTGATCTAGCGACCCGGGAGTTTGGGTGAGAACCATTGGCGGGGAGCCAAAGGCTCCCCTTGCTTCTGTTACTCGATCACTTTCACGGTGTCCATGGCGGAAACGCGCTTGTCGCCGACATAGCCATGGAGCCAGACTTCGTGCACGGAAGTGCCGGCCACCAGATACTTGGCAACATCCTTCTGAACGAACGTGAGGACAGCATCGGTCTTGCCGTCGCCGTTAACGTCCTTGAAGGCCACCTTAACAGCCTGTCCCATGGCGTCAGCCATCAGGATGCGGCTCGTCACGTTGGCGCGGCCCGCACCGAGCCACACCTTCTTCAGGTCAACCTTCGAGACATCGAGCGTGTTGTCGCCGTAAAGAACGGCGTCGACGGTTTCAGTGCTCTTCGGGTCGATCTTGTCGGCAAGGATCGTCATCTTGTGAGGCGCGGCCTTGGCGAGGCGCTGGGCCATTGCAGCTTCAGCGTCGCGAACCATGCGCACATTGTATTCATGCAGGAATTCGCCGGCCTTGTCTTCGGAGATGGCGAGCAGGCGTGCGGCTTTCTTCTGAACAGCAGGCATCGTAGCCGCCATGTCGGATTCAAGCTTCCTCACGAACTTCGTGTTTTCGGCGACGTCGTCGCGCTGGAAATCATGAACGTTGGCGTTGTTGATGAAGGTCCACACCGGCCAGTCGGCGCGATAGCGGAAGTTTGCGACCGTGCCCTTGAAGTGTTCGGCCGTTGCTTCGTCCCAGGTCATGAAGCCGAGGCTTTCGGCAGGCTTGGCGAGCGGGAAGAACGGGATGAACGGCACTTCGCACGGACGTGCGAGCGCGCGGAAGCCCTTGATGAGAAGCGGATTGTCGTTGAGCTCGTACACGACGGATTCATGCGTCGTTGCGCGGCAGATGCCGAGGCTTGTGGAATGCGACCAGTTCGGATCCTGGTCGTTCATGCCTTCTTCGTGCATGCGAAGAATGTCGCGAACGTCCTCAACACCGAACTTCTTGGACGGCGTCACGCTGTACGGAAACTTTTCCGGATCCGTGATGTCGAGGCCGGCAATAGCCTTCCAACCGATATGGTTGCGCATGTAGTTGTAGTCGGCGGCGCGGCGTGCGGCCGGCGCGACGGCAACGCGGTAGTTGAAGTCGCTGTAGACGCCTTCCTTGGCGGGCTTGTAGCGGCCGTTCTTGATGGCGCGCTCGATCATGCCCGGAGCCACGATCACGTTCTTCGTGTCGGTGGCGTCAACCTTGTCCATCATGAAGTTGTTCGGGATGAAAACGACTTCATTGTTCTGAACGCGGCGGGCGACCCAGGTGTTGCCCTGATGGATGGCGATCTGCCAGGCTTCCTTCGGATCGGCAACCGTGTAGGTGCGGCCTTCGGCGAAGTAGCCATACTTGCCGAGAAGGTCGATGGCAATGTCAATGGCGTGGCGTGCACTCGTAGCGCGCTCGGCCATCAGGCGGCGGATGCCGTAGCCGATGCCGCCGTCCTTCAATGGCATGCGGTCGTCGTCATAGATGCCCGAGCAGTTGTTGGAAACGATCACGACGCCGTTTTCATTGACGAAGCCGTCCGAGAAGGAAGAACCCTTGGTGCTGTAGGTCTGGGACCAATAGAAGCCGAACGTCTTTTCCACCTGAGGAATTTCAGCAGCTGCTTCTTCAAATTTGACCGTTTCACCGGCCTTATGAGTGGCGGCGGGGACCCAATACTGTCCGGTCATGATGCGACCGCCGTTGTCCTCGTTGTGGCCGACGATGATGTTGCCCGTCTGGCTCACGTCCTTGCCGACGATCATCGTCGTGCAGGCGGAAACGTTCAAGGCCAGGGAACCAATGGCAGCACCGATGGCGAGAACGGCAATCTTTGTCTTGAAGAGCATGGTAATTCTCCCAAAAAAGAAAACGAGCGAGCGGCCGGCAGCGGTCGCGTCACGTTAAGACAACTATCGGGAGTGTAGATCTTGAAAGTCGTCGAATACACACCTTACTCAATCTCTCCGAGATTTAGTCTTGAATTTTCCCTGATTTGTGAATTCCGCAGCCAGCTATAACTAGACCGGCGTTTTGTTCTTTGATCTCAATCACTTAACCATCGAAAGAGGGTTGTTTTTTGCTTGTAAGCACAGTATAATTATACTGTTCATATTCCATTGAGTAATATTGATCATGAACAAAATTCCTGATGGAGCTCTTCTGCAGAAATCAAAAAACAATGTGTCGTACGTCTACTTTCCGTCGTATTACTACGACAAGGATGCCAAGACGCACAACAAGGAAAAGCAGAAGCGGCTCTATATCGGCAAGGTTGTCGGAGGCGAATTTGTTCCTAACAAAAAGTACCTGACCAATCCCGAGCTTTCTCGAAAGGACGTAGGCTCGCTCGTTTCGGCACCGGCGGATCTCTCAAAAATTCAAACGCGCAGCCTGGGCGCTACTTCTCTTCTGAATTCGCTAGCGAATAAGGTTGGTTTGACTCAGGACTTAACGTCTGTGTACGGCGAAGACATGGCACGGCAAATGCTCTCTCTTGCCATGTTCATGACAATTGACTCTCAGTCCGCCTTGTCTTTGTACCCTCTCTGGCAGAGGCGATTCTGGGTTCCATCAGATGTAGATATGCCGTCTCAGTACACCAGCAGGCTGCTTCAGATGCTTGGAGAGAACGAAACTGCACTTAAGGCGTTTTTCCAGACTCGAGCTCTTCATGTGCGCGCCACTGAATATCTTTCCTACGACAGCACGAAAATTGCCTCGACATCAAGGAACATCAACGATGTTCGCTGGGCTCCGAGCAAATCCGGCAATTATCAGCAGGAAGTCAGTCTTGTGATTCTATGCGGTCAAAAAAGCCGAATTCCCGTCATGTTCAGGGTTCTTCCGGGAAATATTCCCGACGTAAAGACTGTTCATGATCTGATGTGCCGTTGGGATGAAATAGGCATTGTCAAGGAGGCTACGGCAGTTCTCGATCGAGGTTATGCGTGCACCGAAAATCTCGGCAATCTTTGCGACATGAATTTCAAATTCGTTGTGGGACAGAAGACTTCACTGAAGCTGATCAAGGACTGCATCGAAGAAGACATGTCGAAATTCTGGGAATCCAAGTACTACCTTGGCGAGTACAACCTGTACGGAACCAGCCGCAAAACCTATGTCAAAGAGGCAAACGGCAAGAAGCATCAGATTTGGGTTCATGTTTTCAGGAGTGATCACAACTGCTCGATTGCGATGGAGGCCATGGAACGCCGACTTGTTGATTACGAACGAGCGTGGCAGGACGGCACCGCTTCAAAATCCGCTCCGGTTAGAGCACAGTTCAAGGATTTCGACGGCGAACCGGGAGACGAATCGCGCTTGGAGCGAGATTTCGAAATGATTGATCGCGAAATTCGATACAAAGGATTCTTTGCGTTCGCCAGCAACAGCATTTCGACTGCGAGAGAGGCGTTGGAGATCTACCGGGGTCGGGATTGCGTGGAGAAGATTTTTTCGAATTTGCAGACTGGACTGGATCTTTGCTCAACAGTCGTTCATCACGACGCAACCCTGCGGGGAAAGCTGTTGATTTGTCTTGTTGCGCTGACAATGCTTGCCGCACTGTCCTACGAAATGGAGAGCGAGAAAACCGTGAACGATGAGCGCATGCCTCGCCTTTACCAAAGCTATTCGGTCAATTCTCTGCTTCATGAACTTATGAACATCCAGATGATTTCTGGACCGGGAGTGGCACCTCGTCTGTCTGAGGCCACTCAGAAGCAGCTGGCGATCTTCGACCGTGTCGGAGTGTCTCGACCTTCAGTTTGAAGCAACACAGTATAACGAGGTGCGGAATTCACGTGACTCTTCAGAGCTTTTTTATGGGGTTTATGTACCTGTTGATGATTGGCTTGGTAAGTTAGCAATTTCAGCAGGATTCAAAAATTATCACTTTGAAAAACTTCGCGACAGAAATACAAAGTGGAAAAATCGCAAACAGCGAGTTCCCTTGAAAGAGGGTCGTCTCTGGATTGAAAAGTAGGGAATAAACTATGGCTAATTCTGCTTCTCATAGATTCGGCGAACTGATAGGAAATTTCTTTGAGCACTGCATGAAATCTCCTGTGCAATCTCTGGCGCAAAAGTACAATCTGTATTTCGATAGCGTGGGTCAAAGAGCTGCAAGGAAAACCAAGACAGTTACATGGACAGATTTATATGGTAGTAAACATGATTTGGACTATGTAATTGAGAAAGATGGTTCTGATGTGCAGGTCGGCGTTCCCATTGCGTTTATAGAAGTGGCCTGGAGAAGGTATACAAAGCACTCTAAAAATAAAGCCCAAGAAATAACGGCGGCTGTAGAGCCTATCGTCGCAAAATATCGAGAGGTTAATCCATTCAAGGGAGCAATTATCTGCGGCGAATTTACGGAAACGTCTATTGAACAATTAAAAGGCCGCGGTTTTGCAGTTCTTTACATCCCTTATTCGGAAATGGTGCAATGCTTTAAGAAGTATGGAGTTGACCTTTCTTACGATGAGTCGACTGAAGAAAATGAGTTTGCATCTAAAATCGAACAGTTCGAAAAGGCAGATAAATTAGCTTTAAAAAATGAGCTTCTTAAGCATAACAGTTCGGTAATAAATAACTTTATGATAACTCTGGAAAATGTAATTCGAAGAACTATAAAGAGCATTTACATACTTCCACTTCATGGCAAAGCGTCAATTTTAAATTCGATAGAAAGTGCGATTGGATTTATTGATTCATACAAAACGATGCCTCCGGATGCGACATTCCAATCTTACGTTATTCAAATTTATTTTAACGATGGTTCAGAGATCAAAGCAGAGCTCAAAGATAACGATATGGCAAAATCCTTTCTAATGAAGATGAACTTGCTGTTAACATCCTAAAACCGAAAATGTTACCTATATCGTATAACTGATTTTCATTTTTTTCGCATTCGTGGAGAGCGGTGGGTTCCATCGATGGAATCCGCGCCACCGAGTGCTAATATGAAACCATGCAAAACAGATGCATGGAGATTGCTGAGATTATCTCAGTTGGATGTGCCTTCTGAGGAGTCACGACTGGGTTGATATTAGGCGCAGGCAAACGCAAATATTGCACCCCACTTGCGCTAGAAAAGAACGAAGATAGGCGAGTCTTTGGAGGCTTCGCGGAGACCCGTGGGTAGATCCTATGAAATCCGCGCCAACAAGCGCGAGCACAGTTCCTGACGAAACGGCTTATGCCGTGCAGCTCATTCTGAGGAGGTCCGGTCTTGGACAAGCTCTGTTGCCCCGACCTTGATGTGCATACTTATGCACGCACTCCCGTGCAAAGGGAAAAAAATCAAGCGTCTGCAGTAAACGAACGATGAGGTAAGCGAGATTTTGCAACTTGCATCGCTATCTCCTATGGGCTCGCTGTCTTCGGACAGCGGGTTTTTCTTGTGCGCTCGGCATGGGCGCGTTCTAATGGGTGCAAGTCCCGAGTGCAGGAGGTAGCGCCAAGCACATAGCCAATGGCAAGGCCGGCGTCGCGAGGCGTGGGCTGAAGGAAGCCGGCGGCAAACCACTGATCCGACGAACAGAAACCGCATCAGGCATACGAAGGTGGGTAAGTCTGCAAAACAAGATGAAGCCCTACAGCTACACGGACCGGAGGTGTAAATGCGGCGGATAGATGGTGGAAAAGAATGCGTTCTTACCCGAGGAGGTCTCATGGACGCAGTGCCAACAGGCGTTGCGGAGTAAAGCTTGTCATGAGAAGTCAGCAGAAGGCATAGTAGCCAGAAGCAGTAGCTGGTAAAGGCCTAAATTCAATGGAGTGAGGTGCCTGACTTACAAAGTCTCAAGGTGCAGAAAACATAAGAAACCTATCTGACGCTGGGTATCTACGGCATGGAAAGAGGGCGTGAGAAGGGCACAAAGGCCGTCATAAGAAACGGAGAACACCGCACATACTTCGCCTGATTTCGCAGGCATCACCCTCGAAAAGATACTGGAGTCCTCGAACTTGAATGCTGCCCTTAAAAAGGTGGAATCCAACAAAGGGGCTCCCGGTGTGGATGGGATGAAAACGGACGAACTCCGGCAATACATCACCGACCACCCCGGCGAATTGAGACGGGTGTTGCTGGATGGGACGTATCGCCCCAAGCCGGTGAAACGGGTAACCATACCAAAATCGGAGCCTGGAAAGTTCAGAGAATTAGGAATACCGACAGTCATTGATCGACTGGTGCAACAAGCAGTACTCCAAGTATTGAACCTTTACTACGACACCACCTTTTCGACGTCAAGTTACGGCTTTCGGCCCTTCCGAGACTGCAAAGATGCCGTTTTGCACTGCATCCGACAGACATGGGAAAAGTGTGGGCAGTGGATGTTGATCTGGAAAAGTTCTTCGACACGGTGAACCACAGCCGACTCATCAGGAAGCTGTCAACCCGTATAAAAGACCCTCGGGTCATATCCCTAATCCACAGGAAGCTGAAATCCGGAATAGATATCGGGCCCTTTCTGTTGGGACTCACGATGGAAGTATTTTTGCTATGGTCCGCAGGCGTAGTGATGATAGCGACGGCAGCGAAACGGTCCTATCGGTCGGCGTTTGATCGGGCGAAAAAGAGGTTCCTAAAAATCCAAGATGAATCCAGGTCTGCTGAAGGTCGTTGACGGGAGGCCGCGTGGGGGTAGAATCGTCATAGCGCGTTGCTCCTATCGTTAGGTTGTTGTTTCTATTCCAACGATACAGGATCCAACGCGCTCTTAGTTTCTAGGCTTGGTCAGGTGGCACAAGGAACCCCAATTTACCAAAAAGTCTAGAAGAGCCGGAAATAGGTGGAAGTTGAAGATGACTTTTAACAAAACAATGATTGCGGCTTTCATTGGCAGTCTGGGCGTTGGTCCAGCTTTTGCAGGAGAACAGATCACAATCGGCCAGAATTCTCCCGCTCAATTGATAGTACCTCAAGATGGTCAGATCGACAAGGTCGTTTTTGACACCAGAAACAGGGACGTCAATCACCGCATTTCAATAGGATCAATTGACAACCCCATTGCAAACCTCAATATTGCAGGGGGTCTTGACCGTGAGAATAATTTGAACAACTCTGAGGTGGGGGGTAAGGTCCTTCTAGACATTTATGCGAGTAATGCCACGCTTGGCACTCACGGTATTGGACTCAACTTGACACGGACCATCACAATCCCAGATAGTAGCGAAAGCACCACCATCAAGGGTAGTGAATTCAATTTTTACGTTGACACTCTTACCAGCAATGCAGGTACGGAGCCAGGCGATTACTCCCCTCACAAGTTCATCGGCCTCTCAGTAGGCTCGGAATCGACGGTGAATGTTGAAGCTACGGGTGCCGTTCAAATCAATTCCAGCTCAAACGATTCTCTTTATGCCGAAGAGAAATCGACGGCCAAAATAAACGCTGGCTCGATCGCGCTCTCCGCAAATTCTGACAATACCTCCTTTGCAACGGTTGTGACGGCTACGAGCGATGGCAACATTGATTTGCAGTCAGACTCTGACATCAGTATTCAAAATCATTACTCGAGAGGCGGCACGGCCATTACGGTCAACAATTCAGGTCAAGTGAGCATGTTGGCCAAGAATGCTATTTCCGTTCTTGGCTCAGAATCCCAGGCTGCGCTTATGCTTAATCAAAACAGGAAGGGCAGCTTTAACAGCCAGAACGGCGCCATCACCCTCACTGCCAATAATATTGATCTGCACGGCTACGTGGAGTCCTCCGTCCTCGACCGGAAGGACACGAACGGCATCTTCCTCAATGCAAACGAATCGCTTTCCATTGTAGGCAATAATACCGATGGTGCCATTTGCGCCACGAAAAACAGTACCCTCGGTTTCAAGGCAGGCACACTCAACATTGAAAATTTGAACTCGGAATCGAGGAGCAGTGCCGTCCGTCTGGAGAAAAACTCCAGATTGCAGACCACACTCGGCGCAGGTCAGTCGACCATCAAGGGTGTCAACGGCATCTACACCAACAACGGCAACCCCCAGTTGACGATTCTGGGCAATGTCGAAGGAACGTCTTCCCTGAAAGTGCAGGGCACGTGGAACGGCATCGTGGGCATTGACGGATCCATCACTACGAAAGACGTATCGCTCGACTTTGATGTGACAAGGGAGGGAAATCTGCCGTCTGGCCAAAGTTATGGCATTAATGCGGGGCAAGGCCTCGTCGGCGTGATGGCGGCAAGCACCTCCAAAGTCCAGTTCTCCAATCAGTCGAGTGCAGGCAAGACTCTGAACGTGACGATCGATGCAAAGACCGATTCTGTCAAATCGTCCGGTCTGAATGCGGACATGGGTGGTGAGCTAACCGTGTCGAAATTTCAAAATGTGGTCATCCACGTCAACAATACTGGTGCCGATTCGTTCGTATACGGCTTGAGGAGCTGCAGCGGCAGGATGAGCATCAAGGATGTCGATATCGTCTCCGTAACAACGAACAAGGGGGACGCAGTCTATCTCTCCAACTACACCTCCAACTACAACAACTATCCTGACGGAACATTGGAGATCAGTTCCAAGAACGTCAAGCTGGACGGCTCGACCCTTGGCAACGGCCTCAATCTCAACGGCAAAGGCAATCTCAGTATTTCAGCGCAGAAAATGTTGGACATCAGGGGCAAAAATGCACTTGTTGTTCAGGATTCCGACGCTGTTCTGACTGTCGATGCAGAAAGCTCGACCCAATCCACAATCACTGGCAATTGGAATGTACAGAAAGGTCAGGCATCCGTTTCTCTTGGCTCGAATGCTGACATCAAAGGCGACATGACGACGAACAATGGTTCGCTTTCCATGAGCATGAAGGACAACGGCAAGTTCACTGGTGCCGCAAACGGTACGCAACTCTACCTGACGTTCGGTGACAAATCCGCTTGGAACCTCACCTCCGACTCCTCAGTGACGTCTTTGACGGGCAACGGGGCCTTGATTAACTTTGCAGGTCTTCCTGATCAGGCCGAAGCTATCCACACCTCGCAATATCGTAATCTCCAGACCCAATGCTTCAAGGGCACGAGCAACACGCTTGCCATGCACATCGACCTCGCGAATGAAACAGCTTCACAGAAGCTTCTCGACCAGTTTGTTGTGACGGGCAAAGCTGAAGGCACACATGTGGCCCAAATCACCTTTGACTCTGTCGATGCCGTCAAATCCCATAGCATCAACTGGCTCATCAGCCAGGGTGAAGGCTCGAATATGACCATCACCAATCGTGACGGCAGCAACACCTTCAGCGGACGCGGCATGGTGAGCGTCTGGAGTCTTGGCTTCGTCAAGACTGGTGAAGAAACGTTGCTCGATACGGACGATGGTCGTCAACAGATCAGCACTCAAACGAACGGTAATGGCGAAGGCAAGTGGTACCTTGTGAAGTCCGAACATTCTCAACCTGATCCTGTTCCCAGTCCGAATCCCAATCCGCCGACGCCTCCCCTTCCACCTGAAGTGAATGACAACATCACAATCGGTACCTCCAGCGGTCAGGCTGAAGCGTATCAGGCTGATATGGAAGATCTTCGCAAGCGTACTGGCGAAGTCCGTTACGGGGCACAGGACGGCGGCTGGGTTTCGGTCTTTGGCAAAAAGGATTCCGTCAAGGCCAGCGGCACAGCAGGCTTCAAGCAGGAAATCTACGGCTTGAACATCGGTGTTGACCGTCTCGTCCACGCCGATGAAGACAGTGCCTGGCTGCTCGGCGGCGCGTTCCGCTACAGCAATGCCGATCAAAAGGGGCTAGGCTCCGGCTATACGACGGGTACGCTTCAGGAATACTCCGGAAAGCTCTATGCGACGTGGATGCACGACAAGGGTTCCTATGCCGACTTCGTGCTTCAGGCCGGTCGCTATGAACAGGAACTCGAAGGCTTCGACAACACGGGCATGGACAAGTCCAAGGCCGACTACGGCACCTGGGGCTTCGGCGCCAGCGTTGAAGTAGGCCACATGTTCTCGTTCGACGGTGGCGTTGATGATCGCCGGTGGTTCAACCACTGGTTCGTCGAGCCGCAGTTGCAACTGAGCTACTTCCTTGCCAAGGGGGCCGACTACACGACTTCCACGGGACTTAAGGTCGATCAGGGTAATGCGGACTTCCTGACCGGTCGAGCCGGCTTCGTTCTCGGCAAGAAGTTCAACTATGGAACGATTGACGATCTGGATCGCCGTTACTTCCAGATCGCCCTGCTGGGCGGCGTTAAGCATGAATTCCTCGGCGGGGAACAAACGATTTCCTATACGGGTGTCGATGGCGCCAAGGCCAGCGTTCGAGCCGGTGACATTGATGGCACGCGCTTCTATTACGGCGTCAATTGTGACTGGCAGGTGACTGACAACTTCCGTCTCTATGCGCAGGCCAATCGTGAAGAAGGCGACCACTATACGAAAGACTTCGACGTCAGTATCGGCGGCAAGCTGTTGTTCTGATGAAATCAAGCCAATCTGAATAGTTCGGTTAGCATTCGAAATCATTGCGGACTGCGCTTGGTTGTGAGAGTGCAGTCTATTCATCGAATAGGAATAAAAATGAACAGTAAAAAACAGGCATTGGCTTCGATCGCTTTTGCATGTGTTTCGTCTGGGATTTTCGCAGCTGAGATTCCCGTTGAAGATTGCGGACGGACGGCTGAGACGTTTGCGTTTGTGGCCGATGCATCCGGATCCATGATGCAGACTGTGGGGCACATGAAGTCCCTGGCGCAAAAGGAGATCGAAGAAGCGCGCCAGCGCGGCGAATCACTCCTGAAAATCCGTGTTGTGCCTCCGGCCAATGAAGAGATAGACAAGCTGACCCGGCACGAGCTGACGGAGCGGTTTATTGAAAAGACAGGTGCCTATGCCATCGAAAAGGCGGACATGCAGTCGTCGGTCCTGACTGTGGCGCCGTTTACCCAGTTGGTTCCGATGAAGGAGCGCAATTCGGAAGAGTTCATGGCCGATCTTGAAAAGAAGTTCGGCGTTCTTCTGGAGGTGTTTGGTCGCTCGACGTGGGTGGGGAGCCGTGCATTTGAGAGCTTCTCAGAAAAGCTTGCCAAGTCTCAGGCAACCGTTCTCGTGACTGACGGCAACTTTGAGGTTGATCCCGATAAGAAGCATTTGGATCCCGTGGCAACGTTGAAGGCCTTCTATGAAGCCAATCCGAAGTCTTGCATCCATATCGTTTCAGCTGCGTACACCGAAAAGGAGCACAAGGCTGTGGATGATCTTGCATCGGTATCCTCATGCGGTCGCGTCGATGAACTGGAAGCTTTGATGACTGATGAAGCCTTGTGGAAGTCGTTCGTTGAAGAAGTTTTCTATCGTGACTGTACGAAGGCGACCACGATTGCCATTCGCGGCATCAACTTTGCGTTTGATAAGTCGAATCTGCCGAAGGAAAGCCGCCGCATTTTGGACAAGGCGCTTGCGGTCATTAATTCGCGTGACAAGTCCGAGAAGATCGAAATCCGTGGCTGGACTGACTGGACGGGCAGCGACAAGTACAACGCCGGCTTGTCGCAACGCCGTGCCGATGCCGTGCGCAATTACTTCATCGAGCATGGCATTGACGCCGATCGACTGACGGCTCGCGGCATGGGCAAGTCCTTCAAGTACACCAACCATACCGGTGACGGTCGCTGGATGAATCGCCGTGTCGAACTGATTTTCGAGGGCGGATTTCAGTCCAATGACTCCGATAAGCGTTACGACACTGAGTCCATGAACTAATAAAAAATAATTGAATCAAACATGAGCGCTCGAGTTTCTAATAAAGCTCGAGCGCTCATGTTATGTGTTAGGCCTGGACCCAATCTAACGGGCGGAAAAAAGATTGTTGAGCAAACCGTTCGCATCTTCCGAAAAGACAGCATCTGCGTCGCCAGCTAGATCGCCATCTCTTCATAGCCCTCTCTGCAGTCTTGCAGATTTCTCCGTTAATTTTACAAATGTGGAAATCCTCTATACAACATTTGATCACATAAGTCATCAGGCTAAAACATACTTAATATGTTGTAATTTATGTAAATTATTTGATATGATAATAGGCACCATTCTATTGAAATGTGGAAATAACCATTTAAAGGAATGCTGTAATGAAGGTTATCAGCTTTTTAAATCAGAAAGGCGGCGTCGGCAAAACCACCCTCTCCGTCAACATCTCCACCGC
>ERZ827156.4103-NODE-4103-length-12228-cov-6.092746_pt1:0-5000 | contig 12228 bp, 9 predicted proteins | sample MGYA00519919_ERZ827156 | MGnify/ENA primary metagenome ERZ827156 (study PRJEB31778, sample SAMEA3449269) | human gut metagenome | biome: human gut; feature: human-associated habitat; material: faeces | place: United Kingdom | collected 2010/2012 ... | reverse complement strand
CCAAGTTTCAGCAGTAACATATTGTTCCATGTCCAAAATATGGAAGAAACTGGTGTTTCCACGACTCTACCACCCAATCAATTCTGTTCCACTTAATCCCTATTTCATGGCCACATATCTTTCAGGCTAAGGAATGGGAAACCTTTCTCCTATTCCATGAATCCAATTTTCATTTCATCCGGGAAAAGCCATCTTTTTCTCAACAATGCCTTTGCCATTTGATCCAATAGCCTTCCGTTAGATAGGAAGAGATTTGATAAATATTGATAACTCTCGGATAGAGTCTTCGAGCGGAAACATTCATTAGATAATGAACTATTGGTTCTAAGCCATCTCTGGCGATCAATCAAGAACTCGAAGTGCTTTGCTTGCATATCCTTGATAAACCAACGTTTATACATAGATGATGAAGGCTCTTCTAGGGAAGTAAGAAGAAGCCCCTTTGACATCTCTTCATCTGCTGCAAAGAATTCTCGATTTGAAAACACAGAGACAGAGGGCTCATCATTGAATAGGAAAAAGAGTGGATCTCCAGGATCCCAAACGAATTGGCTTATTCGAAAAAAGCCCCGTTCGTTGGCAGATCCATCTCGCATCTGGTACTGCATGGTTCCACTCTGCAAGAACTCTTCATCATTCTCTTGAAGCTCATCCTCTTCATCATTCTCTTGAAGATCACCCTTCATAAATTTCTCATAAATGTCATCAAGATCATCCTCTTCAACCTTCTCTTGAAGATCACCCTCTTCATCATAAATCTCATCATAAATGCTCCCCTTGCCCGGAAATGACCTGGACCCATAGGGAAATCCTAATTCATTGAGCCTTTCGATACAATCAAATAGAACGACCCAAGGGCGCCATATTCTAGGAGACCAAACTATGTCAGTGAATAAATCCTCCGCTACTATCTGTAGCGGGTCGAGGGCTCCTTCTTCTTCCGCCGCTTGTTGTTCAAACACCGATTCGTAGATAAATTTCTTTTCAAGGATAGAAAAAGATCCATTTTTCATCATATCTAAGGGACTCCTTGGTTCGGGCCGACGAAGCAATGGCACTCGATCATTATCAAACTGACTGCAATCTTTTTCTGTCTGTGAGGATCCCACCAGAGCGCCTTCTAGCTCTAATAGGCCATGAACTAGATCAGAATCATTCTCAACAAGTTTATACCAAGCGATCCCACTTTTTTCATCGGATCCGGGTAGAGACCAAAGGTCTTGAGCAACCGGTCCGGCAGAACAACTCAAAAGATAAAGAAGTATCGTTAATTTCTTCATGCTCATTCCAAGTTCGCGGTAGCATTTGTACAGATAAGGTTCCTCTACCTCACATGAATTCTTCTTGATATAGATCGATATAGGATCAATGGGGGAATTACTTAGAAATAGATTTTGTGCAAGAGCCCTTCCTATCTGATAGAAAAGGATCCCATGATCTTGAACCGATCTTACCTTGCCTCGCAACTCCCAAGTTTGTCTATGAAGAGCAGATCGAATTATATTAGTGTCTACCATTGATTTCTTCTGTGTAATACTAATTGATAGGGCCGCATTAGTAAGTGCTACAACATCTTCTATAGTGGAACCCATGCGTATGGACCCGAATCCCTTAGTATGGAGCATTTTCTTTTCCAAGTGAAATCCCCTAGTATATGAAAGAGTGAAAAACAACTTTCGTTGTTGTGGAATAAGAAGTGTTCGTATCTTAATGCATGTATGTAACTTATTCGGGGCTATTAGAGCGGGATCCACTTTTTGCGGAATATGAGTCGAAGCAATAACAAGACTATTTTGAGTGGAAGATCTTTCACAATCCCTGGAGAGATGTTTCACTAATAGACCCAGGGATAAGTAATTCGACTCCTTCGCATCCAGCTCATGAATGTTTGGAATCCATATTATGCAAGGAGACATTGCTTTTGCGAATTGGAATTGAAGGGCGATATAAATTTTGTCTAGTTCCGGCATCATATACATATTCATGCTCTTTCGAGTCTCCCACTCCGTATCAAAGATGATATCATGAACATCAATATCCTCATCAATATCCTCATCAATATCCTCACGAACATCAATAGCGTCATCACTATCGAAATCAAAATCCTCACAAAAATCCTCATCCATAGGCAAATCCCGAAACTTATACTGGTTAACCGTTGACTTGTTCAGAAATACCCTAATTAAAGGAAGATAGGAGTTTGCCGCTAGGTATTTGACCAAATAGGATCGTCCAGTTCCTAGAGAACCTATCAATAAAATACCACTAGAGGGGGATAGGGCTAAGCGGAGCGAAAAAGGTTTTCGGAAATGAAAACTATTCGCCCCACACGAGGTTTCTGAATAAGTGATTGTCTGATAATGAGCAAGAAATATACGTCTTTCCGCTAAACAGAGTGCATTGAACTCATAATTCATTAGAAACTTTTTATGAATGTCAACTAAGGATCGTAAGTAAATTGCTCCCGGCTCTTCAATCATTTGATAACCGGAGTCATTCTTTGATAAATGATCACTATGAGTCAGACTCAATAGAATTTGATCAATCCTTTTTTCTGTCGTTAAGGTGACGAAATGACGGAATAAATCTCTTTCTTTATCCTCAACCAACTCACTGGTCGCGATAAAGGATTCTATTGGATCATCAATCCAATCACTGTTCACGTTTTTTTTTTTTATTAGAAACCAAAAAAGAGCCTTACTTCTATGGCTCAGATGTCTTGTATTTATCGAAAAAGTGATTCGATTAATGGGATTTGGTATGATACTTATGAGATCGATGAGATTGATATTCCAAAATTTCTTATTAGAGCGTATTGATTTGACCCCATAAGCGGGACCACCACCCCACAGCATGTTGCGTATTTCTTCTAGAAAATCTCCTAATTGTTCCAGAGCAACTAGAAAGAGATTCTTTAAAGAATTCCGTTCAGATGGAGGATACCTATCCAGAAGTTTTTGTAACTCAATCATGTATGATGGAATCATCAAGGGTTTGACCTTTTCGAACTCTGTCGGTAACTCAATATAGGCTCGGGAAGTAACGAGAAGATGTGTACAAACGAGATATCCAGCAACAAGAAGAAGGAAAACGGTTGAATAGACCAACTCCCCAACATTTGGGGATATCAGATGTGTCCATATCAATGGTGGCTGATGAATCATTTCTGCGGGCAGAAGAAAATGAAAATTAGGTAAACAATTACTCGAAATCTCACTTATCAGATCCCATTGGGGAAGACCCAACTTTTTCTTAAGAATTCGCCCTGATCGATGCATAATATCACGAAAAACGGATACAAATTTTTGAATGCTACTTAGTATCGGTAATAGGTCTGAAACGGTCTCTAAAAATAGAAATTTTAGATATTTGTACCCTGTCGAAGTAAGGAACCATGGCATATATTTTTTGAATCGATTCCATTTTGAGAGAATTGAAAAAGCAGTATCTCGTCGAAGGATTCTATCCATCTCCGCTTTTTCAACGCGTTTCTTTAGACCAAGATTCCGTTTTTTCCTCTTTTCAGACTGATACAAGTTCTCCCTTTCTGAATCAGATCGATTCATATCCGAAAGGAAGAACGTGAAATTTTTTTGCCTTTCCTCAGTGCCCTTCCTTTAATTTGAATGAAAAGCTGCTGATTGGTAATTAATATGCACTCCTGTGGGAGCCACCACATAGGCTTTTTCCTTGTTCTACCGAGAGATGAACGGCGGATAGGATACAGCTCGCCCGGATGCCAGGAAAAAATGTAAAAGCCCAGCCCCCCCCCAACTTATCTACCGGGCATTTTCGGGGACTAGCCTCGACTCGATTTTCGAAGAGTAGACTAAAGTTAACTTTCCTCTCCCTCTGGTGAACTTTGCTTATGTGGCGGGTTTCCCTGAGTAGGAGGTACCTTAGAACGGTCAGTCGGGTGACTCATCGTGAGAGATACACCAAACCAAGAATATTCGAATTTAAACTTAAAAATGAAGAAAGCTAAAATCTTAGAATACAAATAAAATTAGAAAGGCCATCATTAGTGCAAACCAAGCATTAGCCTCAGAATGGGTGTGAGTATGGAAATACAGCAAAAACTTACTATGTTCATAGACATACCTACCAATGCAAAATCTGTTTGACCAGGTTCCCTCCAAGGCTTTCAAAAAAAGAAATACGCGAGATACGATCGAGAGGTCTTTGAGGAATAGCTACCTACTATTAAGGCTCTAAGGGGTTTATTTAGCTTTAGTAAAGGAAAAGGCGGCATGAGTGAAGCATCTAGCTAGCACCTATTCTTAGCCTAAGATCCCTGTTTATTCACTTTACGACCTATTGAACACGCTTTCTTGCTAAATAAAATAGATTCTATATAAGATTAGGATTTTACAATACAGTTTCAATTGAAAGGAATTCATTATGTATGAATGCCATCTTTCTGCTAATCTTGAAAGCCTTTATTCATTATGTATTAAATTCTATCAAGTGAGCTCTGAAGCTAAGCTAGGATTAAGGCTGACTAAAAGAAGAAAGTCGAGATAAAAGAAATGCCGGACTCTTCATCTAATATTTTCTAGGCATTCTAGGGTTTCTGTCTTACTTTGACTATTACTATTCTATTTTATCGAAAGGCATCCTCTCTATACTCTAAACCCTTCTCGGGTCAAACTCACTCTTTGAAGTGCTATCTATATACGAGCAAAGGGAGGGGGTCTCTATGGATAGAGTTATATCAGAACCCAACCCTTCAAGCTACGACATGGAGGGATGAAGTGAAGTGGCGGCTGCTAAAAGATCGGAGAAAGCAGAAAACTCAGTAAGTAAAGAATACTCGGTCCTATAATGCCGAGTTCCTTGTTCAAGTGTTGGGGACTACCCAGCGCAGAACAGTCTTCTTGGGTAAAAACTCGAAAGGAGCTCCCAGTGGCAATGGAAACTTCATAGAGCTAACTAGGTCCTTTATTCTTACCCGATGGGTAATACTTTCTACGCTACGATTTCTCTTATTCAAAGCTACC
>ERZ827156.4102-NODE-4102-length-12228-cov-12.255976_pt1 | contig 12228 bp, 17 predicted proteins | sample MGYA00519919_ERZ827156 | MGnify/ENA primary metagenome ERZ827156 (study PRJEB31778, sample SAMEA3449269) | human gut metagenome | biome: human gut; feature: human-associated habitat; material: faeces | place: United Kingdom | collected 2010/2012 ... | reverse complement strand
ACAATATAGTATCAAATTTTTTAAGTCAAATATTGATGTGCTGTGAATTGTAACACAATTTTTTTAAAAATTGTTATGTTTACCCCTAGACAAGAAGAAAAAAATGTGATATACTAACACTATTGCAAAGTTTATAAAAAAATTAGCAATCCTTACTCGTTTTTTAAAACGGGTTATATATCCAAGAGGAGGTGAAAATGATGAATAAATACGAAAGTATAATCATTATTAACCCAAATTGTACTGATGAAGCAATAAAAGCTTTAGAAAGTAAATTTACTGGGCTAATAAATGAAAATGGAAAAATAGAATCTGTTGAAAAAATTGGAAAGAAAAGACTTGCATATGAAATAAAGAAAAACAGAGAAGGTTATTATATATTATTCAATTTTGAAGCAAAACCAGATTCAATAGCAGAACTTGAAAGAAATTACAGAATTACAGATGAAGTTTTAAAATTTATCGTTGTAAGAAAAGAAGACTAATTAAAAGAATAAATAAAGAAAAGGGGCCTTTATTTTAGAAAGGTAAGGTAAGAAATGAACAAAGTAATTTTAATGGGAAGATTAACAAGAGACCCAGAAGTTAGATATACTCAAACAAATAATACTTTAGTTGCTTCATTTAGTCTTGCAGTAAATAGAAGATTTGTAAGACAAGGTGAAGAAAGGCAAGCAGATTTCTTTAATATAGTTGCATGGAGCAAATTAGGGGAATTTTGTAGCAAATATTTTAAAAAAGGTCAACAAGTAGGAATTATAGGAAGACTACAAACAAGAACATGGGATGATCAAAACGGAACAAAACACTATATAACAGAGGTTGTTGCAGAAGAAGCATATTTTGCAGATAGCAAAAGAGAAGCAGATTCTGGAAATTCTTCTTTTGAAAACACATTTGGAGCAACAATGCCAGGTGGAGTAGGAGATACCTCGGATTTTGAAGTGTCAGCAAGTGATGATTTACCATTTTAATTAAAAAGGGAATAAAGATAGAAAGAATTTTCTAATCAAAATTTCTAAAGAAAGGAATGAATGTAGAAATGGTAGACAAAAAGAATAAAAAAAATAGCAGAAACAACAAAAATTATGATGAAGATTATAATCCAAAATTCAAAAAACAAAGAAAAAAAGTTTGTCCTTTATGTAGTGACAAAAACTTTGTATTAGATTATAAAAATATAGATATCATGAAAAAATTTGTTAATGATAAGGGAAAAATATTACCTAGAAGAACAACTGGTTCTTGCAGTAAACATCAAAGAGATATAACAGTTGCTGTAAAAAGAGCAAGAGCAATTGCAATTTTACCATATACTCAAGAGTAATAAAGGTAAAAAAATCAGGACAAAATTTACATTTAATTTTTAAAATTATTGTAAATTTTGTCCTTTTGTGGTAGTATTAAAAATATATACAAATAAAGGATGAGAAAATAAAATGAATTTATTAATAACAGAAAAACCTTCAGTTGCGAGATCTTTTGCAAAAGTTTTAAATGTTAATAATCAAAATAAAGGCGGATATATGGAATCTAATGGATGGATAATTACTTGGTGTGTTGGTCATTTGGTTACAATGAGCTATCCAGAAAAATATGATGAAAAGCTAAAACAATGGAGGCTAGATACATTACCTTTTATGCCAAAAGAATATAAATATGAAATTATAGAAAATGTAAAAAATCAATTTAATATTGTACAAAAATTACTTCAAAGAGAAGATGTAACTCAAATATATAATGCAGGAGACTCTGGGCGTGAAGGAGAGTATATTCAAAGGTTAGTTTTTATGATGGCGTCTCCTAATCCTAATGCTCAAATAAAAAGAGTGTGGATAGATTCACAAACAGAAGAAGAAATTTTAAGAGGGATAAAAGAGGCAAAAGATTCTTCGGAATATGATAGTATATCAGATAGTGCATATTTAAGGGCAAAAGAGGATTATTTAATTGGAATAAATTTTTCAAGATTGCTTTCAATAATTTATGGAAGAAGACTTGCAAAAACAATGAATAAAGATTATTTCGCTATTTCTGTTGGAAGAGTTATGACTTGTGTACTTGGAATGATTGTTTCAAGAGAAAGGGAAATAAAAAATTTTGTAAAAACCAAATATTATAAGATACTTGGAATTTTTAAAAATAGTGATGGAAGTTTTTCAGCAGAATGGAAAGTAAATGAAAAATCAAAATTATATGAATCTAATTTATTGTATAATGAAAGTGGTTTTAAGAAAGAAGAAATTGCAAAAAAATTTATTAAATCTTTAGAAAATAAAGAAGCGGTTATTACTGAACTTAAAAAGACGAAACAAAAGGAAAATGCACCACTTTTATTTAATTTAGCAGAGGTTCAAAATGAATGCACAAAAAAGTTTAAAATTAAGCCAGATGAAACTTTAGAAATAATACAAAATTTATATGAGAAAAAGTTGGTTACATATCCAAGAACAGATGCAAGGGTTTTATCAACAGCGGTTGCTAAAGAAATAAGCAAAAATTTAAATGGACTAGCCAAAAATTTTAAAGATGAGGAAATTAAAAAAATTATAAATATAATGGTGGAAGAAAAATATTCTACAGATTTAAAAAAGACAAAATATGTAAATGATAGTAAGATAACAGACCACTATGCTATAATTCCTACAGGTCAAGGTTTTGAAAATTTTGAAGCTTTGAATGATTTACAAAAAAATGTGTATAAATTAATAGTAAAAAGATTTTTAGCAATTTTTTATCCACCAGCTGAATATAGTAAAGTAAATGTTACTGTAAATATTGAAGAGGAAACTTTTTTTGGTACAGGAAAAGTATGCATAAAAAGAGGCTTTCTAGATGTATTAAAACCTGAAAAGAAAGATAATGAAAAAGAAGGAGAAGAAAACCAAAGTAATTTGGATATTTTAAAGAATTTAAAAAAAGGGGAAAAAGTTGAAATACAAAATTTTGAAATAACAGATAGCGAAACATCCCCTCCTTCACGATATAATTCTGGAAATTTGGTTCTTGCAATGGAAAATGCAGGAAAATTAATTGAAGAAGAGGAACTTCGTGAGCAAATAAAAGGAGCAGGAATTGGAACAAGTGCTACAAGAGGAGAGATTATAAAAAAATTGGAAAAAATACAATATATTAAAATAAATAGTAAAACACAAATTGTAACACCAACAGAAAAGGGAGAAGCAATATATGATATTGTTAACCAGGCTATGCCAGATATGCTTAACCCTAAACTTACGGCGAGTTGGGAAAAGGGGTTGGATTTAGTTGCAAAAAGGGAAATTAAACCAGACATTTTTATGGAAAAATTAGAAAAATATATATGTTCAAAATTTGAGAAGTTAGTTATTAAAATGTGAGTTAAGTATTAATAAAAAAGGAGATTAAAAATGTACGAAAAATTTGGAATAAGTAAAAAAATGGAAGAGTTATCAAAAAAAGTTGAAATGATGGTAAAACCTCAATTTGAAAAATTAGAAAAAATATATGAGGAAAATAGTTTGAAAGTTTTAAAAGCTATGCAAGATTCAAGACTTTCTCTAATGCATTTAAATACTTCAACAGGATATGGAATTGATGAACCAGGCAGAGATAAAATAGAAGAAATTTACAGTAGAATTTTTAAAGCAGAAGATGCTTTGGTTAGGTCTCAATTAATTTCTGGGTCACATGCATTAGCAATTACTTTGCAAGCTATTTTAAGACCAAAAGATATAATGCTTAGCATTACAGGTCTTCCATATGATACTTTACAAACTATAATAGGGATAGGAGGAACTCCAGGACCTAGCTCTTTAAAGGCTTTTGATATTAAATATGAACAAATAGATTTAAAAAATAATAAATTCGATACTGAAGCAATTTGCAAAAGGCTTTCAAAAAAAGATATAAAACTTGTAGAAATTCAAAGATCTATAGGTTATTCAACGAGAAGGAGTTTGACTATAGAAGAGGTTGAAGAAATTATTAAGAAAATAAGAGAAGTTAATAAAGATGTTATAATTATGGTTGATAATTGTTATTGTGAGTTTGTAGATACAAAAGAACCAATAGAAGTGGGAGCAGATATTGCAGTTGGATCTTTAATAAAAAATTTAGGTGCAGGAATTGCAACAAGTGGAGCATATATTGTTGGAAGAAAAAATTTAATAGAACTTGCTGGAGAAAGACTTACTGGTATTGGAAAAGAAATTGGACCATCATTAAATCAAAATACTAATTATTTAAAAGGCTTGTTTTTTGCTCCACACGCAGTTTATAGCTCTTTGAAAACCATGATTTTCGCAAGTAAAATGTTAGAAGAATTAGGATATGATACAAAACCTAAATATAATGAAAAAAGAGCAGATATTGTACAAAGTATTGTTTTTAAGAACAAAGAGAAATTAATAAAATTTTGCCAAGGCATACAAGCTGGTTCTCCAATAGATAGTTTTGTAAGCCCAATTCCTAGCAATATGTCTGGGTATGAAGATGAGGTAATAATGGCAGCTGGAACTTTTGTAGATGGAGCAACTATAGAACTTAGTTGTGACGGGCCAATAAGAGAACCTTTTATTGCATATATGCAAGGTGGCTTAACATATCCTTATGGAAAAATAGGAGTACTTAAGGCAATTGAACTTATAGAACAAGGCTAAATGCATTTAATTGAATATAAATTGATTTCCATATTTCAAAAAAATAAACTGAATTATGCAATAAATAAAAAACACTTGCATATAAATAAAAAAGAGGTGTTTAAAATGGCGTATTCAGAAAGAGAGTTGTTAGCAAGAATAATTCAATGTGAAGCAGGGCGGAGAAGGAGACAATGGAATGAGAGCTGTTGCAACAGTTACTATGAACAGAGTTAATGTGCCTGATGGCGAATATGCAAGAGTTTCACAAGGAGGTAATTTAAGAAATATAATTTTCCAAAAAGGACAATATGATTGTGCAATGGAAACTATATTTAGCCGTTATAATCCTCAAAACATATATAATATGAACCCAACAAATATACATTATGATATAGCAGATTGGGCATTAGCAGGTAATAGGTTAAATGAAATTGGAGACTGTTTATGGTATTTAAACCCATTTAAACCAACATGTGCATCTACATTTCCAAGCAATGGTTCAGGAATAATTCATACTAGGTTAGGAAAGCATTGTTTTTATAGACCTACTGCAAAATATTCTCAAACATAGAAAGGAGAAGATGTATGGAGAATCAAGAACAAAAACAAGACGAAAGAGAAAATAGGGAGGTTAATATTTCACAAAATTCACCAGAAATATTAACAAACCCTATATATACACCAGCTTTTTTAAAAGAACAAATTGGAAAATTAATGAGAGTAGAGTTTTTAATTGGAACAAATACTCTAACAGACAGAATAGGTATTCTTGAAGATGTTGGTGCAAGTTACATTTTACTTCGTTCTTTCGAGAATGATAGCTTGGTTTATTGTGACATATATTCGATTAAATTTATTACAATTTCTACTTCAGGCGTTTATGGTACTATGAATGCAGGTATGATGAATAATAGGTTTTATCCACAAGCGGGATATTAAAAAATGTTATTGAAAACAGGGGTTGCTTTTTTCGGCAGCCTCTGTTTTCAATAACATTTTTACAACATCTTTTTTATTTTACTTACATAATAATAAACAAATTCCATAGGTGTTGGTATGCCTGTTTGGTAATTTATTTTTGCAGTGTAATATTTTTCTAAATCTTCTATTGCAGAAACTCTCCAAGCGTGGATTATAGCATTTTGCATACCATTGACTATAGTTGTTCCAGATTTTTTATATTTTTTGGTTAAAAATTTAGTAACGGTTAATTGGTCTTTTTCAGGATTGCATTCTTTCTCATTTTCAATTAAATATAAAATTGCATCATGAATATAAATTCTTCCTTTAAGTTTAGCAGTTACACCAATTAATTCTAATTCTTGAGATATGCAATCAGAAATTTTTCCTTCCTCATCTTCTAATTTCTCTTGTATTGTATTTTTAGTACTTATAGTTTTTCGTAATGCTAAAAATTTATTTAGAACTTGCTCACTGGAATATTTTGGCTGATCCTTATACATTATTAAATCAGCTCCTTCTCGATGTAATATTTCATAAGTTCTTTTAGAGTTTACATGTGTTGTAACAATTACAATTGGCTCATAGTTTAAATTTAGCTTTTTCAAATTTGATAAAAATTCTAAAGAGTCTGTGTTTCCATTAGTGCTATTATTTAATTCTAAATCTAATACTATGCCTTCTGGTCTTTTTATTTTTACATATTTTAAACCTTCGATGTCTGAATCTGTTATAGCCACTAATTCTATGTCATCACGTTGTTTAATACAATTTATGAAAGAATTGCAGTCATTAACATCATCTTCTATGATTAATATTTTCATAGGTTTTAAGTTCATTTTTTCATCACTTACCTTTCTTTAGGGATTAATCTAATTGAAAAAGATCATTTACTAAAATATACCATAATGTGTTATAAAATACTATACGTACACATAGCTTTTTTTCGAAAAAACTTAAATTGAACTGAACTTAAACCATAGATGGCAGTAAGGATTTAAGCAATAAATGGCACAAAGGTAGGAACTTTTTGAGGGTGGATTTAAAATGTTAAAAAAAATAACGCAAGATTCAGATTTTAATGAGATGATGGAATTTATTAAAGAAGAAGTAATATCATTAATGACAGCACAGCAAATATTAAAAGAAGAGCAAGAAGAAATATTACCAATAATGAAAGAAAACTATGATGGATATAAATTTTTAATAGACGCAAAACAAAGGGAAAATTGCATAGCACTAGAAGGAAATATAGATAAAGAACAAATTATAGAAAAAAAGCGAAAATTAGGCGACCTTTCGGTCGCCTTTTTGATTACATCTTTATTTATAATTTTTATCTATATGAAGTATAATTTCTTTTAATAATTGTTTATTTTCTGAAGAAAGTTTACTCATATAATAAGAAAGTTTTGTATCTAATGTATCTTCTTTAAAAGTAAGAAGTTCTGCAAATAAATAATTAGGAGATATTTCAAGAAAGTTGCATAAGTTTAACAAAGTGGATAAACTACCTATATTTCTGCCATTTTCAATGTTTCTTAATAAATCTGTAGAAACATTAATATTTTCAGAAACATAATCTTGAGTATATTTTTTTTGAATTCTTGCCTGTTTTATTTTATTTCCAATTATATTTAAAATGTCGTTACTTGTTATTAACATTTTTAACATCATTCCTTCCATAGCTAAAGCTATAATAGTTATTTTAATATTAAATACTATTTTAAAATATTATCATGATTAGAATAAAATAAAAAGTGAGTTTAGTTCATGTTTTGCTACAAAAAACATTATTATTATATGTAAAACTATGAATGTTATACATAAGCCAAAAGAAAAAAATCGAAAAATTTGAAAAATTTTTGAAAAAGATTTTGAAAAAAAGTATTGAAAAAAAATAAAATTTATAGTATAGTAAAACTGGTTTTAGAAAACCCAGGATAAAATAATTTAAAAATTGAAAGGAGAAACAGAAGATGTACACGAAATTTAAAAAACAAAAAGGAATCACGCTAATAGCATTAGTGGTAACAATCATTGTTTTGCTAATTTTAGCAGGAGTATCAATTGCCATGCTAACAGGCAATAATGGAATTTTAACTCAAGGAAAGAGGGCGAAAGAAGAAACAACAGTTGGACATGAAAAAGAGGCAGTGCAAATGGCATATGCAGGAGCAGTAGCCAAAAAATTAGGAGAGGAAGTAACAGCAGAAGATGTAAATGAACAGTTAACAACAAATGGAGAAAATGCAACAGCTACAGAAGGAACAAATAAAATAATTGTAACATTCACATCAGGAAAGGTATACACTATAGATCAAAGTGGAAAAATAACACAAAAAACCCCAGCTAAAAAAGGAACATTAGCATATATGTATGAAAAGGCAGAAGGATGTACAAATTCAGATGGAAGTTGTACAAATGCAGAGCACTTACACATAGGAGATTATGTGAATTTAGCAAACCCAGAAGGAGGAAAAATAGACATTTCTGCGACAGATTCAGGAATGGATAATGCAGGATTAGAAGGTATTACAGCACAAACATTTGAAATTTCTAAAACAAATAATAAAAATCAATTAAATTGGAGAGTTTTAGGAGAAAATGAAAATGGAGAAATAGAATTAATAGCAGGAAGCCCAATGAAAAGTAATAACACACTAGATAGTAAAGAAAATCCATATTTATATTTATATGGTGCAAAAGCTTATGAAAATGGAAAAACAATTTTAGATAATATTTGTGAATTATATAAAACTAAAGATAAAACAGGTTATATTTCATCAGCAAGAAGTATAAATCAAAAAGACATAGATAAAATAGTAGGTTTAAAAAGTATAGCTGAAATAAAAAATGTTAATTTAGTTGCATACCAAGGAAATAAAAATATTGGAGAAGAATATAGTTTTCCAGATCACTATACACCAAGTAGTTGGTTAAATGGAAAAACAAAAACATTAGTAAGTGGAAAAGTAGATGGATATGGTTATACTGTGAATTCTAAAATGGGTGAGGGTGCACCATCTGTAACAGTAAATGATAGAATTTTTAAAATGTTATTTGAAAATACAGAAATTGATTTTGAAAAGCCAACAACAGGAGGAAGACGATATTGGCTGGCTTCGCGCTCGGTCTGCAGTTATTCAGGCAATGCTTTTTTCTGCTTGGGTGCGGCTTATTCTTATGTCGGTGTTTCTTATGCGGGCAGTAGCTATATGTTCTATTCGGGTGGCAGTGAGTTCTACTATGGCTTTGCCGTGCGCCCCGTAGTTTCTCTAAAATCTAATGTCACAAATTCGCAGGTACCAAAAATAACAGATAAAACAGAAACAACATGGAATGTAGGACAAGGACCAGGTTAAATTTTTTTAAGTAAACAGCAGAGTAAAGCCCCAAGAAGGCCTCTGGTCTTCTGGGGGAAAGGGGTATAATGGGAATTGTAAATGTAATTTTAAACATAAAACAAATACATCCAAAAGATATTGCAATAATTAAAATTGGTAATTTTTATTATGTATATGGAAAAGATGCTTTTATAATTTCTTATATATTTAAATATAAATTAAGAAAAGTAGAGGAGCCAAATATATATTCTTGTGCATTCCCCAAAAATTCTTATAATAAAGTAATTGCAAAATTAGAAAATAGAAAAATAAATTATATTGTTATAGATAGAAGAAATAATTACGAGATTGATGAAGAATTAAACAACAAAAATTTAAATAATTATGATGAAATATATGAAAAAGCACATAGATATATCAATTTAAAAGCAAGAGCAGACAATATATATAATTATATTATAAATAATATTGAAAAAGATAGTACAAAAAATATAATAAAAAAGATAGAAGAAATATTAAATGAAAAATGAAAAATTTAAAATATTAGAATTTATTAGGAATTTAATTGTTAATATTGATAATAATTTAGACAATTTTCCTAAAAAGGATATTGAATTAAAAAATAGAATAAGAAATAATAGTTATGATTTATTAGAATTTGCATATAAAGCAAATGTTATTTCAAATAGAGAAATAAAAATTAGTACTATTGAAGAATGTATTGCAAAAGTAAAGATCATAGATTTTTTATTAAATTTATGTTATGATAAGCAGATAATTAATAGTAAAAAATATATTAAATTTGGAGCAAAGATTGACGACATTTTAAAATATATGGTTGGATGGTTAAAAACTATTAATTTGGAGAAAAATAGGGCATAGTTGTGAGGGCTGGCTTCGCGCTCGGTCAACAGTAATTCAGACAATGCTAATTTCTGCTTGGGTACGGCTAATACTAATGACGGTGTTTCTAATGCGGACAGTAACAATATGTTCAATTCGAATGGCAATGAGAACAACAATGGCTTTGCCGTGCGCCCCGTAGCTTCTATAAACTGTGGTTGTATAGTTATAAACTATGCAAGAGATAATATAGAAACAAACTGTGTCCTTTCGTAATTTATAAACGCACAACCATCATCCTTTTTGTAAATTGCGATAAATTAAAAGTAGATAAATTTATTTGTTAGTAGCTTTACCGCGAAGGGGAGTGGATTTTATAACTATTTTTAAAGGGAGCTGAATGCTCCCTTTTTTAAAGCTTTTTAGTTTGTTTTAATTTTTTAGGACAAAGAGTTTGGTAACTAATGTAACTGCTAACCAGACTATTCAAATTTATATGCCCAGTTTTATATAAATAAATTCTTTTTTTCAATCTTCTATTTACATCACGATATTTGGCATAATTTCCCTTTTTGTTACGTCCTAAAAAAATAAAGTTATTATTGTTATTATAAATTCTTGTTTTTTTGTTTAAAGTAAGTCCTTCTTTTTGCAAAAAAAGTTTTATTTGTGTATGGCAAAATTTTAAATAAGATTTTGAATTATGAAAAAGTAAGAAATCGTCTTGATAGCGTACATAATATTTAATTTTTAAATTTTCTTTAATAAAGTGGTCCATATCATTCAAATAAAAAATGGCTAAAATTTGACTAGACATGTTACCTATGCTTAAACCATCTTCATCACTATCAATGATTGAAAATACAATATCTAAAGCGTCTTTATCTTTAATTTTTTTTCTTAATTTTTCTTTTAAAATTTCATGGTTAATGCTAGCAAAGAATTTGCTTATATCACATTTTAATATATAATATTTTTCATATTTCAATTTACAAATGTGATGATATTTATTGGCAAGCTCAAGCCCTTTTTTGGTTCCCATTTTTTTTCTGCTTGCAACATTTTCATCAATAAGGCATGGAATAAGACTTGGGCAAAGAATTTCTCTACTAACAAGATGATTTATAACTTTATCATGCATATTTTGACTAACGATTCTTCTTTTTTTCGGTTCATATATTGTAAAAACATTATAAGGACCTACAACATAAGATTTATTTACAAGTGTTTTATAAATTCGCGAGATATAAATGCATTTGTATTGCTTGTAATTTGCAACTTTTCTTTTATTTTTTGTATTTCGGCAAACTTCTGTATATGCTTTTAAGATATTATTTAGCTTACAAATATTTTGGTATAAGTCTTTTTTTCTTTTCATTTTTATAAAATTCCTCTCTTTCTAAAGGTATAGGTTTTGTTAATAATTATTTTTGTGGTACGGTTTTGTTAATTATATCTTTAAATTCATTTTGTAAATTTGTTAAAACATCAAATGCTTGACTTATAGAAAGCTCATCTATGTTTGTTTTTATAAAATTTTCTATAATATTTGTTATTTTTTCGTTTTGAATGTAATTTATTAAATTATGAGAAGTGTTTTCATTAGATATAATTTCAAATTCATAATTTAAATTTTTAAGTTTGTTTAAGTATTTGTCAGAAGATTTAACTGGAAATCCACATTTTAATATAGATGAATTTAGGTTTGTAAGTTTTAAATCTAATATTTTAGATATTTTTTTTGCGTCGTCATCTATGAAAATGTAAAAAATTCCACTTTTAAATAAATATATTCTATTAGAATTTTCCTTTTTTAAAGACAAATATTTCAGGTATAATTTGCTCATGGGTTAGCCCTCCTTTCTTATAATACAAGATTATATATAAAAAATTATATATAAAAAGAATGGAAATTTTAACCACCATATGTAGTGGGAAAAAAATTCTGTTTGTAGTGATTATAATGGTTGTAAAAAAGTTGTATAATACAAGCAAAGGTGGAATAAATATGTCTTGGTTTAATAAATTTTATAAAAAGGGAAGTACTGTTACTAGAACTTTAGAAATAGATGAGACTTTATATTGTGAGTTAGAAAGACTTTCTGAAAAAGTCTATGACGCTTCTATTAATAAGCTTGTTAATGTAGCAATTGAAGATATTCTTAAAAATGAGAATATTAAATTATATGAAAAGAAAAATACATTGTATGTTGCGAGGTCTTTTCTAATAAGGGAACAGTTTTGGGAGGGGTTATGTGATTTAAAAAAGAAATATGGAATTTCTATTAGATTGCTAGTTAATATTTCGGTAAGGAATGGATTAATAGAAGAAGGAATAATTAAAGAATCGTGAAAGGGTTATGTTTGTCGAATTGTGTCGAAAGATGTCAAAAAGTTTTCATTGACAAATAGGCTAAAAGCTAGTATAATGTTAGATGTTGTAGCTAACGTTGAAA
>ERZ827156.4092-NODE-4092-length-12244-cov-41.211666_pt1 | contig 12244 bp, 9 predicted proteins | sample MGYA00519919_ERZ827156 | MGnify/ENA primary metagenome ERZ827156 (study PRJEB31778, sample SAMEA3449269) | human gut metagenome | biome: human gut; feature: human-associated habitat; material: faeces | place: United Kingdom | collected 2010/2012 ... | reverse complement strand
GCCAGAATGAAAAATTCGCGGCGCATCTTGGCGCATTTTCATCTGGAAATAGTATCACCTGCTCCTGCTGCGTCAGAGAGTCTCTTGTTTTTTGAGGAAAACCCAAAGGACGGTGCAAACATGCATTACACGCAAACGATATCCTCTCCCTTGGGGAACATCCTGCTTTCTGCGGATGAGGTGGGGCTGACCGGGCTGTGGTTCGATGGCGGACGATATTACGCGGAAACGCTGCCCGAAGAACACGTTGAACGCGAAACGCCCATTTTGATGGACACGAAGCGCTGGATGGATGTCTATTTCACCGGACGCGAACCCGACTTCACGCCGCCGCTGCACCCGGCAGGGTCTCCTTTCCGGCAGACGGTCTGGCAACTACTGCTCGAAATCCCATACGGGCAGACGACGACATACGGTGCACTGGCGAAGCGGCTGAACGCGGGGCGCATGTCGGCACAGGCGGTCGGTGGCGCGGTCGGGCACAATCCCATCAGCATCATCGTTCCGTGCCATCGGGTCGTCGGCGCGAACGGCAGTCTGACGGGGTACGCGGGTGGGCTTGACCGTAAAATCAAGCTGATGGAAATCGAAAAAAAGGACATGACTGGGCTGTTTCGCCCGAAGAAAGGAACGGCGATATGAGGCAAATGCGCCCCTGCGCGAAAAACGGAACCATCCATTGCTGAACCCGCAGGGGGATTTTTTGCCGTAATTCCCAATTCTGCGGAAGAAAACGCGTCGCCCGTTCGTTTCATTGTCAGAACACCGAATCAAAGGGGGATGCCGAATGAAGAAATGGTGTGCACTGCTGATGACCCTGCTCCTGATTTTGATGACCGCCGGGGCAGAGGAATTTTCGGGCGGCAAAGACTTCTGGGATGATGCGTACCGCTGCACCGTCGAAAATGGCTATTTGACCTTCCAGTCCGACGACGGCACGACGTATCAGCCGATTGCCGTCAGGGAGGGGTTCGCGAAAGCCGCCCAAGCGCTCGCTGCGCAGGCGGATACGTTCGTCGCCGTGCCGATGGGGCTGACGCAGGCGCTGCTGCCCTATGTGGCGGACGAGCTGACCGGCGGCGCAGAGCTGGTCGAGATTTACTGCACGACGGCGCTGATTGGAATGCATCTGCGCGACGCGGCGAAGGGCGATGTGCTTCGCGTGGCGTGGTGGACGGGCGACGGCTATCAAATGGTTGATAAAGTCGTCGGGGAGGATTTTTCGCTGGACACGGTGCACGTCTCGGCAGGCGAAGTCAGCATGGAAATCGAAGGACAGGAATACGCCTTGAAACTGCGAAATGGAAAACTCGTTTTGTGGTACACCGCCGGCAGGGAAATTGTGTACATTCAGCCACACGCTATCGGTAATATGGAAGAAGTGATTGCGATGCGAAATGACAGCTACGTTTACGGCGCACATCCCTTCTACAACGTGGAAGCGGTGGACTTCGCAACCTTCCCCGAAACGTATGCGGAAATGCTGGCGCAGGTGGACAGCACGAACTGGGCGGTTGTGAACAACCCGAATCCGACCGATCGTCTGCATTTGCGCACAGAACCCGACCGCAAGTCGGTATCATTGGGCAAGTTCTACAACCGAACGCCTGTCTATGTGGACGAAATCCGCGACGAATGGGCGCACGTTACCATCGGGCGCGACCTGTCAGGGTGGATGATGACGAAGTATCTCGCATTTGGTGCGGATATGGACAAGGTGGAATGTGCCTTCCCGCAGCTGTCGCTGATAGAAAAGTATCAGGAGAATGTGGCGGATGAACTGGCCTATGACTATTATGTGTTCGATGCGCCGAACATGTCGGCGACAAAAACGCTCTGGAATTGGGGTGAAGAGTGCTATTTGATTGGCGTGATTGACGACTTCTATATTATTATGGACACCGACGAAAACGTGCGCTACATCCCGCAGGACTGGCTCTGGGCGGGCAACGGGTAAGGGGAGAATGCCAATGAAGAAACTGCTTGCGCTGCTGATGATTTGGCTGCTCCTGCCCATTGCTGGCGCGGAAGAAGCGTATACTATGCAGGATGGTTCGCTGATTTTGTTGGACGGCGCTGGACGGAAATGTCAGCCGATTGCCATGAAGCCGGACTTTCCCGAAGCGCTGCTGGCGGATGCGGACATATCCGGCGCAATCCAGCTGAATCTGCCGGAGACGCTGCTGCCGTATGTGTCAGATGAGCTGACCGGCGGCGAGACGCTGGTGGAACTGTACTGCACGACGGAACTGATTGCCATGCACACCGTGGATGTGGCGGATGACGACGTGCTGCGCGTGGCGTACAGGACGAATCTGGGGAATTATGTTATCCGCAAGGTGATTGGCACGCCGTTCTTCTTCGACCGCTACCACGGCGGCGTGGCGTCCATCCTCCTCTGCGTCGATGAAATAACGTACTGCATGACGTGCGAAAATGGTTATCTGACGCTGCGTGAGGTCTGGAACGGAGCGGGCGGCATCGGCATCCAGCGCCACGCCCTCTACGATTTGCAAGCCTGCGTGGAGTCGACAGGCGGAAACGCGGGCTTCCGCTATGGCAATCACCCGTATTCCGACGTGACCGACCTGCCGTTTGCAGAATTCCCGACGACCTATGAAGAAGCCATGCAGCACCTTGACCGCACGAATTGGGCGGTTGTCAACAACCCGAATCCGGCGGATCGACTGTACCTGCGCGGCAAGGCGAGCAAGGAAGGGCGCAATCTCGGCAAGTTCTACAACCGAACGCCCGTGTATGTGGAGGAAATCCGCGGCGACTGGGCGCATGTGCGCATCGGGCGCGCAACGACGGGTTACATGATGACCAAGTATCTGGCGTTCGGCGAGGATGCGGACAAAGTGGAATGCGCGTTTCCGCAGCTGGAGGTGCGCGAAGAATATCGGCTGAACGTGGCGGACGAGACAACGTATGAATTTGAGGTGCTGGATGAGCCGAAAAAATCCGCACCGTACACGCGCTGGCACAGCGGGGACAACTGGGTCGTTATCGGCATCAAGGGCAATTACTACATCGTCATGAACGACAACGAGAACGTATGCTACATCCCGCAAAGCCACCTTTGGGCGGGAAACGGCTGACGAAAGAGCAAAATCCGCATGAAAAGAATCCTTGCACTGTTTTTGCTTCTGCTGATGAGCGCCGCGTGTGCTGAATCCGCCCCGCTCCCGTACGCCATCGAATCCGGCTTCCTGATTTTCCCCGCCGAGGACGGCAAGCAGCCCGTGCCCATTGCCGTGAAGGACGGATTCGCCGCGAAAGCGCAGGAATTAGCGGCTGAAAACGCCTATCTTGGAACGCCAATGAATCTTCCGGAGGCGCTGCTGCCGTATGTGTCGGATGAGCTGACGGGCGGCGAAGAACTGGTGGAAATCTACGCGACGGAAGCTGTCATCGTGATGCACACCCGCAGTGCGGCGGACGGCGACGTGCTGCGCTGGGCGGAGTTGGACGGCGGGCAGTATGCGGTGTACCGCAAAATCATCGGGACGGATTTCTGGCTGCAAACGTCAAACGCGGCGGGAAATCTGGCGGAAATTTTCATCGAGGGCGAGCCGTATTACGAATATCGCCTGACGCTGGCAGACGGGAAGATGCTGCTGCATTCGGTCTGGGGTGAGCAAGTGTATTTTATCATTGAACCGCACGCGATTTGCAATGACGGCACGTTGACCACCTGCACGAGCGATGGCTATGTGTATGGCAATCATCCGTATTATGACGTGACCGACCTGCCCTTTGCGGAGTTTCCGACGACCTATGAAGAAGCCGTTCAGCACCTTGACCGCACGAACTGGGCGGTTGTCAACAACCCAAATCCGACCGATCGTCTGTATTTGCGCGAGAAACCCGACCGCAAGTCGGTATCATTGGGCAAGTTCTACAACCGAACGCCTGTCTATGTGGACGAAATCCGCGGCGACTGGGCGCATGTCACCATCGGGCGCGACCTCTCTGGCTGGATGCTGACGGACTATCTGGCGTTCGGCGAGGATATGGACAAAGTGGCGTGTGCGTTCCCGCAGTTGATTGTCAAGGACGAGCATCAGGAGTATGGGGCGGACGAATTTGTCTACGAATACCGCGTGTTCGATGCGCCGGACTTGTCGGCGGACACGATGCGCTGGAACAGCATGGAAAGCTACTACCTCATCGGCGTGTCAGGGGAGTTCTACATCATCATGAACAGCGAAGAAGCGATTGGCTATATCCCGCAGGACTGGCTCTGGGCGGGCAATGGGTAAATCAAAAGCGTCGGACAGCCATGAAAACTGTCCGACGCTATTTTACTGCATGTTTTTGAGGTACGCGAAGATATCGCGGGCAATCGGCGCAGCGGTTGAGCCGCCGCCTTGACCATCGTCGATATCCTCGACGACGACGCACAGCGCGTAGGGGACGTCCTGTGCGAAGCCGATGAACAGACCGTTCGTGATGGCACGTCCGTTCAGTGATGTTTCCGCGCTGCCGGTTTTGCCGCAGATAATCATCCCGCTGACGGCAGCGCGTGTGCCTGTGCCGCTGGTGACGACCGCGCGCATGTACTCCGCCAGAATCGCGGCTTGCCCCTCCGTCATGGCGGTGTGGTAGACGCGGCTGGAGCGGGTATAGCGCGTCACGCCGGACGGGCTGGCGACGCGGTCAATCAGCACGGGTTCCATCATCACGCCCTTGTTCGCGACGGCGGCGGCGAGCAGGCACAGGTGCATCGGCGTGGCGGTGATGGCGGACTGCCCGAAGCCGCTCATGGCGATGTTGAAATTGCTGCGGCTCGTGGTCGGATAGATGCTGTTCTCTACGACGAGATCGCGGAAAAGGAAGTTGTCGTTAAAGCCAAAGGATTCCGCCGCTTCGCGCAGCGCCTTATCGCCCATGGACAGCGCGTACTGTGCAAAGGCGTTGTTGCAGGAGCGCATGAAGGCGGTTTTCAGGTCAATTGCGCCGTGGCTGGCGGAGCCGTAGTCATGGATGATCTGCCCGTCCACGGTCAAATTGCCGGTGCAGTTGACTTGCATCGTCTGCGCGGAGGGGTTCACGCGGAGCTGCGCGGCGGCGGTCACAAGTTTGAATGTGCTGCCGGGCGTGTAGGGGTTCTGCGTGACACGGTTCCAGTAGGCGTTGGAGGAGGCGGACACGGCGCTGCTGCTCATGGGGTCGAACGTCGGCAGACTGACCATCCCCAGCACTTCGCCTGTCTTGTAGTTCATCACGACCGCCGCGCCGGCTTTGCCGGGCGCGCGCCGCTGGAAGGATTGCAGAATTGCCGTGCAGAGGGAACTGTCCACGGTCAGCGTCACGTTGTCGCCGTGACGCTTCTGTCCGGTCACAAGCGCCTGAATCCGCTCCCAAATCCCGGTCTGGAAGCCGTAGAGGTACGCCGTTTGAAAACTTTCAACCCCGTTGGCAACCTGCCCGTCGGAATCGCCCAGCAGGTGCACAACGGCGCGGCGGGCAGCTTCATTCGCCTGATAAACGCGGGTGACGGTGCCGTCCTCGCTGACGGAAGAGGTCGCCAGCACCACGCCGCTGCGGTCGAGAATATCGCCCGGCACGACGTTCTGCTTCTGCGCCCGTACACGCGGATTTTTCGCGTAGGTGAACCAGCGGTTGCCGTAGAGGGCGATCGAGTGCATCCCGTATGTGCCGAGCAGGGCAAAAAGCGCGAAGAGGAAGAAAGCAAGGAGCTTGAATTTGAACCGCTGCCGCTTCATGCCGCACCTCCACCGTAATCCGCCAAGTCCGCGTCGCGCGCCAAATCATCCTCATTGACGCTGGAAACGCCCTGAATCAGCCCAATCAGGCACAGACACGCCACCAGCGACGTGCCGCCGTAGCTCACGAACGGCATTGTCACGCCCGTCAGCGGAATCAGCTTAATCACCCCGCCGATGATAATGAACGTCTGCAAGCCAAGCATGGCGGTGCAGCCCATTGCCAGCAGCCCGTGGAAGCGGGTGCGCGCCGCCATTGCGATGGATGTGCCGCGCCAGATGATGGCGACATACATCAGCAGCACGCACGAGCCGAACAACATCCCGAACTGCTCGCAGATGACGGAGAAGATGAAGTCCGTGTGGTAAACGGGAATCGTCGTCGGGCTGCCCAGTCCCAAGCCGACGCCTAACACGCCGCCGCTGGCGATTGCCATCAGGCTCTGAATGAGCTGATAGCCCGCGTTGTCGTAGTCGCTCCACGGGTCGAGCCAAATCGCGACGCGCTTTTTGACGTGCGCAAACTTCTGGTAGCCCAGCAGCGCCGCGCCGACGCCGCCGCCGATGCCGCACAGCATCAGCACCGGATTCCCGGACGAAGCGAAATAGAGCATCAGCGTCACGCCGTAGTATAGCAGCGCCGTGCCGAGGTCGGCTTGCAGCATCAGCACGCCAAGGCATGCCACAGAGAAGCCAAGCCAAGGAATCAGCCGCCGATCCGCCATGAATCGGCTGATGACGATGATGAGCGTCAGCTTGACGATTTCGCTGGGCTGAACGGAGATGCCGCCGACATAGAACCAGTTTTTCGCGCCGTACGTCTCCTTGCCGATGAACAGCGGGAGGACGAGCAGCACGAGCGAGAGCAGCATCATCGGCCACACGAGCAGCCGGAAGCTGCGCCCGACGCGGATGAGGTAGATGCACACGACCATCGCCGCCAGCCCGACGAAATAGTAGATGGACTGGTGGTAGGCATACGTCGGGTTGGTGTCGTAGAGGACGAGCAGCCCCAGCGCGCACAGGAAGTTGGTCAGCGACAGCAGCAGCTTATCCACCGGGAAGAGCCGCGGCAGGAAGCCAGTCGTGAACGCGCCCGCCAGCGGTACGGCGACGGCGAGTGCGAGCGCCTGCCATTGGAAATCGCGCAGGAACAGAAGGCAGAATGCGCTGATGTAGAAAATCGAAACCGCCCGCGACAAAGAGCGGCCGGGGTCTTTCAGCTTTTCACGCCCGCGCTGGCGGTCACGCGCCAAGGAAATCACCTCGCAAAAATGAAATGGGCGCCTTCTGGCGCGAAAATCTGATTATCATAGAAAGGTATTGTGCGGAAAGCGTTTTGTAATCATAAAAATAAGCAACACGCCAATACAAGTATGGTAGTGTGCACCCGAAGGTTTCCAAAGGGCGATCGCAAACTTCGTTTGTTTTCATGCCCTTTGGTCGCCTCTGCAGAGGCGATTCCCCTGCGCAGCGAAACAGCTCCACATGGAAGTAGAATAAGCCATCGGCACAGAACCGATTCGCGCAAAAGGGCGCGAAGTCCCCTGTCTCCGGGAACTGCCGCGCCCCATTGCTCATTTGTCCTGATAGCCGTTCGGATTCGCTTTCTGCCAGCGCCACGAGTCGCGGCACATGTCTTCCAGCGTCTTGGTTGCCGTCCATCCGAGCAGCTCCTTCGCCTTCGTCGGGTCGGCATAGCAGGCATCCACATCGCCGTCGCGGCGCGGGCCAATCACATATGGCACGGGAACCTGGTTCACGCGGCTGAACGTGTTCACAATATCCAGCACCGAGTAGCCAACGCCCGTACCAAGGTTGATAATTTCGCAGCCGTTGTGCTTCGCGGCATAGTCACATGCGGCGACATGTCCCTTCGCCAGATCGACGACGTGGATGTAGTCGCGCACACCCGTGCCGTCCGGCGTGTTGTAATCATTGCCGAACACGGTCAGGTGATCGAGCTGTCCAGCGGCGACCTTGGTGATGTAGGGCATCAGGTTGTTCGGAATGCCGTTGGGATTTTCGCCCATGCGTCCGGATTCGTGCGCGCCGATGGGGTTAAAGTAGCGCAGCAGCACCACCGACCATTCCGGATCAGCGGTTACAATGCCCTGCAGGATTTTCTCAATCATGTACTTCGTCCAGCCGTAGGGGTTCGTGCAGCCCTTGCAGAACATATCCTCCCGCAGCGGCACTTCGTCCGGCACGCCGTAGACCGTCGCAGAGGACGAGAACACAATGCGCTTGCAGCCGTGGCGGCGCATGGTTTCGCACAGCGTCAGGGTGGAGTCAAGATTGTTGCGGTAGTATTCCAGCGGCTTGTGGACGGATTCGCCCACGGCCTTGAGCCCCGCGAAATGAATCACGGCATCAAAGCGGTTCTCACTGAAAATCTTGTCCATTGCGGCGCGATCGCATACATCGGCTTCGTACGCCTTCACCGGGCGGCCCGCGATTTCCTCCACGCGGCGCAGCGCTTCGGGCTGAGAATTTACATAATTATCAACAACGACCACATCATGTCCCGCCGCCATCAGTTCCACACAGGTGTGCGTCGCGATAAATCCGGCACCGCCGGTCAGCAAAATCTTCATGGGAATCGCTCTCCTCTTTCCTTCTGATAGGGACAGACTGTCCCCCATCCCTATTGTACGACAAAAACGCGCCGTAGGCAAGTGCTTACGGCGCTTTTCTGTAAAATTACAGGGATTCGGGATATTGCCCCGCGTCATGCAGCTTCTTCAGTTCGCCCATGACATACGGCTTGTCCTCGCGGTACGTCACGCCGAACCACACTGCGTCCGTGCTCAGCACATCCACCGTCAGACCGTCGGAGTGCATCAGCGCGTCAATTTCGGTCGGCAGGACGAACTCCTTCTTCATCGGGTCGCCGTTATCGGCGCGGAGGAAGGCAGCGAAATCACGCGCTGCGGCGCCAAAGAACCACGGGGTCAGTCCCCAGAAGTTCATCGAAACCAGCGCTTCCGGATCGAGGATATCCCCCTCTTCGCGGAAGTTCACGTCGCGAATCGTGCCGTCCGGGAAGGGCTTAATCTTGTACGTCTCCTGCACCTTCACCAGATGATTCTTATCGTCGCGCGCGCACACGCCGCGGGTCACATGCCCGTTCTCGGACACGGTGTTCTTCAAGCGGTATGCCACCATCGACGCGACGTTCGTCTTGCCCTGCATTTCCTTCAGGCTTTTCGCCATCGTCGCGAAAGCGTCCTTGCCGTAGTAGTCGTCGGCGTTGATGACGGCGAACGGCTCGTGAATCAGGTCTTTCGCCACCAGCACGGCGTGAACCGTGCCATAGGGCTTCGTGCGCCCTTCCGGCGGAACGAAGCCATCCGGCAGGGAATCATATTCCTGATAGGCGTATTCTACCTCGACCTTCTTGGCAATCTTGTCGCCAATCAGCTCGCGGAAGGTGTCCGCCATGCTGCGCTTGATGACGAAAACCACCTTATCAAACCCTGCCGCCACCGCGTCATAGATGGAATACTCCAGCAGAATTTCGCCGTGCGGGCCGATGTGGTCAATCTGCTTGTTGCCGCCGTAACGGCTGCCCAGTCCTGCTGCCATAATCAAAAGCGTCGTTTTCATTGCTCTTCCTCCTGTGTTTTGTCGTGATTGGGAATGAATGATGAATCCTCCGGCGGAAATCCCTGCGTCGCGTCAGGGCGGAAAAAGACCGTCACTGTCCGCAGAAGCAGCTTCATGTCCGTCCAGAGAGAGAACCCCTCGATGTAGAATAGGTCGAGCGCAAGTTTATCCTCCGGCGAGGTATTGTAGCGCCCTTCAATCTGCGCATAGCCGGTCAAACCCGCCTTCATGCGTTCCCGGAACTGGAATTCCGGCAGGTCACGCTTATAGCGTGTGATGTTTTCCAGCATTTCCGGGCGCGGGCCGACCAGCGACATATCCCCGCGCAGAATGTTCCAGAACTGCGGCAGCTCATCCAGCCGCCACCGGCGCAGGAAACGCCCGACATGCGTCACGCGGTCATCCGCGTCCCGTGCGGACGCGCCTCCGCTGCCCCGCCGCATCGTGCGGAATTTGCAGATGGTGAAGGTCTTTCCGTCCGCCGTCAGCCGCTTCTGCCGGAAGATGACGTTTCCGCCGTCCTCCACGCGAATCGCGAGCGCAATCAGCAGCATCAGCGGGCTAAGCACCAGCAGCGCCAGCGCCGACAGCACAATATCCGCCCCACGCTTGATGATTTTCTGCCCCAGCGTCATGCCGTCCGCGCGCATTTCCAGCAGCGGCGCATCATCCAGTATCACCTGATTCGCACTGGAGAGCATGATTTCCTGCACGCGCGGGCTGACCAGCACCGTCCGCTTCAGCGCATAGCACGCCTTCATCAGCGCCATCCGGTTTTCATCCGGCACATCCGATGCAATGAGCACTGCATCGTTCTGCGCCAAAAACGCGGGCAATTCCGCCGCTTGCCAGCTGCAAACATCATTCAGCTGCCCGAAGGTGCGCTCTTTCGCCAGCTTCTGCCGAATTTCGTCCGCGTCCGCCTCGGTAATCAGCAGCAGCCGCGCGGGTTTCTGTAATTTCGGCAGCACGCGCGCACCGAAGGACATTGCCAGCAGCACGAGCGCCATCTGCAGCGCGGCAGCAATCAGCAGATACGCGAAATCCGCCCCGAAGAGCGTCAAGTGCGTGCGGTTATTGGGGTTGACGTTCATAATCTGCAATTGCAGATACGTCACCGCGTCCGTGATGAGCACGCCCATGCACTGCCCTGCCGCCTGCTGCTGATGCTTCCCGCGCCGCACCGTCATGCGCCCGAACACCGCCAGCATCGCCGCGCCCATGGCGACCCACGTCACCAGCGTCGTTGCGCTCGTGCGCGACAGATTCCGCAGCGGCCAGTTCGGAATCGCCATCAGCGCGTAGAAAATCACCAGACAGCCGCCGTACGTCAGCCCCTGCAGCAATCGGGACAGCGCTTCGCCGCGCATCCGACGCAGCTGCCGCTCGTCCCTGCCCATTCTGCCTGCTCGCCGCCTTTCCTCGTTTTTTTCATCATATCACGGGCAATCCGGTCTGTCAAGGACAGTTGCACATTTCCCCCAGCCTATTTCTGGAAGGTTCGTCGCCTTTTCGTGAAATTTCGTCCGAAAACGTTTGATGTAAGCGTTTGCACGGCTTGTCTTTTTCCTATCAATTGTGGTATAATGCAGGATGAAAGCATACGGCCACGCATTCCGCGTACCGTTTCGCAGGGCAATTTCCGGATTCGCCGGGCTTGCCCGCCATCATAACCTTCTGAAAAGGAGTGGAATGTTCCCATGATGAGAAAAATCGGCGTCTTGACTTCCGGCGGCGACGCGCCGGGCATGAATGCAGCCGTTATGTCCATTGCCCGCAGTGCTGCGGCTTATGGTATGCCCCTGATTGGCATCAAGCACGGCTACAACGGTCTGCTGCGCAAGTCCACCAGCATCAAGGATGACCTGCAGGAGCTGTATCTGGACACCGTGCTGGATATTGCCGACCAGCCCGGCACTTATCTGCGCACCGCGCGCTGCGAGGAGTTCAAAGACCCCAAGTGGCGCGAAATCGCCGTGCAGACGCTGAAGGCGATGGAAATCGACGGCTTGGTTGTCATCGGCGGCGACGGCTCCTTCCAGGGCGCAATGCGTCTGTGCGAGCTGGGCATTCCCTGCATCGGCATCCCCGGCACGATTGACAACGACCTTGCCTACACCGAGATGACGCTGGGCTACGAGACGGCTGTGCAGGTCTGCACCGAAGCCATCCGCGCCATCCGCGCCACCAGCCGCTCCCATGACCGCCCGCATGTGGTGGAGTGCATGGGCCGCCACTGCGGTGACATCGCCCTGAAAGCCGCCTGCGCCACGGGCTCGGAAATCGTGGTTGTGCCGGAAGTGCCGTGGAGCGTGGAAGAAGTGGCTTCCCGCCTGAACAAGCAGATTGCCAAGGGCAACTACCGCTCGACCATCGTGCTGGCGGAGGGCTGCTGGGAATCCATGGCGCCCTTTGACATGTACGGCTTCCTGACCAGCCACGGCAAGCAGTGCTTCGAGGGCGAACCCATGAGCGCCATGCGTTTTGCCTCCATCATGAAGCGGATGTGCGGCATGGTGGAAGCGCGTTCGACGGTTGTCGGCTACACCCAGCGCGGCGCGCTCCCGGTTGCCAAGGACAGCGCTTTCGCCTTTGAAGCGGGCAACCTTGCGGTTCGTCTGCTGCGCGACAGCATCTCCAATCAGGTCATCGGCGTGCGGCAGGGCAAGGTGTTCAACATGCCCATCGTGGACGCGTTGAAGGTGGAGAAGCACTTCCGCCGCGACCTGTACGACCTCGTAAACAATCTGTAATGGTGTGATAAATGAAGCACCGTCCTGCTCGGCGTTGTGTGTCGGGCAGGGCGGTGCTTTTTGTTGGGTTCTTCACGGAATCTTGGGGAAAGAGTAGCTTGGGGGCGCGTCTGCGGACGCGCAAAGTTAGGGGCAGGGACGCTTCGCTGC
>ERZ827156.4091-NODE-4091-length-12247-cov-4.486549_pt1 | contig 12247 bp, 12 predicted proteins | sample MGYA00519919_ERZ827156 | MGnify/ENA primary metagenome ERZ827156 (study PRJEB31778, sample SAMEA3449269) | human gut metagenome | biome: human gut; feature: human-associated habitat; material: faeces | place: United Kingdom | collected 2010/2012 ... | reverse complement strand
AGCAGCACGGACACGCCCTGCGGGCTCTGGTAGTACTGCAGCGCGCGCAACGCCTCCACGGCGCCCGTCTTGCAGTAGCCCGCCAACACCTCGTACAGCGCGCCGCGCGGGTCCGCGTCGCCCAACAGCTCGCTGGTGCGCTGCGCGTACCGCAGGTAGTCCCTCAGCGGCAACGCGCCCAGCGTCGCGCCGCACTCTTCTGCAGTGGTGGGTCGCACCAGCGTCAGCTGCCCCACGCCCAGCAGCAGCACGCCGTCCACGCCCACACACACCTCCTGCACGCCCAGTCCGCAGCGCTCCAGCGACTCCACCGCCTCCCTTCTCTGTCTCTGCATTTGAGTGGCGTTTCTTGTGGGAGTGCGAGTAACATCACACACAGCACTCGTGGCATCACGGGCATCCACAGTAGGACTGACAGGACTGACAGGATTGACAGGAGTGGAAGCAGACGCAGGCAGGGGATAGACAACACGCATGGCATCGTTGGCGGCCACTTGCACCCACGCGCCGGGCACGCGCCAGCTGCGCAGCGGCTCAGCCGTGGGGTAGCCCACACGCACCTCCGCCACTGTGAGAGTACGCGAGGCTCTGTCGAGCAGACAGTACACACGATGTCCGCCGCGGGTGATGACCACCGCACACACCTCGCACGACCCAGCCGCCTCGACCACCACCTTCTCCACCTGCCAGCCGGCGGACTGCCAAACAGACGGCGCCAGACCGAGCAGGGAACAGGCCTGCTCCGCCGCGCGCGGGAGGAAGCTCACGGGTGTGACCACCTCGTTCTGCACATCGTATGCAACCAGATCGCCGTTTTGGCAGAGGCAGAAGAGAAGGTCCGAGTCGGGCTGGTAAAGGAAGCTGATGAAGGGACTGGTGAGCCTCTCGGTAACGAGGCGTCGCAACGAGCCCGCGGCGGGGTATCCGAACAGATTCCAAACCGAGAACTACACATGAGAAAGGAAGAAGGAAATCACGGTGGGGGTGTACAGCAGCTCCTGCATCTCGCCGCTCTGCATCATCAGGAGAATGCGGCCCGATTTGGTCCCAATCACATCGATCACCTGCTCTCCATCCAGAGGAACCACGATCTTCAGATCCACAATGCGGGCTGAGGGTTCCAGCTGTTGGCAATTTGTAGGGAATGCGAGGAGAAGCACTTCCTGCGTGGTCACAACGACAAGACCGCGCGAATAGGAACCATTGATGATCGCCTCATTGAAATGCACAAACTGCACCTTGCGAATGGGGTGGGGAATGGAGAGACAGGGAAACCAGTGCTCCTTCAATCCCACTCTCCAGAAGAACAGCTTGTCGTTCGATGCGACGTATACCCAGTTCAGTTCCTTTATATAGCCCGTGAGAGACTTGGGGACGCACTGCAGGTCGCGAATCATCGGAGGATACGAAAGACGCGCTTCCACAGTGAACTACTCCATTATCATTCTTTTCAATACAAAACCCTTCGAATGCCATATGCATTCTGCAGACTACTCCACTCGTTGCAGTATTCGTTACCGCCCCACTTTCCCTCATCCTTTCCAGCATAGTATCTTTCTTCAGATGCTGGTGATGTGTACTACACTATGAGTGCTCCAGAAGGAGTCACCTACCTCAGGAACAGAGGCGCGAATGAAATTGAAATAACTCTCCGGCACAACCGTTTCGCGTATGATCGGCATTTCGAAATCACGCAGAAATGGACACCGCAAGAAGAATCTGCTTCCCCTCCCATTTCCCCATTCCATTGCAAAGAATAGGGGAATGAACAGGATTCATAATGGATTCAATGAGGCAGCAGAATCGAGAAGCGCGGCACAGCCCACCATTCCGATTTCCCACACATTCTTTCTGCTTCGTTCCTTCTAGGCATGAACCACAATAGCAACAGCACGCCGAAGAAGAAGACACTATTTGATTACTTCAAATCGCCCAAGAAGAGTAGCTCCCGATTCCTCGCTCTAACCAGTAGATCCTTCACAGAGTACTCCCAAGAAGAGTGAGCGTGATTATTTCCCATTGCTACTTGATTGCATAGCGTCTCCTGTGGTCCATTCCCCTTCTCCTGCGATTCCAGAGAGAACTACGGCAGCATCGCAAACTACAGCCTCTCCTGCAATCGAAGAGAAGAATTTGAGTTTCGTTGGTAAGGGAATTCGTGTGTTCTGGCCCGCCGTTGCTCTTTCATACTTCCATGATATGTAGGATGCAGAGTGGTACTCGGGAACGGTAAGGGAGCAGCAAGGGGACAAGATGCGAATCGAGTAGTGTGTTGATGTGAACTATGATGCGCAGATATGACGACGGAGAAACGGAGTGGATTGACAGGACAAAGGAAAAGATTGAGTTTGTGGATGCCGCATCGCAGTCTTCTTGCCCTAACGCCACTCCTCAGAAGCCTGTTGCATCCATCATGACTACGCCACAGAAGGCCGCTTCAATAACCACTTCCCAGAAGACATCAACACCAACACCTCAAAAGAAGACGTCCACCCCCTCAAGAAAGAGAGCGAACTCTGAAGACGCGTACATCCCGAAGGAGGAGGAGAGCAGCGATGAGCCCATTCCGATGGACGTGGAGTCGAGCGAGGACGAGCCCATCCTCAGTACCTTTCTTCCCTCTCTCCCACCGTAGACAACAAGCGGAAGCGCGTCGTGGAGGACAGCAGCGAGGACGAGCCCATCCTCCCCAAGCGCGCCAAACCCGCGCCGCAGACGCCCACCAAGCAGGCTGCCAACCCGCTGTGGAACCTGTCCTACAACGGTACTCCCGCCAAATCTCCCGCCACTTCTGCTACCAAAACACCCGCCAAATCCGCAACCAAATCTCCCTCCAAAACACCCGCCAAATCCGCAACCAAATCTCCCTCCAAATCCGCAACCAAATCCGCCAGCAAGTCACAAGAAAGCATGCAGGACGACATGCAGGACGACGCACAGGAGGGCGGGGAGAAGAAGGTGCTGCTGAACGCGGGCGAGCACTTCCATGACCACACGGAGTGGATGCTGCATCCCAGAGACCGCTACGGCCACGACAGAAACAGTCCCGATTTCGACCCCACCTCGATCCAGATTCCCTCACTGTTTTTGAAGAAGTGCACGAACGCGATGAAACAGTGGTGGGCCATCAAGGAGACGGCGATGGACTGCGTGTTGCTGATGAAGGTGGGCAAGTTCTACGAGACCTACCACATGGACGCGGACGTCATGGTGAAGGAGCTGGACCTGATCTACATGAAGGGCGAGACGGCGCACGCGGGCTTCCCCGAGGCAGCCTACAGCAAGTTCAGCAACATGCTGGTGAACAAGGGCTACCGTGTGGCGCGCATCGAGCAGACGGAGACGCCGCAGCAGATGAGGGAACGCAACCGTAGCGGCGGGCAGAAGGTGCTGGATGAGGAGCGGAGTGAGGCGTAGTCGCAAGTGGTGAAGCGAGAGATCTGCTCGATGATCACGCCGGGCGTGGCGGGCCACGGCTCCATCGACAAGCTCTACTACCAGAAGGACCACCGCGTGCTCTGCTGCGTGGTCGAGCAGTCCCTCCAGCAGGAGGACATCCCCGCGGGAGATGAAATCGGGAGGAAAATGGTCCGCAGCGGGCACACAGACGCGGTGCGCGTGGGTTTGTGCATCGTCGACACGGGTGGGCGAGGCGGTGGATTCTGACGTGCAGCGATGGGCAAGTTCTGGGTGGGCCAGTTCGTGGACGACGACCAGCGCACGGCGCTCCGCACGCAGCTGCTGCGCTTCGAGCCGACGGAGATTCTGGTGCACAAGAAGGCGGTGTCCGCAGCGACGCAGCAGCTGCTGCACCAGGAGTGTCCACAGGCGCTTATTACGCCGATCGACCCCAACTCCGCCTTCTCCGCCGCGGCGCTGGTGGCGCTGGTGCAGGCGGCGGGGCTGTTCGACAACCCGTCAGACCTGCAGCACAGCGGCACGTGGCCAGAGGCGCTGGCGGTACTGATGGATGACGGCAGGTCGTTCCGTGAGGAGTTCGAGTGCTGCGTGTCGGCGCTGTACCTGTGTGTGAAGTACCTGCAGCGGTGTTGCGTGGCGAACCTGCTGATGACGGAGCGGACCTTCTTCTTCGTGGACTCCATTGACGAGGGTGTGTGAGGTGTGTATGTGTGAGGGGTAGAGAGAGATTGTCTGCGTGGTGCGAGTGAGCAACTGCGTGCGAAGCAGAATGCAACTCAACATGCGAAACAAGAAACAACCGAAAACGCAAATCAAGAAACAAACAAAACTGCAAATCAAACCCCCAGTCACCTTACTCCCCATATGTAACACGCAGACAACCCATCGCAGCCCCCGCCCATCATGATCCTGGACGCCATCACGCTCAAGAACCTGGAGATCCTGCCCGAGTCCTCTCCTCACTCCCTCTTCCACTACATCGACCACACCGTCACGCCTTGCGGCAAACGCCTCCTCACCGCCTGGCTCTGCCAGCCCCTCTTCGACATCGCCGCCATCAACACGTCCCCTCTTCCTCCTCCGCTCACGCCTAGCCGTCTGGACGCCGTGGCGGAGCTGATCGCCACGCCTTCCCTTCTGTCCTCCATTCGCTCCTCCTTCAAGGGTCTGCTGGACATCGAGCGCGTGCTGTCGCGACTGCACGACTACTGCGGGGCACTCATCAACCCGAAGCACCCCGACAACCGCGCGCTGTACTACGAGGACAAGAAGTACAACTCCAGGAAGATCAAGGACTTCGTGGAGCTGATGGACGCCATGAAGCGCGTTCTCTCCTTCGGGCAGTCTGTCAACACGCCCGTGTCCTCCGCCCTGCTGCAGAAGCTTCTGACCGTCGTGCCCGTGGAGGCCGCCACGGATGAGCTCGCCTTCCCCGACATGACCGAAATCCTGGAGTTTTTCGACACGTCGTTCCAGCACGACAAGGCGATCGAGGAGGGCATCATCATGCCTCAAGAGGGCATGAACCGTGAGCTGGACGCTGTGAACGCATCGCTGACCGCCACGCAGCAGGAGCTGGAGGACTACCTTCACCAGACACAAGCACGCTTCGGCTGCCCGTGGAGTTGACGAGGGTGTGTGACACATAGGCAGATCGCCTACTTCGGGAGCAACAAGGACCGCTTCCAGCTGCAGTTCCCGGAGAGTGTGTGCCAGCGCCTCGGCGCGATGCCGAAGGAGTTTCTGCTCAAATCGCAACGTAAGGGCGTGAAGCGCTTCTGGACGCCGTTTATCCAGGAGCGGTTTGCGACGCTGCAGAAGCTGGAGGAGGAGAAGCAGGCGCTGCTGAAGACTGTGACGGCTTCCGTGTTCGCCAAGTTCTATGAAGTACGCTTCTTCGCTTATGTCGATTCTAGCACGACGCCAACTGGTCCCGGCTGGTTCGCTGCGTCGCCACGCTCGACGCGCTCGGCTCGCTCGCCATCACCTCCATGGAGGGCGATAACCGCGGGGAGTGCGTCCGTCCCGAGTTCGTGCCGCGCACCGCCGACGAGCCGGTGCTGGAGCTGCGCGACTCGCGTCACCCCTGCATTCTCACGACCTTCAACCACGGCAGTTTCATCGCGAATGACATTTCTCTCGGCGGATCGTCCTGTTGTGCTTCCCCCCGTTTTTCATCGTAGCGCTGATCAAGATCATCACGGGCCCCAACATGGGCGGCAAGAGCACCCTCCTTCGGCAGGTCGCTGTAACCATCATCCTCGCGCAGATCGGCTGCTACGTGCCCGCCTCCTTCATGCGTCTGTCGCCCGTGGATCGCATCTTCACTCGCATCGGCGCGCAGTGAGGGCTGTGGAGGGCTGTGAGGTGCAGGGACCGCATCCTGGCGAACCAGTCGACGTTCTACGTGGAGCTGATCGAGACCTCGCTGATCCTGGCCAACTGCACCAAAGACTCCTTCCTGATCATCGACGAGTTGGGTAGAGGCGAGTGAGGGTGGTGAGAAGCAGGTCGTGGCACGAGCACGTACGACGGGTCGGCGATCGTGTACGCGGTGCTGAACTATCTGTCGACGACGAAGCATTGTCGCATGCTCTTCTCCACGCACTACAACTTCATCATCCAGTCCTTCCTCCACCACCCCACCATCAGCACGGGCTACATGAGTTATCTGCTGGACAGCAGCACCGAGTCCGTCACCTTCCTGTACAAGCTGGTGGAGGGCGTGTGCCCGGACAGCTTCGGCATCAATGTGGCGCGGCTGGCCGGCATTCCGGAGCCCATTTTGCAGCGAGCGAAGGTGGTTGCGGACAAGTTCAACATTGACATGAATTTGAAGACGCCGGATGTGACGATGTATATGATGCGGGAGCTGAAGGAGCGGCTGGAGAAGGTGGATTACAAGAAGGAGAAGTGGGGCGAGATTGTGAAGGGCCTTTTGGAAAATGTGCTGTAGCCCTTTTCTTTTGCGTTTGGTGTGTTTTCTAATGACAGAATTGTACTTTGGTTGTTGTTATCTAATCACTTCTGTTTGTGATTATGTGCATGGCCATTCTTTAGCAAAGACAATTCTTGTTATCATAATTGAGTTGCTATGCAATTCAACGAGTGATTTGCACATTCAACGGCAACACACCATATACTTATCAATTTCAATCAAAACAAACACACACAATGATAGCTTACACGCATGTTACGCACTTTCCCCGCTTTGGACATGATCCTCGCAATGCGACTGTATCCGCTCTTTGAAGTCAGCACCAGCATCTTGGACTGAACCAGCAGGTACAGATCCACCAGCGACCTCTTAAAGGACAAATCAGTTACACGCTTGTCGCTCGTGTGTCCGCGCTTGTAGCCAGAGAAAGTGATCGCCTTGGCGTCTCCCATTCCCTTCTTGAAATGGTTCTCGGCGTATGTCGAATCCGTTGCCAGGAAGACATATCCCTCCTTGGAAGCAATGGACTTGAGCATCTGCTTCGCAAAGAAACGGAATTGCGGAATTTGCTCCACTGTAACCATACGCACACTCTCCTTCTCGTCCGAAAGCTTGCCCGCACATCGGATGTGGACGCCCACCTGGTACTCTGCGGGACCGATACGCTCCCGCTCCTGGAGGATCACTTGCGTCAATTCATCCGAGGGATTCAACACCACTCGAAGAATCTTCCTCTCCAGCGACAGCCACGAATCGGCAGGGCTAGCGATGCCGATATTACGCAGCATTCGCAACTCCCACGTTGTTTCCAATTCCTTGTGGTAGAACCGGACATCCTGAAATAGAACGTTCTGGCGCTTCAGTGACGTTGGATTCTGCTTCTGCTCAAAGCAAAACAAGTTGTCCTTGCAGATGCGCAGCTTGTCCGTGTTTCCCTCCCATTTCAACGGCCGCAAACACGAGTTGGTGTTGTTCCAAAACTCGTCACTCGTTATCACTACGCGAAACCACCATCCCAAAGAGATACAGTAAAAACGTCTTCCCGTGAGCAGGGCAACGAACAGCGCGTATAATAGGGAGATAGACATATGCCCCAGGCCTCCGTGTCTTCCATCAGCCACGATCATGTAGCCGGACGACTTGGACACACGCGAAATGATACGGCTGCAAAATGCATTGTAGTCTAAAGCATGAAAAAGGGATAGGAAGCACCACCAAACCCATCATTCCACGGAAACGAGTGAAACGCTCTCCGGCTCTGAGCACTCGTTGTTACTACTTGCTTCACGGACTGGATGGGTTTCGTTTGATTCATGACGCGATTCGAAGGCAACGGCGTCGCTTCCTTCCTTGTCGCATTGGTTAGCTGATGAGAAATGCGGGGCGTTGGCGTGATGACGATTCGCCTGGGTGGATGGCACAACGCTTCTTCCACGCTTCCATTTCCATTGTGCAGCACGAGAATGCTATTCGGAGCATTCCAAACACCTTCTTGGAGAATAGTGGGAATGAAGGAGAGAAGGAGAAGAAGGCTCACTCCATAAAGCATATGGTGCGCCATCGATTGGGGAAAGCCGACAGCGTGAGTCTGTGGAGAAGAGAAATGGGATTAGTGTAATCTACCTGAATGGAGCTGTGAGTGTTGCAGTGAATGTATTTGGTTTTGATTAAACTCATGAACGAGATTTCTTGTTGTTGGCGCTGATGCATTCGCTTCTCCCTTAAAAGATGTGGATCTTCACGACTGGACACTGTGATTTCTATCCCTTCACATAAAATCACTCCGTGCATCATCAGCCGTGAAAACACTCCCTCTTGGCTTGGCACCCTCTTTATGCCATGGATCATATTCAACTCCTGAAATACAACATAAATGTATTGTGTAAGAAAGAAGAGCACGATAATGCGCTGGATGTTGAAACAAACAAGAACACAGCACATTCATACTTATGAAGAAGGGCAGATATCCTCAAAGAAGGAAACCAGACTACCGATGTTGCCTATGTGTGAATCGCCTCCACGGAAGCCACAGTTGGTAGTAACGTGGTCCTTTTTTTGGAAAGCATTAGGAAGAGACACGGTAGTGAGGTTGGGGATGTCTATTCTTCACAGAGCCTTTCAGGGGCTACCTTCAAGAATGACATAGTAGGGGCCCTTGAAAGATCCAGAAGTTCTGTCTTCAGTTGTGAGTGAAGTGAGCTTGGGCAGATCTAGTCATCACACATCAGTGTCACTCGCACTTTTCATTATCAACTCACTGTATCGATCCCAACTTAAAGAGAAAGCATTTCCACCAAGTCGGATCGTCTGCAATTCGGGCAAATCTACTCCATCATCATGCATATCAAGAATCACTTTCAAACACGGCAAGGTTGCCATAACTAAATGCACTATCGCCAATAGCAAGTGACTTCAATTGTGGCATGTCTATTCCTCATTCTCTCTTCTCAGACTCACTCCTCAATTCCAAGCTCGCATAGGCGAAGTTATTACTCCAAGCACGCATATCACCAATAACAATCGTTTCCAATGAGGGGAGGTTGTCAATCTCACACACACCATACTGGTAGAAGCACTCAATACCAATCTTCAGTTCTCTCAATGAGGCACAATCTCGCAAATGGAATTGCAGTTTATCTCTATCGGCGTAAACACTATCCATCACTCTGAAACTCCTCCTTCCAATGATCACACTCTCCAGTTTAGATAAACCAGTCATATACACTTCTTTCACATATGTGAAACTGTAATTACCAATCTCCAACACTTTCAAATTCACAAAACGAGTCAGATTCAATACAGTGAAAGATTGGTCAACACAACCATTCACATCCACAATGATCGTTTCAACAGAAGAATCCAGAGCATTCAATTCAGCCACAGTGTGAACCGTGGCATTTGGATTGCTATAGAATGCGTGATGATTAATCAGTGCTCCGATATCTATTCTTCATTCTAATCAATATCACTCACTGTTGTAATGAATCTCGTTTCTCTCATAGAACGCATTCGGGAGATAATAGGTGGTCAGATTCGGCATATCTATTCATAATGCATCATCAAGAGCTATCACTTTCCAGTGTGATTACCCTCATTCCCAAGAATGAATACTGTGAACCTTCATTGCCAATGGTAGTAAGCTTCGGCAAGTCTAGGTGTTACTTCCCGAAGCAGTTATCACTTCGCATAATCAACTCTGATCCCTTGACATGAGACACAAAGGCTTGGGCTCCCAGCTGAATGATGGTCAGTTCGGGGAGATCTATTCCATCATCATTTGTAACTATCGTTCACTCTCAAACACAACACGATTGCTCGAATAGAATGAATCCCACCCAAATAACACCGTCTTTAACATAGGCAAATCTATTCCTCATTCTCTTTTCTCAGACTCACTCTTCAATTCCAATGGGGATGACATGAACTGGCTTCCCGACCGCAAATCCCCAAACTCAATCGTTTCCAATGAGGGGAGGTTGTCAATCTCACACACACGGTACTCATTGAAGGAATAATAACCAATCTTCAGTTCTCTCAATGCATCACAGTCTTGCAAATGGAATTGCAGTATCTCTCTATTGATATACAAGCCTCTCCTCAATCTGAAGCTCTCTTTTCCAATGATCACACTCTCCAGTTTAGATAAACCAGTGATGTACGCTTCTTTCACATATGTGAAACTGTAATCACCAATCTCCAACACTTTCAAGTTCACGAAACGAGTCAGATTCAACACAGTGAAAGATTGATCATCACAACCATTCGTATCCACAATGATCGTTTCGACAGAAGAATCCAGTGCATTCAATTCAGCCACAGTGTGAACAGTAGCATTTGGATTGCTATAGAGTGCGGTATGATTGATCAGTGCTCCGACATCTATTCTTCATGTCTTTCACCATCGATTACTGTTGTAATGAATCTCGTTTCTCTCAATGAACGCAGAATCAAGGGAACGAGTGGTGATTGAGGGCATATCTATTCATCATGTTGGATAGTGAATCAGTGCCTTCCAGTGTGATATTCCGAACATGATGGAAGACACCGGAATAGCCACCCCGACTTAGGAAGGATTCCAGACGAGGGAGATCTAACTATTAAGCGATAAAAAAGAGCCTACTTCGCATAATCAGTTCAGATGATCTATTGTCCTTGTATGCAAAGGCACTGTTACCAAGCAGAATGGAAAGCAACTCGGGCAGATCTAATCATCACCTTCTTTCTCTCGCACGTACTCTCAAACACAACGTGAGTGCATTCACAGAATGCATACTCACCGAAAGAAAGGCTCTTCAATCTGGGCAAGTCTATGCATCATTATCCTTCTCGTGGGTTCACTCTTCAGTTCCAAATTGGAATAGTAGAAGTTCTTGCTCTCTGCTTTATACTCACCCATCTCAATCAACTCCAGAGAATCAACGCTCTCAATCTCACATGCACGATAATACTGGAAGGAGTAACGACCAATCCTCAGTTCTCTCAACCGATCGCAGTTCTTTATGCTCAAACCACTCTGCGAACCAACTGCTCCTCCCATGAAACTACTCTGTCCAATCGTCACATTCACTAAGGTGGATAAACCGTGGAATTCAACCACAGCCAGCTTGGAGAAGCAGTTATTGCCCACGACAAGACTTTTCAACTGGTAATAAGGGCTCAGATCCAATCCATCGTCCACTTCGTTGCAGGAGTTGTCTGGAATGATAATCTCCGTTGCATCGATAGGGATTCCATCATTCCAGCAGCTATTCATAGTGTAGGAGAAAGGAGTGGGAGTGGGGGTGGGAGTTGGCGGAATAGTAGTGGGAGCAACAGTCGTAGGAGCAACAGTAGTAGGAGCAACAGTCGTAGGAGTGACAGTGGTAGGAGCAACAGTAGTAGGAGCAACAGTCGTAGGAATCACAGTGGTTGGAGCCACAGTAGTGGGGGCAACAGTCGTAGGAGTGACAGTCGTAGGAGCAACTGTCGTAGGAGCCACAGTTGTAGGAGCAGCAGTCGTAGGAGCCACAGTTGTAGGAGCAACAGTGGTAGGAGCCATGGTCGTGGGGGCAACAGTCGTAGGAGTGACAGTGGTAGGAGCAACAGTCGTAGGGGCAACTGTCGTCGGGGCAACTGTCGTCGGGGCAACAGTGGTAGGAGCAACTGTCGTCGGAGTAGCAGTCGTGGGAGCAACAGTGGTAGGAGGAATGGTAGTAGGAGCCACAGTCGTAGGAGCCACAGTGGTGGGAGTGACGGTTGTGGGAGCAACAGTTGTAGGAGCAACAGTCGTTGGAGCCACAGTCGTAGGCACAACACCGGTCGGTTCATCAGTGGGAACAACAATGTCAAGCTCCATCTCTAGCATCTTCTTGATCGCCTCGGCAATCTCAATCATCTCCTTCACGTTGTTCACGATGATCTCCTGCAGAGCCTTCAAACACTCCTTCGATAGATCCAACAGCGTCTCCAAATCCTTCGCCTTGATCGCCACATCCACCATCGTCATACTCTCACACACCACCAACGCATTCTTCCCAATACTCAACACACTCAGACTCTCCATGGATGTCATGTTCATCACTTCCACCTTCGGCAGAGCGCCCTCCTCAATGCGCACCTCCTCCACAGCTGACAAGCTCACCATCGACACAACAGTCGCATGTGTGAAGGAACCACCCGGAATCGTCACACGACGCAGAGAAGAACAACCCGAAATCCGAATTCCATACCCACTCACTTCAGCCAACCGACGACCCGAAGCCTCGCCAGTGAAACAACCCTCAGAGAACTGCAAATCAACCAGCGACGGCAAGTCGTCCAACACCAGATTGAACCCATTCGCAAACGCACCCACCTCAAAGCGAAGGCTCTCCAACTTGTGCAACCCAACCAACTCCAACGAACCCACGT
>ERZ827156.4090-NODE-4090-length-12247-cov-21.481545_pt1 | contig 12247 bp, 10 predicted proteins | sample MGYA00519919_ERZ827156 | MGnify/ENA primary metagenome ERZ827156 (study PRJEB31778, sample SAMEA3449269) | human gut metagenome | biome: human gut; feature: human-associated habitat; material: faeces | place: United Kingdom | collected 2010/2012 ... | reverse complement strand
CTTAGCGCGGCATTCGATCTGATTCGAGGCGGGCGCTGCCCCCTCGAGCTCCCCCAGCAGTGGAAAAGATGCTGCACAAAAAGATAGTTTTCCGACAGACTGAAGAGACCGCTTCGGCGGTCTCTTTTTTGTTGGCCAGGGCGGTGCAAAGGTGTAACCGCTTTGTCATTGACAGACCGGTAAAGGACGCGTATAATTTATGCATAGCGCACGACACTGAAAATGCCCGCAAGGGCGGAAGAGAAAGGAAATCTGTTGAGATGAAGAAGTTTTTTGCACTGATCATGGCGCTGGTCCTGGCACTGAGCCTGGTGGCCTGCGGCGAGAAGAATGACAACAAGAAGCTGATGGGCACCTGGACGTACACGGTGGATATGACCGAGATGATGAACCAGGAGATGGCCGCCAGCCTGGAGCTGGAGGAGCTGACCGTGGACGCTGACTTCGGCATGGACCTGGTCCTGACGGTGGCCGACGACGGCGCATACACCCTGGCTGTGGACACCGCCGCTACCGGCGACAGCCTGAACGCCTATCTGCAGGCGCTGACCCCGGCCCTCATCGAGTCCATGTATGCCTCCGCGGAGCAGCAGGGCGTCAGCCGCGAGGAGTTTGACGCCGGTCTGGCCGAGAGCGGCATGAGCGCCGAGGAGCTGGTCAGCGCGATCCTGGGCGCCTTTGACCTGGGCACCCTGCTGGAGAGCATGCTGGGCGACGAGGCGGGCGCTATCGATTCCGGCTACTGCACCGCCAAGGACGGCAAGCTGTACATGGCCGCCACCGCCGAGGAGCTGGCCAACGCCGACTACGTCACCTATACCTTCAACAGCGACGGCACCATGAGCTGGACCGACGAGGACGGCCAGGTGAGCAGCCAGCTGGCCCCGGAGGAGCAGGAGCTGTTCCAGTTCCCCATGGTGTGGACCAAGCAGGCCGCGTAACGCAGCGCACAAAAAAAGAAACCGCCATAGCGGCGGTTTCTTTTTTGCGCTTTTTTACTCGCCCATAGGGGCGCCGCAGTGGGGGCAGAACTTGCTGTCGCTGGCGGCTCCGCAGACGGGGCAGACCTTGAAGGTCACGTCGGCCTCCTTGGCGGCGGGCTCGTCCTTCTGGGGCTTGCTGGCCTCCAGCTGGGCGATGCGCTCCTTGCCGGCGTTGACGGCGGCCACCACGTCCTTGACGGCGTCGGGCACATCGTCCTGATACTCGGAGACGAACCACTCGCCGATGGCGCGGTAATTCTTCTCCAGCTCGCGCTGCTCGTTCATAATGGCCACGTTGACCTTGGCGGTGTCGCTGAGGTCCTTGGCCTTATCGGCGGCCACCTCGGCCAGGTCCTTCGCCTTGTCCACGGCGATGCCGGCGTACTCCTGCGCCTTCTTGCTGATGTCATTGAGAATACCCATAGTTATGCTCCTTTCCATATCTCCCAAGCCCGGCCGGCGCGCCCGTAGGGCACGGCAGCGGGGCTTTTCGGCGTTCCATTGCCTGTCGAGGCCAGTATAGCGCGTTTTTTTCGCCGTTGCAAGCGGTATTGGGCGAAATTTACATACTGTTCAATAGTCCCTCAGTGCTCGATCCAGTCGCCTGCCCGGCCCACGGCCCGCTTCCACAGCCGATAATAGGCGTCGCAGTCCGCCTGGGGCCGCTGGGGCAGGAACACCTGCTGGCTGCGGCGCAGGGCGGTGATCTCGTCCAGGTCCTTCCAGAAGCCGCAGCTGAGGCCCGCCAGCGCCGCCGCGCCGAAGGCGGTGGTCTCCACCATCTCCGGGCGGTCCACCGGGATACGCAGCAGGTCGGCCTGCATCTGCAGCAGCACATCGGACACGCTGGCGCCGCCGTCCGCCCGCAGCAGGGCGATGTCGCAGCCGGCGTCCTGGCGCATGGCCAGCATCAGGTCCGTCACCTGGGCGGCGATGCAGCTGAGCACCGCCCGGGCGATGTGGGCCCGGCCCGTGCCCCGGGTGATGCCCATGATGGCGCCCCGGGCGTACATGTCCCAGTAGGGCGCGCCCAGGCCGGTGAAGGCCGGCACCACCACCACGCCGCCGCTGTCCGGCACCGTGGCGGCCAGGGCGTCGATCTCCGGGGCGGAGGATATGATGCCCAACTCATCCCGCAGCCACTGGATGGTGCTGCCGGCGTTGAATACGCTGCCCTCCAGGGCGTAGGTGGTCTGCTGCCCTACCTGCCAGGCCACGGAGGTCAGCAGTCCGGCACGGGAGCGCACGGGGCGGCTGCCCACGTTCATCAGGGTGAAGCAGCCGGTGCCGTAGGTGTTTTTGGCCTCGCCGGGGGCGAAGCAGGTCTGGCCGAACAGGGCGGACTGCTGGTCGCCGGCGGCGCCGCACACCGGCACGCCCGCCAGCGTCTCCAGCCCCGGGATACCCGGCTGCACCGCGCCGTAGACCTGGCTGTTGGGCACCGGCCGGGGCAGCATGGCCGTGGGCACGCCCAGAATGCCGCACAGCTCCTCGTCCCAGCAGAGGCGGTGGATGTCAAAGAGCATGGTGCGGCTGGCGTTGGCGTAGTCGGTGACGTGCTGCCCGGTGAGACGCCAGATGAGCCAGCTCTCCACCGTGCCGAACAGCACCTCGCCCCGCTCCGCCCGGCGGCGCACGCCGGGGACGTTGTCCAGGATCCAGCGGATCTTGCTGCCGGAGAAATAGGCGTCGATCAGCAGGCCGGTGGCGGAGCGGATGCGCTCCTCCAGCCCCCGGCGCTTCAGCTCCTCGCACAGCTCCGCCGTGCGGCGGCACTGCCAGACGATGGCGTTGTACACCGGCTCGCCGGTGGCCCTGTCCCAGAGGATGGTGGTCTCCCGCTGGTTGGTGACGCCGATGCCCGCGATGCTGCCCTCCGGCAGCCGGGCGATCACCTCCGCCGCCGCGCGGCGCTGGGTGTCCCATATCTCCAGGGGGTCGTGCTCCACCCACCCCGCGCAGGGATAGTGCTGGGGCAGGGGCTGCTGGGACAGGGCGGCGATGCCCCCCTGACGGTCGAAGGCGATGGCCCGGGAGCTAGTGGTGCCCTGGTCCAGGGCCAATATGTACTGCGGCATGGCAGACCCTCTTTTCTTTTCCGTATTTTTGTGGTACACTATGTAGTACTGACTATTATATCACGGAAGGAGCGGATGCACCATGACTAATTTGTCCGACTTCACCTTTCTCTCCAGCGACGGCCACACCCAGCTCCACGGCATGCTGTGGGAGCCGGAGGGCGTCCCTGTCCGGGCGGTGCTGCAGGTCTGCCACGGCGTGGCGGAGCACATCGCCCGGTACGACGGCTTTGCCCGGGCGCTGAACGAGCAGGGCATCGTGGTGGCCGGACACGACCACTTAGGCCACGGCAAATCCCTGCCGGAGGGGGACACCCCCGTCTATTTCGGCCGGGGCAACACCTGGAACACCGTGGTGGACGACATCTACGTCCTGCACCAGCGGCTGCGGCAGCGCTATCCCGACGTGCCCCTGTGCATCATGGGCCACAGCATGGGCTCGTTCCTGACCCGGACGTACCTGATCCGCTATCCCGGCACGGTGAGGGCGGCGGTGATCATGGGCACCGGCTGGCAGCCCCGTGCGGCCATCACCGGCGGGCTGGCGGTGGCCAACGCCGTGGCCGCCGTGGCCGGCGAGGACGCCACCAGCGACCTGGTGACGGAGCTGGCCTTCGGCAGCTATAACAAGCTGTTCGCCCCCAACCGCACCAAGGTGGACTGGCTCTCCGCCGACGAGAGCAACGTGGACGACTATATCGCCGATCCCCTCTGCGGTGCAGACGCCACGGTGGAGCTGTTCCGCCAGATGCTCCACGGCATCCGCTTCAACCAGCGGCAGAGCCACCTGCGGCAGATGGACAAGGACATGCCGGTGCTGTTCGTGGCCGGGGACAAGGACCCGGTGGGCAGCTGCGGCAAGGGCGTGCGCCAGACCTACGACGCCTTCAAGGCCGCCGGCATGCGGGACTGCACGCTGAAGCTGTACCCCGGGCTGCGCCACGAGATCCTCAACGAAAAGGCCTATGCCCCGGCCATCACCAAGGACATCGAGACGTGGCTGCTGAGCAAGCTGGAGAAATAGGCCCGCGTTCGCGGAGAGAGAACAAAAGGAGAACGACTATGACCGAGTGGGAAGCCCTGCGGCAGGAGTGCCTGCACTGCCATGCCTGTACCCTGGCGGAAAAACGCACCAACGTGGTCTTCGGCGTGGGCCGGGAGGACGCGGAGATCATGATCATCGGCGAGGCCCCCGGCGCCAACGAGGACAAGCTGGGCGAGCCCTTTGTGGGCCGCGGCGGCAAGCTGCTGGACGACATGCTGAAGATGATCGGCCTGGACCGCAGCCGCCTGTATATCACCAACTCCGTCAAGTGCCGTCCGCCGGAGAACCGGGACCCCATGAACACCGAGAAGGACGCCTGCAAGGGCTATCTGCAGCGCCAGCGGGCGCTGATGAAGCCCAAGATCATCGTCTGTCTGGGCCGCATCAGCGCCATGGAGATCATCCGCCCGGATTTCAAGATCACCCAGGAGCACGGGCAGTTCTTCGAGAAGGACGGCTGTTTGATGATGGCCCTGTACCACCCGGCGGCGCTGCTCCGCGACCCCCGGAAGAAGCCGGAGACCTTCGAGGATCTGAAGCGCCTACAGGCCAAGATCAAGGAGATCTGCACCCGCACGGAGCTGGATTTCTGAGCGAAAAAAGAACACCCCCGCAGGGGTGTTCTTTTTTTGCTTATTTCTCCCGGGGCATCTTCCAGCCGTTGTGGTCGGTGTGCAGCAGCTGGTGGGACCGCTCACTGAGCGGTGCCTTCAGGAACTCCCGGTACAGGGCCTGCACGTCTGCGTTCCGGTGGGAGTAGCGCACGGCCGTGTTCTTGTCCAGGTTCCACAGGATGTCGCCGCGGTAGGCGGCCATCTCCTGCCCGTCATGGATGGGCTGACCGCCGCCGCCGGCGCAGCCGCCGGGACAGGCCATGACCTCCACAAAGTCGTAGTCCACGCTGCCCTCGTCGATGGCGTGCATCAGCCTGCGGGTGTTGCCCAGGCCGCTGACCACCGCCACACGCACGTCACCGGCGCCGGGGATGGAGAACACAGCCTCCTTCCAGCCGTCCATGCCGCGCACGGCGGAGAAGGCGTCGGCGTCCGGCTCCCGGCCGGTGATGAGATAATAGGCGCTGCGCAGGGCGGCGTCCATAACGCCGCCGGTGGCCCCGAACACCACCGCCGCGCCGGTACCGGTGCCCAGCGGGCTGTCGAAGGGCGTCTCCGGCAGCACGGCGGGGTTGATCTGCTCGCCGCGAAGCATGCGGACGATCTCCCGGGTGGTCAGCACCACGTCCACGTCCGGGACGCCCTGCTCGTCGCGCATGGTGGGCAGGGCGCACTCCGCCTTTTTGGCGGTGCAGGGCATGATGGACACCACGTAGAGCTTTTGGGGGTCCACGCCCAGCTTCTGGGCGAAGTAGGTCTTGGCCACCGCGCCGAACATCTGCTGGGGGCTCTTGGCCGTGGACAGATTCTCCACATAGGCGGGGAACTGGCCCTTCAGGAACCGCACCCAGCCGGGACAGCAGCTGGTGAACATGGGCCAGTGGTACTTGTTGCGGTGGGTGAACCGCTCGATAAACTCGCTGCCCTCCTCCATGATGGTCAGGTCGGCGGCAAAATCGGTGTCGAACACATAGTCGAAGCCCATGGTCTTCAGCGCGGTGACCATGCGCTCCGCCGTGGCGAACTTGGGGTCCAGGTGGTAGTACTCCGCCCAGGCCGCCCGCACCGCCGGCGCCACCTGCACCACGGTGATGCGGTCCTTGTCCGCTAGGGCGTCAAACACCCGGCCGGTGTCGTCGTGCTCCTGCAGGCCGCCCACAGGACAGTGGGTGATGCACTGGCCGCAGAAGGTGCAGTCGCTCTCGCCCAGGGTGCGGGTATGGGCCACGCCCACGGTGGTATGGGTGCCGGTGCCCATCAGGTCCCATATCCCCATACCCTGGATCTTTTCGCACACCTGGATGCACCGCATGCACTTGACGCAGCGGTTCTCGATGCGCACCACCGGGTTGGAGTAGTCCGTGGGGATGTTCTTCAGGTCGTCGATGTAGTGGTCGCCCAGCAGGTTATAGTCGTTGGTCAGCTGCTGCAGCCTGCAGTTGCCGCTGCGGGTACACTTGGTGCACTTCGTCTCATGCTGGCTCAGCAGCAGCCGCAGATTGACTCGCCGGGCCTCGCGGACACGGGGCGAACTGGTGTAGACCACCATGCCCTCGGTGACGGCGCTGTCGCAGGAGGGCACCAGCCGGGCGTAACCCTCCACCTCCACCATGCAGATGCGGCAGGCGCCGATCTCGTTGATGTCCTTCAGATAGCACAGGGTGGGGATGCTGATGCGCAGCGTCTGGGCGGCCTCCAGAATGGTGGTGCCCTCCGGCACCGTCACGGTGCGGCCGTCGATGGTCAGTGTTACCATTTTTCGTTCCTCCCTCCCCGGAATATGCCGTAGCCGTAGTGGTCGCAGCGCAGGCAGCGGGACGCCTCGGTCCGTGCACCCTCCTCGGTAAGGCCGCACTCGATGTCCTCGAAGTCGCAGCGGCGCTCACAGGCCTCGCGCTCGGTGGTGTTGATGCGGCCGTGGGGCGCGCGGTTGTTCAGCCGCGGCGCCGGGATGTCCACCTCCACCGTGATCTCATGGCGGAAGCCCAGATGCTCGTCGATGTTGGCCGCCGCCACCTTGCCGGCGGCGATGGCGCGGATGGCAGTGGCCGGGCCGGTGACGCAGTCGCCGCCGGCAAACACGTTGTCCATGCTGCCCACCTGGCCGGACAGTCCCGCCACGAAGGTGCCCCGCTTGATGGGCACGCCGGCCTGCTCAAAGCCCTGGATCTCGATGCCCTGGCCGATGGCCACCACGATGATGTCCGCCGGGATGCGCTGCTCCGGCAGGTCGGCCTTGTTGGGCCGGGGGCGGCCGGAGCGGTCCGCCTCGCCGATGATTTGGGGCTGCACCCACAGCGCGGCGGCATTGCCGTCCTCATCGGCCTCGATGTGGGAGGGGGCCATCAGGGCGGCGATCTCCGCGCCCTCGGCCATAGCGCCCGTTACCTCATCCGGCAGAGCTGTCATGTCCTCAATGCGGCGGCGGTACACGCATGTCACCTTCTCCGCCCCCAGGCGGATGGAGCTGCGGGTCACGTCCATAGCCACATTGCCGCCGCCAATGACAACCACCCGCTTGCCGGAGAAGTCCGGCATCACATCGTCGCCGATGGAGCGCAGCATCTCCACCGCGGACATGACGTGCCTGCTGTCCTCGCCGGGGATGCCCACCTTCTTGTCCTGGTGGGCGCCGATGGCGATGTACAGGCAGTCATACTCCTTCTGCAGGTCCTCGATCCACAGCTCCGTGCCCACGGTGACGCCGGTGTGGGCCTCGATGCCCAGGGACAGGATGGAGTCGATCTCCGCATCCAGCAGATGCCGGGGGAAGCGGTAGCTGGGGATGCCGTAGCGCAGCATTCCGCCCAGCTTCTCCCGCTCCTCGAACACCGTGACCTTGTGACCCATCAGCGCCAGATAGTAGGCGCAGCTGAGGCCGCTGGGCCCGCCGCCGATCACGGCCACCTTTTTGCCGGTGGGCGGCGCGCACAGCGGCTGGGGCACGTCGCCCGCGTGGTCCACGGCGTAGCGCTTCAGCCCGCGGATGTTGATGGCGTCGTCGATCATATTCCGGCGGCACCGGGCCTCGCAGGGGTGCTCGCAGATATAGGCGCAGGCGGTGGGGAACGGGTTGTCCTTGCGGATCAGCCGCACCGCGTCGGCGCAGCGCCCCTCGCCCACCAGGGCCATGTAGCCGGGCACGTCCACCCCGGCGGGACACAGTGCCACGCAGGGCACCGGCAGCTGCAGCCCTGCCAGACAGCGGTGGTGCAGGATGTGCTCCTCGTAGTCGTCGCGGAAGCCCTCCAGCCCGTCCAGCACCAGCCGGGCGGCGTCACGCCCGATAGCGCAGTCGGCGGTGTTGACCACGCTGCGGGCGGTTTTCTCGATAATGGCCAGGGTATCCATGTCGGCGGTGCCGTCCAGCACCGTGGTGATCAGCTTGCTCAGCTGGCCCAGGCCGATGCGGCAGGGCACGCACTTGCCGCAGGACTGGGCGTGGCACAGCTGCAAAAACGACAGGGACATATCCACCGGACAGAGGCCCGGCGGGCTGGCGGCGATGCGGCGCTCCACGTCGCGGTAGAGGTTATCCACCACCGTTTGGGCGCGGCTGGGGCTTTTGATGTCAAGTCTGCTCAAACAGATCTCCTCCTTCCGTCTGCACCCCGCGCACATACGTCCCGCGGACGCAGACGTTTACATATATCATTCTCAAGGATGACACAAAAAGCGTCAAATGTCAACACTGCAATATAATTATTTTCACAAAAAGAAATTCTCGGAAGTGCGCGCAGAGCCGCTATTTCAGCCAAAAACCGCCGCTTCTTTTGCGCGATTTTCCCCAAACGAAACAGTCTCCCGGCGCACCGCGCCGGGAGACTGCACAGCGGCCGCGCCCGGTGCTCACGCCCGGCTGCGCCGCATATATCGATAGTCGCTTTTGATGATATTGCGGAAAAAGGGGATGCACAGCACCGCGTCCGCCGCCATCCAGGCCATGGGGTCCGCCGCGCACAGGGCGTAGAAGGCCATGGGCGGCGCATCGGCGCTGACCGCGCCGCCGGCGATCAGCGGCGGCAGCAGCAGGCACACGGCGATGCGGGCCACCAGCTCCGCCGCGCCCGCGCCCAGCACGAAGCCGCTGCGCCCGATGCCCTGCACGCAGTTGCGCACCACGAAGATAAAGCCCAGGAACAGATACATGGCAAAGTCCACATGCAGCAGCGAATTGCCGAACCGCACGGCCTCCGGCGTCACCTTGTCGGCGCTGAGGAACACATGGTAGAAGAAGTCGTTCCGCATGGTCAGCAGGCCGATGCCCACCGCCCCCACCGCCAGCAGGGTCACGATCAGCAGCGACTGCAGCGTGCCGCGCTTGATGCGGTCGTAGTGTCCGGCGCCCAGGTTCTGGGCGGTGAAGCTGGTCAGCGCCCCGCCGAAGGCGTTCATGGGCGTCATCAGCAGGCTGTTCAGCTTGTTGGCCGCGCCGAAGCCGTTCTGGGCCGCGTTGCTGACCATGGCGCCGTCCCGCATGTCGAACTGCACCACGCCGCCCTGCATCACGATGATGCCGACGGCCAGCACGGAGAACTGCAGCCCCAGGGGGATGCCCCGGACCAGGTGCCGCTTGGCGTCCATCAGGGTGATGCGCCAGTCCTCCTTATGCAGCCGCAGCACCGGATAGCGGATAAAGGCGTAGACAAAGCAGCCGATGGTGCTGATCAGCTGGGCCAGCACGGTGGCAAAGGCCGCCCCGGCCACACCCCAGCGGAAGGACAGGATGAACAGCAGGTCCAGCCCCACGTTCAGCGCCGTGGAGAACAGCAGGAACACCAGCGGCGTCACTGAGTCTCCCATGGCCCGCAGGAAGGAGCAGATAAAGTTGTAGAACTGCTGCGCGCCGATGCCCGCGAAGATGATGGCGCAGTAGGTGCGCGCGGCGGTATAGACCTCGTGGTTGTCCGGCGTCACGTTGATCCAGGCCAGCATGGGGTCCAGCAGCGCCAGGGCCAGCGCCGTCAGCACCACCGTCAGCGCCCCGGACAGCAGGATCTGGGTGGCCAGGGAGCGGCGCACGCCCCGCTCGTCGTGCATGCCCACATAGTACGAGGTGATAACGCAGAAGCCGGCGCTGACGCCGAAGGCAAACTGCAAAAAGATGAACACCAGCGACGTGGTGTCGTTGACGCCGGCCACCTCCGCGGCGGTCAGCGTCTGGCCCACAATGGCCGCGTCGCTGATGGAGTACACCTGCTGCAAAAGGTAGGACAGGATCACCGGCAGGGAAAACAGCAGGATCACCCGCCAGCACTTCCCCTGGGTCAGATCCATGGGTTCCCTTCTTTTATGTGCTGTTTTCACAGAAATCGCTCCCTTCTTTTGTGTAGTATAGACAATTATCTCTCTCAGAGCGCCGATTATAATACCTTGCGGCGCCATTGTCAAGAGCTCTTTTGTAAAAAAACCGTCCACCGGTCATTCCCGGTACCGCGCTGCTGTTCTTCACGCATTTTGCGGCGCATTTCCGCTTTCCGCCAGTGGACACAGCCGGTATTTCGTTGCACCTTCTGTCACTTTGTGGTAAAATATCATCGACACAAATGAAAAGGGGAGGTCACTTAATATGAGATCTGATAATACAAAAAAGTCGCCTGTGCGTATGCTTGTCTACCTGCTGCTTCTCGCGGCGGTGGTGGCCCTGGGCTATTTCACCGACATCGTTGACTTCACGGAGCTGAAGGCTGTTTTTTCTCTGAAGCTCACCGCCCTGCTGAAGCTGGCTGTCATGGTCCTGCTGGTGCTGCTGGTGTCCAACCTGGTCATCTTCATTCTGCACGGTATCAAGCCCCGCACCCACCGCGGCGGTTCTGTGCTGTCACTGCTGAGCAGCCTGGTCAAATATGTGGCCGGCATCATCATCGTCTGCCAGAGTCTGTCCCTGCTGGGCGTTAACGTGGGGACCATCATCGCCAGCGTCGGCGTGCTGGCCCTGGTGGTCGGCTTCAGCGCCGAGAGTCTCATCGCTGACGTGGTCATCGGCGCCTTCATGCTGCTGGAGAACCAGTACAATGTGGGCGACATCGTGGAGGTCAACGGTTTCCGGGGCGTGGTCACCAAGATCGGAATCCGCACCACCTCCATCACCGACGGCGGCGGCAATGTGAAGATCATCAACAACTCGGAGATGAAGAATATCCTCAACCGTTCCGATAACAACTCCTGGTCTGTCAGCGATATCTCCATCCCCTATGAGACAGACCTGGAGAAGCTGGAGGCGCAGCTGCCCGCCCTGCTGGAGGAGATTTTCCGCGCCCGGGGCGACGTGATGCTGGATACGCCCCAGTACCTGGGCATCCAGACGCTGGATGCCTCCGGCATCGTCCTGCGCTTCTGGGTGAAGGTGGCGGAGAAGAACATCTACGTCGGCGCCCGCGCCCTGAACCGTGAGCTGCTGCTGGGCTTCCGCCGTCTGGGTGTGGAGTGCCCCTTCCCTCAGATGGACGTACACATGAAATAAGCCATGGAAGAGAAGAACAAGGAGTTTACCCTGGCGCAGGAGCACGCCGCCCCTCCACCGGAGTGCGCTGCCCTCCCGCCGGAGGTCCTGCCGCCGGACACCGTCCTTCCCGGCGAGGTATCCGCCGCGGAAAGTGCCGCCGCGCTGAAAAAGAAGGCCGCCAAGTGGAAAAAGATCGCCATTATGCTGGTGGGTCTGTCGGCCATGACGGCGGTGGCCGTCACCGGCGGCGGCACAGCGGAGGACCCCGCCCCCGCAACGCCGGACACCCCGCCGGTCCAGCAGGAGCCGTATGTTCCGCCGGAACCCTTCGCCGGTGTTCTGCACTATACCATATACAACGATACCTTCGACGACAGCGGCGTGCCCCTGATCCTGGCCGAGGGTACCGTGGACATGGCCGCGCTGTCCGATACGCCCCTGGCGCTGCCCCAGCCGGAGACGCCGTCCGATGGCAGCTATGCGTTCCTGGGCTGGGCGGGCCGGTATGACACCGCCGGCGGAAAGGTCTGGACGACAGTGCCGGACCCCCTGACAGCGGACTTCGCGGCGTCCATCAGACCCGGAGATACAGGGGAGAGGTCGATCGTGCTCCGCGCCGCCTGGCGGCTGACGGAGCAGAGCCGCTATCCCTGGTCCCTGACCCTGGACGACGGCGTCACTGCCGTCACCTATGAGGCGGCGGTGCCTATGGCCTCCGGCGGCAACGTGTACCTGTGCGCCTACCCGCAGCCGGTGCGCGACGGCTATCGCTTCGCCGGCTGGCTGAACGCGGCAGGGGAGAGGGTGGAGCTTCTGCCCGCCTCCGCCTTCTTTGCCAAAACCGCCGACGGCGAAACGGACTGGCGCACCACCGTCCCTGTCACCCTCACCGCGGACTGGGAGAAAGCATAGCAAAAAAAGAACAGTCCTTCACGGACTGTTCTTTTTTGATTCTTCTTAGTACGCCACGCCCCAGTAGATGTCGGTGGTGCACTCCTTGCCGCACACCACGCACTTGCCGGTGGTGCCGGACTGCTTCAGCGGCATGCAGCGGCTGGACACGCCGGCCTTCTCCTTCATGG
>ERZ827156.4086-NODE-4086-length-12250-cov-3.178352_pt1 | contig 12250 bp, 8 predicted proteins | sample MGYA00519919_ERZ827156 | MGnify/ENA primary metagenome ERZ827156 (study PRJEB31778, sample SAMEA3449269) | human gut metagenome | biome: human gut; feature: human-associated habitat; material: faeces | place: United Kingdom | collected 2010/2012 ... | reverse complement strand
AGCGGTATAGCTCCATATCGACGGAAGAGTAATGAAAAGAAGTATGTAAAATCTGTTTTTCATGCGGCATATCGACGAGAAGTGATTGAAAAAGTTGGCTTGTTTAATGAAAATTTGTTAAGGACAGAAGATAATGAATATCATTATCGAGTAAGAAAAGCAGGATATAAAATCTGCTATGATGAAAATATTCAATCTTATTATCAGACAAGAAATAGTTTAAAACGGATGATTAAGCAGAAATATGGCAATGGCTTTTGGATCGGGAGAACAAGTTATACAGTACCGCAATGCCTATCTTTATATCATTTTATTCCTGGCGTATTTGTTGGTTGCTTATTTATAGCAGTATTAATAAAATTATTGTTCAGCGTAGATTGGTTTTGGAAATTAATTATATATCCATATGGGTTTATTTGTGCTGTATTGACAATTTTATGTTGGATTAAAGATAAATTTTTGATAACAGATTTGGGCTTGATTTTGATTTTTCCGATTCTTCACATAAGTTATGGAGTAGGAACCTTAAGCGGGTTATTAAAAGGAAAGGTATAAATGCTTTTATGGATTTAGTATCAATCATAGTTCCGGTTTATAAAACAGAGCAGTATCTGGCAAGATGCGTGAATAGTATATTAAACCAATCATATTCAAATGTAGAAATTATTCTTGTAGATGATGGATCGCCTGATTCCTGTGGCGTAATTGCCGACGAATATGAGGTTAAAGACAAAAGAGTACATGTGATTCATAAAGAAAATGGTGGAGCACCAAGTGCGAGAAATGCAGGAATTATGCAAGCAGAGGGGGAGTATTTTTATTTTCCGGACTCTGATGATTGGATTGAACCTACTTATTTACAGGAATTATACGAATTGGCATTAAGAACGGAGGCACAGTTGGTTGTGTCAGGTTATACCATGGAATATTATGAAAATAACAGAAAACAGTCATATTCTGTTGTTGTTCCAGAAAAAGAATATCTTACACAAACAGATGTTAGAATGAATTTACATAATTATTTTGACAATATGATGATGGCGGTGCCTTGGAACAAGTTGTATAAAGCAGATTATATAAAACAAAACTCATTATTTTTCCCTGATATGAAGTGGGATGACTTGCATTTTAATATGGAAGTTATAATGGATATTGAGAGTGTTGCCATTAGTTCATCGTCTGGATATCATTTTTTTAGATCTCGACAAGGATCTGAAACAACAACAGTTTTTGACGGATTACTATACCAAAAAAGAAAAGAGCAGTTTCAACATATTTTAAAAGTATATAAACATTGGAAAATTGATGATCAGAAGATTATGTCTGTAATTTATGGGTATTATGCGGCGAGGCTAGTACAGTGCGTACAGGAAATTGCTACAAGTAGTAGTGGCGAGAAGGATAAGCTTATAAAAGAAATTTTTGATGATCAATTGTGCAATGAAGCATTTGAACATGGAAAAATTGAGTCAAAACTTTTGACGATAGCTGCAATTCCTATGCGAAAAAAGAGTGTTAAAGGTAGTATGTTTGTGGGAAAAGTTATAGGTTTTGTAAAGCAGAAGTTTACATTCCTTTTTTATATGTTAAAAAGTGTTTCTGTAAATAGGGCAAAAGTTAAAGAATAATATATGGGAGCGCTAATGTATACTAGGATACGCAAGTTGGTGGATAATTGGGCATCATGTAGTGGAGATACTATTTACAAAATAGTAGATAATGCAGAGTATGTTTCGTTTGATATATTTGATACTTTGTTAAAACGAGATGTACAGGAACCACAAGATATATTTTATATAGTTGAGAGAAAGACAGGGAGAAAAGGGTTTGCTATTGAGAGAATTAATGCAGAAATTAAAGCTAGGGAAGATAGTCAGAAATCTGAGATTAATATACATGATATTTATTTTTATATAAACGGAACAGAAGAAGAAATAAATACACTAATGAAGATGGAATTAGAGTGTGAATTGGAATTCTCTTCAGTGAACTATTATTTTTTGAAGATATTTAATTACTGTGTCAATTGTAAGAAAGTAATTTTGACATCGGACATGTATTTGCCTCGAGAAGTAATATTGCAATTGTTAGAAAAAAATGAAATTACAGGTTTTAAGAGGTTATATCTATCAAATGAGGCGGGAAAAACAAAGTTAAATGGTGACTTATATGAGTATATTTTAAAGGATTTGAATATTGATTCACAAAAAATTATCCATATTGGAAATTCATTTCGTGCTGATTATTTAGCACCAAGAAAAATAGGAATTAGAAGTATAAAGTGTTCTACATATTCAAATCATATGCAAAGAAAATATGAAAATGTGCTGGGGGCCGATTCATTATACTATAACGTGTTAAATTCATTTATTAACAATCATATATCTGATTCTAATAATGAATTTTATCAATTTGGATACGAAGTATTTGGCCCATTGTTGTTTGGATTTGTTAAATGGTTATATACGGATGCAAAAAAGAAAAAGGTTGAACAGATTCTATTTTTATCAAGAGATGGATTTGTCATGAAAAGATTGTATGATATGCTTAATCTTGATATTCCATCTGCGTACTTTGAAGTATCGAGAAGGAGTTTACGGATCCCTAATTATGATAAGCATATGTCATATGAAGAGATTATAGATACGCTAACCGTTCCTAATATGAGTAATATTGTTCAGATATTTGATAGTTTGGGATTGGATGCTGATAAATATAAGAATGAAATTATAGACTATGGATTTAATAGGAATGAGCTATTAAAACGGGATAAATTAGTAAGTAATGAGAAATTCAGAAAACTTTATGAGTTTGTGAAAAATGATATTTTTATTAATGCCAGTATTGAAAGAGATAATTTGATTAAGTATCTTACGACATTTGATTTTTCTAAAAAAACTGCAATTGTAGATATTGGTTGGGGCGGATCTATGCAAAAATATTTGCAGAAGGCATTGGAGCGGTTTGGTATATCGCATGATATCCAAGGGTATTATGTTGGTTTGACTTTAAAATCAAGAGAGAATTTGGGAAAAAATAGTTACAAAGCACAGGCATATGCGTTTGATTGTTTGAATCGTAATGATGAGGAATTGGAGAGCGCATATATTGGTTTGATAGAAACTATGTTTCTTGAGCAAGATGGATCAGTAAAAAATTATTCCTTATTGGACGGAAAAGAAGTTGCAAATCGTTATCCTTATGAATATTTGGGGAAAGATGGAATTTCTAAGGAAGCATTGAGTGTTATAGAAATTCAAAATGGAGCGATGAAATTTGCTGAGCATTATTATAAATCTGGAGCACATGAGTTTATAGGGAATGATAGTAAAACAATGTATTGTCATATGCATGCTGTTGGAACAAATCCTAGTTTATTGAATATTAGAGAATTTGGTGATTTTAAATTTTTTAATTGTGGAAACTGTGTTTATTTGGCTAAGCCTCATAATTTATTTTGGTATTTTTTTAAACCAAGTCAGCTCAAACATGATATTTATGATAGTCAATGGAAAATAGGATTTTTAAAAGCGTTGATAAAACTTGATGTGAGATATAGTAAAATATTTTCTTTTTTAAGGAAAAAGGCCAATAAATGAAAAGGTAGTAAAATGATATTTAATATTTTGGTAATTTTAACTTTGTTTTTATTTTTTAGTTTTTTATGCTTTGATAAAGATATATGTGCCCCTAGTTTTTTATTAACTGTTGGATTTTGGGGGGCTGCAGTATGGTGTTTTTTTTATCAAGACCATTGGAATGGATTTTCAGATGTAAGACTAATGATTTTGATTATTGGAGGAGTAGGTTCTTTTATCATTTCGAGTTGTATTGTTCATATTTTTTGTGGTAGGAAGAAGAAAAAAAGAATAGCAATACAATTAAAGCCAATTAAATTGGATAAGTTCCAATATATTGGACTACTAATGGGAGAAATGGTTGTTGCAATATATACACTTTACGTTGTGTATAAAAATGTGGACAGCTTAAATCCAATTATAGCAATTGGTCAGTATTATTATGCAAATAAATATCGTAGATTGAGTTATGATCCGGGATTGTTGAGTGTTTTCCAATATTTTAATATTGCCCTAGTATTTATTATTGCGTATGTAATGATTACAAATTATTTATGCAAACAAAAAAATACGATATATGAGTATTTAGTAATTGTGGGGGGAATTGTAATTTCCTTGTTACAAGGGACAAGAAATACTTTATTTTTATTTGTAATAAGTATTGTAATAATGTTTTTGACTCTGAAAAAAGTTCAAAATGGGGGACATGCGAATATTACATTGAAATCTTTTTCAAAATTAATTTTGGGCAGTCTTGTTCTTATTTTCTTATTCAGAGTTACGCTTGTGGTTACGGGTAGGGCTTCGGACGAGTTTACATTTACTGAAATGCTTTCTACTTATGTTGGTGCGTCAATTAAAAATCTTGAGTTATTTATACAAGAAAATCACAGCAGATCTACAGTTTGGGGTGGTCAAACATTATTACAAACATATTCAAAAATATATAATAAGACAGGAAATTCTAAGTTTTTGGTTACATCGCTTTATACATATCGCTGGATAGGAAAAACGGGGCTTGGAAATATATATACTATGCTAATGCCGTTATATGTTGATTTTGGAACCATGGGAACCTGTATTGTTATGGCAATTATTGGAGGAGTATCTCAATTTCAGTACGAATGTATATATAGAATAAAAAATAGCAAGGATTTGATGAGAAAAATTATATTTTATTCATATGTCGGTTTTTCAATTTCATTTGCCTTTTTTTCAAATAAATATTTTGAGATGGTTGTGTCGATGGCATTTATATATACAATTGTTGGATATGTTATGTTAAAAACTTTGATTTTTGATGTAAAAATAAAAGATGGAAGAATTGTTATAAAATTAAAAAGTAGAAATTAAAAATGTATGATAAGAGCAGAGGAAATATTAGAATAATGAAGAAATGGTTGGTGTCAATAATTGTTCCTGTTTATAATGTGGAGAATTATGTTGGAGAATGTATAGAGTCTATAAAAAATCAAACATATTCGAATATAGAAGTGATAGTTGTTAATGATGGATCAGAAGATAGAAGCATAGAGATTATTAATGATATGATTCGGGATGATTCTAGGTTTACAATTATTAATCAAAAAAATCAGGGACTTTCTGTTGCGCGTAATAATGGTCTGAAATATGCAAAGGGGGACTATTTTTTCTTTGTAGATAGTGATGATTATATTGAAAAAAACTGTATTGAGGAATTACTTAATTTAATATGCAAATATGATGTGAATATGTGTATTGCGGGAACTACATTATTAGTCGGCGACGCTCCGAAACGAATGATTCCGAATTATTCTGGACAAGTTGATTCTGAAAAAATTATTAATGATTTTATTTATGGAAAAAATGGGATGATTCATTCTGCTTGGGGAAAGTTGTTTAAAAAGAATATTAAGAATCAGTTGATTTTTCCAAGTGGACGGTTATATGAAGACCAATTTGATATATGATGTAGTGAAGAATAATTCATGTACTGTTTGCAATTCGACAACATATATATATAGAATTAGGGAAAATAGTATTATAACATCAAAAAGTAATATTGATAAAAAAACGATGGATATGATGGATTCTATAAAGACGGTACAAGCTGTACTTAAAGATATGTGTAATTTGAATAATGCTTTGAGGTATAAAGTAATTAATGACAGTTTACAAATTATAAAATATTGTTTAGTTGGAAAAACAAAAAATCAAGCTTATGAGTATGCTATACAAAATATAATTTCGTCGAATATTAAGGATTTAAAAAAATATAAAATGTCGTTATCACACATTGTTCAAATTCTAATGATTAAATATTGTATGCCTTTGTTCAAAGTTGTCTATATAATAGGGAGAAAGTAACTAATGGATATGATTAAAAGATTTATAACTTGCTATGTACCAGTTCATGCGTGTAATTTTCGATGTTCGTATTGCTATTTAAGCCATCATAAAAATATAGATGCTTATGGGGGTGGAATAAAGCCCTTTGTTATGGAACCTGAAATGATAGCTAAATCGTTGTCTATAGAAAGATTAGGAGGGGTTTGCTATTTTAATCTTTGTGCTGCTGGAGAAACAATGTTACATAAAGAAATCATACCATTAGTTCAAGCATTGACTAGACAAGGTCATTATGTGGATATAGTTACTAATGGAACAATTTCGGGAAGTATTGACAATTTAATTGAGACTTGTTCGGATGAGCAGAAAGATCATATTTTTATCAAGTTTTCATTACATTATTTACAACTTTTAGAAAAATCCTTAATTGCGACATTTGTTTCTAATGTAAAAAAAATAAGAGATTTTGGAATTTCGTATTCTATTGAGGTAACTCCACATGACGAATTAGTGCCATATATAGATGAACTCAAAAGATTTTCGATGAAAGAGTTTGGAGCGCTTCCACATATTACGGTGGCTAGAAATGAAGGAACTTCGAAAATTGATCTGTTAACTAAATACAGTAAAGAAGAGTATCGTGATATATGGAGCACATTTGATTCTAGGCTGTTTGATTTTAAACTGAGCGTATTCAATCAAAGGAGAAAAGAATTTTGTTATGCTGGATGTTGGAGCTTGGCGGTGAATCTTGAAGATGGAAATTATTCACAATGTTATATTGGCTCTCGGCTTGGAAATATTAAAGAAATGGATAAGCCTATAAATTTTAGACCTATTGGAAAGTGCAGAGAACCACATTGTTTTAATGCGCATGCTTTTTTGGCATTTGGAAATATTCCAGAAATCCAAACACCTACATATTTGGAAGAACGAGATAGGGTTTGCGAAGATGGTAGTCACTGGGTTTCGGAAAAAATGGGTGATTTTTTTAAGTCAAAAACATATCAAACCAATAAGCAATTATCAATTGAAGAACAAAAAAAAATTAAACAAAAGGAAATGATTTATAGATTAGAGGATATACGTTTGAGGCTGAAAGGAAAACTAGAAAAATAGATTTATGAATAAAAATATTGTATATAAGATAACAAAAAAGTTTAATTTATATAATTACTATTACTATTTTAATCGTTCAATCAAATTGTTAAAAAAATATAATTGGTTAAAAGAGAAAAAGAATATTATTTTGTTAATGGCACCCAATTATGGAAACATAGGGGATCAAGCAATTCATGTGGCTACTGAAAAGTTTGTAAGAAACAAATTTAAAGAATATCGTTTTGTATCGGTTGATTTTGAAGAAACATATAAAAATTTATATTCGATACTCTGCAACTGTAATCAAGATGATATTTTTTTGTTACAAGGGGGAGGCAACCTAGGCAATTTGTATCCGGAATTCGAACATGTTCGAAGGTTTTGTGTTAAGCATATCTCTCATAATAGAATTATTGTAATGCCGTCTACAGCAACGTATACAAGAAATTCAAAAGGTGAAAAAGAACTGAAAACTAGTAGAAAAGTATTTGAGACCAATCAGAATCTATATTTATTAGCACGTGAAAAATATACATATGATTATATTAGGAAAAATTTCCCTAGGTGTAAAGTATCATTGATTCCGGACATGGTTTTTTATCTATATGAAGAAAATGAAGTGTGCGAAGAGAGGAATACTCTAGTCTTATGTATACGTCGAGAAATGGAGAGTAAACTTTCGAAAGATCAACAGGAAAGATTGATTAATGAAATTGTAAAGAAGCATCCTAGGGCATTTATTTTTGATACAATAGTAGATCGAGAAATTTCCTCAGCAATGAGAATGGCAGAAGTGTTTTCTATGCTAAATGAGTTTAGAAGGGCTAGTTTGGTTATAACTGATCGTATGCATGGAATGATTATGGCTGCTATAACTAATACACCTTGTATTGTTATGGAGTCATTGGATAAGAAGATTCTTGGATCATATGAATGGATTAAGAAGCTTGAATATATACAGTTTGTGGATCATGCAAATGAGAATGAGGTTTTGGATATGCTTAGCAAGATCAAAACTGAATCAAGAGGACGGCAGTTTATGGCTATGAACTTTGATAAATTAGAAACGATTATTCGATATTTTCATGAATAGAGTTGAAAAGGAGAATGGCATTAAATGAATAGTGTGCGAACACACAAGGTGTATGTTAATTCGGTAGTGACTCTTGTTACCCAAATTGCTCAAATTATATTAGGGTTTTTCGTCCGGAAAGTATTTATAAGATATTTAGGCGTGGAATATCTCGGATATAATTCTGTTTTTGTTAACATACTCCAAATGCTTAATTTGGCAGATTTGGGAATCGGTGTAGCGATTACGAGTTATTTGTACAAGCCATTAGCCCAAAATGATAATGCGAGAATTACTGCTATCATGGGAATATATAAAAAATTGTATTCCATATTAGGTGGTGTAGTTCTTGGTGTTGGATTAATAGTTTCGATTTTCTTGAATGTGCTTATTCCGGATGCTACATGTGGAATATGGTATTTAAGGATTCTGTTCTATATCAATCTGTTAGGAACAGTTTCTACATATTTTTTGGCATATAAGAGGACATTGTTGATTGCAGATCAGAAGTCCTATTTGACAAATGTTGCAGATACTATTGTTTATTTTGTAATTTCTTTTTTGCAATTATTATCTTTAATTTTCAAGCCGAGTTATATAGTATATCTTAGTTTGAATATCGCCAAAAATATTATTTCCAATATTGCAGTATCAATCAAAGTAAATAAAGATTACAAGTATATAAATCAAAAGCCGGATAGGGAGTTGGTAAAAGAATACAAACCACAGATTGTTCAATATGTTAAGGATGTATTTGTTTCAAGAATTGGTGCGGTAGTTTATTATAGTACCGATAATGTTATTTTGTCTGTGTTAAGAGGATCCTTGTTAACAGGATATTTGTCTAATTACACATTGATTACGGGACAATTAAATACGGTAGTCACGCAAGTGTTGAGTTCTGTGCAGGCTACGTTTGGGAATTTTATAAATACTACCGAAGACAAAACCCAAAGACGGAAGATGACAGATAATTATTTTTGCGTGAATTTCTGTATTGGAAATTTTTGTATGATCTGTTTTGCGTTATTGGCACAGCCTTTTATTAAACTGTTTTTTGGAGAAAATATGTTGTTAACATTTTCTACAGCACTATGGCTTGGAATTAATTTAATGTTAACATTTTTGATTCAATTACCTTCTCAGGTTTTTGTGATATATAAACTATTTAGATATGACAGACCGATTATTATTGTATCAGCAGTGCTGAATATTATTATTTCCGTTGCTCTTGTAAATGTAATGGGAATTAATGGTGTACTGATAGGAACGTTTGTAACATCATTGATTTATTTGTTTTCTCGCTTTTATATTATCGCAAGGGTTGTATATGATGTTAAATATGGGTATTATGTCAAAAAAATTTTGTGCTATGGATTGGTTTCCACAAGTACTTTTTTGATTTCATATTTTGCAACTCGAAATATAAATGGAAGTGGTGTAGTTTGGTTTTGTGTAAAAGCTATAATGGTTGGTCTTTTAGCTATTTTATCTACGGCGTTTCTTTTATCTTTTTGCGGGGAGTTTGAATTCTTAAAGAACAAACTGATTCCTAATGCTGTTAAAAGGTTTACAAGTAAGGTATTTATTGGTGGTGCTTGTATTGTGAGCCTTATTGTGGCTATAATTTCTGGTGGGTATACTTAAAGAAGTAAACTTTTCTGTGGCAGGAAATAAGTCATATATTAGGTCTGATAACTATAAAGAAGGGGTATCGACCGGAAAAAATATTTTTAGTTTATCTTTTGATGATACCATCTTAATCTTCGAGGATATTAGCAGTAAGAATTATGATTCAATATTTGAAAATGCTACATTAGCGTGGTACAAGGATTTACATTCGAAGTATGGAGTTACGGTTTCTTGCTTTGTATATTATGAAGATGGTGACTTCAATCTTTCAGATGTCACGGAACGGTATAGAGATGAGTTTGAGAAAAATAGTAATTGGTTAAGATTTGGATTTCATACGGTAGATAAAGATACAAATTACCAAACTAGAAATAATCTTGTTTCAGATTATGAGAAAACGGTGCAGCAATTGAAAAGAATTGTTGGTAGTAATGCGATTGATAATGTGATTAGACTGCAGAACTTTCAAGGGACATATGCTGAAATAAGCCAATTGGCGAAACTTGACGATGAATCAATCAAAGGATTGTTAACGGCTGATGATATGCGTCAAAGCTATTATTTATCAAGTAAAGCAAATTCGTACATATATGCACAGGATGAATTGTATGATGAAGATACGGGATTGTATTTCTTTAGCACGGATTTTCGAACTGAATATGTAGATAATATGGGATCTAAACTAAATGAATTGCAGAAAGACTGTTGGAATAATCAAACAGGCGATTTGGTTGTGTTTTCACATGAGTGGGCCTTAAGTATGGAGAACAAAGCAAAAATAGAAAAGATTTGTAAGTATGCATGTGATAAGGGATACCGTTTTGAATTCTTTGAAGATATATTGAGTAAATGAAGATAAAGTTTGGATTCATGAAAGAGAAAGGGATAGAAAATGTACAACTATTTAATTGTTGGAGCCGGTTTATTCGGTTCGGTATTTGCCAGACAGGCAACGGATGCCGGCAAGAAGGTGCTTGTGATCGACAAGCGCCCGAACATTGCAGGTAATGTTTACACGGAGGATATTGAGAATATTCATGTGCACAAATACGGTGCGCACATTTTCCATACAAATAATAAAGAAGTGTGGAATTATGTTACGCGTTTTGCGGAGTTCAATCGTTTTACGAACAGTCCGGTAGCGAATTATAAGGGAGAGTCGTATTCACTGCCTTTTAACATGTATACATTCAATAAGATGTGGGGCGTTGTGACACCGGAGGAGGCAGCAGCGAAAATTGAGGAGCAGCGCAACGAAGCCGGTATTACGGAGCCACACAATCTGGAGGAACAGGCGATCTCTCTGGTTGGCAAGGATATTTACGAGAAGCTGATCAAGGGATATACGGAGAAGCAGTGGGGACGCGATTGTAAGGATCTTCCGGCTTTTATTATTAAGCGGCTTCCGGTTCGACTGACGTTTGATAACAATTATTTTAATGCTTTGTATCAGGGGATTCCGGTGGGCGGTTATACGAAGATGGTTGCCAATATGCTGGATGGAATTGAAGTGCGTTTGGATACGGATTATTTTGAGAATAAGACAAAGCTGGATGCTTTGGCGGATAAGATTGTTTATACAGGGGCGATTGATGCTTACTTTGAATATCAATTGGGTGCTTTGGAGTATCGTTCTGTACGCTTTGAGACGGAAGTGCTGGACAAACCGAATTTTCAGGGGAATGCGGCGGTGAATTATACGGATCGCGAGACGCCGTGGACGAGGATCATCGAGCACAAGTGGTTTGAGTTTGGCAAGGATGATGCCGGAAATGATATTCCGAAGACGGTGATCAGCAGAGAATACAGTTCGGAGTGGAAGGTCGGTGATGAGCCGTACTATCCGGTGAATGATGAAAAGAATGGTGCGCTGTATCAGGAATATAAGAAGCTGGCAGACAAGGAGCAGAAGGTAATCTTTGGCGGACGGTTGGGCGAGTATAAGTATTATGATATGGATGCGGTGATTGCTTCGGCGCTGGAACTGGTGGAGAAGGAATTGGATTAGGAAAAACAGGAACCGCCCCAGGTGAAGACATGGAGCGGTTCGGCGTTACATATTATTTGTTTTGCTTAGCAAGTGCAGCTTCCAATTCAGCGATACGAGAGGCCAGTTGATCAATGGTTTGCGTCAACTGTGAACAGACATTGGGGTCAGACCCTTTGAAATACTAATAAAATGAGTAAATATGTTTTAAAAGTTTTCTAAAGAAAGTATAACATAAAGAAATTACGAATCTGTATGTGTTAAGGATGCTCAGTTAAAGCAATATGAACACAATAAGGAGAGATATGAACACAACATTACTTATCATGGCTGCTGGTATCGGTAGCCGTTTCGGAACAGGAATTAAGCAGTTGGAGCCAGTGGATGATACTGGACATACCATCATGGATTATTCCATTCATGATGCAATTGAGGCTGGCTTCAACCATGTAGTATTTATTATCCGTAAGGATATCGAGAAGGAATTCAAAGAGGTCATCGGTGATCGTATCGCAGCTATTTGCTCTGCTCATAATGTAACTGTGGATTACG
>ERZ827156.4085-NODE-4085-length-12251-cov-4.932437_pt1 | contig 12251 bp, 8 predicted proteins | sample MGYA00519919_ERZ827156 | MGnify/ENA primary metagenome ERZ827156 (study PRJEB31778, sample SAMEA3449269) | human gut metagenome | biome: human gut; feature: human-associated habitat; material: faeces | place: United Kingdom | collected 2010/2012 ... | reverse complement strand
GAGCCGTTAGGCGGGAATTGTGCGGTATTGCCTTAATAGATTCCTGCCGGGGCCTGGGTGTTTACGAAATACAGCTCGTACCACAAAATAAAGGAATAGAAGCTCCAAATCTTGGTCATGTTCTTGGCCTTGCCCGCCTTATGATCATCCAGCAGGCGCATGATTTCGTCCACATTAAAGAACTTTTCGGCAACGGGGCCAGTGAACTTTTCCTTTACCATATTATAGTACTTATCTTCCCGCAGCCAGTCGTTCAGCGGCACGGGGAAGCCCAGCTTTTTGCGATGGGCAACGCTTTCCGGCAGCTGCTTCATGGCGGCACCGCGCAGAGCGATCTTGGTGGACTCTTTGCCGGAGCGGTATTTCTGCGGGATGGACAGTGCCACATCCAGCATGTTGCGGTCCAGGAAAGGCACGCGCAGTTCCAGGCTGTTGGCCATGCTCATGCGGTCGGCTTTCAGCAGGATATCATACAGCATCCAGGTGTGCATATCCACCCACTGCAGCTGGGTGGGTTCATCCAGACCCTGCACTTTATCAAAATAAGGCTTAAAGAACTGTTCCGGGCGGGGGCTGTGGTAGTTCTTTTTCAGGCAGCGGTCACGTTCAGCCGGGTCCAGGAAAACATAGTTGGCGCGCATATAGCGCTGCCAGGGTTCTTCTGCACCGCGCACCAGGAAGTGCTTGCCCTTAAAGTCCGGCAGTTTGGATGCCACTGCGCCTGCGGCCTTACGCAGCGCTTTGGGCACCTTATGCTCGTAATCCATAAAGTGAACCGCCTGGCAGTACATGGGGTAGCCGCCAAACAGTTCATCGGCACCTTCGCCGGAAAGCACGACCTTGACGTACTTGCGGGCGTTCTGGGCCAAAAAGTAAAGCGGAACTTCCGCCGGGTTGGGCATGGGTTCATCCAGGTACCACTGGATCAGGCGGTTGGCTTCAAAGAACTGTTCGGCATCCACTTTATTGGCAATGCTGGGCACACCGATTTCCTTACTGAACTCCTGGGCATACGGCAGCTCGGAGTATTTTTCCTCCGCATAGCCGACCGAGAAGCTCTTGACATGCGGAGTACCCTTAGCAACCTCGTTGACCACAAAGCTGGAATCCACACCGGAAGAAAGGAAGCAGCCAACCTCAACATCGGCAATCTGGTGGGCGGCAACGCTTTCGGCAAAGGTATCGGTGATGATTTTTTCCCACTCTTCTAGGCTCTTGGAATCGTCCACATGGTACTTGATCTCATAGTAGCGTTCCACTGTCAGCTCGCCATTTTCCCAAGTGAACATACATCCGCTGGGCAGCTTGTAGACATTTTTGAACATGGTTTCCTCATTGGGGATATACTCAATGCTCAAATATTCCGGCAGGCGTTCCTCGTTTAGTTCCTTTTTGAAACCGGGATGAGCCAGAAAGCTTTTGATCTCGCTGCCAAACAGGAACAGACCATCCTGATTATAATAATAGAACGGTTTGATACCGAAGATATCCCGCGCACCAAACATGGTTTTGGTTTTCTGGTCCCAGATCACGAATGTGAACATGCCGCGCAGTTTGCCGGGCAGCTGATTGCCCCACTGCTCATAGCCATGCAGCAGCACCTCGGTATCGGACCGGGTGGCAAAGGTATGGCCTGCGGCGATCAGTTCCTCGCGCAGGGTCTGGAAGTTATAGATCTCGCCGTTAAAAATGCAGACAAGACTGCCATCCTCATTGAACATGGGCTGCTTGCCGCCCTCCAGGTCAATGATGGAAAGGCGGCGGTGGCCCAGGGCTACCTGGTCGTCCACATAGTAGCCTTCGCCGTCCGGGCCGCGGTAGGTGATCAGGTCCGCCATTCCTTTTACAATGCGGCGGGCGGTTTCCGCTTTATGGTTGCGCTCAGCAAAGCCGGTAATGCCACACATAGGCGCTTTCCCCTCTCTATATTATAATGGTTTGTTTTGTTACAGGCTGGCGTTTCTATGATTGCCAAAAGGGCGGCGGGTGCACAATGTGCGCCCCTACGGGGGCCAGCGATTTTATTTATAGTGTGTGATAGCTTTTATTCTATCATCAATCCCGCAGGCCCTTATTGCCATAGTAGCGGGCGGTTTTGCGGTAGTAGTTCAGCTGGCTGCGGATGTACCAGAGCCAGCGCTTCAGGTTCCAATCCTCTTTGCAGAACAGCTGGTGGGCACATTTGCCCTCTTTTTTCAGCTTATCCGCACGGGCCAGCAGATCCGGGTCCTTCAGGTATTTTTTGATCACGCCGTAGGGGGCAATCATCCACAGGCTCTTGGTATCGGCAATGGTCAGGCCAAGTTCCTTGTGCTCCAGCACATCCTCCACCAGCCACTTGGACAGGTTATACCCTGCCGCGGTGATAAAGTAGCTGGAACGGCCCTGACGGGGGTTCATCTCAAACATCTTGTACTCGCCAGTGCGGGCGTCGTACTTGATGTCCATATTGGCAAAGCCTTCCCACTGCATATCTTCCAAAAAGTTTTTCAGCTTTTCCAGCAGGGCAGCATCATTGTATTCGGGGTCAGACAAGATGGCCGCATAGTTGCCGATGCCTTCGGGGGTCTGCTCTTCCAGCAGGGGGCGGCCCAAAGCCATCAGCTTGACTTTGTGGTCCAGGCCGCAGTAGGCGTTCAGCACACGCATGCAGTTGTCATCGCCGGGGATATACTCCTGCAGAATCAATTCGTCCTGGTAGCTGCTGCCGTAAATGGCGGCGGTGATGGCGTCAAATTCTTCGCGGTTATTGGCAAGGAACACCTTTTTCTTGTGGGGGAAGGTGCAGTTCCAATACGCCGGGGAATTGCTCGCCTTGATGATAACGGGGAACGCAAACGGCAGTTCTATATTTTTATAGTTCTGCGCATTGCAGGTTGCCGTTTTGGGGTAGCTCAGGCCGTGTGCTTCGCAGGCACGGTAAAAGTTTTCCTTAATATCCAGGTCCAGCACGGTTTGCAGTTCCGGGCAGGCAAAGTGGTAATAGGGTTTCAGGGCATCGCGGTGGCGGCCCATCAACACGGTGTAACCGTCCGCGCAGGAAACCAGCACCAGCGGCTTGTCCGCATGGGCTTTTGCGTAATCGGTCAGCGTTTTTACAAATGTTTCATCGTTTTCCAAATCAGGTTCCAGCACGGCAATTTTTACAAGATTGGTGTTGGAAGTTGCAACCAGCGCACCCTTGCAGATGGCCACGCTGCGCACGCCATACTGCTGGTAAAAGCTGCGTGCCATACCATAAACATTGGCATCGCTGCCAAGAAGTACCGGTAAAAAATCAGACATAATACCAAACCTTTCCCATTTTGGTTATCCTTTATTTTACCGCCATTGCCACCACATGTCAAACGGCAATATCGCCTGCTTTGGGGGTGCGGGCACGGCGTTTTTTGTCTGCGCGGGCGAAAATTCCAGCAGCATTCGCCGCAAAATGCTTTTCTTTACGGCGCGAACCGTGTATAATAGGGCATATCGTACAAACAGTACCGGTTCCCGCCGGGGCAAGAAAGTAATAACCTGCGGTTTGTTTTTAACTCCGCAGCCAGTTGAGGATTATAACCATGTGTGGAATTGTTGGCTTTGTCGGCACACGCGCCGACATGCAGGAAATTTTGCAGGGCATGATGGATGCCATCGCCCACCGCGGCCCCGATGGTCAGGGCCAGTTTATTGAAGGCCCGGCAGCCCTTGGTCAGCGCCGCCTTTCCATCATTGATCTGGAGGGCGGCAAACAGCCCATGTTCAATGAGGACCAGAACCTCGCCGTCATCTTTAACGGCGAGATCTACAACTTCCAGGAGTTGACCGCCGAATTGATGCGCGCTGGGCACACCTTCGCCACCCGGTCCGACACCGAAGTTTTGCTGCACGGGTACGAGCAGTGGGGCAAGGAGATGCTGCAAAAACTGCGCGGCATGTTCACTTTTGCCATCTGGGACCGCAAGAACGAAACGTTGTTCTGCGCGCGCGACCATTTTGGCATCAAGCCGTTCTATTATTACCAAAACGATGCCGGCGAGCTGCTGTTTGGCAGCGAGATCAAAAGCTTTTTGGCCCACCCCGGCTTCAAGAAAGAGCTGAACGAAGAGCAGCTGCCGCTGTATCTTTCCTACCAGTATTCCCCCGGGGAGGATACGTTCTTCAAGGGCGTCAAAAAGCTGATGCCCGCCCACTGGCTGGAATGGAAAGCCGGGCAGCTGACGGTGCAGCGCTACTGGCAGCCCAAGTTTGACCCCGATGATTCCCGCACACTGGAAGAGTGGGAGGACGAGATCAGCGCGGCGATGAAAGAGAGCGTGCAGGCACACAAGATCGCGGATGTTGAGGTTGGCAGCTTCCTTTCTTCCGGCGTGGATTCCAGCTACATGGCCGCGCTGGCCCATGTGGACAAAACATTCACCGTTGGCTTTGCCAACAAGCAGTATGACGAAACCGACTATGCACAGGAATTTTCCAAGCACATCGGGGTCAAGAATTACGCTTACCGCATTACGCCGGAGGAATACTGGGCCAACCTGGGCAAGATCCAGTACCACATGGATGAGCCTCTGGCGGATGCCGCTTCGGTCGCGCTGTACTTTGTCAACCGCGAAGCATCCAAGCAGGTCAAGGTCTGCCTGTCCGGCGAGGGCGCCGATGAATTTTTCGGCGGGTACAACATTTATAAAGAGCCGTTTACCGTAACCTGGTATGACAAGATTCCCCTGCCCATCCGCCGGGCCATCGGCGCGGTGGCGGACCTGCTGCCGCCGGTGCATGGCATCAACTTTTTGGTGCGCCGCGGCAAGCCGCTGGCGGAGCGTTACATCGGCAACACCAACCTGATGGATGAGCACCGCAAGAAAAAGCTGCTGAAAAACTACCACCCCGGCAAGCTGCCCACCGACCTTTCCCGCCCGTACTTTGAGCTTTCCAAAGGGCAGGACGCTGTAACCCAGATGGAAACCTGCGACCTGAACCTGTGGATGGTGGGCGATATTCTGCTGAAAGCCGACAAGATGAGCATGGCCAACAGCCTGGAGCTGCGCGTGCCGTTCCTGGACCGCAAAGTATTTGAACTGGCAAGTCATATTCCGACCAAGTGCAAGGTGAACGCCAACCAGACCAAGATTGCGATGCGCGGTGCGGCAGAAAAAACCATTCCCGCCAAAACGGCAGACAAAAAGAAGCTCGGCTTCCCTGTTCCGGTACGCGCCTGGCTGCGGGATGAGCAGTATGCGGGCGTTGTGCGCAAGGCATTTAACACCCCCGCCGCGGAGCAGTTTTTCCGCACAAAAGAGCTGAATGCCATGCTGGACCAGCATATTTCCGGCAAGCGGGATAACTGGCGGCAGATCTGGTGCATTTTTATGTTCTTAGTCTGGTACGATGAATACTTTGTAAAACGCTGAGGTGATAACAACATGCTGTTAAAACAACTGCTGAAAAATCTGGACTATACACTTGTTCAGGGCTGCCTGAATACCGAAGTGACTGACATTTACTATGATTCCCGCAAGGTAACGCCGGGCGGTCTGTTTGTCTGCATCGTCGGCACCCAGCGGGACAGCCACGATTACGCCGCGGACGTTGCCGCCAAAGGCGCCGCCGTGCTGGCCATCCAGCACGACCTGCCCGCCGAGGTGCTGGCCGCTTTGCCGGATGTGACCGTGGTCAAGTTCGAGAACACCCGTTACGCCATGGCGCTGCTTTCCACCGCCTATTTTGGCCGTCCCGCGCTGGAAATGACGATGGTTGGCGTGACCGGCACCAAGGGCAAAACCACCACCACCCACATGATCAAGGCTGTGCTGGAAGCCGCAGGTCACAAGGTCGGCATGGTCGGCACCAACGGCGTGTATTACCCCGGCCACCACTATGACCTGAACAACACCACCCCCGAGAGCTATGAGCTGCAAAAGATCCTGCGCCAGCTGGCGGATGCGGGGTGCGATGCCTGCGTGATGGAAGTTTCCAGCCAGGGCATTATGATGGACCGCGTGGCGGGCATCCATTATAAAGTGGGCGTGTTCACCAACCTGTACCCGGACCACATCGGCCCCGGCGAACATTCCAGCTTTGAGGAATACCGCAGCTGGAAAGGCAAGCTGTTCCAGCGCTGTGATGTCGGCGTGGTAAACGCTGACGACCCCAACACCGAAGCCCTGCTGGAAGGCCACACCTGCAAGCTGGTTACCTATGGCATCCACGCCCCCAAGGTGGACTACCGCGCCAGCGAGCAGTACCGCCTGCTGCGCAACAAGGAGATGCTGGGCGTTGAGTTCACCCTGACCGAGCCGGACGGCCACACGCTGGACGTACAGGTGGGCATGCCGGGGCTGTTCAGTATTTACAACGCCCTGGCCACCATCGGCGTGGGCAAGGTGCTGGGCCTTGCGGATGCCCCCATCCATGAGGGATTGAAAAAGGCGCTCGTCAAAGGCCGTGTGGAGCTGGTGCCCATCAGCCACAAGTTTACCATCCTGATCGACTATGCCCACAACGAAGCCGCCACCGAAAGCCTGATTGAAACCCTGCGGGAGTACAACCCCAACCGCCTGGTCGTGGTGTTCGGCTGCGGCGGCAACCGCAGCAAGCTGCGCCGTTACGGCATGGGCGAAGTGTGCGCCAAGTTGGCGGATTTCAGCATCCTGACCGAAGACAACAACCGCTTTGAAAAAGTGGAAGATATTATCGCGGACATCAAAACCGGCATGGCCAAGGGCAACCCGGACGCCAAGTATGTGGAAATTCCCGACCGGCTGGATGCCCTGCATTACGCCATTGACCACGCGCAGGAGGGCGACCTGATTGCCGTAATTGGCAAAGGCCACGAAGCCTACCGTGACCGCGAGGGTGTTAAAACGCCGTTTTTGGAGCGCGAGCTGATTGAAGAGTACGCCGCTGAAACTGGGGTAGAATAAGTAATTTTGCAGGGCTATGCTTTGCCTTTTGCTGCTTTGCGGCAAAAGCGGCACGGCCCTGCTTTTCTTTTGCGCAAAACTATGGTATACTGTTTGTGTATGCTAAAAAGTATACACAAAATTCAAACCGAACCAATGCGGAAAGGAGGCCGGTTTGATGACCACACAACCACCTGACCGGCTTTTCCGCCCGGTCAGCCCAGCAGCACAGGCCAAGGGCGAGCGTGTGTTCTGCGCTGCCGTGGCGCTGCTGCTGGTTTTATCGGAGGTATTCAGCTCCAACATTCAAAACACACTGCCCACATTCAGCCATGTGTGCCGCATCGCCTTAACCGTTACGGCGGCGGTGTTGCTGGTTGCCAAAAGCCTGTTGCTGACCCAGTGGCAGACCAAACAACAGGCGCTGACGGCTGCCGCGTTGGCCGCTTTTGCGGTGTTTACCACCGCATACGGGCACGACCAATGGTTTTTGTTTGCCGTTTTGCTTGGCATTGGTGCCAAGGATGTTGATTTGCGCCGGGTGCTGCAGGTCTACCTTGCCGCAGCGGCTGGCGGGCTGCTGGCGGTGCAGCTGCTGCACGCCGCAACGCCGCTGGTGCCCTACCTGTACTACTGCCGCAACTGGGATTACGGCTATGGCCATTACAACGGGTACGGTGCCCGGCTGGCCGGTGTGTTTTTTGCCTGGGGCTGGCTGCGTTGGCCGCGCCTGCGCTGGTGGGACTGGGGCGGCCTGGCTGCCCTGGCAGCCTACACGCTGCTGGTGCCCGGCTGCCGCGGGGCTGGCATTGCCATGGTGCTGCTGCTGGTTTTGTTTTTGCTGCAGCGTGCCCTGCCCGCCTTTTTTGAAAGCTGCATCTGGCACGGCATGGCTCTGGCTGCCGCACCGCTGGCGCTGGGGTTCAGCCTGTTGGCCGGGCGGCTGTTTGACCCGGATCATCCCACCGCCACCCCGCTGCTGGACAAACTGAACGGCCTGCTTTCCGGCCGGTTCGAGATCTGGCACCATGTGTTCTGGGGGTATCCCCTCTACCACCCGGAGCAGGACGGGGTGCCCGGCTGGTACCATGATGCCATGCCCAAGGCCGTTACCCTTTTGGGTGGCCTTGCCACTGATGGAGACGAGCACCACGCCATTGATAACTCTTTCCTTGCCATCCCGATGAACAAGGGCGTGTTGGGCGCTGTGGTGATTGGGGTCATCTTTTTGCTGTTGATGTGGCGGCTGTGCAAAAACCGCTGCACGGGCGAAACTTTGTTTTTGACGGTGATCCTGGTTTACTTTTTGATGGAAAACAAATGCTTTTTGTTCTCCGCCGACCCGTTCATTCTGCTGCTGCCCGCAGTGCTGTTTCCCGCAAAGGGCAAGCCTCTGCCGGTCGTCTGCCCGCCGGTAACACGAGGGTATATCTGAAAAGAATAGAAAAGCTGCCTGAACCTGTTTGCAGTGTGCAAACGATCCAGGCAGTTTTATTTTTATCCAATTTGCTTTTTGTCAAAAGCGGGCTTATCTCACAGCTCGCTGAGGATATTGCCGTCAATGGAGATGGTGATGACCTGCCACGGGATGAACTTGCCGCTGTTCTGCAAGGCCACCTTGGCGGCGCGTTCCAGCCCGCCGCAGCAGGGCACTTCCATCCGCACTACTGTCACGCTCTGGATGTTATTTTCGCGGATAATCTGGGTCAGCTTTTCGCTGTAATCCACATCGTCCAGCTTGGGGCAGCCCACCAGCGTGATATGGCCGCGGATGAATTTTTGATGGAAGTTGGCGTAAGCATAGGCCGTGCAGTCCGCTGCAATCAGCAGTTTGGCCCCATCAAAGTAGGGGGCGTTGACCGGAACCAGTTTGATCTGCACCGGCCATTGGGAAAGCTGAGACCGCAGTGCTGGCATGTCCTCCCCTGCCGGTTCCGGCTTATGCTGCATCTGGCGCATCTGGCTGCCGGGGCAGCCGTGGTGTATCTGCGGCACAGGCTGGTGGAACACGCTGCGGGCCGCGCTGCCTGGGCAGCCGCCCAGCGGCTTTTGGGCGGCTGCGGCTTTCTGGCGCTTGTTTTCCTCCACAGCCTTTTCATCATAAGCGGCGGCTTCGCGCTCCACAAAGGTGATAGCGCCGGTGGGGCAATGGGGCAGGCAGTCGCCGAAGCCATCGCAGTAGTCATCCCGCATCAGTTTGGCCTTGCCGTTGACCATGGCGATAGCACCTTCGTGGCAGGCATTGGCGCAGGCACCGCAGCCGTTGCATTTATCGGTATCGATCTGGATAATTTTGCGAATCATAGAGGGTGTTCCTTTCTCCGCGCCGTTCAATGCCGTGCATTGCTGTGCGGCGCGCTGCTCTTTTCTTTTTGCTGTGCTTGTATTATAATGCCATCAGGCCAATAAATCTGTGGTTATAACCACAAAAAGCGAGGAATCCCATGGAAAAAACAGCCAGCACCCCCATCCAGCTTTTCCGTGGCATGACGGCGGACGAACTTGCCGCCCTGCGCGCCGCCCACTGCATCCGTGTGCAGCGTTATGACAAAAACGCTCTGATCTACCATGCGGGCCGTGTGGTACATGAGATCGGCATTGTGCAAAGCGGCAGCGTAAACGTAGAATCCAACGACCTGTGGGGCAACAAAAGCATTTTGAGCCATGTGGAAGCCGGGCAGGCGTTTGCCGAAACTTATGCCCTGTGCGGCGAGCCGCTGATGGTGGATGTAGCCGCCGCGGAGCCGTGCGAAATTTTATGGCTGGATCTTGTACCCATGCTGCAGCAGCAAAGCACTGCCGCCAGCTGGTACCCCAAGTTTTTGCACAACCTGTTACTGCTTTCTATGCAGAAAAACCTGGCGCTCTCCCAACGCATCCGGTGCACCACACCAAAAAGTGCGCGTGGGCGGCTGCTGACCTATCTTTCCGCGCAGGCAGTGCGGGCGGGCAGCACGCATTTTTCCATCCCGTTTGACCGCCAGCAGCTGGCGGACTACCTGAACCTGGACCGCAGCGCACTTTCCAAGGAGCTGGGCAAAATGCGGGACGATGGGCTGATCCGCTGCCGCAAAAACGAATTTGAGCTGTGCGGAACGGAATAACGCCCCCTGATCCCCTATCCTTAAGGCAACACCGCACAATTCCCGCCTTGCGGCTTAAGCACCGCTCCGGCAGCTGCGGCCTGCTTCGTCCAGCTTGTTGGCTTTCAACAGGCGGATCACTTCGGGGATATTGGTCTGGATGGGCCCCCTGCTGGCAGCGCGGCTTTTTGCAGCCCAGACACTGGTTGGCTTCGTCCATGACATGTAGTGCCATTGTTTTCCTCATTTCGCAACGATTTTGCGTGTTAAAAGCGCAACAAAGTTTCAACTCAACGCACTTTTTATCCATAATTATATTATAATAGCACTACATGCGCCGTGTACGCAAGCCCCATGGGCTGTATTTTGTACCGGCAAAGTAACGAAAAATCAACCGCTTTGCTGTGCATATCAGCAGCAATTTGCAGTTTTTGGTCCTGCCCCGCCAAACCCGCAAGGCTGGTACCCGCCGGAATTTTTGCGTGCTTTAACAGCGGCAGCGCGTTGCGCTTTGCCCCCAGCACCAACAGGTACGGCGGCAGCGCGGGCAGGCCCGCGGCGGGCACATCCAGCACAGCATCCAGTACCAGTCGCCGCAGGCGGGCCGTGGGGTAGCGCTTGGTTTTCAGGCGGTCATACAGATCATTTACCGTTTCTGCTTCGCGGGCTGCGGCATACAGGCGGTTTTCCAGCCCTTCGCCCGCGCCGCGTAAGGTACTCAGCTGCTCCGGCGTTTTGGTGCGCAGCAAAGTCAGCACTGCGGTGCTGAACTTTTCCGGGTCCGCCAGCTGACCTTGTTCCGCGGCCTGGCGGTACAGCTCCATGGCTGCCTGCGGCACAAAGGGGCTGGCAGCCTTGATTCCTTGCGTATGCACCAACTGCCGGATATGGGAAGCCGAAGCCAGTGCCTGCCCCTGTACCTGGCCGGTCTGGGCGGTGCCATGGGCTGCGCCCAGACGCGGCAGGGGCAGCAACTGCATGGCTGCCCCCTGCCGCAGAATGGCCTTGCAGTATTCGATCCCCAAAATGTTGTTGGGCGTTTGCAGCAAATCCGCAGCACCGGGGCACAATGTTTCGGCGGCTGCGGCACGGGCGGCGGCAAAGGGCAGGCCGCTTTCCAGCTGGCTGCGCAGCGCCGCCGGGAACGCCGCACTGCACAGCGCGGCAGCCGCTGCCTGCAAGGGGGCGGGCTCCGGGGTTTCGGCACCGAACGCAAGGGTATCGCACCCCAGCGCGGCCAGCAGATGTACCCCGCCAGCGGCAAACTGTTCTGCGCTGGCGTTGGCATAGGGCGCAGGCAGCGCCACCACCAGGTCCGCCCCGGCAGCCAGCGCTGCGCGCACCCGCACAGCTTCCGGCAGGATGGGTACCCCACCGCGTTGCACAACGCCGGTGCTCATGCACACCGCGATGGTACTGGCCCCCCGCTGCCGCAGCATGCGCAGCTGCAATGCGTGGCCGCTGTGGAACGGGTCATACTCTGCAATGATGCCGACAAAATTCATATCGTCTACCCCTGATTCTCTGCAAATTCTGTTCGCTTGTGTCGAAAAGAGCCTTGCAATGTTTTCTGCTTCATTATATAATAAATTTGTCTGATACAAAAGGGCCAATACAAAAACCGGGTCCCGCCCGGCATGGTTCTTAAATTTTGAAGGAGGACAAATCCAATGAAGATCCTTGTTATCAACTGTGGTTCTTCCAGCCTGAAATATCAGCTCATTGATATGCAAGGCGAGAAGGTGCTGTGCAAGGGCCTGTGCGAGCGCATTGGCATGGAAAGCAGCATGATTACCCATGAAGCCAACGGCAATAAAGCCACCACCCCGGCCATCTTCCCCACTCACACCGAAGCATTTGCTGAGGTTGTGAAGAAGATGACCACCGGCGATGGCAAGGTCATTGATGATGTCAGCGAGATCAACGCCATCGGCCACCGCGTGGTCCACGGCGGCGAAAAGTTCCAGGCCAGCTGCCTGATCACCCCCGAAGTGATCGAGACCCTGCGCGAGCTGAGCCCCCTGGCCCCGCTGCACAACCCTGCCGGCATCCTGGGTATCGAGGCCGCCAAAAAGGTCTTTGGCGATATCCCCAATGTTGCCGTGTTTGATACCGCTTTCCATTCCACCATGCCGCCGAAGGCTTTCATGTACGCCATCCCGTATGAATATTACGAGAAGTACGGCGTGCGCCGCTACGGCTTCCACGGCACCAGCCACAAGTACGTTGCGCACAAGGCTGCCGAGTATCTGGAGGAGCCCATTGAGCGCCTGAAGCTGATCACCTG